>Ga0307982_1005218_pt1 | contig 10161 bp, 7 predicted proteins | sample OrgLakmetagen989_FD_201847 | JGI IMG/M metagenome (GOLD analysis project Ga0307982, IMG submission 201847) | Saline water microbial communities from Organic Lake, Antarctica - #989 | ecosystem: Environmental > Aquatic > Non-marine Saline and Alkaline > Saline | place: Antarctica: Organic Lake... | reverse complement strand
TCAAGCGGCGGAGAGTGCGGGCTGGATCAGGACTGAAAGGGTCGGAGTCGCCTGGCTCTGAGCGTGACGTGGTCATGTCCAGTTGCAGCTCCTCGAGGGCGAGCACTCGGCTCAGCCGACGGACCGTCAACACCGCGTCGCGCCCCGTTGCAACGGTCACCACGCGGCCGCCCATGAGCTGAATCGCAGTGGTGCGCGTCAAGTCCGACTGCCTCTGGTGCACAATCACTGGTCGCGTGTATGGGTCCATCGCCTGCACGGTGTAAAGAAAGGACAGGGTGCGGCCGTCCTCCGAGGCATTCGAGTAGGTGGCCACCTGGACCTCCCCACGTATGGACCCATACCCCTGGTCATCATCAAGGGGCTCAGTGCTTCCCAAATGCAGCTCTAGGACAGGTGTGCCACCGGTGGTGTTCACAGCCACCCGCCGATTGAATCGCACGAGAAGCGTTAATCGAGCACCCGCTCCCAAGATAGAATCCGCAGGCGAGTCAGTGGACACCGTCTCAATGAAGGCGCACATATCTGTGCACACTTCGATCTCAGAGCCAGGAGTCACTTGAAGAGCTGACAGCGAGCCCGGATCTCCTGGAGTAGGCACGTCGAGTAAAGCTGGCGTAAGAGGCTGAGATGACGCACGCCGGATCCATCCTTCCTCATGGCCCATGAAGAAGATGTCTAGAGGCGAAAGGGTCGAGATGGCTGGATCGAAGGCGTTCGCGTAAGGTTTATCATACGAGTCGAGAATGTCTGCTGAGTCGCCTTCGCCAACCACATACCAAAAGGTGAGGTTGTGAGTGCCGCTCCCATAACCGTAAGTCGCAAACCCTCCGGGGCTCATTCGAAGCACAGGCGCAGCTGTTATATTCGAGGACACCATAACAGGCGCACTGAATGACACCACGACATCAATGGGCTCGCCTACACCATAGACGCCGCCGACTTTCGTGGTCGTGATGGCGGTAACGGAAGGACGGAAGGATGCATCGCTTCGTGCCTCAACGTCAACTGCATCGTCGTCTTCATCGTCTACCGTAGCACTCAGAGAGCAACCAAATGCAAGGTCCGCCGAGCAAGTTCCCACTGGCACTAGCGTGGTGTTTACCGCCGTTTTAGGGCTATGCGCGAGCCGCAGCAAGGTCGAGTTGGGGCTCATTTTGAAGGCTTTCGAGGATGTGTAATCGAGAAACTTGGTTCGGTCGCCGGGCAGTGTCAAATACTCAAAGGTAAAGGTGTCTGTGTTGTTTCCACCGGTATATGTCGCATTGCGCACGCCCAAAGAGGTCAAATTACCTGGCGGCACGCCCGAGAGAACTTCTTGGCCTGTCCATGAAGGAGCAAAGTAAAGCACGTCCCCAGAAGTGTTTGTGACAGTAACAACTTTGCGGTCATAGGATGTGCCTGGGAGCCCCACAAGGATTTCGAATTGAAGGCCTAGGGCCCAGCTGTTGGTGAATCCGTGCCCCTGTGAGAGCACGAGAGACGACGAGCCGTTGCTCAGAGACCACACACTGGCCACTGGCACCACATCCACAGCAAGCTCCAGGTACGGCGCTGCGTGTGTCGATAGTGTCACCGGCACACCGTAACGGTTCGTGAGTGCGCGGTAAGGTGGCAAGAAGCTCTGACCGCGCCAGCCCGCGAGGAGGCCCCACCCAAATTGAACGTTCAACTTGATGACCTCGAAGGCGCCATAGGATTGAGTGCCACCGCTTGCAAAGACTCGCACAACTCTCGCTGGTAAGGGGTAGATCAAGAGGCTCTTGGTGCCCGCGAGGGAGCTGGCGCTTTTCGGTGGAGGCAGAGTGACATCGACGTGGGTGGTCGGATGCGACGAGGACCGCCGAATGAAACCGCCGTTGAGTCTCAGCGATGATTGGTCCACATAATCGAGACGTAATGCGTAGTCGAGATCGTTCACGACATAACGAAAGGTGACCACTTCGTCGACTTGCTTCACAAAATAGGCTTTTCGAAGGTAGACATACTGGCCCACGGTTTCTTTCGGAGGGTACCACATCATTTGGGCATGTCGGACTTCCTCAGATATGCGGCCCACCGCCACGTAAAGAAAAGGCCGACCGGGCTGCTCTTCATGTTCTACTCGGATCATCTCAGCGCTATCTTCACTTTCCTTCCATGCATCAAGGTATGCTACGCCGTCTGCGACTTCTACCTCAACAGGTTTGTCGAACACCACGTCAATCATGATGGCATCCCCCTCCCCGTACACCCCGTCGTTCAGCGGGCTCGTGACTCTCACCACCTTCGGCACTGACGTGTCGATACGAATGTGCCGCCGGGCGCTCAGAGACTCTCCGCCATGGTGTCGATAGCTGCCGCCGAAGCCTGGAGGAGGCAACGTGAGATCAATAGGAACGGCCGTGTGTGCGTCCACGAGTCCATCTCCCTCCATCGACTTGACACTTCTGTACTCTAGGTCACTGCTTGAGTCGCCTTCGCACACCGTGTACTGAAACACGAGCTTCGACCGGCGGTTCCCACTCGAAAAAAAAGTGGCATCTTCATCGTCAGATTCAATGGCCACTAATTGCGCGTACCGATCCGGCGCCCTACGCCCCTGTCTCAATTCCAGAGCTCGTCGACTTAGCATCACTCCATTCACGTCTAATACGTCATCGCGATTCATGTACAAAAAGGTGCCGTCTCCGAGGGCCCTCCCCGAGACTGCATCCTGCGGCGCATTGTACTGGTCAAGCTCTAGCTCTGGAAGGTTGCCACTTTGGTGACAGTCGCTTGACGCGGCATCCGTGTGAAAAGGCGGAACGCCGGCGTCCTCAAACGTTACTGTGACGTTGTTGCCCCTTGTTGTGCACAAGCGTCGAGCCTCAGGATCATCTACAGGGGTCGAGTACGACACCGTAACTCTCTCGAGGCCTGGAAGGGCTTCTAGGCGTCGTTTTAGCTCTTCTTGGTCGCTGTGCGCTCTAATATTAGTCGCATGAATACCGTTCCACGTGATCGTAAGGGAGCCACCGTCCGCTGCACATGTAAACATTTGCACCTCCGGCACCGCACATGAGGCCAGCCTCGCACCAACACACCCTGTAGCGAGGCGCAACACCGGGGCTGTAGCATTGGCAATAACTGTATGCGCAGTGGGGTGCGCTCCATTTGTCCACTGTGCATTCAAGCCGACTGCGTCGTTCGCGGTACCGTAGAGATGCTTCGTAGACCCACTGAGGATCCAACGAATTGGTACATCGATCGAACTCCCAACCCACCTAAGAGGAAATGCGTCGTGTTATCATAGAAGCTAAGAAGGCGAAGGATAGCCTAGATAAAAAAGCAGGCATTACATGGTACCTTGATCCCTCGGCGACTCCTTCTGGTCTCCAATCAACCTCCGTAGTCATCAGCACAGTCACGTTAATGCTATGGCCTGCGCCATATTCACCGTCAGGTGTCGGGCTAGCTACTGAGATGGCTAGAGGAGGCGCATCGCCTTGGAGCGTGAGTCTTTTCGGTGACACTTCTATGGGAAGCAAAAGCTCTGATTCGCCGTCTGGGATGGTGAATTCTTCGAGAAGTTCGATCTGGCGGCGGCCATCGCGTGGGACCGTTACGTCTAGGTACGCTGCATGGGCTACAGGCCGCCAGCCAGAGCGGTTAGCAGTGTAATTCAGCGGAGGCATAGGGTCTGTGTAGTTCGTAGCATTTGTAGTGTTAGTCCTGTTCATAGCTCGGACCTCTTCTTCTGGTGGGTATCCTTTGCCCGGCCAAATGAATGACGAGTCCCTGTGTTCGAGCGTGGGTACATATTATCAACGAGTAAAGTGACTAGGTCAGGACAATGTAGGCCCTAAGTGAATTGTAAGGACTTACGGAACGGTTTGTGCGAAGTGAAGGAGGCAGCCCAGGAGCATGAAGCATCGCATCAATACCGACGCGGTAAGGGCCATTTTGGCCATTTTGACCAGTAACGCCGTTCTAATATGGTACGAGTAATATCTGGAATGTTGTGGCTGATGGAGAAGTCCTCTTTGCAGCTCTCAGGGCCAGGGCCGCTGTGGGAATTTCTCCTTGGGGTGCTTATGGCGCACACGTGTTGAATTCACTTATGCTACCTTATAATTGCGGCCCTTCGAGGCCTGTGTCAAGAGCCGTTTTCTCGATTTCACACGGGCCCGACAGGGGGGGCTGACAGGCAAGTGTGAAAGAAAATGGATTTTAACAAAGAAGACGGCAGTGTTGTCGAAGTGCCCCTGAAGGACTATGATGCGCTAAATACCGACTTTCTTTATCTCGAAGTCGAACTCGAACGAATGCAAACCCCAATGACGCAGAAGCCATTGCTTCGGGCAGAACCGTACGCGCACGTGATGCGAGCAAGTATAAATCGCAAATTGGAAGATGCAAGCAAGTATAAATCGCAAACTGGCAGTGTGCTATGTAGAGGACAAAAAGTCTAGGGCTTCTGCCTCCCTCTGAAGTGGAAACTCTTCAGAAAGGAATTTCGGAACCCGGTTTATGCCTCGTCTGTGTCTGCTTCTGCATTGAAGACAGCACGCGGCGCGCCTGGCTTCCAGGCCGGCCCGGGGGGCTCTGTAGGCATCAACTAGTTGGCACCTTGCCTGTTAGTTACTAAACCCAGTCCTTCCTCGGGGGGGGAGCTCAGATAAACTTGTGAAAAAACTCCACTTTACCTCTGGCGCAACCCTAGTGCCCTACCGGGGCGGCCGTAGCTGCGGTTTGCAAATGTCGAAAGGCACTTTCGTGGCGAGCTTTAGCTTCAGCCAGCCAGGGCTGCCCATCCCGAAAAGGTTATCGCTATACTACCAATGGCGCATGGTACAATGGGCTACCATGCGCTCGAGAAATTTACCCCATTCAATCGAGAGAACCTACAAATATACCCAGATCAATTTCAGTCTAGTCTAGTTAATACTCCCCAAAAACAAAGAAACACCCCTGTACAATGCAGTAGCAGAAAAAGTGTAACCTTCAGAACAAGTCTGACTGGGCTGAGTGTCCTTGTTGCGTAATGCAATTGTGACCATATATTCTCAAGTTGTCCATCAACCATCAGGCATCAGGAGGTCTGCTGTCTCCACTTCGGCCTATCCTTCGCAATTTCACCTCACATAGATGGAGCACATCGCATGCATTTGGGATGTACAGTGTTCGATCGCTCAACTTATTAAGGAAGATGCGAGTGTGAAACAGGGCACAACAGTCTGAGACAGTGCCGGAAGGTGCGGGGGCTTATCTTGCTGTTGAAGGTAAATTAGTTTATTAATGATGCTGTGGCAATAGTTCAACATAAAAGTGTCATGCAAATGTCAATCTCTATGACTGCGCGCGTCAGCGCACTCACGTCATTGTTGCACGGCAACTTTCTTCTAGCATTGCCAACCTAGCGCTGGCGCTACAATTCAGTCAGATGTCCGTAATCCGTGGGTTCACGTAACATCCAACAATGCACATATCCCTCTGCCCGAAGCTGGCTTTTGGTTCATCTCGTTACTTTTTCAGAGCCCCCCCCCGAGGGGGGACTGGGTGTAGGTTGAGTGCTCTTCGGGAGGTTCAGAAATTGGAGTCAAGTAAAAGACATAGGGGCCATTGAGGCCTCGCGTTCGAACATCCGATTTAATATCGTTCTAACTCATAGCACCTAGCTCCCAGCTAGTAGTTACTTATTTTACTTATAAAGATTGCTAGTAGTTGCCAGTAAAGCGCACTACTCAAGAGGGCTATTCTATGGAAGTTGGAAGTATACGCCAGGACCACGAAAAAACTCGATGGCACTTTTCTGTCTGCTATGTTCGTTACTAAACTGAACCAATTCCCATCTCTCGGGGAGCAGACACAGCAGAGAGGGAGCTAAGAAAACCAGATAAAATATATTTAAGCCCCATAGTAATGCTTGTTTGAACCTACATTCTCGTGGTAAGTGGATGCATATACCTCACCAATAGCAACAATAAAAAGCCTTTAATCCTCATAGTGCACCGGACTGGTCCTGGCAGAAAGACACTCCCCAATCTCTGAGCATTTTCACGTGCTCTGCGTCAACTGTATCATCAGTGTCGATGCACAGCTCACCGCGGTCGAAGATCGCCAGGGTGGACTCGCCGTTCTCTCCACCCTTCGGCGCAAGTGCGCGGTATGCGGCCTCGGCTGCGGCAACATCCTCTGCTGATTCGAGGAGAAAGCCCAAAGATTTCGAATTACATGCCGATTGCGCAGAGCGAAGCAGCCGCCACCCGAATAGAAAAGTAGAGAGCCTTGAGGGCTGGATACTAGCTTCCGTGGCTAAAAGTTCGATCAATGTCATGGCCGCCTCCAAGGGCAGGGAGCACTTGCGAAGGAAGCAAGGACAACGACACAAGTCAAAAGGAAAGAGCAAGTTAGAGGCGCCAGCATATACAGGCAAATGTACGAATGAGACCGGAACAAGTAAAGCTTCGTTAAGTGCCCTCACCTGATGAATGTAAAAGTTGTTGGAAAAGCCGCGTTCTTGGAGCGGAGATTTGACGGCTGCTGCGATGATTTCCCAGGCGTCGTCCACTTGGCGGTTTTGGCGGTAGAGTTTGGCGAGGAATACAGGGCAGTCTGCGCGCAATTGGTCGAGCGCAATGCAGCGAGTGTACCAGTATTCGGACTTCTCGAAGTTGAACGCGAAGTTCTGGTAGCTGTACGCGAGCCATCGCATCGCGGCCCAAGTCTGCTCCTGGTTGATCTTGGGATTCGCTACGTGGTGCGCGGCCAGGCGCTGCTCCAAGTACTTGGTGCCCTTCTCGATCCAGCCCGTGACTTCTGGCGTGATGGCGTGGTCGCCGCGGCCCAAGAGAGCTTCTAAGGCTGCAAAATTGGTGGCCTACCGTGGACCCACGGATTATTGAGCAAAGCGAGAGAACGTGAGAAGAACGAAAGTGAATGAAGGCAGCGGCGGAAGAGTATACCAAATGTAAAAAGTTTACCAAGAGCGGCAGTGGCAAAGCTACTTCTTACCCCTAAGTAGTACAGGACGTGGGGATCGTCGGGCATGTCGTTTCGGTCGCGCTCAAGGAGCTCGAGGTCGAAGAGGTAGCGGTTGAAGGACTGGGAGTGGCCGTGGTTGGCTTGGGGCGAGGTGTGCCACGACGCGCGCCCCGGCACTTCCACCTCCCGCACCTCCCAACCCAACTGCTTGCTGGCCATCAAGCTCGAGTCCCCTGGCACTCTCAACTGCTCGTGCAAGCGGTACTCAAATTCGAGGCCTTGCCGGTGGAGAACTAGCCACTGCAAGGCAAACAAGTTTGAGATATTTTTATTCAGAAGAAAAAGCAGCGCTCACTAGACGAGGGGAAGTCCTAACATTTTTGGGGCCCTCAACACAAAATTTCATTTTTTAGACTGGGGTGCTTCCCACATGCGCTTAGGATTATCTTACACTTACCTCAGAGAGACGAGTGGTGTGCGAATTTCGGTCCCAAATTTTGAACATGAAAGCGACGTGCGAAAAATCGAGTTCAGCGTAAGGAAAGTTCGCTGCCGGCTCCCAGTCTGGATCGGCCACCATGATGTGGCTCATGTCGGAGAACTTGCGCCATGCTTCCTGCAGAAATCGATAAACAAAAAGAGGGTCAAAATAATGAAGCTTTTTGCCATGGAATGCGGCAAAGTTCATTAGACCTGAAAGACGCGCGTTCGAGCAGGGCCAAAACCTTCGAAGTGGTAGTAATAGAGCCACCGAGGTAGGTCTGGTAATGCCGTGACAACGGCCAAAGCAGTGCCGTCTGTGGTTCGATCGTCGATCCCCACGATGATTCCATCTATAATGGGTGCCCATTTTGGCAAATTGGCAGAGAAATTATCTTCTTCGTCGCGAGCGATCATTGCGAGAAGGACACTGACGTTTCGAGCATGAGATGCTAAAGGAACGAGCCCAAGGGTCAACAGGAGTCGACCGAGCATCCTGCACTGGAGTTTCAATGAGCACTGATGGTAGCTACTTCAGTAATCTTACACCGTGGCTTCGTGAATGCTACTTTAGAACTGAGCCGCAATCTGAAGAAGAGTTGTAGGTGGCTGAACCAATTGAGTAACTACTGTTCCAGACTTTACTTCAGCTCCCGGCTCTCACATCCCAGATCTAGCAACGAAGCTGAAGTAGCGACGAAAGAAGCTAGGTTTACCTTGTCTTGAAGCTAGCTATGCTTCTCTGATGCTACAATCAAACTACTTTTACACAATGAGACATGCGGCGCCGGCGTAGTCCTCTGCTGGTTTTCACTTTTTAGGTTTTTAGCACTTTTGAGCTTCCAAGTGTAGTAACTTATCCGAGTTGTGAATGCTTCCAGATTTTACGAGGAAGGTTCTTTAGTCCTGTTTTTGGTTCTTGGTAGTCTAGCTAGCTAGTAGCTAGGACCCGCTATAGGACCCTAGGACCCGCTCATTTTACCCTACGAGCGCGGGAACATGAGGGGATTTGAGGGGAGTCTTTCCGAAAATCGTCCTCGCACCTATCGTTCGCTTAGTAGCCGCAGCTTCTCGTCGGACTTCACCATGGTGAGAGGAAACTAGAATTGGCCGCCTCTGTTGAATAGCTACTTTGGATTGGAGTCGAGAGTAGTCTGTAGCCCAATAGCCTCATGTGCTGCCGAGGAAATGTTTATGATTTCATTGAGTAGGGACCCATTTCATCTCTGTCGATACACCACTCTTGTCTCTCATTTGCACTCCCGCGTGTCTTGCCGCCGTTCCTATCACAGCCTCGCGGACCGAAGAAGCACCTTAAGCGGCTGAATGCCCCGCATGCATGGATGCTTGGGAAGATGGACGGGATCTGGGCCCCTCGCCCGTCCACCGGCCCCCACAAACTGCAGGAGTGCCTGCCGCTAGTGCTCATCTTGCGCAACCGGCTTAAGTACGCAATCAACGCCGCGGAAGTGACATCCATCTGCATGGAAAAGTTGTTGAAAGTAGATGGTAAAGTGCGCACTGACCCGTGCTACCCTGCGGGCTTCATGGATGTGGTGTCCATTGAGCGGTCGAATGACACATTCCGCCTGCTCTACGACACCAAGGGTCGCTTCATCTTGCACCCAATCAAGGCCGATGAGGCTGCCTTCAAGCTTTGCCGTGTGCAAAAGCTGGAAGTGTCAAAGAAGAACATTCCGTTCATTGTTACCCACGACGGGCGCACCATTCGGTACCCTGACCCTTTGATTAAGGTGAACGACACTGTGAAGGTGGACCTGGCCACGGGCAAAGTGACCGAGTTCATCAAGTTCAACATTGGCACCACTTGCATGATCCAGCGCGGTGGTAACGCTGGACGCGTGGGCGTGATTCAATTTGTGGAGAAGCACCCCGGTTCGTTTGACATTGTGCAGATCAAGGACGCTGCCGGTCACACTTTCGCGACCCGTTTGAAGAACGTGTTCGTGATTGGCGAGGAAGCCAAGCCTTGGGTGAGCATCCCTAAGGGTAAGGGCGTGAAGCTCACCATCTTGGAAGAGCGGGCCATCCGTTTGAAGGCGTAAGTGTGCGCGGACCCCTAGCCTATTAATAGCTCAAAAGATGGATGTCGATTGATTTCATTTCAAATTCATCGACGCAGGCAAATGTTTTACGGTGCCCTGATTGATGGTTGCTGGCTGTTCCGTTCCCAGCTTTCTCTTGCTCGGCGTGTGCATTGCCGCGTTGATGTCGCGTAGAAAGCAACTAGATTTACAATGGTTTTTTTTTTTGATGACATAAGAGAAGATAACATAATACTTAAGCATTTAAAAACATACAACATACCTTTGATGTTTTTCATATCCCGATATACTATACATAGAACTAGGTAGAGTTAGGTAGTCTGTGTTGAAGAGAAAGGGAAGGGCCACGCTAGGGGTGAAGTCGAGAAGCGGAGATCTCTGACTAGGCGCGCCCAAGAGACAGAGGACAGAGCAAAAGCAAAAAGCAACGGTTTGCTCTTTTTACTTTTTAATGTACAGGAACATTCTGCCCAGAGCATTGGCTTCTGTATCGAAGAGACATCAGGCGTACTGCTTATGCACAGTACACGCTAATTTGGGTTTGATTTAAATGCAAGAATAAAGAGCGCACCACAATACGATGATGGGGGTAGACTCTTGCGCGAGTCTGCCCGTAACGGCATTGCCTCGCACCGCGGGGCTTGTAAGTCCAACAACACGGGGAACGTAG
>Ga0307982_1005216_pt1 | contig 10166 bp, 11 predicted proteins | sample OrgLakmetagen989_FD_201847 | JGI IMG/M metagenome (GOLD analysis project Ga0307982, IMG submission 201847) | Saline water microbial communities from Organic Lake, Antarctica - #989 | ecosystem: Environmental > Aquatic > Non-marine Saline and Alkaline > Saline | place: Antarctica: Organic Lake... | reverse complement strand
TGTTTACGTACAGCGTGTTGAAGCGATTGTGTCGCTCTTCGAAGCGCTAGGGCAGCCATCGGGCAAAATCCGCAAAGTTGGGTGAATGTAGACTACAACAGCGCAAGCACGAAACCTCTGGTCCTTGAACGGCTGTCGATGTGCGGGAATAATACCCTCTGAGCAACTTTTACACCCAGGTGAGTCAGTGAGGTGCCAGATCATATCAGTGCCCCGTCCGCAGTACTATGTACGCAACCACACGAGGGTAGATACAGCGAATGAATTTATTCGGCACACCAAGCAAGTGCACTAAATAAATCAAATGATACACAGCCAGGGTGCCAGATGACACTTCTGCACAGCCTGCGGGCTGACTAGCAGCCGCAAAGGCTGTGAGCCGCTCAGCACCCTGCAAGCCGGGCGGGCGTCCCTCCAAGCCAGCGCCACCCAACAATGGTGTAGGCTGCAACAAAGCAGTAAGTGGCCAGATTAGCCAGAAGCATACTTGGCAACCTCCTCGCCCACCTTGCTCTCAAACGCGTCCAGGCCGTCACTCAAGGCCTTGACGGCGTCCTGGTTCACGGCGGAGCCACCAGCAGCAGCTCCGTGAGGGTCAGCAAGCAAATTGCGGATGAGAATCAGGGCATCACGAATTCCATGGGCTGGCTTCCATGCATCATCCATGTAGTCTCCACAGATCTGTGCACAAATCAGTGTGAGCATGAGATGGTATCAAACAAATTCTGTGTGGGTTCACTACAGACAAAGCTTACCTTGCCCTCCTTGGCGTCGATTGCAGGGTGGAAAACACGAGTCTTGAACACAATCTGCACAGTAAAAATGTTTGATGTGAATTTGTGCGGCCCAGAAGCTGCCATCTGCTGCAATGTAGCTCCTGAACGAAAGCAGAAATTATCGGCCGCAGCTGCCCAGATTCTTACCTTGGGTGCAGTGTTTGGGTAGTTTGAGCTCAGTTGCAGGCGGACCTGGAACATGCCATCAGCATAAGGTGATGGGCGATCGCCCTCCTCTCCGGAGACGGGGTTGGTCAGGTAGTTCTCCTGCAAGATCAGACAAAGCACGGATATGGTCCAACACGCCTGTGCACAAGTCAGCAAAGCCACGTACTGGCCCGCAAATTTCAACATCAAAATCCATCCAGTTGACCTCAGGGTCGTCGGCCAAGGGCAGCACAAACCAGCCATCCTCGCTCTCCTCTTCCTCTCGCAGCTTGGCTTGCTCCTGCGACGGTACGCATGAGCGTTTTCTATGGGAGCTGCTTGGCCCGCTTGAGCGAGTCTCTAGCTGGGAAAGCTTAACAGCGTGGAACTTACCTTGACAACCTTTCTCAGCACGGCGACGTTTGCAGCCATTGTGTTTCGTTTAGTGGATATGCGCGCTCAGTGCTTTTCAAATACCGCTGGTACTGCTGACTGTCAAGTCCTTCGTGTGGGCAATCTGCAACTGGATGTTTATTGTTGAAGCCCAAACTAGACCTGTGTAAGAGTTTCCTCAGTGGTTTCGGAAGCCCCCTGTCCTACAATACTCTCTTGTCTGCTTTGAGGGGTCTGATAAACTTTCTTGCGTGTGACACCCCTTGGCTTGGGTCGAGCCCAAACATCAGAAAGTTTCACGAGGCAGCACCACCAACAGTGGAAACTACTGCAGATGTAAGCGTTGGTTATTTGGCTACGCAAGGTAGCCTTGACAAGTGCATTTGGGTCATCACAGGGCACATGTGGGGGGCTACTTATCCAGCTCTTTTCTCACTGCAGCAAGGCTCTCTCGATGAGGCGAGCTCTGGGAGGCATAAGTTTTCAGGGACGGTGGACGGGCTGTCTCTGGTGACCTGCGCCCAATTGGGCTCTGAGGGAGCCACCGCCTGCCATGGCTCACTACATGTGCAAGGTCACCACGACTAAGAAAGGGCTGTCCAGGCTCAAGGCCTCTAGGAGGGAACACCACCTGCATGTCTGCACGTGCCCACGCATTCACACAATCTCCTTAGACTTGCCCGAGCATGTGGCCACTTCGCTTGCGTCGCAGCTCGTCGGCATCCCGGTCGTCCGGAAGAATTGCAGCCGCTACGCTCATTTCACGGCCTGCAGCCTGTGGCAGGGTGGTACCAGCAGCAATTTGGGCAACGGCGTCTAGCTGTTTAGACAGTGCATTTTCCACAGTGTTGGTTGTATCTGCAGCAGACACGATCGCCTCAACAGCACTGTCTGTGTAGTGACTGTCTGCAGTTGCAGCTGCCACATCTGCTTCCTCAAAGTCTTTGACACTCCTTGGAGTCGATCCCAACGATTGGTTTTCATGGTCAGCAAGCCAGTCGCCCACTGCAGTACGGGACGAGAGCAGGCGCAGCATGGTATGTGCCGAATAGTGTTTTCGAAGTGTACCTTGCTTCTGGTCATTCAGTTTGTTTGTGACCGGGGCAGAGCTGATTTCAGACGAGCGAGTGCGCTGGTCATCTGCAGCTTCGTTTTGCGATGTGCCCCCGGCGGTGTGTCGAGTGGCTGCAGTGCCTTGGGAAGCCACGGACCCACTGCCGCTAATGTTCAAAGTGGTAGTGCCGCGTGCTGAATGCCCAGACACCCAGCTTGCAGCAGTGCTGCGTGGGGAGGCTGCAAACACAGCAGACAGCGAGCTTCCTGTTCTGTTGCTTGTTGCTGCGGAGCCCATCACACTCAATTTGACTCGGTGGAAACGCTCCACAAACCCACACAGTGCCGCAGGAGGAAACAAGGAAAACGGCTGAAGAGATACAATCACGGACAATAGAAGCTGGTCGAAGAAGGTGTGCGACAGAGCTGCGGATGGTAGCAGGCTTCGTATTTGCTTTCTGCAATCGGCTTTGCTTTGGCCCAAGGCAGCTTCGATCACATGCTGAAGACCTGCCGATACACGCCGTACCGGCACCCCCCCCAAGACAGTGCTTGCAATCATATGCTGATTCAGGTCCTTCACGACGGTTTCAGCTACGGATGCACTGGGAATGGTTGTGAAAATAGATGCTTCCTCCTCAAGGTCAGCCCAGCTGCGCAGGCAGCTGTAGTCCTCCAAGTTGTCTGGATTTGCTTCAAAAAGGAGTTTGTACTCTTCAAATGAAATACCATTGCTGTGTAATACGAAGCGGGGCGGCACTGCTCGAATCCCACAGGCCTCGTGGTCAATTGCTTGCAGGAGGGCTTCCACCCCTTCCAGCCGCAGCCTACACCAAGACGCGTCCAAAAAGTCCAGCTGTGCTCGGAAAGTTATGCTCGCTATTCCTCGAGCAATGACAGTTCCACCGCCTGCACCAAGCTTTGGATTGCATGAAATGCTCAGCTTCCGCAAGGTTGTGGAGTCTTCCAGCAGTCCGCCCAGGGACGATGCATGTGCAGCTGTGAGAGAACAGCCAGACAAGTCGAGAACTTTCACGGAAGACAGGCGCAAGGCATCACACAGTGCATCAAACACGGGCGGTGGCATGTTCACCCCTCTCATACTCAGACACACCAACGGCTCGTACTGGCTGAGGAATGAGCCCAAGCCCCACAGTCTACGATCCAAAGAGGCCATTGTGCCTGTATTCGGACCAGCTGCATCCGTTGCGTGCAGTAAAAGCTGTGGAATTAAGCTGCTGCTCGATACACGTCGTGTGTCTTTTAGCGGTGTCACCATGGGACTTCCTTGAACAGACCTGGGGCTTTGGGTAACACAACGATCAGTAGATTGGCTGTCTTCAGTGACTGGGTAGGGTCGCAAATTTGACAGACAGCAAGCACCTCTGGCGTTGTGTAAGCTTTGTCCCCTTTCCAAGCGCTGTTCCAGTTCAAGCAGTCTTGAAGGTGGCTTCAACAGGCATTTGTTGAAATCAAAGCTGATTGCGCCAATAGTGAGCACAGGATTGGTAGAGACTGCTGCCAAAATCAACTGCATATGCTGTGGGCGTAATGCATTGCTGTCAAGTCGAAGAAACAAGGCACCGGCTCCTGCGCCAGTGTCGATGCCCGTGACTGTCTGCACTCGGGCAGTTCCAAGCACTTGAAATAAAGTGCTAAGACCAGTATTGTTCATACCAACAAGTTCCTTTGTGAGATTGACACATCGCATTTTCCTTGCAGAGGTCATTTGCTTGTGACAAAATGTGCCGAGGTGCTGGCGACTGCGCTGAGCATTGAGAAATCGATCCCACAAGTTCGAAAATACAGAACGTGCAGAGAGTTTGAGACAAATCCAATGAAAGAGCAAGGCAGACAATGGCAAGCCAGTCAACCACACCGAAAGCATTTCGTCAGACTGTTGCGGAAGGGTAAATCTCAATGCATGGAACACATGTGTCCACCAGACGGTTGCATAGCTTGCGCACAACACCTGCTGGTTCTTGTGGTGATATCCTGCTTGTCCTGTCAGCAGAATTAGCAAAACAGTTGATGACAGTACCAGAATGAGAATACTAGATGCAATCTGACCGGTCTCAGTCCGTGCGAGCGTCACACACAGTGCTATGAATACTTTACAGCAAGCTTGGCAGGCATGCACACTCGCACGATGTGCAAATCGATGAGGGATCGGCAAGTAGCTGCTTTGGCCGATCAAGCTCAACTGCCTCGAATCAAACCACACAGCCCCAAGGTTTACCAAGCGAATCGCGCAACAAATCCCTGCAAGAGCTCTTGCTGTAGTGGTAGAAACTGAGTCACATGCCCAAAAGCCTTCATCGCACTGGAAGCTGCGTGCCATTAACACAAAGGCAGCTGCACAGAGTAAAGTGAATGTTATTGTAATAAGCCGGCATCGAAAGACATACGCAGAGTTATCAGGGTTGCTTCCCATAGCAAGATGGTGCGCATGGCTTGAGAGCCAACACGGCTCCAGTCTTGCTTGCATTTGAATGCTGGCACACCAAACATGGCCCAAAATACAGCCACACTGACAGCTACACTCTGAATAAGTAACAATACGAGCAAAGCGATGTTAACAGGGGCTTCGGCGTAGCTCTGCAGAAAGATGAGTTAGCAATTCAAGGCTAACGCAGCCGCATCACGGACCTGCCACAGCGCAGCTTTGAAGAGATCGTGCAACGCTGCATCAGTTCTCCCAGCAAAAGTTGGCCGCCGCAATGCGAACACTGCTGCAGCTAACTGTATCATTTCCAAGAAGGATACTGTGCGGACGTGAAGTTGGCACTGCGTTGGACGTTTCTTCGTAAAAAAGTACTCACAAAAGAAAATGCCTTTCAATCTTAATTGACGACAGAACAACGGCGAAATCCACCGCTTTTGCTTTGGTGCACTTTCTTTTGGCAATTGTCGAGGTGAAGATGGCCGAGGAGCAATTCGACTGCTCAACCTGCGTCTGCCAAGTTGGCGCTTCGGGGTCATCACCGAAGCTGCACTTGCCAAGCTGCGCACTGAAGGTGAGGCACTACTGTCGAACTTTTCGACTGCAGCTTCCATCTTCGCTTAGTCTGAGAGATTTGCAGCTGCTCGTAGATGTGCTGCAAGTTGAGTGACACAAGCTGCAGGAGGGTTCATTCACCCGCTCTACACGAAGTGAATGCACTCCCAGTGAAATAGAGTTCGCTGATGGCAAATTTACGGTTGTAATTTACCCACTACAACGCAGCAGGCTTTCTCTCAAATCACGGACACACATTACTGCACGCGTGGTTGTTTGCCTGCACCCCCCCAGCCCAGCCCAGTCTGCGAAGCTGAGGGGGGCTATTGGCCCCAGATCATCGACGACAGCGCACTATATCTTGTCTTGGCACCCATGAAGTGCGCACTTTACAGCCTATTCATGCAGAGCAGTACTTCCAAGAGCAAGCGTTGCGCTTTCCGTGTTTGATCACAATCGTAGTACTCGATGGCTTCCGCAGCTGCAGCCCTTGCTGCCGCAACAACAGATGACCTGGTGCAGGAAATTCGCCGCAGACAGCGCTGCCTCGAGAAGCCTCAGACACATGCAATCCTCGTAGGCCCTCCTGGATGCGGCAAGGGCACACAGGCTCCCAAGATTGTTGACGAGTTCTGCGTGTGCCATCTGGCCACTGGTGACATGCTTCGCGCTGCTGTGTCTGCTGGCTCGGAGCTTGGCAAGAAAGCAAAAGCTGTGAGTGTCAGTTGTTTGCTGTAAGGTTCTGCTGCAATATTTGGCTGGGCCTTGCTGTCAACGGCAGTTGCTGGATCGCATCCAGTTGTGCGGAATCTCAGTGCCTGGGTGTCTGGCCTTCAACAATGCACGACACATTTGCAGGTCATGAACGCAGGGGGGCTGGTTGATGACGACCTTGTTGTTGGCATTATTGCAGACAACCTTGACCGCCCAGACTGCTACCGTGGCTTCGTGCTCGATGGCTTTCCTCGCACTGTTGGCCAAGCTGAGAAGGTTTGTTTGCAGCGAAGCAGCCTGTATATCTATTTGTTCACCCCTTGCTCGCAGTTGGATGCACTCTTGGCTGCAAAGGGCAAGAAAATTGAGTCTGTCATTGACTTGCGCGTGGATGACGAGGTAAGTGCGGCTTTGAGCCGGTGTGCATTTCGCAACCTGACGCACACTATGCAGGTCGTCGTGAACCGCATTTCTGGGCGTTGGATTCACAAGGCTTCAGGGCGTTCTTACCACACCGAGTTTGCGCCCCCAAAAGTTGAGGGCAAGGACGATGTTACGGGCGAGGCCCTCATGCGCCGAAAGGATGACAACCCAGACACCATCCGCACTCGCCTGCAAGCATTCCACAAGCAGACCATGCCCGTGCTGGAGCACTACAAGAAGGTGGTGAAGGACATCAATGCCGATCAGAATATCGATGTGGTGACCAAGGAGCTGTTTGAGGCACTGTCCCGATAGGCAGTTGACCATTGGCGGGTGCTCGGTGATGGCCTGCTGGCTAGGTGAATGTATTTGCCGGGTTGAACTGCAGGCTTCTTGACACGCGCCCATACAACTACTCGTCTTTGCTGTTGCTGTCGCCTTCTTGCTGGGCGCGCTTGCGCTCAGCTGCAGCTTGCAGGGCCGCAACAAACGCTCCCACCCCATCCCCACGAACCACTGCCTCCTGGCCATCCGCTGGGTCCAAATTGAAGTTCGCAAACACTGTGTTGAAGTTCTCTGTCTGCAATGCACCCGTCAAGCTGCCCAGTGCCTGCTGAAACTGCGGGGACAGCAGTGTGCTGCGCAGGTCCGATGGGCTGCGGTGACCCTCGGGCAAGTGCGGCAGCAGCAATTGCACAGTGACGTCGTCGCCCATGAGCTCATCAACGGTGCCGCTGTCCACAAGCAGGCTCAGAGGCACGGGTTGTGACTGGGCGGGTGCCGGCGAAGCAGCCCCTGCGGCGCCCGAGCCCCCCCCCACCATATTCATAGCATCTGCCATGAAGGAATCGATGTCGAACTGGCTGATGCCGTCACCAGCGGGGGCAGGTGTTGTGGCTGCTGCCGGTGTGCCTGCCGTATCCGCGTTGTCGCCCTGTGCAGTGTCTGCTGCTGTGGTGCCCTCTTCGTCACCCCCAGCCGCCTCCTGCATAGACAGTGCGATGGCACGCGCCATCTCGTCGTCCTCAGACAGGCCACCGCCACCGCCACCGCCGCCACCGCCGCCCAGCAGGGCCTGCAATGCTTGGGCACTGGCTTCAGCGTTGCCCCCCCCTTGGCCCCCAGCTCCACCCATCAATGCTTGCATCAACTCAGGCGGAATGCCATTAGGCAAGCCAGCAGTACCAGCAGCACCAGCAGCAGGGCTTGGGTCTGCACCAGGTGCTGGCGGGTTGTCAATGCTCTCATTCAGCTTCTTCACGTTGTCATCGTCCACTTCTGGTTTTGGCTCTTGCATCCAAAAGAACATGCGGCGACCATTGGAAAACTCCAAGCGATACACGCGGTCGCCATCACGACCTGTTTCTGTCTTGATAAACTTGGCGTCTCCAGGAAAAAGCATGCAGTCCTGTAATGAGTGTGTCGTGTCAGCTCTGGCCAACGGTGCTGTTCCGAGAGCTGTGCACACATTGACCCACCTCCTCTGTGCTGCCATTGTTACGATCACGCCACTGGAAGTGGATGGTTTGATCAGGAGCCTGTACAGAAGGGCAGCTGCTGGCAATTGCCAGCGTTTCGCCGTCGGCGTGTTGAAACTTACGCGAACTAGCATTACTTTCCCACGACGTTTGTCGGCAACAACTCGCAGCTTGCGACCACCATCGATTCGATCGAAGTGCATGCGCCCAGCTTTAAACTCGACAAGTGCTTTCTGAGCTCAATAAGTGCGGTGTGAGGATGACATAGGTAACGCCAGGGAAACTCCAAGCTTACCTGCTGCCTGGCAGGCGCAGCTGCACCACCAGCCGCTTGCATGAGCCGTGCCAAATCCATTTTGGTATAAGTGTGGATTCTGCAAATCAAGGTTGTCTGAGTGGTGCTTTCAGTGACGCTAATCGCTCCAGCTGTGAGGTGCTTCACTGACCTTGACAAGAAATTGATCAATCCTGCCAGGTTTGCCTTTAAAGGAAAACAGTTCAACATCAACAAATATGCATAACATGACAAGTCGCAAATCGTGGTGCCCAAATCAAGGGTTGACGCCGCGCCCAGTTGGCCCCATTCTGATCCGCTCGATGCGCGAATCCTAGAGACCCCCAATCCAATAGGGGTGCTCCTAGTGGTGTGATAACATGGGTCTGGTACGGGCTGGCTGGAAAGCAAACGCAATAACTATTTCAGGGGCATGAATGCACATTGTGTGGACACTGCTCAGTGGATTTTGAGTTCTCACGTCCAATACTATGGCTGCTGAAAGTTCTGCTCCAGGCCGAAAGCTGCCTGTCACGGTGCTGAGCGGTTTTCTTGGGAGCGGCAAGACCACCTTGATGCAACATATTCTACAAAATAGACAGGGACTCAAGGTGGCGCTGATTGTGAACGATATGAGCGACGTACGTCTGCTACCACTGCGTTTCAGAGGTGTTTCAAAATGCTGCACGTGCAGGTGAACATTGATGCAGCACTGGTCGACTCAGGCGAGGCCTCTCTCGTACGAAGTGAAGAAAAAATGGTCCAAATGCAAAATGGTTGCATTTGCTGCACGCTGCGTGAAGACCTGCTCGATCAAGTTAGTTCTATGAGCCATGCAGAAAATGCGTCAGAATCAACCGTGGTCGAACTTGCAGGTCCGCCAGCTCGCCGAGGAGAAGCGTTTCGACTATTTGGTGATTGAATCAACCGGCATTTCAGAGCCTCTTCCCGTTGCGGAGACTTTCACTTTTGCGGACAGCTCAGGCCGTGTGCTGTCCGACGTCGCGTCGTTGGACACAATGGTCACTGTGAGTTTCTCGCAGCTGCCAACGCGCACTGCCCCCAAGTACACCACTGCACCACCAATCACAGGTCGTGGATGCATTCAATTTCAGTTCCCAATTGCACAGCGTTGAGTCTCTCAAGGCCAAGGGCATGCAGGCTGGCCCAGACGACACACGCACCATTGTGGATCTGCTGGTGGACCAAATCGAATTCGCAAATGTCATCCTGGTGAACAAGACAGATTTAGTGGATGCAGCCACCCTCAAGCAGGTCGTGGGCACCATTAAGCGGCTAAACCCAGACGCTGATGTCGTCCCTACCACGCGAAGCAACGTGCCCCTGGGCGTGATTTTGAACACTGGGCGCTTCAACCTGGCGGAGGCCGAGGCCGCCCCAGGGTGGCTGAAAGAGCTGCGAGGCGAGCACGTCCCTGAAACGGAGGAGTACGGCATCTCGTCATTCACGTTTCTCTCCCGCCGACCGTTTCATCCGGGGCGCCTGCACGCAGCCCTGAATAGCACTTCGCAGCCTGGCTTGCTGGCATCTGTGGTGCGCTCAAAGGGGTTTGTATGGCTGGCAACGCGGCAGGCACGTGGTGGCCTGTGGGAGCACGCAGGGAAGCAGCACCACATTGTGCAGGGGGGCCCCTGGTACGCCGCCGTCCCTTACGCCATGTGGCCGGCCACCTGGCGCGACATGAGCTTGCCGTGGATGGTAGCACCTGTAGGCGACAGGCACAATCGCATCGTTATCATCGGCTCAACAATGGACAAAGAGGCAGTGAGTGCTGTGAGACACAATGTGCCCCCCCCCCCCCCATCACCCCCCCCTTTGCAGATCACTGAAGTACTGCAGAGCTGCATTTTGACGGACGATGAGTGGAGTGCAGGGCCCAGTGCATGGGC
>Ga0307982_1005215_pt1 | contig 10167 bp, 12 predicted proteins | sample OrgLakmetagen989_FD_201847 | JGI IMG/M metagenome (GOLD analysis project Ga0307982, IMG submission 201847) | Saline water microbial communities from Organic Lake, Antarctica - #989 | ecosystem: Environmental > Aquatic > Non-marine Saline and Alkaline > Saline | place: Antarctica: Organic Lake... | reverse complement strand
CTTTTTTTGGTGCCTCTGTGACTTCTGTGTGCTTGTTTTTCTTTGTTATTGGGAGAGTATTAACTAGACTTGACTAGAGCTTGATATCGAAATGAAGCAAAAAAAAAGGGCGCTTAACTGGCCTTGGCCAATTGCCATAAATGACTTATGTCTTATAACTTATAACTATTTAAAATTAAAAATACGATTCAATACGCGGGAATTGCCGTTCGTTATTGAATTTTTTCTCTTGCGAAGTAGCCCCCTTTCAAGAGAAATACTCAGATAGACCCCGAGCGAAGCTTATTGCAAAGAATTTTGATCTTCAGGCGGGGCCCCTTCTTTATGCCGGTGGCGTTAAGTGCGTCCTCATCCAAAGCGACGAGAGCGCCGAGCGTAGAGACACCAGCCGCCTGAGTAACGACAACAAGAGAAAGACAAAAGGTTATTAGATGAAGATACGCACTGAAGCACTTCTAAGGCAGGCTTCAGCTAAGCTTCACGTAAAATAAACGCCAAGTACTTGACCTTTTCTCTTTTCTTATTGCCCAACACTTTCCTTTTCCACCATTTCCTCCCCATTCTCGTTCCATTCTCACTCACCCGCAGCAGGTCCACCGTGGACACGGACAAGCCCAGCCCAGGCGGGTCTCCCGTAATTGCTTCCACCAGCGCCACTTCCGACTTCATGCTGAGACCGTGTTGTTGTCCAGTTGTGATGGCGGAATTCGATGCTGGCGGTGCTGTAGCTGTTGTTGCAGCAGAAGCACTGGTGTTGTTGTTGCGAGCAGCTTGCCACTCGAAGATCTTGTCGCGAATACCTTGCTTAAAGCCCCAAGCCGAGAGTGTGGCTTCGTCACAGGCCAATAATTGCTGAGCGTTCTCGATGCCACTCATGAAGAGCGACTACACCGAGAAAATCAAAAAGAGAAGAAACAACAGATAATCAATGTGTCAGTAGATTGAATAAAAAGTCGTACGAAAAATTCGAGCTGTAACCAGACTACTCACTTCCGCGTACTGAGGTTCAATGCCCACTTCCTGCTCTAATACAGTAGCCAACGCGACTTCTAACGGGTCAGCCCTGCTGCTGCCACCGCCACTGCTTCCGCCAACGCTGCTGCTGCTATTACCGTTGCCCCTGCTTCCGGCAGAAGTGGCAGTGGCAGTGCTCGTACCAGCGCGTGCAAGCCGAGCAGCATCCTCCAGCAAAGCAGCCGTTAGGAAGTCTTGGCGGAGGGCCGCGGCGTCCGCAGCGGCGCAATAGGCCGCCGCAGCGGCTGCGCCGCCGCCACCACTCGCAGCTTGGCCAGCCCCGTATTGTTGCGCCAAGCAAATGTTGGCGACGGCGGCGACCGCTTCGAGCATGGCCTTCAAATCGTCCGCCTGAGGAATGGGGGGTAAGAAGAGAAAGACAGAAAAACATTAATGTTAAAAGAAATTGCATACCAAAAGCAACAAGAAGAAAGAAATGAAAGCTTCGAGTAGTAGCACACAAAAAAAGAAAAAAACGAAGGTTTTTACTTTGCTGGACATACCTGCTGCTTCAAGCTCGCTGCCAGCACAAAATTGCGCGCTGTCACTGCCTCGTTCAACGCCTCGGTCAGCTTCGCGTAGCGCGCTGGCCACGACAGCGTCCAGCTCGCTGGCTGAATCGGCAACCCCTCTTTGTTGGTGCCGGTGCTGGTGCTGTGCAGCGCCTGCCGCTCTTCCTGCAAGCGCCGCTGTTCCAAATCGAGCCGCTGCAAGCACAAGTCCATGACGACCACGTCTGGTGGCAGCGGCTGCTGCGGCGATGATGACGACGACGACGAAGGTGGCGGGAATGGCTTGGACGCAGGCGCACTGCCACCTTTTCCGCTGCTTTCTCCTTTGCCACTTCCTTTGCCAGTGCCTTTACCGTCGCCTTTGCCGCTGCCCTTGCCGTCGCCTTTCCCGCTGCCCTGAGCAGGCCTACTCCGGCTGCGTTGGTGGTGACTCTGTTCGGTGCTATCAAAATGGGAGTTCCGTGCTGCCTGCCCATTCGCCCAGGATGTATGAACCGGTTCTCCGTGCCCCGTCGCCCCTCCTGGTCGTGAATACGACGACGACGACGAGGCTACAGTTGCAGTGTTTGCCACAGCACCGCCAGAAGCAGCGGCAGCGGCAGCAAAGACTTCTTCGAGCTCTTGTACTTGATCGAAAGTCAACGGCCCAAACCGCACCGACCACGAGAGGCGCGCGCGCGGCACCTTAGAGTCCAAACGGGTACGCTGGATTCGGATCTGCGCTGGGAAGCTCAGGGGCGCATAGACATTAGGGTCGATGTTGAGTGCCTGGAAAATAAAAAAGAGGAATTACACTCAGGAAAGCAATGACATTAATTAAACAACGAAAAATGAAGCTAAAAATTTGAAAGCATCATGACGAATTGACAGAAAGAGAAGTAATCAATGCGAATCCATACTAGAAAGAATTCAAAATCTGTTTTTCAAAAGATTGGTCTATACCGGACGGCCGTCTGGGCGGTAGACGCCAAAAATCTCCTTCGTGTCTTTGTTAGCCAGAAAGAGCAGAGTATCCTCGCCGATGTTGTCCATTTTGTTGAACATGTTCCTCGGCAACCCGAAGATGTTGTTGTCCAAGCAGTTAGCAAGGGTGTTCTTGTCAGACATGAACATGAAACCCTACAGCGCAAACAAATTTGCGAAGAAATGTTAGTTCGGGCTTCAATGAGAAAACATAACTAGTGTATATTGCTTTACCCCACACTAAAGGGAGCTAATCTCATCTCCAGAGACCCTACTAGCCTCTCAACTAGCGTACTGAAGAGCTCCCGCACCGGTAAGCTTCCTCCATGTGGTAAAGGAGGAGAAGTTGATGAATGTGGCTGCGAGCGACGCATAGTTTGTTGTATCTGCTTTTGTATGTGCTTGTTATCACTGCCACAGACTTCCTACCGCCAATACTCTGAAACCTGAAGACCTGAACCCTCCTGATGACCCTAGCTGGCCTGTGTTAGAATTAGATAGCTAGAAAATGGTCTGAAAATAATTTGAGGACGAAAGCTGACGACTGACGACGAGCCGATTTCTATTAACCCGTAAATCCACGTACATTATAGTCAGGCTGGGTCAAATGAAGAAAGACGTTTGATTTCGCTTCCAGCTAGCTCGTTCCTCGATTTCTTCTGGACGGTTGGAATTCGCCTAGTTTATGATCAATCAGTCTTACGCCAACTAAGGGAACCATTTACCGCCTCAAAAATCGATCCCATACAGCAGTTGAACGAATCGAACCATGCTTTCACCCCGTGCTGGTGCTGCTGCACGAGCAGCGAAAGCGGGCGCAGACAAACGCGCTGCGAACCACCCGAAGACGAAACCAGTCTCGCGGAAAGCGATGAAGACTGCGATTCGCATGCAAGCGAGCCTCGATCGGCAGCGCAATTTGATCTTGATCGATGAATTGAAGAAAATATTGGCGGCTAACAGTTGCCATAGTCATGGCGTTGGAGCCGCGATTGATTCGAATACGGCACCAGAGCGCCCACGCCAAGCGCCCCCATTCCGCACCGTGAGCGACAAAGGCCCAACCAGGGCGCGCGCGCCTCCACCACGACGCACTCGCTCCGTGCAGCTGCAGGCTACTTCCGATCGCGAGCGTAACATGGCTCACATACTGGCGACGAAAGCTTTTGCAGTCGGTATGCCCTCCTCACTTGTGAACTCAGCGGCAGGTAACGCACCAGCTGGTCTAGGAAACAAAGATAAAAGAGTAGCCACCGTTGGAAAGTCCGCGCGCAAAGCAAAGCGCATGCCATTAAAGACACTGACGCCAAATGATCTCAACACGCAAAAAACCCGAGAGACGAGCACAGCCGATACAGGTGAGCTTAAATCACCGGCATATTCCCGTGGTACCTCAGTAGGGAGCGACGTTATCGTCAGCCCGAAAGAAGTCGAAGAAGTGCAGCACCTCAAGCTCGAGTTAGAAGCAGCCCTCAAGCGCGCCAATACTGCTGAAACGTGCCTAGCAAAGGTGGCCACCTCCTTCAACAATGGCTCTGAACACCATCAACTCGCAGTCCAAAACCTGGCCTCCAACAATGGCGGATTCATCACTAACAGCAGCAGTAACAGCAGCAGCCACAGCAGCAGCCGGAGCAGCAGCAGCTGGAGCGGGCGCCTCACTCCAGCCGAAATGGAAGCGGCCTGGCTTGCGGCGTGGAGAAACGGGGTAGCGCCCATCTCTCCCTCTCTTCCTCGCTCGCCGCCACAGCCATCGCCGCCGCACCTGCCGAACTTCGTGAGCAAGGTCACTCCACTGAAGGAGCGGTCTCGCATTCGCCCGGGGCAAGCCCGGTTCATTCCAGCAGACAACAACCACGACTCTGAAAACAGGAAGCCATCCGACCTGAACGCTCGTTCTCCCATCGACGCTGCGTCCATGGTGGGCAACAACGTGCGCGCTAGGAAGAGCTTTGCGCTTGAAGGTGGCGTGGTTATCGGCCAGCGTGGAGCTCATCAGGCAGCGCCGGGCTCGCCAGGACAACGCCCTTGTGTTAACAACGAGAACGACACTGCTCATTGGCTGAGCCCGCCGGCGCCGCTGAAAACACCGCAAGCCCAAAGCGAGCGGGTAGGCCTTTGCCTGGGCAAAGAAGAAACCAAGGGCGGCGAAGAAGACGAAGAAGAAGAAGAGCACGAAAATGGCGGCGGCGGTCACGGCGGCGGCATTAATGACTGGGTGCTCGCGCGCGCTTCGTCCCCACGCCACCGCCCACCCCCTTTACCCAATGCGTGGGGGTCGCCTCCCTCATCACCGCCGTCAACCGCAAGCCCAGCCACTACTGGCACCGCTACCGCGGCCAATTCCATGGCCCATTCGCCTCGAATCGAAACCGCGCCAGCGTCACCTCTTCCAGCGACGAAAGAATGCCCGACCTCCATCACCCGAGGCCGGTTGCCAGTCAACGGCCAGCCGATGTTTCGGTCTCCAGATGCGCTTACTGCTGCTCGGCATGCCTACCAGGCTCGGCTGTTTTCGCTGCAAGAACGGTACAACAGCTCAACGCCGCAACCGCTTCAATCCCATCCACGCCAGCACTCACAGAGTAATCGCCAGAATCAGAATCAGCTGCAGCAGAACCAGAAACACCACCAAAAGCGAGCACTGCGACCACGGTCAGTGTCCGAAGGCTCTGTGATCAAGCGCGGCTCCGTGCTCTCAGACGGCAGTGAGTCCGCAGCGTCCTCGGTGGATGCTCTTCCTGGGACCACGAACAGGACAGGAGGTGGTATTCGCAGGCAGCGCAGTTACAGCAGCAGCAGCAGTAGCCACTTTCAACCCGTGTCTGAGAGCTTGCAATGGGAAGAGCCAGGCCGCTGGAGCCGACTCAGCGAATGCTTGCCAGAAATAATAACCACAGCAGTAGCCACAGCAACAGCAAGAGGAGGAGCTGAGGAGCCTGAGACGCACCAGCGCGAGAAGAGGAAGAATAAATGGTGGCCTTTTGGAGCAAGAATTCAAAAGCAGCAGCAGCACACTTCTCACAGCCATTCCCGTGCCAACCACCACGCAAACAGCAGCAGCAGCAACAGAGGCGAAAGAATCACCAAGACGGCGTCTCCAAGCTCTGGACAAGCCGTATGGCTGGGCGGGGCGATAGCGTCGGCGGTGAATTTTGTCAGCCCGCGGAAACAAGCACAACAACGAAAATAAGAGGAGCCACCCATCAGAACAAAACAACAGCAATTATATATGGATATTTATGGGCCTACTTAGCAAACTTAGCCTGTTGCCTTTTTTTTGCATTTTAAGTATCTTCCTTCCGAGGTGGGCGACTCAATTCGTGTGTACTAGGAAGAAACTTCACATCGAAAGAAAATGATGTATCGCTCGTCGATCCAGACTTTCTATGCCTTGCACGCAACGGGGACTTCGGCGCACAATACACAAGAAAGGTAAGTCGAATTTTAGGGATATTCCGGACGAAAAGGGCAGTCATCAGTCATTCGGCTTCTTTAAAGGTCTTCGTCGTCATCATCGTCATTGTCTTCCACAGCGCCGCCCTCGCCGCCCTCGCCGTTGCCGCCCTCTTCTTCGTCGACTTCCTCATCAGCAGCATCGTCAATTTCCGCCGCAAAACCCACGCCTTTCTTCTTCTTCGGCTTGTCCTTGTTGCTCGCACCAGCACCTCCCCCTGCTGCCCCATCCATGCCTGGCAGCCCCCCCATGGGGGAGTACTTCATGGCCTGCTGCTCTTCTTCTTGCTTCTCCAGCAAGGCCTCCACCATGCGCTCCAGGTCGCTCCGGTGCTTGTTGCTGTGGCTGGTGGCGGTCTGCAAAATTTGCAGCTCCCGAAACGCGTTCTTCACCACGTCCTTGAGCGCATTCGCAATCCCGCGGTCCGTCTTCATTTTCTTCTTTTGGGCCGCGGAAGCCCCAAAGCAGCCCAAGATGGGCCCCCCGCCGCGGCCTTTCTGCGTGGACTGCAGCAACAGCTCCAAATCGTGCAGCGCGTGCCGCAAGTCCGTCAGCAACACCTAGAGTAATCGACAGGAACACAGGTTGTATTTGAAAGAATCAACTGTAAAGGCTGCAAAGTAAAAGTTGACAAGTTCGTGTCTTTTTCTCGTAGACAGCGATACAAGGGAAATGAAGATGACTGCAGCAAAAGAAAGGGGAGGGATTGGCACATCAAGTAAATGTCCGAGTAGCAATTATGATGCGCATGCTCTCTTACCGATTCGAAGTACTGCACCCGCGCGTGCTCGGAAATGCGCTTGTTGGCCCGTGCTTTGTGCTCTTCGATGCTCAGGCCCAGCATTTGGTCCATCCCCTTCTTCTTCAGTGCTTCCGCTTTGGCCTTGGCCGCCGCCTTGGACGCCGCGCGCTTCCTCTCCGCGCGCCGCGTGTCGTCCAGGGGGTCCGATTGCCCGCCGTTGCCGCCGCCCGTGCCGTCGCCGTCTTCCAGGTCGTAGCTGTTCCCGCCGCGGTTGCCGCCGCTGCCACCGCCGCCGCTGGGCGCCAGGGACTTGCGGTGCACGATTTTCTCGCCCTTGAGGTTCATGGTCACGGCCCGCCCCCCAAGCCGCAAGAACAGCTGCTTGTTGGTGACGTAGTGCTCCAGGGACTCGTAAAACTGGTGCTGCAAGAACCGGATCAAGAACTCTTCGAACTGCCACGAAGACGTTTCGAAGAAGTTTTTGTTGGTTCGTTGATGTTCAGCGCGTGCGAGTTAGCAAAACCATTGTCGTAAAAACGAGAAGAAGATGGTAAGATTCCAAATCAAATTTAAAAAAGAAGAAGAAATAGATGATGAACTACCCAGCATCCCCATCCCCATCATCATCCCCATCATCATCATCCTCATCTTCACTTCCAGCACTCTAGTAAGACACTACGTCTGCACCTGGGGATACGTCATGTCGGTCTCCATTTCCGTCAAGTTTTCTTCTTCCAGCACGCGGTCCAAGAATTCAGGGTCGTGGTTGCGGTCGAAGCGAATGATGGCTGCAGCCAACTCCTCACGATCGATGAGGCCACTGATGTCGGAAAGAAGAGGAAAAGATAAAACAAAAAGCCAAAAGCAAAACAGAAGAGCATTAATTTAAGAAGCATCGAATCAGAAAATCCTCCAATTTTGAAGGCTTGCCATGAGTACAATGTCTGATTCACTTCTCGACAGAGTGAAGCTGTGATCGACGCAGCATCAATTTGCTCCGAACAAAAGCGCACCTGCCGTCCATGTCAATGGCGTCGAAGATTTTCTTGACCATGTTTTCCACGTGGTTGCCTTCGGACGCGTCCGCTAAACCCCCTGTAAGCGACTGCAAGTTGCTGTGCGTCGCCTTCAGCGAGGCCAACAAATCGCCGAAATCGCCCGCCTGTGTTGTCATGGTTCATCATTGGTGCAGCAGCACGCATGCATGAGTTAGAAAGACGTGAAGAAAAAAGGAAGAGATTCGACACCAGCACTGAGCATGCAACACACGTTATAACAACTGACAAAATCAGCCGTAAAGCAGTATTATTATCATCATCATCCGTTTTCTCTCTTTCTTAGAAGCCTCACGTCAATTTCGAACAGTTCGCGGTTTTTCCAGTTGTTGCTCTGCTCGTGGGCGCGCAAGTGTTTGCCGTCCGCCAGCGACGCGTCGTCTTTGTCGTTGTGGTGGCCTAAGTGCACCACGGAGCTCAGCATTTTGGTGCCCGCCACGCACGAAATCACGATCCGGGAGTAGTTGGCCGCGAGCAGCTCGTCGACCGTCGTTTCGAAGTCCTCCAGCCCCAAGTGGCCCACTTGCACCTAATATGATGTGTCAAAAGGAAAATCAATATTCGGAAATAATGCCGGCAGCTCGTGTGCGGATTTTAGTTTTGATCGATTGCACGTCGTAATGAAAACAGACAAAACAAAAGACAACAAAACAGAGAAGTATACCCACTTTGAACAATTATAGTCAAGCCTCATCTTTAGAGTCACCTGAATGCGAAAGGTCAAAGTGGTGCACATTTCCGCGCCAATGATGTTGGCCTGGGCAATGTCTTGCTTGATTTCGTTGATGCTGTCCACGAGGGCTTGCCGCTCTGGGGTCATCGCGCCGTCGTCGCCCGCCCCTTCGGAGGTAAACTCCCGGAACGCGTAGCTATAAGTGAGCTTGCTCTTCTCGTCCACGGTGAGCGGCTGCGTCAGGTACAAGCAAAGCATGCGGCAAGGCCCAAAGACCACACGGTCCAAATGCTGCAGCGGCCTGTGCGCGAATCATTCAAAGAAGAAGAAAGACGACGACGAAGACGCACACATCATGTTCCACTACCGACCTTCTTTTGATAGCCTTCCTCGAGTACAATTTCATGTTCTAATGTAACATACCGGTCTTCGTCCGCGGGGAGGGCCAACCCATTCAGGGTGGTTTGGGCGTTTTTGCTCATGGCCCGGATCGTGGCTTTGGCGGCAGCAGCTGACGCAGCTCCTTTCACGAGGCTCACTTCGCAGTGCTTGTCCTGTAAAAAGAAAGCAAACAAACAAACAATCACCACCACCATCAACAACAAGAATGGCCGCGGCAACAAACAACGCGCCAGGACAATGCAATGAGATGTTTTTAGTCCACAAGGCATGCTTTCATACAACGAATACACGATCTTTCGAAAGAAAAGCATTTCAAAAAAGAGACAACGTCAACGGCGCCTCAGCAGTTGCTGCTGTTGCCATAGGAACAAGTTCTATTGGCGTTACCTGAATGCCCATGCCGTCGAGCTCGAAGTCGTTTTCGTCGTCGGTCCCACTGCGGCCAATCATGAACGACTCGCGGGTTAAGCCAATGGGAATCACCATCGCGTGGGACAGCATGTCGTCCTAATATACGCATTAATATATCAGAGCATACGCAGAATAAGGAGGTTCGAGAAGGAGGAGATGAGAGAAAGATAATGGTCGAGAACGGACAAAATCAACAAACACACACGAATAAAGAGAGATACGCCTTTAATCAAGAGCACAATTAGAACGCCCAGCGCACATCTAGGCACGGCACTAGCAGAGGCACAGCTCTGCAAACTAAGCAGAATACAAAAACATAATCCCAATAATGATACGAAGACCAGAACTAACGCGCACCTTGTTCAGGCAGCTGAGCTGAGGAAACACGTCCTTGTCGCGCACCACCGCTGCCTCTTCGGCGTCCTTTTCTTGGGCGACCTGCTCAAAGCCACCTTGGCCCAAGAGCTTCATTTGCTCTTCGATGCTCTTCATGTACGCGGCCCTTTCTTCCGCGCTCATGTGGCTCAAGGCTCCCTTCACTTTTTCTTTCCCGTCGCCCCCTTTCACCAGGCTCAGCAAGCTCACTTCTTCTTCGTCGTCGTCCAGCTCGTCTCCGTAGTCCCCGCCCCCGCCTTCAGCCAGCTGCTTCTTTAACATCTCCACTTCCAAAGCAAGCTCGCGCACTTTGGCTTTGAGAGGGTCTTCTTGCTTCACGGCACTGGTTTTAATCTGCTTGGCCGACGCAGCATAACGGAGCGTCGACAAGGTCTCCTCTTCGTTCGAGCCCGCAGGCGACACGCAGGCAAGCATGGTCGTCCGCGCGTTCCCCGCGAGGGATTCGCGCAAGTACCACGTCAGCACGGACTCACGAAACGGCACCTGGATTTTCTTTTTTGGGTTGTTGGCCTGCTCCACGAGGGCCTTGATGCAGCGGCCCA
>Ga0307982_1005214_pt1 | contig 10167 bp, 11 predicted proteins | sample OrgLakmetagen989_FD_201847 | JGI IMG/M metagenome (GOLD analysis project Ga0307982, IMG submission 201847) | Saline water microbial communities from Organic Lake, Antarctica - #989 | ecosystem: Environmental > Aquatic > Non-marine Saline and Alkaline > Saline | place: Antarctica: Organic Lake... | reverse complement strand
CCGTGAATTCACGCTGAATATTACATTTCGCAGTGTGTATTTACTATATTAGAGCTATTATTTAAAAAGCGCGACGTCTCGTAGCTCCTTAAAAAAAATCATCTTTAGGAGCTCTTTCTAGGGGCTTATACGGGCCGATTTGAATAAAACCTCGTCTGTTTGGCTCTTTGCTACCACCAAAGAGACCATTAAAGAAATATAAATGTGAATCGGAGGTGGTCGAAAAATTGAGATTTTGGGTCCGGTGGGCCTATGGCAGTAGGCCTTAATGCCTCCATAAGCCGGATTGAAGTGCTCAGATGGATATTATTCTTCCTAATTAGTATTGAATGTGCCTAAGAACTACCACCTAACCAGGGGCTAGACTTGCGCTTGGCGTATTCTACCTTACTTCCCATTCCTGCAAATCACATTTTACAAAGCAATATTTTGTTTTCTGCCCAGTTCGGGTTGATGTCCAACTAGAGAAAAACACCGATTTCAGAGAAATCGAAGGACCACTCGTTTTGGAATTTAACGTCGAAGTGCGAAGTCCTTTACGTCCCGAAAATTAAGTGCATGAAAGCGAGAGCTGGCGGTTGGTAGGTCTCCTTACTTTCTTGTTCTTTTCAGTTCACTTTTTCCACTCAGGAAGAGGCGCCCTTCTTACATGTGGCGTAAACTGAGCCCACACTAAGTTGTGGTCGGACGCTTCTGCGGTGTCAATGCAGCCAGCGGTTACGCAGCGCAGTTTAAGTTTTGAGGCAGGGCAAGTGTCGAGGTAGCACACGACGTCATAGCGCCGTGGGAGGTCGAAGCCCCATTGGCCTACAAGGGTGTGCATGCAAGCGAGAATCCCACAAAGATATGGAACTAAACTTAACGCGAATCGAACTAAATGGAGCGTGAGGCCGTGGTCAAAAGAGCTTTGCATGGAAGATACAAGTCAACAAGCAAAAGGGGTAATCTAATGCAGCGCGCAAGCTTTAGATTATCTTTCTTATCCAAACCAAAGTGTGCCTCATAATTACCAAGAGTTGCTGCAATGCGATGGCCCAGGCCGTCTTCGTTGCTCCGGGCGAACCAATGAGTGTCCTCTGGAACAGCAGCAGCAGCAGAAGCTCCCATGCCCACACTGCTATTGCCAGCACCTTTAAAATGTGCATCTACAAATTGCCCTACTCGGTGTGAAGCTGCCGACGAGCCACTGTGCTGTGCACTGAACGCAGCCGTTGCCTCAACCACTGTTCCACTGCTGCTGCCATCAGGTGATTGAGACGATGGAGACGATAACGACGATGGAGGCGCAAGAGCTGCAACCATGTTGGCCAAATCGTTGTCCGCGTCAGAGCGTTTCAGACGAAAGCAGTTGAAGTCTCCACACACGACTGCCATAGCCGACGGCCATACATCAGCTGTTGGACTTGACCAACTGCTGCGCTTGGAGGAATAGCCACTGATTCTCCTTGTGCTGCCATTGTCCTTGACGCTGCTGTTGGTACTGCTCCTGCTACTGCTGTTTGTATTGTGGAGCGGGTGTGCAAGTTCAGACGCTACGGCAGCTCCAACGGCTGAGAGCTGGTTCGTTCGGTGAGTGTTGTCTCCAGCAGCATCTAAATGCACGTTGGCCACTACAAGCAGTTTCGGTGATCCGCTTGCTTGTCTGCTCAGCGATGCTTTACTAGATCTGCGAAGGCGCTTTTGCTGCTGTTGCCGCTGCTGTTGCTGCCTTCCGAAGGGTAGAGAACGGCCTGGGGTTGCCCTGACTGACGAACTTCGTGGATGCATGTCAACAGCGCGACCAAAGACAGAGACTAAAGCATACTTCTGCTCCGGTGCACCACCCTTGATGTACTGCTGCTCAAGCCACGAAAGCGTTGGCAGCATTGGAAGCGGGACGCACCTGCTCATATCGACCAGCACATCCGTTAGGTGTACATGATTTAAAAGGACCTTCTTCTTTGTGTCAGGACGGATGTGGGAATGAAAGAATAACAGAGCCTATGACTTGGGGATCTCAAACTAGTCTGATCTACTCTCATTGATAGACAAGAAAACGCTCGAGCAGCAAGTGCCAAATGAAAAGCTTTTGGCTATAGTTTTCTCACCGTTGTCGCAGGAGCTTGAAGCGGCGTGCGTCATAAATCGTTGCCAACCGTGGGTCCATTTCACGATCTTCTGTGACCCTCCACGCTGTTTGATTCTGACCAGCGCCTTGGTTGCCACTACCTCGCCAGCCGCTTTTAAATTTTAAGGCTCCAGCTTGACGCGGTCCAGTGCTAGTGGTTGATGACCGCCTACGGGCCCATGAGCAACTCGCTTGTTTACGGGATAAATCGTCAAGGGTCGATGCAATAGCACTGGCAGCTGTATCTAATGGCTTGCCATGGAGTTCCACGTTCTCCTGGTGCCGACAACAGTCAACATTCGCAATATAATCATGAAATCAAAATCCGACAACATTTTTACTCAGTAGCACTAAAGCACACGGACCTGTAAGCACGCGATGCCTAGCCCACGATCGTCCACTAGAGATGGTAAGCGCTTGCGGTAAATGCTAAGAATTGTCTCAAGCTTTCGGCCGTCCATGATGTTATGGCTAAACACGGTTAAGCCGCGACTTGCCATTTTACCAAAAGCCAAAGGCCGAAGGTCTGTAGTCGCAATCTGTAGGCCTTAAAATAATACGTCAGAAATGTGACCCAAATACGTCAACCAATACACGGCAATTGTGGAGCCTACCAGCCTACCCGAAGCGGCCAAAGCGGCCAGAGGTCTGCCGGCCAGCCATTCTGCCTTGGATTCTCGCACCTCCCCACCTCTCCCAAAGAGAGCAATATCCTCCTAATCCAGTTTAGCGGCTTAGCTTACAGAAGGGTTCGCGTAATAATCGCCATATATTTTTGACACAAGCCCCGAGGGGTCCGAGGGGTATTTATCTGTGCAGCAGTGCAGTTTCACGAGGGCAGCGGAGTCCATATCGCCATGCAATTCCCGTCAGGGCAGTGGGGCCATGTGTCTCGGGCAGCTCGAACAGCCGGCGGTAAGAGCTCGCCAAAAAAAGGGGGGAATGTAATATGAGGAGTTAGGCTTAGCCGGCCACCTGCAGAGATAGCGAACTCCAGACCACCGAAAATGGCCGATTTAAATACAGGAATAGATTAAAGGGGTTCCTCAGCCACAGCTGAGTGAGTGTCTAAAACTAAGGGCTCTTGGAACTTGAAAGGCCCACGCCAGAAGAGATCGCCGTTTGATTCCAGTTCATGCCAAGTTCCGCGCAACTCAAATTTAAATCGATGACAAGCATTCCGTTTTCCGTTAGACGTGAAAGGAAATTTAGCGTTTAGTAGTATAATAAACGGCAGGGGGACTCGCAAATATTTGATTATGAAGTGTATTTGCGAAGCAGGTTTTAATATCTATAGTATTATTACAGAGATAAATCTGTTTTTAGAATTCAAATTTATTTCGTTTCGCATGAAGAGATTCCTATTTATATCTCGGGCAACTGCAGCGAATGTAGTACTTTGCATCACTCTTAACAACAGACGAAGCCATCTTTAGCGATCAAGTTGAATTATATTCGCATACCAACTGCGGAAAGAGCAAAGCGATGGCTCCAAACATACCAGAATCGACCCAAGGCTTCAAAAAGAGTGCCTTGAAAAGCGGACCCCAGAGCGCCAAATGTACCGCCACCACAAGAGGTGCCATTAGCCGCTGGCGCAAGTGCCGTCGGTCGAAGAGCCAGGCTACACAAGGTAGCGCACAAAGAAATTGCAGAGCAGCACGATGTTCAGGCACACTGCTTGTTTTTGGTGGTGGCGAGCTGGTTCCATCAGCCCTCAGCTTGTTTTTCTGTCCATTACTTTTAGTGCGATGTAGGGCTCCACTTTTGCCTGACATGTCGTCTTTATCGCTCATCTCGATACTATTTGTGATGAATTTGTTTTCGACTGCCATCGCAGCGCCCATGAAGATAAAGAAAGCGGTGGAAGTGCCCGGCGAATAAAAGGAAGTTGTACTCGGACCTTCTCCCCATTGCAAAACCGAAAATAGGTTCACAGTCGATGCAGGGAACATAAATTAGAAGTCAGTCTGCGACTGGTTATAAAAAAGCTTACATGATTCAGACCTTTTCTCACACAGGAAGGAGCACGCATTCTGTAGCATATATTCGTGTTGTGTCACTGGAAAGAATGTGCCTTGCCTGGAGCGACGTGAAAGTGCATCCAGTAGATGTACTCATGCAACAAGCCAGACACAAGAAAAGTCGCAGCCATGCCCATTCCGCTCCTAAGTCCTAGGCTAAACGCTACAGGCTTATACACCCTGTCAAATAATGGGATAATGGGCACCGTTTCAAAGGATACTGACACGTAGTAGAGAGAGAGGGAGTAAGCAAACGACACGTATCTGGCTTAAAGGCACACACCCGCGTTTGAGGAGTTGGTTGATGGGCTGATTCCAGCGCTGCCCCCAAAGATCTCGCAAACTTCGGCTTGCAAGCAGTGGATTTTGGAAGCCAGGCATTGGACAAGCATCATGCAGCAGCAGCAGTGGAAGTGACCTGACAGTGCGCATTGTAACGATGCATGGCAAGATAGAACTTTTCATGAATTGGAAAGCATCTAAAAACTCCCTTATCTACACCTATACTTCATAACATCATAAAACCAACGAATTCACGAAAAGTCACGTCATGTGAAGTGACTTGCCCAATGTCTATCGAAGTGCCGAGAAAGAGATACAATGCCCAAACCCAAGCACTAGTGCGGCCATATTCAAGCCCAGCATGGAGCACTCTTTCTATGAGCGAGTCCTCAGACAAACCATCTTCTGCCATCGTGTTACAGCTACCGGAGCTGTCACAAGAACCGCCACTATCGTCACTGCCATCAATGTGGTTGCAATCGAGGTTTCGAATTTCTGAAATGCCGTCAGATGGATTAGGTGGTTGCAACATGGCCAGGAGAATTGTACCAGCAGTAACTTTAGCTGATAAGCAAAGGATGCGATCGCACACTTCGACCCGCGTTGCTTCTACGATTTTGCCGTCGCGACCAATCCGAGGTTCCTAAAATATAGGAAGTAAGCACAGAACACTCCAAGTGTTATCGCTCATATCAAGAGGATTTGAGAACAAATAATGCTCCGAGAAACTCAATTAATGGGGCGTACCACAAAAATACCCAAAACATTCTCAGTGATACAGGTAAACTGCTTACAAGGACTCGAATTATCACTATAAAAAAAACTATTATGATTCAATCTTACTGGTGTATAAAGGAACCAAAGGAACCAAGTTCGTAAGTCAACGTCTTCGCTGTCGGGAAACCGATCAAAGGCCACGCTGATGGCCTGAAGCAGCACAACAATAGTTATAAATGGCACAGCGATGTAATGAAAACTGATTTGAGGGGTTTGATTGAGTTTGATTGAGACTTTTGTGTTTGTAACTGTTCTAACCTTGAAGAATCCAGGGATTCCTAATCCGCCCGCGAAGACGAACATCACAAGAAAGCGCTGGCTCGCATTTAATATTAACAGCTGCCTGCACAACGACAGACGACAAACTCATGGGGTGAACATTATCAATTTTGAATCCAAACGTTACAACCATTTTCGAAAAGGAACCCATTTAGTCGCGTTGTCTGCTGTCTTCATTACCTCTGTACAGGAAGTGAGATTGGCAGCCAAGCGAGAAAGATGCCTAGAGTCAAACCCAAAACCTTACGATGGTGCTTCGGCACTATGTACAAAATTCCTGCTGCGAAGCCCAAAGCCTTGAAACATATACTGGGTTTAAAATTCAATATAGATAAATTTGCAGTTCTCATGGCTTTCCAGAATTACTTTTTGACATTACAAATTATGCATTAGTACCCACATTGACAAAAATCATATTTTTTAATACGACGTACCAAATAAGTAAAGGCGAGAGCTCCAGCACATGCAGACAAAACGAACGAGTCTGGAGGTCTTAGCACCCAAGAGCACCTCTGAATGTTATTGCTTCCCATCTAGGTCCAGTCCAGATCTAGCACGGGTCAAGTTATAGAGACCGAGGAAAAGATTCGTTCTTTTTCATCAAAGGAGGTTTGTAGTACTTACGTATTGATGCAGGTGGAAGGGTTTCTGTATTTCACTCACGTCTCCTGCTGTCCAATTACACGGCGTTTTCTTGCTTGGTCCACTTTTAGCACAATCAAAATAAAAGCATTACCAGAATATCCCAATGTGCTACTTTCTCACTTCAAATGAATTTATAGCAATATCCCTGCCACTCCTGTCAATTGTTTCGATTTCTCGATGATTCCGTGCGATCTCGTGTCGTGACCTCCAGGAAAAATTATGGGGAATACAATTGAAGTACCTTGGTCATTCGGTCGATCCCAAAGCTAGCACCGCAGCAACAAACAGCAGCTGCGTATGGCCGTGTGACCTGAGACTGAGGCCTATTCGTACCCAATTTGATTTAGCATATATTATCTCATAATCCGCAAACGAACACCTAATTACGTCCGTGCTAAGAATTATTCGCGCCGTGGTAACTTCCTATATCGATATATCTCTATGCGATAGCAAAAGTAATGAACTAAGATAAACTCAAACTATTGGCTATTGGTGCAGCTGTGGCTGAGGTTCTCATCCACATTTACGCATCGCAAGGAGACATGCCAATGAGTATCTGCAGACATCGTATTCTGCGTCCATGGGGAAAGCACGAAGCAAGAAAATTAGGGTTTAGGCTCTACTGCAGCCCAGTGCGATATCCATCGCAGTTGCTGGCGGAGCGGAAAAGTGCTGCTGGGGATAAGTTGGGTCATTATAATCGCAACCTGTTAAAAACGAAGTGACATATTGCAAAATCCTACTCATTACCATAAATGCAACAAAAGTATATGAGAGAGTGAATCAATGCACTGAAATTTAGACGTGTTTATGATGTTAACTACAATGTACGATATACTTCTAATGATAAGGTAGCAGTACTCATTCACCGTACCAGGTCATGCTTTGGGTCTACGAAGAACCATGTGCTGGCAACCCCGCCCCACCCGAACTCTCCAGTGCCACTCAGTTCAGCACCAGGGCAGTCGCCGCCTTCCAGTAGCATAGACACTCCAAGCCCGTAACCCACGCCACGGGCAGCTTCGGAGAACTAAACCATAATTCAGCGCGCGCAAGAACAGAAGGATACAGTACGAAAGTGCAAAGAGTGCAAAGTGCGTCAGTATAGATCAGGTTCAAAAGACAAATTACGTAATAAACGGATGCAACTTTATGAAGATGTAAGACAAATCAAGAAAAATATTACTCACCGCTCCCTTGTCGTAAGATGCCGAAGCAATATCTCCCGTGAGCTCGTTTCGTCGCATGGCTTCCAATGAAGCAGGGCTCAAGAGCACAGTACCCCCAGGCGTTGCTTCACCCGTGAGAAGGAAACGGCAAAACTTCGCGTAGTCTTGCGCCGTGGACACAAGACCACCTCCCCCGTGCAACCCTACAGATTTCTCTAATTTGTTAGCCGCACAACGATTTGGTGGCAAAAGCGCGGACCGAAAACCGGGTTGAGCGTTGTAGCAAGCAGCTAAGCGATGGGCTTTCTCAGGCGGGCAGTAAAAGCCCGTGTCTACCATCTCGAGTGGTTCGAAAATTTCCCGCTGCATGAGTGTGTCTAAACTGGTGCCTGAAGCGACTTCTAACACATGTCCAACCACATCGCTAGACAAACCGTAGTGGAAATGTTTGCCCGGTTGAAACAATAGCGGCGGAGCTGCAGCCGCCTCACACATCCGGGAATTTGGAACCGCCGATAGCCAGTTGGTCAACTCTGCAGGTGTAAATTGCTCACGTAACTTCTTGTCCGAAAAAGTGTCGCCAAATATAGCATAAGTTAAACCACTCGTGTGCGAGAGGAGATGGCGAAGGGTTAAAGGCGCTTTGAGCGGCTCCGTCTCGGGATTTTCCGGGTCTCCTCCAGGAACAATAACTCGCATCTTTCTCTGGTCAAAACACGGCAAGTACTCGGCGACATCTTCATCTAAATTCACGATGCCTTTCTCGGCTAAGATAAGAGCCAGCGAAGCAGTCACCGGTTTTGACATCGAGTAAATCCGAAAGATTTGATCGCGAGTCATCGGTTTCTTCGCTTCGACATCAGCGTAGCCCTCGACACCATTATACACCTCTTTTCCGCCCTTGATTACCAAGAGCTGTGCACCAGGAAGTACCCCCGATTTTACTTGAGTACGAAACCAAGTGTCGAGCGAGGCTAGGCGATCTTCAGTGGTGTCAGACGAGCGGGAACAGTCCGAACCCACGCGAAGACTAACAGCTGAAGCTGCTGCGGCACCAAGACATGCTCGTGATGCTAATCCACGAAGCATGAGATAGGATGAGCAACTGCCGCTTATAGAAGTCTGATGTAGTCAATGAGCCAACAATGGCAACGATAGAAGTCTTGCTCGAGGTTCTAGCCAAGCTAGTACGGTCTTCCGCCCGTCTAGTCTGATGGTCTGATGGACTGAGATAGATTGCTGTATATATTGCGGTCGGTCTGCTGTTTGCGGTCCCTCTCGTTGAAATGTTGTGGACAATACTCGTATGTGATATACACTTCTGAAATACAATCGATGTTGAAAAAGAAGAGTACTCGAGCCTCGAGCTACTACAGAGTAGTAGCTAGCCCAGCCTCGAGCCTAATTCCTACTGTAGCCAGCGCTCTGCTACTACAGAAGCTAGGTCAGCGATTAGTGGTCAGAGGTCAGGAAGTGTGCGTCCCATCATTCCATAATAACAAGCTTCAGATAGCTGCAGAGGCAGGCTAGACGTGCCCACCTAGCTAGTCATTTCTTTCAGACAAACCCTTTCTAAGCGCTTCTGTAGTAAAAGTCTATCGCGTAGAATTCCCATACATCGAGCGACTCCTTAAAGAGATATAATGATTCATGTCGCCCGCCGCGCTGCCTCTCGAGCCCAAGTTGGGTGGGCTAAGACAGTCGTACAAGCGGGGCTTGTGACGCATAGAGTACCTTTGCTTCAATCCTTTGCCGCCACATCGTGGGCTCCTATGTTGCGCCAACCCAGGTATTGCTTCGCACCGAACTGACTCATAAGCCTTAACAACCAAAGTTGGCCAACTAGCAAAGAGGACACCGTTGTGTTCTTCACATATACTGATTTTTTTCTTATATTTTGTGTGACCAGGGCACCCGTGGCAGCGCGCCACTTGTCCACATGTAGCTTGTTCCCAAGCGAGTCTGCTTTTCATGCAGAAGCCGACAAGACCTTAGTGAACATCTCCGACAACCTAGCGCTCCTCGAAGACGAATTCGACCTCGAGCTGGAGTATGCGCAGGGAGTGCTGAGCGTGGAAGTACCATCACACGGAAAATGGGTGCTCAACAAGCAAGCGCCCAACCAACAGATTTGGTGGAGTTCGCCAGTGAGTGGGCCGCTGCGCTTCGAATGCAAAAAGGTGACAGGGCAGTGGGTGAGCACTCGCAATGCTAATGACAGCCTGTTGGATTTGCTGAATTCGGAAATGACAGATGCCTTGGGCACAGACATTGCTTGGACGGCGGCTGAATAGGCTATAAGTTTTGCAGCTTTCGTATTTTTCTTGAACAAGGGTGCATGAGCTGCCCCATCTATTCACATCGGCGAGGAGACTATGAACCCTCACCCCTTGGCTCTATGTAGATACCTCACATGCAATGAATTATGCACCTGCCTAAGCTCTCGTGCTTTCGATGCCATTGCTGTACTTATGGTCCACTGGTTCACTGCAGTGCCACAAATAACGTATGACATTCGGCTTTATCTGCTAGTTGCGTTAGTAGATCTCAGGTTTCTATTTGGATTTATACTTCTAGTGCATTGCCTTTGCCCTTACTTAAATATCCATACCGCCAAATTGATTTCCCAAAAAAAAAAAAAAAATTGATTATAGGGCATAGGCTTTCTTTTCTTGTGTTTCTATCTCCAGTTTTATGCCAGGTGGCATCCGGGTTTCTGGATTGGCAACTGGCTCATGAATAACGCGAATAACACTTAAACAAATAAAAGACTTCCTTTTTTTCCAGTTTTAACAGGATTTAGCGTTCAGGAGTAAGGTGGCCATTGAGTAATTGGAAAATATACCTTAAGCGGATTCCAGATACACCAACAACAACAAAAAAC
>Ga0307982_1005213_pt1 | contig 10167 bp, 8 predicted proteins | sample OrgLakmetagen989_FD_201847 | JGI IMG/M metagenome (GOLD analysis project Ga0307982, IMG submission 201847) | Saline water microbial communities from Organic Lake, Antarctica - #989 | ecosystem: Environmental > Aquatic > Non-marine Saline and Alkaline > Saline | place: Antarctica: Organic Lake... | reverse complement strand
CGTTATCCCCGGAGGCTACCCACGGCCAATCGTGGATCTTAAGGCAAGCCGGAAGGAGGCTATTGAGAAGTTTCAGGCGCTGAAGAAGTAGAGGCGCAGGGCAACTCAGCGTGTGGCCTGGAGAATAATCGCCAGGATAATTACCAGGATAATTACCAGGATAGTCACCAGGAAGGTGCCGAGATTCGCTCCAGAGTTACCTTCATATGAAGCAAGTCGACCGGCGCCCCAAACTGCGTGTAGATGGCCACATCCGCCGCGTCCCGACCATAGGCGACCGCTATTCGTCCTCCCTGCATGTTGGTATGGACCGGATCAAACGTGTACCACCGCCCGCCAACGTAAGCCTCGAGCCAGGCATGCAGGTCCATCGGTTGCAGGTCTTCAAGATAACCCACCACCATGCGGGCCGGGATCGAAAGCGCACGACAGCACGCAATCACCAAATGCGCCAAATCCCGGCAGACAGCCTGTGGCCGCTCATTGACCTCGCACGCACTGATAATCAACTGACCCGCCCCGGGCGTGTATTGGGTGGTCCGGCAAACGTAATCGACGATCGCGGTACATTGATCGTACCCGGGTGCCCGCCCTTGCACGATGGACGCCGCCAGTTGGGTGCAGCGATCACTTTCGCAATACCGGCTGGGGAGCAGGAATGGCAGGGTGTCATCAGGCAGGTTCTGCACTTCGACAAAGGGGGCGCCCGGTGCGGTGTCGGAAGCTTCGGGTATTTCGACATCAAACGACGTGTACACGGAGAATCGACCAATCGGTGCGACCAATCGCTGGCAAAGGTTGCCAAAAGGATCGGTGAACTCAACCGCTTGCACGCTGGGGCTTAACAGGTATTGTTCCCGGCCGATCCAGTTTTGCCAGCCGCTGCGTGGCCGCAACATGAATATAAAAGGCGTCGCAACCTTGATGTTGAAGTCAAGTAAACAGGTCGCACGCATCCACATAGAAGACCTCTGTCGCTGCAAGGATTAATCAACTCATACCTTACCAGATCTTCCTGTTCGGAACCGAAAAGCGGTGAGCTAGTTGATATCGAGCCACTTCACACCTGGGCCCAGGTAGCGAGCGTAGAGCCGGGAAATCGTACCATCCTGGTACATACTTTGTAGTTCCACCTGCAGGGCTTTAACGATGGCCGGGTCCGTCGACGGGTGGCACGCCATTTCACGAAGGGTCGTCAGAAATACCCTCTCCATAACAATGTTGGCGTTGTTTTCTTTGATAAGAAGGGATGCAGAAACGGTATCACTGGCCCATAAATCTATTCTGCCCAGCTCCAATTTTCTGACGTTCAGATCGTTAGACGGTGCCTGATCAACCTCCATACCCATGCTTTCCAGGTATTCGCTGGACCCACTGCCCAGAAAAGTTCCAATCCGGTAGGGGGTCGCGTCTTCAAGAGAGCGAATGTGGTTGGGACTATCAGTCATGCGATAAAATGCATGGCGCGTCATCAGGAAAGGGCCAATCCATTGTAATTTTGCTTCGCGGTCCTGACTGCGTTCAATAGCAATTACACAGTTTCCGGGAGTGGTTGTCGCAAAGATATAAGCTCTCTTGGGTGGCACGAATACGATTTCGAAAGCAAGTTCAACACGACGAAACAGCTCTTCCGCGATATCGATAGCGATCCCTTTTCGACTAACGCCGTCAGTATCCATGAACGGGGGTTCGATATAAGCGAGAATGCGCAAAGGTGTTTGTGAATTAGCGCTAAAAGACGCAGAAGCCAGAAGAATGCCTACCAAAATGGTATTAAAAAACGACTGTCGCATCGCCGTCAATCCCATGCCTTTATCGCCTTTTCATAAGGCAAGGTTTCACCCTGCGGTCTTTCATTTCGTTTGGCTTTCGGGCTGCCGGGTCTGGCTAGCCAGATTTGTTCGGCTTCTGGTTCATTCAATAGCGGCGAACAAATACTTTTATTGGTTTCAGCCAAATCCGATAACACGGAGTCCATGTCTGAAGCGAGCCCCCTCATCACCGTTTCGACCGGTCTTCCACCTTCCAGGGCCTGTGAAATATTTTTCCACCACAAAGGGGCCATGTTGGGATAGTCCGGCACATTGGTGCCTGTCGGTGTCCAGTAATTTCGGGCTTTTGATCGATAGAACTCCACAAGCCCGCCTAACATTGGCGCCCTTTTGGTCATCTCTTTCGAATTGATATCACTCAGTCGAACCGGAGTCAGGCCAACAACCGTCTTCTTCAAGGACACCGTTTTGGAAACGGTAAACTGGGCATATAACCAGGCAGCTTTTTGCCGTTCGAGTGATACCGAACTCGGAATAGTCCAGGAACCGGCATCCTGATAGCCGGACTTCATTCCTTGATCCCAATAAGCACCAACAGGCGACGGAGCGATACGCCACTTGGGCGTGCCATCGCTGTTCATGACCGGCGAGTCGGGCCGGCTTGCCTGCGAAACAAACGCTGTATACCAAAATATCTGTTGTGCAATCTGGCCGTCTCCAACCCATTTGCCGGCGTCGGTAAAATTGAGATTGCGTGCTTGCGGTGGCGCATAAGCAAACCAGTCCACAAATTTTTTCACCGCATAAATGGCTGCCGGACTATCAATCGCGCCACCCCGTTTTACACTGGCTCCTGCAGGCCGACACCCATTTACGCGGATGCCCCAGTCATCCACGGGCAGACCATTTGGCAGCCCGCCATCCCCCATGCCAGCCATCGACAGCCAACTGTCAGAAATTCGCCAACCCAAAGAGGGCTCGGTTTTTCCGTAGTCCATATGCCCCCACACGGGTTTGCCATCCAGCTCTTTTACGTAAACCGTAAAAAATTCAGCAATATCTTCATAGGCCGACCAGTTTACGGGCACACCCAGTTCATAGCCGTAGCGGTCACGAAACCTTTTTCGCAGGTCCGGTCGCGCGAACCAGTCCTGGCGATACCAGTAGAGGTTGGCAAATTGTTGATCGGGCAATTGGTAGACCTTCCCATCCGGGCCAGTGGTGAAGGCCAGACCAATAAAATCGCCTAAATCCAGGGTGGGTGAGGTGACAGCTTTGCCTTCCCCTGCCATAAAGTCAGACAGGGCAACCACATCGCCACTGCGATAGTGCGTGCCGATTAAATCTGAGTCGTTGACATAGGCGTCGTAGATAGGCTTTTTCGTTTTGCCTTGCGCCAACAGTTTTCTGAGCAGATCATCTTCTCCGGTAATTTCGTGCACCACTTTGATACCGGTAACGTCCTCAAAGGCTTTTGTTAAGGTATTGGCTTCGTACATATGGGTGTCGATGCGTTCTGATATGACATAGATTGTCATGCCACGATAGGGCCTGGCGGCCGCCCTGTACCATTGCAATTCCTGACGTTGTTGAGCGGGGGTAAGCGTCGAGATGTCGAACTCGTTTTTCAACCACTGGTCAATGAGTTCATTCGCTAGTTCATCAGGGGCTTGGTCGGCTCGAGTATCGGCGTTAGCCACAAAGCTCGCGAAGAGCCAAATGGCCAGCACCAAACAGCCCCACTTAGGTGGGGCATTATAATGATTTGCCAGTCTACACTGCTGCTGCGCGCTCATTATTGCCCCTGATAAAAACAGTCAATAGAGATCGGTGTCTCACCGATCTCTATAATATAGGCTTGATTTTCGATAAGCGATATTTCCAGCGTGCAGAAGCGGCTTGCATGTATTCTGGATGCAATTTAATGTAACGCTACGAATTCGGCAGGCTTTGTGTCGGTGCCTTGATGGCCAGCCTGAATCGCCTGGAGAAATGCGCGGAACCTTGTTCCAATCCCGTGACATCCTGCATGAGCGAAGGAGTTGCCATGCCCCTGTCTTTGTTGGCCAGCCTCGGGGTTGGCCTGATCTATTATATTGGCGCCCTGGCCGGTGGGCTTTTTCTCAGCCAGCCCTCAGGCATTGCCATTCTTTGGCCGCCTAACGCGGTTTTACTGGCTGCATTCCTGACCCTGCCACGACGGAGCTGGCCGGTGTTGGCTGTCATCGTATTACTGGCTGCAGTATTGGCCAACTATCCCGCTTTTCCTGCTCACGCAGCTGTGATGTTCGGACTTATTAACGTGGCTGAATGTGCGATGGCTGCGCTGGCTATTAAACGGTTCAGCAACAGTGAGCGTGTTCACCCGGACTGGACTGAACCACGGGAGCTGGCGCTCTTCATAATGATTGTGTTTTTCGTTGCTTCGCCGATTGCTGCTTTGGCGGGCGCTTCTGTCTTTGCCTATGTTCTTCTTGACCCTGCGCTTTTTATGGTTAACTGGCGGATATTGTGGTTCGGCGACGCAACCGGTCTGATCGCACTGACCCCTGTCCTGCACATGCTTTTCAATGTTCGGATCTACTGGCCTGATGCCCGTTATCTATCGGCGGGCACTTGCGAGTGGGCAGGGTTGATAACAACCACGCTTCTGACCTGTTTTCTGGTGTTTACCCTTGGCATCACGACCGGTCACATGCTGGTCGCAACGCCGCTGCTGGTTATGTTGGCACCGTTCTGGGCGGCGGTTCGCCTGGGGCCACTCCCTGGTTCCGCGCTCGCCGCAACGGTGGCGCTCTATGCGGCGATAGCAAACGCCACCAATCAGACTCCCTTCGTGACAGGCTCGCAGGAAAACACGATATTGCTGATTCAGGAAGTCATTGTGCTGTTTACCGTGATCCTGCTCTTCGCCGCCGCATTTGCGAGCCAGAACCGTCGAAAAAGCGGTAGCTTACACCTGTATAAAAGCGCTGTGGAAGCCACCGGCGAAGGCGTGCTGATTACCGAGGCCGGTGGCGATCAGCCTATCATTTACTGTAACCAGAGCTTTGTGGAGATGACCGGGTACCAGGAGGAGGAAATCCTCGGCCAGAACTGCCGTATCCTGAACCGCAGTGAGCCGGATCAGCCCGAGGTCCAGAAAATCAAAGAAGCGATTCTGCGCGAGGAGCCGATCCGAATCACTGTGCGCAATTTCCGCAAGGACGGCACCTTGTTCTGGAACAAGCTCGTCATCAACCCCATTCATGATTGGCGGGGACAAACATCCCATTTCGCCGGGATCCTGACAGACATTTCCAGTGAGATCGAACATCACCATGTGCTTGAAACCCTGCTTGATAAGCTGAGGAAGGCTAACGAATCCCTGGAAGACAAAGTACACCAACGCACCGGCGAACTGGAAGAAGCCAACCGTACGCTCGAACGCCTGGCCCTGACCGATGAGCTGACCGGCGTGGCCAACCGCCGCAACCTGATCAGCCGGGGCCATTTGGAAGTACTGCGCTGCAGCCGCTCGGGTGGCGCCTTTTCCATCATGATGCTCGACATCGATCACTTTAAACAGTTCAACGATAAACATGGCCACGAGGCGGGGGACCTTGTCCTCAAGTGCTTTGCCAAAGCGGTCCAGCAGACTATTCGAAAGGTGGACAGTTTTGGCCGCTGGGGTGGCGAAGAGTTCATGGTCCTTGTCTACGACTCTGAGCAGATCGACTTGCGGGTCATGGGCGAAAAAATACTGAAAAGCGTCGCCGAATGCCATGTGAATTGCGAGGGGCAGATGCTTCATGTGACTGTTTCCATGGGCATCGCGACCTGGCAGGGCGGCAGTTTCGACCAGACCGTGTCAATGGCGGACAAAGCCATGTACCAGGCCAAGGAATCGGGGCGAAACCGGCTGGTGGTTTACCAGCATGGGGCCAGGGTGGCGAGGAAATGACAGTGGACACTTTGTAATCACTTGCCATCGGCTTGTTGACTACACTTAGCAGATACGCACTGGCTAAGGAGGGCCCGACATGGCCGTGCTCTATATTAACGGAAAACAAGTCACTCTCGACGACGATCCCCGCACCACCCTGCTTGACACCCTGAGGGAATGTCAGGATCTGACCGGCACCAAAAAAGGCTGCGATCACGGCCAGTGCGGCGCTTGTACGTTGTTGCTCGATGGGCGACGAGTCAATTCCTGCCTGATTCTGGCGATCCAGTGTGAAGGTAGTGAAGTGACCACGATCGAGGGTCTGGGTCAGGGCGAGCAATTGCATCCGATGCAGCGGGCGTTCGTGAAACACGACGGCTTTCAGTGCGGCTATTGCACCCCCGGCCAGATCTGTTCCGCGGTCGGTATGCTCGAGGAAGTGGAAAATGGTGAGCCCAGCGATGTCACCGGGCGGGCAGACGTTACCCTGAGCCGCGCGGAAATTCAGGAGCGCATGAGCGGTAATCTCTGCCGCTGCGGTGCCTACGTCAACATCGTCGACGCGATACTCGACACTGCTAACGCACACTCCCTCAAGAACGGGGGAGCTGCAACATGAAACCCTTTGACTATCGCCGTATCCAGACCGTGGAAGAGATCGGGCGTGACGAGCCCGGTCAAGCCCGTTTTCTGGCCGGTGGCACCAACCTGATTGATCTGATGAAGCACGAGATCGAGGTGCCGGATCGCCTGCTGGATATCTCCCGCCTCCAGCTCGCCTCCATCGAAGACGGTGAAAACGGCGGCTTGCGAGTCGGCACCCTGGTGACCAATACGGCACTGGCCAGTGACCCCCGGGTGCGAAAAACCTGGCCACTGTTGTCGGCCGCCTTATTGTCAGGCGCCACCGCCCAGCTGCGTAACCGTGCAACGACCGGCGGCAACCTGCTGCAGCGCACCCGCTGTTTCTATTTCTATGACACCGCGCGGCCCTGCAACAAGCGCAACCCGGGCGAAGGTTGCAGTGCACGGGAAGGTCAGAACCGCATTCACGCTATCCTGGGCGCCAGCGACCACTGCATCGCCACCCACCCATCGGATATGGCGGTGGCGATGGTGGCACTGGATGCGAGTCTGACGCTGCGGGCCGTTGATGGCAGTGAACGCGAACTTCCGGTCGAGGAACTGCACCGCCTGCCGGGGGACCACCCGGAACAGGATACGGTGCTGGCGCCGGAAGAGTTGATTGTCAGCGTAACCCTGCCGGCGCCGCCACCGGGACGGCAGATGTACCGCAAGGTTCGGGACCGCAGTTCCTACGCCTTTGCCCTGATTTCTGTCGGCGTCATTCTCCATGTAGTAGAGGGCAAGGTGGACAGTATCCGGATCGCATTTGGCGGTGTTGCCCATAAGCCCTGGCGCGCTCACAAGGCCGAAGCCGCCTTGCTGGGCAAGGCGGCGACCGAGGCCAACTTCCGGCTCGCGGCGGAGGCCGAACTGGCCGATGCCAAGGGCTATGGCCACAATAATTTCAAGATACCCCTGGCCCGACGCACGCTGGTAGCCACGCTCAGGGACGCAGCCCATTCGGAACAGGAGGTCCCGGCATGAGCAATCCGGCATCCATCGGACAGCCACTGGATCGGGTCGATGGCCCTTTAAAAGTATCGGGCCGTGCAACCTACGCCGCTGAACACGCCTTCGACCAGCCGCCTCTTGTGGGCTGGATTGTAGAAGCAACGATTCCCGCCGGTCGCATCAAACAGCTCGACACCGGTGCTGCCGAGAGCAGTACCGGTGTTGCAGCGGTGCTGACGCACCACAACGCGGCAGCCCAGACGCCTTTTGGTGACCCCGGCGATGAGGGCCGATTTACCCAGTCCCGAGCCATGCTTTTTGACGACCATATTCGCTACCACGGTTTTCCCGTCGCGCTGGTGATCGCCGACACCCTGGCGAACGCCCGTCACGCCGCGGGGTTGATCAAGATCAGCTACGAGCCTGACAAAGACGCGGTTACCACGGCCGGTCAAGAGGCCGATGAAGTTCCTGAAGAACTGGACGGCGGCATGGAACCGGACCTGTTTCAGGGCGATTTTGAGCAAGCCTATAACAACGCTGAGGTGACCCTGGATGTCACTTACACAACGCCCAATCAGGCGGCGGCAGCGATGGAGCCCCACGCCGCCATTGCCAGTTTCGATGGCGATGAGCTTACAGTCTACATGTCCGTACAGCTCATCGGCCCTGCAGTGAAGGCACTGGCGAATACCCTTAGGTTTGATCCGGATAAAATCCGGGTTCTGAGCCCCTACATTGGCGGTGGTTTTGGCTCCAAGCTCGGGGTACACAATGAGGCCGTACTGGCTTGTCTTGGCGCCTTGCATCTGAAACGGCCCATCAAAGTCGTTCAGCATCGCCGCAACGTCTTCCACAACGCGCCGCACCGGGGTAGCTCAGTGCAGCGTATTCAGCTGGGCGCCTCTCGGGACGGCAAGCTGCAGGCCATCGGCCACGAGAGCTTCATGCCGATGGCGAGAGGTTACGAATTTGCCGAGCCAACCGGTGCCCCGGCGAGGACCACATACCGGACCGACGCACTCAAGAGCACGCACCGGGTAAAGTCGATCGACATGCCTGTTGCCGATTCGTGCCGCGCACCGGGCCATGCCATTGGTTCGCTGGCCTTTGAATCCGCCATCGATGAGATGGCTTATCAATGCGATCAGGATCCCCTGGCCTTCCGTCTTGCGAACATGCCCGATAAGGATCCCAGTACGGGGCAGCCATTTGCCAGTCATGATCTGGCAGAGTGCTTGCGCGAAGGCGCTGAAAAATTTGGCTGGCAAAGCCGTGAGCAACAGCCGGGTAACCGGTTCCAGGGCCGTCAGCTCATCGGCTACGGTGTCGCCAGCACCATCCGGGTCAATATGCTGGTGCCCTCGAAAACCCGGATTCGCCTGAGCGCAGACGGCACACTCACCGCTTGGGCGGACATGACGGATATCGGCACCGGTACCTATACCATTCTGACCCAGATAGCCTCCGAAACCATGGGCCTTCCTGCGGATCGAATCAACATTGAACTGGGCGATAGCCGCTACCCACCGAGCTGTGGCTCCGGCGGTTCCTTTGGCGCGGCCAGTTCCGGCTCGGCACTGCTGGACGCCTGCGAAAACATGCGCACCAAAGTGCTGGATATTGCGCGGGCACAGAGCAACAAGGGCGATGAACCGGCCGAAAATGCGCGGTTCGAAAACGGCCAGGTTATTTGGGGGGACAAAACGCTGTCGCTCACCGAGTTGCTCAACAAGTCCGGAGAGGCCTACCTGGAAACCGACGGCGAGGTTGAACCCGGGGACGATCACGATAATTATTCTCAGCATTCCTACGGCGCCCAGTTTGCCGAGGTCCACGTTGATCGCGACACCGGTGAAGTCAGGGTTCAGAGGCTGCTCGGCGTGTTTTCGGCCGGTCGCATTCTCAACCCTAAAACCGCCCGCTCCCAATTGCTCGGCGGCATGGTTTGGGGGCAGTCCTACGCGTTACTGGAAGAATTGATGCTGGATGATCGCTACGGCACCTTCATGAATCGTGATCTGGCGGAATATCACCTGCCGGTGAACCGCGATATGCCGGCTATCGATATTCATTTCCGGGAGGAGCCTGACCCCCGTTCGAACCGGCTGGGTTCCAAGGGCATTGGTGAATTGAGCATCTGCGGCGCTGGAGCCGCAGTCGCCAACGCCGTCTATCACGCCGCGGGCGTACGCGTTCGCGATTTCCCCGTCACCCTCGATAAGATTCTGGAGCACTTGCCGGAGTAAATGGCGTCATCTGCGACCTTACAAGCAAAACTATGTCGATTTAATCGCACCTGTGTGCGCCTCCGCACTGAACGAGGGTGGGCGGCGCGAGTATGTTGGAATTGGATGTTCCAAGGACCCTTCGATCCTTGATCCCACGTCAAAGGTGATTCTCATGAACAATATCGTTTATATCGTCGGCGCAGTCGTTATCGTCATCGCTATCCTGTCCTTCCTGGGCCTGGGTTGATGCGTTGAGGGTTGATAGCAAAACCTGGAAGTTGGGACCGAGATCGCAACCACCCTTGGCTACGAGCCCACTGAAGCCAACGGATTTTCGGTGGGCTCTCCCCAAACCCTTGCATGCCGCCATAAACGCCTGCCGAAACAACGCGTAGGCAGTTCGGTGGAGGCCGTGTGATCTGACGGCCCCCATGACGACTCTGTTGAGCAGGCCTGGACTCACAGCTATACCCGGGATGATGATTGTGTAAAACGCTAGTAAATTGCCGTGATAATGATCGGGTGGCGTTCATGTATCACCAGTTTCCGGGAAAGGAACTGGGTGGATTGCAGTTCGCCCAAACATCCAGGGGGCGAGCTGAGGGATACCTCCGGTCAGCCTGATTTACCCTATGGTCTGGCGATGAGAACAAACCGGGCA
>Ga0307982_1005208_pt1 | contig 10175 bp, 5 predicted proteins | sample OrgLakmetagen989_FD_201847 | JGI IMG/M metagenome (GOLD analysis project Ga0307982, IMG submission 201847) | Saline water microbial communities from Organic Lake, Antarctica - #989 | ecosystem: Environmental > Aquatic > Non-marine Saline and Alkaline > Saline | place: Antarctica: Organic Lake... | reverse complement strand
GAGTGCAGTCGGCCCTACCGCCAATTGCATGAGCTGCATCAGCAGAGGCTTCAAGCTCTGCTGCTCTGCGATTCCCATCGATCTTATTTTCTTGCTTCGTTTACAGCAGAGACGATAGAAAACGCTCTCGAGCGACAACCAGAAATGTTCATCGAGAGATGGGCAGCATATGCTGCAACTTAGATGCCCAATGAGACTGCAGCTACCTAGGAGCCACGAAGGAAGAGCTTCCGGCTACAGGTACAGTAGCCATTTTAGCCTGTTTCGGGTTTCGGATCTGCTGAGAATATTATATTATGCATTATGGAGAATCCATCATGACTGCCTGCACCAATGGGAGCTCTTGCCCAACTGGGAGCTTTTCCCACCTGATGAAGAAAGTCCGCAGGAGCTCGATTCCTAAATTCGTACATGCTCTAATGTGATATGCGATAAGGTAAAGTGGAACCGCGATTTTCTGTGTCTGTGCTGATGGCTGATGAAAGGACGCGGGCACACAAGCTTCATTTTAGTGCTGTCCCGCCCGCTTTGGTTCACCAGTTACAGCAGACTAAGGCGACTTTAACAAGTGAGCCTTGGAGCAGCATCGCAATGGATAAAATCAACGAGTTCCTAGCGGACCCCCGAAAGGTTACTCCATCAGATGGTTAAGCAAAAGCTATAAAAGTTACCTCAATCATCCTCCTGTGGAACCGTTTTGAGTCCTAGGATACCCCTCTATCCGCAGACTCGCACACTTGCTCCATAACGTTTCGATATGTAGTCATTCATTAGCTCAAGTGAATGAATCCAGTAGTGCTTCGTGTAAGCGCTATGGGAGGCGTTATCCGTCGCCATCCTGACTTTGTTTACTTCGCTGAATTGGTCGGTTTAGGTTTTGGAATGGACATGGAATTTCATTTCAACTGTTAGTATCGTCATCGGAATCATGGCCATTGTGTCAGCCAGTAATTTAGACGACGAGAATCTCAAAGGGTTCGGGTTTGCCGCCGTTTGGAGGTAGGGGCATTTAAATAGAATTCCCCATTTCAATACAGGCGCGATTTTTATGAACATATCTAGGTACGGTACCTTTTGACGCTTTCCCACGCATCTCCTCTCCACGGCCTTAATGGTTTTGCACTTCAAGTCTTTTTTTAAAGCCAAGAACTCCTTTTAAATATGCATGCGCGTGTTTATGTGCGTGTTTACATGATGGGTGCCGCTATTGCTTTGTGCAGCCTTTTTCTCGTTCTCTTTCTCGCGCTCCTGGGGCAGCACGTGCTCGGTGGAGCGGCGCGAGGCTGCATCGGAGAGGCCTCCTCCGTGCACGCGACCCCCATGCTAACGGGTTTCTGGCTCGGGACTTGCGCCATGCTCGCGGCGGCGTTCTTCGTGTTAGGCTGCGTGTTTGCTGCCTTTGATCTCGGAGCCATCAAGACCCTTGGCGCTTTTTACATCGTACGTGGCTACGTATAGAAAATGGGGGGCGCACGCTGCTGAATGCGATTATTTTCACTACTTGAATCGTTTTCAATGACCACATAGCCTGTGACTCATGTCGTGTTGTTCTCCCTTCTTTCAATCGTCTCTACATAACTCTTATGGCCGACACAAACGTCGCCAACCTAACCATTCTTTTGCTCGTTTGTCTCTATCCGGTGTGAGCAGTTACAATTCTTCTTTTTGGGCGGCTTTTCTTATTACGCGTTCACGAAGCGGCAGTTCGTGTATTCCACGAGTGGCAGTGCAGTGCAGCAGCGCGATCCGTCTTCTATGGCGCGCGACAACGCAGATCCATTGCCGAACCCTGATCAAACCACCTACGTGGGCGCTGAATAACGACCACCAGCGATTTGCCGTGCTGCAGTGATGTCTTCTCTTTCAAGAGGACCTTCCTAGACTCTAGATACTTCGGCTTTCTCGATCGCAGACAATCCTGACGAATAAAATTTGCGAATTGAGATGGCGGATATGTTATTCCTTAAGTGAGGGCCTTTTATAACCACGTGAAGATCACCTTTATGCTTTTATTTTTCATACACGCCCCGACGGGACGAAATTAGAGGGCTGACAGGCAAACGGATAATTCAAAGAAGCCAGTACTAGGAGGAATAACTTCTCAGGCACACGGGCCATAGTGACCATGGAAGTGTTGTTAGTGGTGTAGCGGTCCGTGCTTTTTTTGCTACACCAGCTACGACTACAAGCCCGACAAGGCCTCATTCCACATTTAACCAACAATAACCAAGGGTGGGAATCACGAACCAGCGTGATTCACGTGCCATGGGTTGTAAATTCACTTCACGCGTGATTTAAGCGTGATTCACGTGCGGTGTATGCGCGGTAAATTACGGGATAACGGAATTTAGTGTTATTTGTGGTGTTTTATCAACACGATTATGGTTCGCGCGGCTGCCTTAACCTCGTCCTGCCAGCCGCAGCGCGCTTCTTGTGCGCCTCAATATCAGTATGGTGCTCACAGCTGCGTGTGTGCCTCGAGGCGCTAGTTCCTTGCATGTTTTTTCTAGTTTTTCGCCACTACAAGTCGCCAAAGTCCCCGGACTTTCCGGCTGGGATCTTGTTCATCACGGGATGTATGTGGGCGTTGCCTGCATCAATAATACTGACGTATAAGTGGCCTAGCGTTCACGGATAACGCCCTGTGGATGCCTGCTACGTCTCCTGCTAGCGCTACTCTGGTATAGGCCAATTCACGTGATTTGATTTACGTCTGATTGGTACAAAATTCGCTTTCCGCCTGAATCACGCGCGATTCACGGCGTGGATCCTATCCTAGCACTTAACTCGCTACTACTCGCTTCGACTTCGACTTCAACGCCGGACCCAAAAACCTTTCCCGAATCCGTATCTGTTTTTTCGTTCAAATATAAAGAAAATTTCTAGTCTTCGAAATCGTCTTCGACTTCTGTCGGCTTTGAAATGCACCGGAATTTATTTTTTATTGGACTAAACTGGGCCATAGGCCATAGGACATTAGGCCTTTTTTTTTTTCCCTTCCCTTAGGGCACTCGAGACAAGAAAAGCGCGCATGGAAAGAAGCATTCCGCATGTATATCTGCGAAAATACCCGCCTTTGCAAGTGCGTCGCCAAGAAGGCAAAGTGGCCTGGAGGAGGGGACAAGCCGCCCCAAGTACCGTCCGTGCGTCGTGCGTGCATGTGGGAGTGAGTGTGAGAAGGCGCGCGCGATGCTGCGCAGCGCCATGTGGTGGTTTGAAGTGCGGCGGTGTTTTGTGAAGGCGTGCCTACTTCGGCGATTTCTAGGAGTAACTCGCGAGGGCAGCAAGGCGTTCAACGGCCAGTGTCGGCGGGGGCGCCTCTGTCAGCCTCGCCACTGTGACGGCTTGCTGGTACGCTTCCCGCGCGTCGCGCCACTGTTGCTTCATGTCGTAGAGGCCCCCAACGGTGCACCACAGGTCTGGGTCCCGCGGGTTGGCCCTCAACGCACGGCTCAGCGCATCGAGGGCGTCATGGTGCTGCTGCAAATGGGTCATCAGAAACCCCACGGAAGCCCATGTAGCTGCGCTGGTGGGCTCCAGGTGCACCGCACACTCAAGAGCGCGATAGGCTGAAGACCATAAGGCTCGAGCGTCAGGCCCGGATGAGGAGGAGGAAGAGGCAGCTGTTGATGAGGCAGCTGATGTAGACTCGCTAGCACTTGAAGCAGCAGGGTCAGCGGCAGCCGTGTCACCCATATCTGAATCACTTGGTGTAGCAGCAGCCCCTGCTACAGTAGTGCTCGCAGCAGCTGCTTGCACCATGTAAAGTCTACCAAGGAGGTACCAGCTGCGCCAGTCCTGCTTTCCCTGAGGGTGTCTAGTGGCTTCCTCCAGCAGTGCGACTCCTCTTCTCAAGTCGCCTCGCTTGGAGAACAACAGCCACCCCAGCTGCTGCAGCAGTTGCGGCGCTGCTGCCTGTTGTTCCCTCTCCATGCTTTCAGCCTCATCTGCCTCCTGCGACCCTGCCGGCGCACCTCCGCGACCACCACCGCCAGTGGAGTAACGCAAGGCCAGCTCGTACTGTTCCTGCGCATGTTCCCATGCCTTAGCGGCCTCCAAGCAGTGCCCTCGTTCCACGGCCACTTGTGATAGCAGCAATGTCAAAGGCCTGATAGACGCCATTTCTAAGGAGGAAGAGGAGTCGCCGTCGTCGGATTCGATCTCCTTCCCTGTACGAGCAGTAGTTACAGTCGGCAAAAGTGGACCAGTCCAAGAGACACCCGGGACACCCAGGAGGCTCCCGTTGAGAGGCTGGCGATCGGCCGCAGCAACTGCTGTCGGCAGGCCGCTTGTAAGCGAGTCAGAAGCAGCAGCAGCAGCAGCAGCGTCAAGGTCAGCGGCAAAAGATGAGAGAGCTGCCTCTGACGCGGCGGCAGCGGAGGCATCCGTTGTAGAAGTTGAAGCCGGCGCTGGAGGTGTTGAGCGCAGTAGAGTTGCCAGCTTCAGGCGACACGTGGCAAGACGCGCAAAAGAGCTCCTATTGCTGCTGCTGCTAGGCTTGCTGTTACCATCTTCAGTGAGTTTACTGCTCAGCATGAGAGCGCAAGCGCGGAGGCAATCGGCAGCCGCTCCGAAAGCACCGAGACGGGCAAGCAGCAGGCCCAGCCCAAACCACAGCTCCGAATCAGACGGCCATGAGTGCCCTTCCTTACCCCATTGGCCCGCCAGCGCCGTCAATTCGTTGGCCAACTCGCCGCCCCCAACAGCGCCCAACTTCGCCACCACACTGCTACTACTGCCTGCCGTCACGGACCAATCGCTGCCTGCGTTACCACCATTCTCTTGGTTAGGAGATGCAGCGGTTGCCAAGGATGAATGCTCGCGGTGCAGCGCTAAGGCATGTGCGTAGGCTCGGCATGCCTTCGGGAGATCTTCTGCGCGCAACAGACAAAAGCCAAGGTCGCGCCACACGGTAGTGCCTACAAGACCTGACCGAGATACAACTCGTGTCATGGTTTCCGGCCTGCCTGAGTTGCTTCCATTCGGGCTTCGGCTACTTCTGTTACCGCTGCTACTGCCACCGCTACTGCTGCTAGCGCCATGGCCGCTGTTGCTCCTGTCGGCTACTGCAGCTGCCGCAGCGGCTGCCGCTGTCACCACTGCTGCCGCAGCCACAGCGGCTTGATCTTTCGCAGCCGCTGTGGCCTTCGCTCTCACTCTAGCAGGGCCTTCTGCCTGGGCCGCGGCTAAACTTTCTGCGGCAGCTAGAGCGGCCACAGCCGCCTTCTTTACGGCCACTTCAGGTGCACTCGAAGGCGCAGCAGGTGGGGCAGCCGCCGCTGCTGCCGTCCCTGCGGCCGCCGTTGAGGCAGGAGCGCCCGCAGATGTCGGTGTAGCACCCTTCCCAGCGGTGGCCGAGGGCGTTTCCTTGGTGACTACGCAGTCGTTGTTGACGACCCGCTTGAGGCGCTCCGCGGCGAGGCGCCACTGCTGCTGGCGCATGGCCACGCGGCCTAACGCAATGAGCGCGGGCACGTTGTCGGCATTGAACAGCAACGCCCGGCTGAAGCACAGCACCGACAGGGGCGCTTCCCGGATGGCCAAGGCAAAGCTGTCATCGACGATGACGTCATCATCGTCGTCCAAGTCTTCTTCCTCAACGATGCCCCCCTCGGCTGAGCTGTCCTGATCGGTGCTGCTTGGCTCATTATCCGCGCCATCTGCCTCATCATCGCCGCCGCCTTCGTGGTCGCAGGAAGGCGAGCTCGTAGGGCCTATGGAGACTGACAATTGCTTCCCACCTCGCAGCGCTTGCCCTTCTAGAGGATCTTCCGGGGTTCTGCTGGAAGACGAAGACGTACGAATTAAATTCGTAGCCGAATGCGGCTCTCTTCCCGTGGCGCCGCCGCCGGTCGCGCCGCGAATGGCGTCAATGAGTTCGGGCGTCGCTGGCTCTTCGCCCATGTCTCGACTGGACGCGGAGTGCACGCTCCGAAGCACTTCAAAGGTGATTTGAGCCGACGTGGGCTCCAGTGCACGCGCCTCCAAAGAAGTCCTCCCAACACTGTTGGCCCCGCGGCCCTTGGTCCTATTGCTCTGTGTGTGGCTCTGGCTCTGGCTGCTGCTTCTAGATGATGGCTCCGTCATGACCACGTCCTCGCCGCTGCCACCCGGGTTGGAGTTGCTCAGGCTGCTCGCGAGGCCGCCGCCACCCATGACGCCGCTAGCGCTGTCGACGCCGCTACCGCCACTGCCTGGCTGGTTGCTCTCCAGGCTGCTCCCCCCACTGCTGCTCTCGCCCCCCGAGGAGGGGTCTTCCATCCACGCCATGTCGCCCATCTCGGCGAACTCCGCGTTCCAGAGATCGCCCGAACTGGTTGTGCGCTGCATGTGCTCCATGCCTAGCCCCACCACGCTGTTTGAGCTGTTGTTTCTACTGCCAATCCTCGCGAGGAGACTTGGGCCGCTACTGCTGCGGCTAGTGGTTTTGTGTCGGCTAGTGTCCACCGTTAAATTCGGCAACAGCAAAGGACGCGGCCGAGGCTTAGGGGGGGCAAGCGACGACGAAGGTAGAGCGCTGCTTCCACCCGCCATGGGTGGCGAGGATTCGCTCCGTCTTGCTCGCTTGAGAGCTCTTCCACCGCCGCTGCTAGCGCCTCCACCACTACCACAACCAACTCCGGCTTCACTGCCTGCCTCTGTGTCCACACCTTTGCTTTCGATCTCCTCCGGATGGTCGTTGCTGCTGTCTAACTTTGCATTTATTCCAGCAGCACCTTCCTCACGGCCATCCTCGTACAGCTCGAGGTGCTCGCTGTCGCCGCTATCGTTTGCGAGGAAGGAGGCCATGGCCGCTACTGAGCTGCTCTGCCCCGAAGACAAGCTCCTGCTATCTCGGGGAGCTGCGGCTACGTCCGCGGATAGAGCGCCCAGATCGACACCAAGCTTTGCTTCGGCCGCTTCTAAATCGGCTGCCATAAAGCCTAAGGAGCACCAAATGGACTCCGTGGCCTAACGGTGAACACGAAATAGTCGAGAAGCAGTAGAAGAACAAAACGGCACGGATTATTCGAGACGTTCTTTCGCTGATACGTTATCTGGCACTTGGCCCGTCGACGTATTTCATTGGCTAAGTCAGAAACTACGCCGTACCTTCGAGAGCGAGTTGGCCATCCCATTTCGATCTTCAGAATACTCGAGCGGTGGTGAGCTGAGTGGTGCCTCCCCAGCACGCAGTGTTGAAGCTCGATGATGACTGCTCCTGCTGTTGGTCAGGGTGGTTGTCAGAAGAGGGTGTTCATCGAACCAGCTCCGCTGTCAAGAAAAATAATAAGAAGGCGCCACGGGAAAATGAACTCAGAAACTCTTTGTGCACGAGGAGTGTTATCCTCTCGCGTGTGCAGTACAAATGCACGAGGGCACAGTAACCCTCTTCATGGATACACAAGCAGATACAGGAAAGCTAGTCTTGGAGGCTAGCATGCTCTCATGTAACTTACTACAGCGTGGAGATCTGGTGGCAGGCTTGTGGGCAGGGGCCGATTTGCAGTCAAGTCCTCTGCCGAGCGCCGAGCAAGCACTTCGAGTCACAACCACGAACAGCGAACAACAGCGAGAGTGGCAAGTTAGGTGGGTCCAAAATGAGCTAATAAATAGGGCAGGTCTAGAACAACCGTTCAATAATTAGTGAAGCGGTTCATTATTCAGATTACTTACAATCGACCAGGCCGAGGGCACTTTCAGACATCTCCACAGCGATGTAGCCCTGAAATTTCAGATGATGCGAAGGTGAAGATTATGTTGTTGGTGTGGGTCGCACCACAACGATGCTCCTACGAACAAATAAAAATGCTGCACACGAACAGAGCGTCGCATAGTACAGCAAACATATCATTCCACCGACATCATTACAAAACGGTAGACCCGGAGCACTCTAAGATACGTCAAGGAAGCGTTACTATTACGTACGTCAGGTCTTCGACAGGCCGGTGATGCAAGCGTGACTATAAAAACGGTTCGCCAATATGTGGAGAAGCACTCGAATCCAACGCTTATAATCTTTAGCTAGGAGTTTGTCATTTCCCACATCGATTCTCTCGTGTAGACGCTCGAGGGTATGAACAAGGGGTGCGCCCCATTTGTATCAACTGAGTCAAGCGTGGATATCCTGTTGATTTCAAATAGGCCCGTTGCATGATGGATCCCCCCGTAATGAACCCTCCCTGTAAGACTTCACTTTTCACTTTTGCCTGATGAGTTGTTGTCGCGTTCTCGTCAACTTTCACGTCCCCTCACCCCTCATCACTAAAGCTACAATTACGTACGCACGCCTGCAGTGCCACGATATCATAGAGAGTGCCTCTCGAGGTAAGATTTTTGTCGGATATAGTCCTGCCTCCCCCAGAACTTCCTGCTCCACTTCTTCCAATTCATACTGACCTTGCCATCAAGGCCGTCGACGAGAACGTGTAACTGATTGGTCTCCTCTACTTGATTTTGCTTTATTTCGAGCTAGCTTAGGCTCACGATTCAGTGTATACAAGATGGCAGACGTATCTTTGATTGCTGTCACCTCCCGAATGAAGGAGGCTGGTTCTCTCATCAACTCTATCGACGAAGCGAAATTCCCGTTCCTCCTTACTCGCATCATTCAGAAGTTGTGAGTTTTATATCTCAGGCCTTTTTTTTCTTTCGCGATCATAGTATGAGTTCCCGCGACCATATTGAATGAGTCTCACGCAAGTTCATTCTTTTCTTAACTCTAGGCACTTACGAAACGAATCAATCTTTAGCGAGGTTGAACATGAGCAGGTACTTTGAATATCTCGTCGATCTTTTAGCCGTGAATTAGGCTCCAGCCATCTGATGGCGTATGCATTCTAATGATATAATTGGAGTGCTTAGGTTTATCACTTCATTTCCATGTAGTTATCTCAACGTAGCGGAGTCTATTGGCAATGTTTTCTTTACACACCCCCTACTTCTTATCTGCAGCTGTGTGGCCGTTTCAATTTAAGTGACGCCGAGCTTAAGACCGTGCTCGAAGCGTTGAGTTACGTGTTTGAACAAGCCGCTTATCACACCATTCGCCCCGCTGCGCTGCCGCCGTTGCTGGAAGCTGCACTATGGGACGCGACACACTCGGCGGCAGTGGGCAAGGCGTGGGAAGAAGGCGCGGCCAACATTGTGGCGAGCCTGAAAGAGCACACGATGAGCGGGCCCAAGACCCTGGTGGGGTCCCAGTACCGGCTGCACCTCGTGATGGCCGAGTCGAACTTGAGCCGGCTGCAGGACCCCGTAGCGCTCTTTGAGCTGGCCTTGGCCCCTACAAGTAACGCCGACGCCGCCACTGCTGCTGCACCTGCTGCGCCGCCACCGCCGCCACCGTCGAACTCGTCCTCCGGAGCGAAAGCTCCCAATGCATCCACCACGGCGTCTTCGGTCCCCGGGCCTGAGGCACTGGCGCTGGAGTTTACACACCGCGAGCTGTACGATTTCTTTCAAAAATTGGAGCGCGTCCAGGAGCAGCTCGACGCGCTTGGCTAGTAATACGTTTTAAGGGCTTCCTGACGTTAAAGTGGCCTTCCATTAATTTTTTGATGCGCAACAAAGTTAACAGTAAACTTTAATTTTATTGTCCGCTTGAAAGCAAAAACCTCCTGATGCCCGATGGCTGATGAATAAATTGAGAGTACATGGTCACAATTGCTTTATTGAAAAAGGGCACTCAGCCCAGTCAGACTTGTGATTGTCGGAGGTTAAATGTTACCTGCTGCTGTATTGCAATGGGGTGTTTCTTTGTATTTGGGGGTTATTTATGAGCCGCGCGGCTGACTAGGATTTAGGATTCACGCCGTGTTTACGCGGAAATTTAATTTTGTACCAATCAGACGTGAATCAAGTCACATAATTTGGCCTATACCGGAGTGACGTCAGCAGTAGATGTGGCAGACATCCACAAGGCGCTATCCGTGAACGCGAGGCCACTTACTTCGACATTATTGTCGCAGGCAACGCCCACATACGTCCCGTGACGAAGAAGATCCAAGCCGGTGATTCCGGGGACTTTGGCGACTTGTGGCGGCGAGAAAACTAGAAAATCACGCAAGGAACTAGTGTTATAACACATATACGCAACTGAGAGCACCACAAGCGCGATAAAAAAACATAAAAATAACACCAAATTCCGTTATTCCGTATATTTACCGTGCATATACCGCACGTGAATCACGTGT
>Ga0307982_1005206_pt1 | contig 10175 bp, 9 predicted proteins | sample OrgLakmetagen989_FD_201847 | JGI IMG/M metagenome (GOLD analysis project Ga0307982, IMG submission 201847) | Saline water microbial communities from Organic Lake, Antarctica - #989 | ecosystem: Environmental > Aquatic > Non-marine Saline and Alkaline > Saline | place: Antarctica: Organic Lake... | reverse complement strand
TATAGTATGCACAGTAGCACGGTGCTCCAGTTCGCGCCATAATTATATTCCAGTCCTCTGTAAAAAGAGATTTCGTGCCTCTCATACTTTTGGACTTGGTTCATCAGGCGTCTCATATTTCTCTCTGTAGTCAGTCTACAGTACAGTACACAACATCATACAGTTGATACAGTTCTAAAAGTTACTTTTTTTACAGCGTGCTATAAGCAAGCTAGCTAGAGCTACAGAGCTAATAGCCTTTCATAAATTATGTGTAGACTAAAACCAAGATACCTTCCCTTGCTAAAACGTTGTACTTGGCGGCAATAAGACAGCACAAACTATTCTGCTAAGATTGCTGAAGCTACAGAGACCTACTAGCTGGCTGGTCATTCTTGAAAAATAGAAAGCACCAAAAAAAAAACAGCAGCATCAGCAATAGCCCCAGGAACCTCTCGTAGCTCGCGAGCAATTATAGTATTATAGTGCGCTTCGCCGAAGATTAAAGGTGGCTTAACTCAACTCAACAGCTTCCTCAGACAGGAGAAAATTGTTGCCCTTTCTTTATGGGCGCCTCTGGAATGAGCATGAAGTATAAGCTAACAACTCTACTGCAAGCATCAGCCAGCCCAGGATACTTCTTGGGAATTGTAGGAATGATGGCTATGATTTCGTTCTAAGTAGTTGCACAGCATTTGCATTTCATTAAATATTTTCGCCTGTAATGAAGTTTAGGTTGTTCCTTCTGATTGTGGCTCTCGCTTGGACGGCGAGTTCCGAGCCTAGCGATAAGCATACTCTGACGGTGTTGGTCGATGGTATCTTCCGCAACCTCACTTTTGCACCTAGTGATAACTTGGTTGTATTGGCGAACGCGTTTGCTCTCCAGCATGATATGCGTGTCACACAAGCATGCCCTCCAGAAGCCCTAGAAGCCTTCGAAGCCTTGGGAGTAGGCAACTGCGCTTCAGCACAATTGGTTAGCGCAATGAACGCACTACTTCCGCCGCCACCATGCAGCTGTCAGATACGCATCGTAGAGCCAAAGTCGGACCAAATTTGGCTGCTTCCGGGCGGCCGAATTACTGTGGCCCTTGCAGCGTCGGGGTGCGGTGCGGAGGTCGGCGGCACTCGACCTTTTGTGGGTGCAATTACTTTGCGTGCTACGTTTGCACAAGAAGACGACTTCATTCGATTTGCGCGCGACATGCAAGCTTCTGACCTTGGGTATTTGGAGCTACATTTGCATAAGACCTCAGCACCCTTTGGCCCTTTGCACTTGGCGCTTACAGGGCAGCCAGCCGCGCCACACCCATGCGCGGGGCAAACCTTACAAGCCAACGTCACCGTAGATCTGCGCCCGTTTACTGTGAGCGATCCGCGCGACGTGCTCTCAGTGTCCGATCTCGAGCGCCGAGTGCAGCCGAGCTCTTCGGAAAGCTCACCATTGCGTCGACTGCGCAGCGATTCACCCACACGCGGAATGTCCTTCGCGTACGCATCGTTGCTGTACTCCGATGACTATCTTCCAGGGCTCTTGGTGCTGGCTGCTTCTCTGCGTGAAGTAGCCGCCAAATATCCCCTGCTCACTCTCGTTCCTGTGACTGATCGCGCCGCCTTCGACTCGCCTCATGGAGCAGGCAACATCGCAGCGGGCTTGGCTGTAAGTGAAGCCACGGCAGTAGCGATGGCACAAAATGGGATTGAAATAGTGCCTGTGGAGTGGCTCAACTTAAACGCGGGCTCCGCGCTTCCAGCTCTAGGGGCCGGCATTTGGCTTAAGCTTCACATGTGGAAAATGACTGCTTACGACCGCATCGTTTATCTTGACGCGGACACCTTTGTTCTCCAAAACCTTGACGAATTGTTTGCGCTCCGCTCAGACGCTCCATCTGCTTTTCCTTCTGGCGCTATGCGGTCCGAACGGTGAGGCTCTCCGAGCGATGGTGTGAGGACACCATGTCAGCATTGATCTTTCTTTCTTTTTACAGCACTAATCCATAGCTATGTCTTTATGCTTGAATTCTGCACTTCCAGCTTTGGAGCCCCCGACGACTACTTTGCTGGCGCTTTCTTTACCTTAGTGCCTGATGTAGCGATTTTTGAAGACATGATAAAAGCACTCGGGCAAAGCGGGCACGCGGGCAAGAATTTCGTATACGGAGAACAGGATTTCTTGGTAAGCGCAGCACCATCATAAGATGTCGTCATTACAAGGAAATTACCGCTCCTTCAAAGTTGTGTTGCCTCCGCTCCTTGATTTTTAATTACTTCAGCTCATTTCTCTTCTATACGCGCGCATTCACCCTCTCAGAATGATTATTGGCGCGGCGACCAACGTGTGGTCTTAGATTACCGCTACCATTGCCTCGCAGAAGACCTCGGCACACCTGGCCGTGACCCTACTCTAGTAGAGAACGACCCCGCTCAGCCGGCTTCAGGTCCAATCACTGCGAACACGCTGAGCTCCTCGTTGTCCAATGAGGATGTACGGTCCGCCGAAGACACCTGCAAAGTGGTGGAGTACGCCAGCTGCGACGTGTTCGGCGAGACGGGGGTGCGGTGGAAGCCGTGGATGGACCCTGGGCTCCTTCTCGGCAAGCTCGTGTGCCGCTTTCCTCCGACGGAAGCTTTTTGGCGCACCCATGAGCGCTGGCTTGCTTTGCAGAAGAAAGTGCTCGTGTTGTGAGCATTCCACTGGTTTCTTATTGCGTGTTAGCGCCGTGTGTGTCCGACTCGTTCCTTCGTTGCCGTCGGATGTGCGTTGTTGCTGAAAAATTAGTCATGGGCATTGAAAATCGCCTATTTGAACTGGAATTTTGATGTGTCCCGTCCTTCGTTCGTCTGCTGGGTCTCTGTGGCTTGGTGTCTTTGTGTACGTGTTTTCTGTGTGATTTTCGTTATTAATGTCTAGTCTGTGATTTGGTGTCGTGCAAGTCGGTTTTGGCGATTTAGAGGCAAGAATTGAAGCAATTTACTATGAGCTTTATGAACTCGAACTCGAACTCGAGCTAATACAAACCCAAATGACAAAGAAGCTAATGCTGCGGGCAGAAGTGTACGCGCGTGCGTTGCGCGCAAGTCAATATCGTAAAGAGGATAGTGTGTAGAGGGCAGGAAGCATAATACTTCCACCCCCCTCTAAAGTGGAAACTGTTCATGGAATAATTTTGGAACCGTACTTAAGTCGTTTCTGCGTCTGTTTCTGCATTGAAGCTTATGCTTTTATATGGACGTATATAGTAACTGTAACTACGTATTCCTAATTCCGATTGGCGGGCGGCCGTATTTTGGTTTTATGCTTACGTGTGTCGATGACAAGTGACAAGCGGCAAACGATAATGCTGGATAACTTTATAGTGGCAATTAGATATAATATGTTGGTAGTGGCAATCAGGCGAGTGTGGAGTGCCCGTGTGCGTGCGCCCGATGTCTGCGCTGTGCTCAAGTATTGCGAATATTGGATTGAGCCATTTTTTTCTTTACTCTTCAAAGCACGTGCTGAGATTAAGAGCAAGTTCTGCTTCCTCCCAGTCGCCATCTGGTTTATTTGCTGTCTGAGCGGGCCGCGGCCGGGCCTTCGGCGTAGGGCTGAGGGCTTCGAGGAGGCTCGAGATGGAGGCGGGGTGGAGCGCGAAGGCTTCGGTTGGTGGGCACGGCAAGCGCCAAACTTTCAAGCTGCCTGCGTCGTCGCCAGCGGAGACCGCGTGAGGCTGGCTCAGGCTTTCGGCATGGTCGATGGCCAAGCCGTATTCTCGGTGGGGGTGGCCAGGCACCGCGTGAGCGCATTCGCCCGAGTCGAGGTCCCACAGCCTCAAGCACGTGTCGTCGCTCACGCTCAGAGCCTTGGTGCCACTCGCAAAAGTTGCGCAAGACCACACGCTTCCGAGGCAGCCGTCGAGAGTTCGGATGCACTGGGGTGTGAAGTCTTTGGATTGTTTCTGGCCGCTCGTCAGCAGCCACAGTCGAAGGTCGCCTGCTGCATCGCCGCTCAAAGCGCAAGCTGCACCGTCTTCCGACCGCACGAAAGTGTGCACGCAATTGACATCACTTTCGTGGCCCTGAAGCTCACAATGTGGCTGTGCTGGCTCTTCGGTGGAGGCTTCACCGTGTAAAGAGGTGGCTGAAGCCAGGGACCAAATTTTCAGCGCGCCATCCTTGCCGCCGCTCACCGCCATCGCAACTCCGTCATGGGCCTCAAAGACTGCCACGCAAAGCACTTCACCAACATGCGCCTCCGCAAACATGCACAACGGCTCAGGGCTGCCCGCTAAGTTCCACATGCGCAAGCTTCCGTCGGCACCTCCACTAATAGCTCGAAACCCACCAGCGATCACCGCAACACACGTAACGCCGCCGAGGTGTCCTGTAGTGAAAGTAAATGTGGAGCCGTCACAATTCTCAGACGTTGTCGCACCTGTTGGTTGCTCAACTGCCATACTCTCAAGCGCCCACAATTTCAGAGTTTCGTCTCTTGATGCGCTCAGAGCGTGCAGCCCGCCGGTGGGCACCTCAAACATGGCCAGCGCAGTGACAGCCGCCTTGTGACCGGGCAATGTGTGCACGCAAGAGCATGACGCCACGTCCCACACTGCCAACACACCGTCGTCGCCAGAGCTCAGCGCCACATTCCCCCGAGTCTGCACACACGTAGCTGGCCCACAGCGGTCATCTTTCAGTTCGCAAGGTACCTTGATTGGAGCGGCGCTGAGAAGCTGGAGAGCGTGGCTCGAATTGAAGGACGTCTTGTCCGTAGTTGTTAGAAAAGGCAACGCCCCATCGGCGACCATCGATCGAATGGCAGACTCAAATTGCACAGGAGGAGTAGGGTGTGTTTGATTCATGGTCAAGGGTTTTAAACCATACACAAAGTCTGATAAAGCTATGCAGGCTGCAATGAGCTGACGCCGCGCCTCTTTCCGAAAGTGCCCCACTCGCGTGCCCTCGCGCTGCACTGCCAACACAACATCAGGCATTCCGAATACCATTTGTAGGAAGTTTTGAGCTTTGATTTTGCCAGCGCTCCATCTAGTAGTGCTATCATCGTTATTAGACCCTCCTGGTAGCGACACTTGGAAAGCCGTCAAATGGTATGCCGCGATGATGTGCAGCTGCACTGCTTTCAGCTTCTCAATCTGCCAGTAGCAGGCAACCACAAGAAATACTTTGAAGAATCAGGCAAAAGCTCATCTCAAAAGATAATAAGCTAGATATAAAAAAAGAAACACTCAAAAATCTTGAAGTAAAGAAACTTTACGCCAATACAAAATTCAACCCCATCACCGGATTCTTGAGCTCTTGAAACGCGAAGCGTGAACGCGTCTCAACTTCCTCGAGGCGTCCTAAATTCTCTGGCGTATTTTTTTCGTCTTTACTCTCAAGAAAGGCCTCTAGGTTTTCCCATGCAGCTTTGAAGTCTTCAGTACTGAGAGAGCTCGCTAGCCTCGCAGGTGACATGCCGATTTTCATCCCTTTCAGAAGTTCCGCCGAAGCAGCCCTTTGACGCTGTGTTTCAAGGCCCGCTTGCTTCTTGGATGAGAGAGGCACTTGAACATTTGGCGATATTTCCCCCATGGGAGCTCGAAATAAAGCCATAGTAGTGATTGATACTGCGATGGCCGAATGAATGGGCTGTGTTGTGTAGCTGAAACAAGAAACGAGTGAGCTTTAGTAAGTCTACTACTACTAATTACTAGTAGAACCTTGAGCTAAGCTAAAGCTTTCAAAAGTTGTTGTTACACAAATAATGAAGTGCAACGACTAGTAGAACCTAATATAGTACCTTGATTTGTATCGTCGGACGACGACATCTAAAATTGCGTATCTTTCTTTTTGTGCGACAATGGCAACACCATCATGACGCCGTAAGGAATGAAGGAATGGAGCCGCATTTGACGACGGAAGAGGCCGGAACTAAAACTTAGACGATAATATAGACCAAATTTCGCGCAACTTTAAATACAAAGAAAGAATGGAAAAGATTGTATTCAAGCACCTACTTCTGGGCAAGTAGAGGTCTTAAGCTTTGCATTATTTATTCATTGCTTCATACCCTAGCTAGTAGTAACCCTTTGGTTTCGTGATAGCATTCATACTCACAATTGTTCGGAGCTTACAGCTGTGTTGGCGGTGGGCACGCAATGTTTCCATGTGTTCTCAGTGGTTTCGTTACCATAACCCTAAGCTGGACTCTGCTGGAAGTACCCCTCGACCTCAGAGGCCTGGTGTCGCTGCAAGACTTGCACATGAAAGTAGATAATCAGTTTATTTCACTATGCATTGCCAATGCTGAAGCCTCAAAGCTTCCCTTAATCAACTGCACACGCGAAATTTCCGAGGCTCTAGATAAAACGGTAATTGAGAAGTGCAGTGCTTTGGCAATGAATCGCCCACCTTCGGAAGCGGAACGAGCAGAAGCTACGAACACCTCGCTTTCGCAGTTCAAAGAACGCGTGGCATCAGCAATGGGGTTTGAAAGTGCGGCATGGTCCTCCAAAGACCTTGATCAGGTACCTGGTTGGGTGCCTATGGAACCGAACGACCCTTTGAATCACTGTGGGCCTGTTTGGGCCAGACTCAACGAACGCAATGGCGGATGGTCAGCCACTTCAAACGAGGATGCTTCCGAGACGGTGTTAGTAGTTGGCCAGTACCTCGCAATTGATCGCGACTATTTGTTGCGTGACCTCCTCGGCTGCGTGCCCAAAGTGCGCTACTGCGTGGAGAACGAGGCGGACGCAGCAGCCGCCCAGCCCCTTCTCGCCCTAGAGCAGCAGCGGCGGCCTAGGGCAGCAACTCTTGCAGGCGTAGCCACATCAGCGTCAGTAGGCCCTTGTGAGCCACCACGCAACCAGGGTGGCTATCAGCACGAGCCCGTGGTCCTCGTTCGCAACCTGAACCGGTGATGCATGCCAAATAGGATGAGTAGCTCGTTGATGTGAAAGCAGACAGAAATTGATCTCTTGCACTTCTGACTCTCTATCGGGCCTTAAACCTTGAAACCACTTTCACGTATTCCTTTTTTACGCCTGTTGTCTGAATTATAATCAATGAAGGTGGGGAGATCCTCTCAACCCGCACGAACATGACCCCATTGGCCAAGTACTTCACCCCCTCTTTGACCTTTGGCGACCTTCAGTGTTCATTCACCTTTCTGAGGTTCGTGAGGAGCACATCGGCTTGGCTTCTATTTGTATCACTGTGTACACCTGCCTGAGCTCATTTCATAGGTAGCATTAGCTTCACTAACGGAATATTCCTAGCTAGATTAATCTAGCGTCTTTTCGAATCTTCTTTTCATTGAACTTCTCCTTACAGGAGGTGCCCCGTGAAATCCCCGACGAAATGACAGCCCTCTACTCGCGAGCTAGGCTCGTCATCAGGCCTTTCTACCACCACCATGAATTTGCATTTAAGCGCCTCCTTCGCGACGCCCCCGTGCTTCTCGTGCCCATCGGGTATGGTCGCGGCACGCACAGCCCTGTGGAAGACCCAGCGAATGGGCCTTCGAGCGGGGTTGCAGCAGCCCTGGAATGGCTCGATACCAATCGTACGAACCAAGTGATTGTCGATCATGGTGCGCCCAAAGAAGGCGCCACTCCTTCCGGCGCGCGCGACGTCGCGTGGGCTTTTGCGGGGCGGCTCGGAGTGCACGGCAGCCGCGCCGCCATGTCCAACGTCTTCTCCACGGAATGGGCGGAGGCTCCCAGCTTGCGTGCCATCGACCACAGCGGCGTCTTTGCGAGCGGCCAGCTTCAGCCCCACCAAGTGGCGCACTCCTATCGCCGCAGCCGCTTTGTTCCGTCTCCACCCGGCAATAGCCCCGACTGTTTCCGGCACTGGGAAGCGGTAACCAACGGCGCAGTGCCTTTGCTAGAAGGGCGAACCACGGACTACGCGTGGGGGCGACACTTTAGTACCCGCCAGCCTGCTGACGAGGCACGCCAAGGCGGTCTTCAAGATCTCATGGGCGGCACGATACCATTTCGAGCTCCATTAGGTATGGTGTTTGCGGGTGAAGGTTCTGAAGACGCCGCGACAGCAGCAGCTCTCGATTCCGCTGGCTTTGATTTGCACGGGTATGTAATGGTGCGACGGCAGCGCAGAGACATCGAGCAAGGATCGACAGAGCCAAGTGGCAGTTTAGAGGCTCCATGGCAGTTGTTGCTGCAGCGCGCTAAAAACATGGGCGAGGAAGAGCTCGCTTTACGGCGAGATTTGAACGCTAGATACTGGGTCTCTGCCATGACCGACGCCCGACAACGAATACAAGATGCGCTTGCAAGTGCATAAACTGGTCGGAAGTCACTCAAAATTAGCCGTAGACCTGGGTTTTCTCAATCTTTGATTATCTCGTTTGAGCTCCCTGAGCTGGTCTAAGTCGAAGTAAAACGTGATGCTGAAGCCAAAAGATCTATACTAGAACGGTGTTCGCATCCCTAGATTACTCTAAATAGTAAACATCTGGGCCACTTCTTATCTCCTAGGCTCGACTTCCGCGCAATATGTCGTTAAATCCCGTAGTTTATGAGGCATAAGTCTCGGCGGAGCTTCTTCGAGGCCGGGTAAATGGGCTAATTTGGGGCTTATTACTTATTAAAAGCCCAAAACGACCAAGACACGAATTCAATCATAAAGTCAATAATCACTAAACACCAAAGCAATTTGGCCCCTGGGATGCCTCAGCAGAAACAATTCAATGAAAGCGCACATGTCCGCAGTATCTTAAACACAGCCACCTTGGGCTTAAGACATGCACATGCACCACTGCTATGTGAATCGCAGCCATAGAGTGGTTTTGCAAAGGCCTAGATTAGACTTCCAAATACTCCTCTCTTCTGTTGTAAGATACGCGGGTATTTCTTGCTGCGCTTCGTCGGGAAGAATCTCTGTTATGCGACGAAAGAGTTCGGCTAGGGCGAGCCTTTTGGGAAAAGTCACGCGACGTTGGCACCACTGGAGCACCTTGCCAATTCTCTGAAAGGACACGTCGGTCAGCGAGCAGGTGGAAAGGATCGACTTCGGTACCGTCCAAGTCGACTCGGTCGACCACGTGGTGCTGGACTTTTCCAGTCTTCCCACAAAGATAGTAATAGCTCACGACGCACAAGTACTTCGGGTTACCGCCTGTCTTCATCTGAATCTGGGCGTTGAGTTTAGCCCTCAGCATCATTCGAGGCTCGTCGAAGAAAAAGCGCGCGGAAACCTCTGATGAGTTGCAGAACGCAATTGCTGATAGCGTCCGTAGAAGTCGAAGCGCGTTGTCGTACATCCTAATACCTTCGAGCTTCAGTCCAGAAGGATCGCTGAGTCGCACGTTTGCCTTGAAGACAGAAAGGTCGGGCGGTTCATGTAATGACTTTGGAATATCGGCCCGTAGTGTATCCAGAGTGTTTCCAATGTTTACAACCAAGAGTTGCTTATCTTTTTTACGCTGCTCAATTTCTTCACGTCCTTGATGCAAGATAAGCGAACTCGACCCATCGTGTCGGACTAATTGCCGAAAGGCCCGGTTGGTTACTAAAGTGCGAACAGAGGGTAACCTGACAAAGACTAGAGTCACAATAAGACAGATGCTTCGTCCTAGGTAGAGCATAGTATATCGATTTCGAAGAATATTCAATTCGTAGGCAACGCAATATCAACTTCACACTGAATCAATGATGACACGATTGTCTCGCATTATCAAATGACTTGAAGGAGAATGAGTGAGCTGCGGCGTGACATCTTCTCGTCTCCACGAGTCCACGAGACGAACGAGACGATTTAGACTACAGAGAGGGGGGCATGTTGTTGTCATGTTGTTGTGGTGTTGATACAGAATACAGAAACATAACTCAAAAGTCAAAACTCGAAACTCGAAACTCGAAACTCGAAACTCGAAACTCGCATTACATATGCCACTCTCTATTTTATTCGATAGTAGGGTTCGTAAAAATAGGTATTACTTAATTATGCCAATTTCAGGAACCAAATAAGTAAATAAGTAAGTAAATAAGTAGACTACAGAGCAGGAATACTTTTTGGAGATCGCTGATCGTTCTCGCATGCACAGTGGGCTACTCGTGCGCTCAGTTGGTTCTCGCATGCACAGCGGGCACAACACACGCCACTCTCGCGCTCAGTTGGTTTTTACATGCAGTTGGTTCTCGCATGCACAGCGGGCACAACACACGCCACTTTCGGGATCAGTTGGT
>Ga0307982_1005202_pt1 | contig 10181 bp, 11 predicted proteins | sample OrgLakmetagen989_FD_201847 | JGI IMG/M metagenome (GOLD analysis project Ga0307982, IMG submission 201847) | Saline water microbial communities from Organic Lake, Antarctica - #989 | ecosystem: Environmental > Aquatic > Non-marine Saline and Alkaline > Saline | place: Antarctica: Organic Lake... | reverse complement strand
TGTGGTGTGTCCTGGCCCTCTTTTGTCCGAGCACCACTTTTACTGTAACCTCGGTCAAGTCCCCAAGAGAAGGTAGGTCTATCAGGTTTCCTGCCTATATTTTTCTTCCAGGTTAGGTTAGGTCCAGATCTGAGCTACCCATCTAAAGGCCCCAGGTTAGGTTAGGTTCAGGTTTATGCCCAAATTTGCTGAAAAAAACTGGAGGTTCAGGTTGGCAGGTCCGTGGAACCTGACCTGGCGCTGTCCTTGCCTAGCACATTAAGAAAAGAGTCTTTGCCACAAGCCACGCAATAAACGCAATCTAGCAAGAGTGGATACAAGAGTAGCACAACATGTAAGCCTCGTAGGAAAATCAAGCGCAACGCCACGAGCTATGCGACCTAGCAAGAGTGGATACAAGAGTGCTAGATCACAGGCAAGAGCGCCTCTAAATCACAACCCATGCGACCTAGCATATTAAGAAAAGAGTCTTTGCCACAAGCCACGCAATCCACGCAATCTAGCAAGAGTGGATACAAGAGTAGCACAACATGTAAGCCTCGTAGGAAAATTAAGCGCAACGCCACGAGCTATGCGACCTAGCAAAAGAGGATACAAGAGTGCTAGATCAGAAGCCACGCGACCGAACACATTAGAAATAAGAAAGCACAACATGTAAGCCTCGTAGGAAAATCAAGCGCAACGCCACGAGCTATGCGACCTAGCAAGAGTGGATACAAGAGTGCTAGATCAGAAGCAAGAGCGCCTCTAAATTACAAACCATGCGACCTAGCACATTAAGAAAAGAGTCTTGGGTTCGAGAAGCGACGCAAGTTAATGTCTAGGACCTGATAAAGCAGAAGCCAGTGCGAGACGATGCTTTCGATCACGAACTCCGCTAATTAGGAGCACATGACCACAAGCCACAATGGCGTGTGCGTTTCAGCCGCGAACAGAAGACGAGACGAGTACAAGCAACCAAGGCTCATGGCGTTAGCCCTGGCGTATTGCTCCAGGTCGATGCAATACTGAAATATTAGAAAACGTGTGTTTGAATCATTAAAACGCCAGGTATCAATGTGATACTTGGGGCGATTCAAATTACGCTCAATGTCAGCGGCCCAACGACCGTGAGAAGCCCCTTATATAAACCAGAGAAAGCACTTTACTAAACACCACGGGCCATAAAAGGCCTAAACCAGAAAGAGCACTCTTATAAACCAGAGAACGAACCGAACCTTTATAAACCAGAGACAGAACATTTCATAAACTACAAACGGTCATTTTCCACAAACAGTACTATTATAAACTACAAACAATACCGATCCCACTTAGAGCAAGCCCTCTGCAGCCAAGCAGCCAAACACTCAACTCAGCGATCTTTGCGTGTGTAGAGGGTGCTAAGGAAGGATGTCTTTTTGCGCATTTATTTTGAAAGTGTGGAGCCTTATCGCATTTACGACTTAAATGTGCGCGTTTCTTTCTTTTCCTCTCCACCTCTCTCCGCCCTTCTCGCGATTGCATAATAGGTCTCATTTTGAAGAGCCAGGACCACCGCCGAAACACGGGCTTCCCATAATCTTCTCAGCGCGTTCCCTAAGCTCTCTTTGAAGATTTCATACTTTGGTGCGTCTACCACATGCGCTGCCATGTTGCCTGGCGTCAGTCGCTGTTCTAAATTTACTTATTATCATTGCCTTTCGTTCTGTTGGCTAAGACGCGCAGTATCGCGATCTTTGCGTGTGTAGAGGAGAGGGTGCTGGGGATGTCTTTTTGCGCATTTGTTTTGAAAGTGTGGAGCCTTATCGCATTCACGAGCTTAATGTGCACGTTTCTTTAACTCTCCACCTTTCTCCACCCTTCTCGTAATTGCATCGTGGATCTCATTTTTAGGAGTTAGGACCACCGACGAAGCACAGGCTTCGCACAATCTTCTTAGCGCGTTCTCTAAGCTCTCTTTGAAGATTTCGTACTTGGGTGCGTTTGAGTTTCGATTTCATTGGACTGTTGAATGAATATGTCTCTATACGTAGACCGCTTGTACCTGGATCAATTAAAGTTACCGACTTACGACATTCGCCCCTGGAAATTTGTGCTTACATTTTATGTGATCATAATACGTCGATGCACGAGCTATCCTCATCTTTGTCAAACGCGCACGCTACCTTTATTCATCTACCACTCGCTCTTATCTGTGCTCGATTTCAGTCCAAGTTTGCTTCCTCTTCGTTTGTTCACGTGTATTCGTTCTCGTTCTCTTTTCGTAGGAATTTGTTTTTCTTTTCTTAGGCGATGGCAGAGATTCAACGATTGAGGTATTATCTTTTTCTTTCTTTGTTTGTTATTGTCACTATTTGATTTTCGCTGTCTCTTATCTATTCACGTGCAGCATTACGGGAATCCCTTACGGAAACACCAAGTTCGAGCACAAAGAATGGAAAGTTCCTTCGAAAGTGAATATTGCTGTGGTTAGAACAAAAACCGGTAAGAAAGTCGTGCTGAAGCTCACCGAGGTCAAACCCGACTACGAACGCGAATTAAGCTTCCTGGAATGCCTCAACAAGAACAAGATGACTAGCAAATTTGTTGTTGAGCTCAAGGAATCCATTGAAACCATTGAGGGATCCAATGAACGGCGCTACTGCATCGTTATGGAAGAACTCGGCGTCAATTTGCACGACTACTTGGAAGACCATCCTGAACTCGACCACCCAACCTGCATCGTCTTGGCACTTAACCTCATCAAGGCGGTCCAAGCCGTACACCGCGCAGGCGTGATCCACGGCGACCTCAAGCCCCACCAGTTGTGCTTCACTCGTCAACCTGGCATCGCGCTCAAGTTGGTCGACTTCGACTCAGCGTGCACTGTCAACGAGCCTTTGTTCTGGAAACGCTTTACGCCCATGTACGCAGCGCCAGAAGTAGTCCGCGCAGCGGCAAAGGGGGCACCTTCGAGCTTTGTGCCCACCAAAGGAGTGGATTTGTGGCCCCTTGGACTCATGCTGGCGCAAATTTTTCACTCTGATTTTAAGCCCATCTTCTGTAATGACGAGGAGGCACAAGTAGTTCTTCAAGGTAATGATCCCATGTTATATATCGATAAGTGCGTCATCAACTTAAGGGAAAGCATTCGCCAATCTGTTTCAAAGCTGCTTAGCATAAATGCTGAGGAGCGCTGGAGTGCATCTCAAGTGTTGAATGAAGACGCTTTCCGAACTGGCACCCATACGATGATGATGCACGTGAAGCAAGGACAAGAAAAGATACAGCAAGGCCAAGAAGAGCTGCTAGCAAGCCAAGTGAAGCTCCAGAAGGCGGCCGAGGCAACGCAACGCATGATCTTTGAACACGGCAAGACACCGGTGCCTCGTATGGCAATGCTGGTCCCAGTTGACCTGGAAACAAAGGATCAATCCAATGTCAAGGAATTATTCGGTAGACTTGCTTCTGCTGCAAATATCTTCAAGTATTACGACCTATATCTCTTGTGCGAAGGTTGTACCCTATTTCCGAACACTGCATGCTCGTGCGGAAGCGAGCTTAAAAATCCAGTGCGGGTTGAAATACCCGGCACGACTCTTAAAAAGCTTGCACCCGTGCTCAAGGGTGCTGCAATGTTCTACAAAGCAGTATCCTTCGCGAGTAATATTGCAGGTGTACATCTACCTTTTGAGCTACCCGGCGTAAATGACCTGGTCGTGTTCACGGAAGGTGTGAGCATGTTTGTGGAGTTTGTCGTCGAGGCTAGCGCATCACCGATCAGTACGTCTGCTGAGGACCACGGCCAAGAAGCAAGCCGAGCCTACGGTCCTGCCTATGCAACGCTCGTAGAATTGCTTGAACAAAGCGGCGTAGTACCCAAAGACAACACTTGCCATGGGCTACACAAGGTTACTTACAAGGATGACGGGAAAGAATACTGGGTCTGCAAGACTCACGCCGAAACGCACACAAACCTCGTCATATCTGACTTTGAAGTGGATAATAAACCGCATCATGTGCCCGAAGAAGAAGAAGCAACAGCAGTAGATGTAGCGACTACGTCGACCACGGAGATAGCCACCACTCTCGCAAGCGCTAAGCAAAAGGTCAACGCTCAAGAAATTGAGATATGCAAGCTCTGGACCGAGGGAAATTTTGCAGCTGCCATGCGAAAAGCGTCTGAATATGTCAAAGCGCTCGAAGCATACGCAGAAGTCTCCGATGAATGGGTGCAATTTACAGCTAAGGCAGCTGCCCAAGCAAGGGAAATTGCGGCGAAAGGCTTCCAGGGCAAACCTAAGATCGAACTCAACAACATCAAGAGAATAATTGAGTGCGAAGGAGGGTGTGGCGTCAAATTGAGCTCGTATTCTACATCTTTTTGGGGGGTACCAAAGCGCAACTGTATGGTCTGTGGCCGTGTGGTATGTGCAGCGTGTTCGCCTCCTCCCAAGCTGCATGTCGAGGGCTATTCGAGGCTCCAGCATGTGTGCAAGATGTGTGTTGAAGCGCTAGATCATGAAGTCTGAGATTGTGGCAGCGCAGCTGAAGAAGCAGAGGTACAAAGTATCACCGCCCGAGAAAATGCACGGAGGGCCAAGAACGACGAATTAGGCACTCCCACTCCATCGGACGTCAGTGGTGCTTCCTTCTTTTTGGACCGAGCACTAAAGGCTGCTGCAGCTAAGAACGAGTATGAGCGTGCTGCTGCTTTAGAGCGCAAATTGACAAAATTTCGCATTCTTGACAGCCGACGTGAGGAGATGCAAAACGAACGAGCCAATGCCTATGCAGCCGAAGAATTTTCTCGATGCCAAAGTCTTGATGCAGCTCTTAAATCTTCGCCCGTGGTAACTCTTTTTGTGGCCATCGCCCTCGACGCTTTCCCTGTCAACACAATAGTGCGTACATCAGTGGCTGGCGACGGTGTAGTTGCTGGTACAGCGGGCGAAGTCATTGGCCACTCTCCAAAAGGTAACATATTAGTGCGATTCAAGGCTGGCGAAGCTGTGTTCGAGATCGCAAAGCTTAAAGCAGCGGAATTGCCTAATGGTTGGACTGTCAAACAAATGTGTTTCTCTGTCGTCGAATTACCTGGAGAAGTTTCAGTCGGGCAGTCTGGGGCAGTGATGGGCTGGAGTACACCCTTTGACTGCGACAAGATTATGGCTGATTTTGGTGGTCATCAAGTGAATGTGCAGCTGAACCAAATTGAAACTGTTGAGCAGTTTAAAAAGGTGCGATTGAATGCTGATCTTGTTCTATTTTTAGTATTGTCACTTGCTGGACATCAATTAAGACTTGTACAAATCTCATATATATATCAACTTTTAATCTATTTATGTGATCCTTTAAAACTCCTAGAATCTCCCGGCGCCATCGTCTCTGGATGCCCCAGAGATGCTGCCAATGAGGATAGTAGATGTTCTTCCAGACAACGGTGAAGATCAGCGCGTGCTCTTTGGCATGCTCCCTGAACGCGTTCAAGCCATCATTGGCGAAGGACTTGCCAACCGGACTTGCCCTCTCTCAGAGGACGATTCCCTTGCAGTTCTTACGGAGTGCATTGATATTGGTGTTGGGCGCGCAGAGAAGGCTATGGGTAAAACGGCGGTGGTAGTTGTCGGCAATACTGGGGCTGGAAAAAGCACTTTCGTCAACTACATCTTAAAGTGTATCTTAGAGAAAGTTTGTCTACGTTCTGATGGCGAAGAAAAGGAAGTATACATGGTTTCTGAGAAGTCCCCAGTGAAGGAGGTCATGTCGATTGGCCACAGCAAGACATCTCACTCCTTCGTGCCAGAACTTGCTGAGGCACATGACATGGATTCTATTCTAGTCGACTGCCCGGGTTTTCTCGACAACCGTGGTGCTGAAATTAGTATTGCTAATGCAGCCAACATCAAGGCTGTCATGGCTCAGGCCAATGGTGTCACTTTAGTGGCTGTCCTCAATTATTACTCCCTCAAAGCTGATCGTGGCCGCGGTGTACGTGAGTTGCTTGACACTCTTCTAAGCCTTTTTGGGTCTGTTGAGCTTGCAATAATTCATGCCAAGAGCATTCTTCTCGTGATAAGTCATGCACCCGTAAGTATTGATGGCGCCCGCATAGAGCTGAATAATGTCAGGCGAGAGTTCAGCACTAACGAATTGAGCCCGAACATGACGTCTTTGCTCAATGCACTACTAGACCGTGCGTGCATTTTTCACCCCGAAAATAGGGGCGGCGAGTCTTGGCTCACGGCTGGTCCATTGTCTGAGCGCATCCATGCTTGCCCACCCATTAGCGACCCCGCTGAAGTGTTCAAGATTGTGCTAAGCATTGCAGATGAAGCCACACTCCGCAAATTAGTGGAAGCACTTTTTCGGCGTGTAAAGACAGCGCTTGACTCCAACGACTACGAGGCTTCTGCCAGAGCTCTGAGCGACATGAAGCGCCTTGAAATCGTGGACCACGTGGCTGTGACGCGCTTCCTCGAGAGTGCGAAGAAGCGCGTTAGTCAAGAGTTAATCAACCGGATCTTGGAGGCTCAAACTTGTGTGGTTCTCGACAAAGTGGAAAACGCCACAGCGCTTGTGGATGAGTTCCGAACAATATTGAAGCCTTTCAGTGCCGAGCCCGCTGCTAAGGACATGCTCGCTCTAGATGAGCTCACATCGCGCGCTGACTTCGTGAGTGCGGCCATAGTCAGCCGGAAAGAGGAGTTAGTCCGACTAGAGCAGCAGAGCCAAGAGTCGAAAGAGTTCGCGTCGACTCTCGAAGCTTTGAAACGCGACCTTGCTGTAGCAGAGGCATATCGGGTGGATAGTCTCGAGAGAGAAAACGCCCTCAAGAGCGAACTTGCCCAATTCAAGTCCAAAGCAGCGGAAGAGACAGCGAACATCCAGGCGGAAGACAAGGCTCAACTCGAAGCGCTCGAAGAAAAGCTACGCAGTGCAAGCGCTGAAGAGAGAATGAAGCTTGAGGCTTCCAAGGCTGAGATTGAGGCCAAGCTTGAGGGAGAGCTGCGAGAGCGGCAAGACATGGAAGTGAAGCAAGCTGCGCTTCTTAACCGTCTCCTTGAGGAGCAGGAGAAAAACCGGCGAGAGCGAGAAGAAACTGAGCGTAATATGCGCGCTGCTATTGCCAAAGCAGAATCCGAGAAAGAGGCTGCTGAAGCCAAAGCAACAGAAAAGGATCGCATTGCCAAAGAACTTAGGGCGAAAGCTGAAAGGGATCGTCTAGCTGCAGAAGAAACAAAGAAAGTTGAAGAGGCGCGGCACCAGGCTATAATGAACCAACTAGAAGAAGAGCAGAGGGCTCGCGAAGCAGAAGAGGCACGCAAAGCCGAAGATGACCGTCTCGTCGAAAAAGTGAAGCGAGAAGCTGAGGCAAAGGCGAAACAAGAAGAGGATCAAAAAGCGAATCAAGAAGAAGTGGCAAATGCGAAGCGAGAAGCCGAGGCAAAGGCTAAGCAAGAAGCGGAACAAAAAGCGAATGAAGAAGAAGTGGCAAAGGCGAAGCGAGAAGCCGATGTAAAGGCGAAGCAAGAAGCAGAAGCAAAAGCAAAACAAGATGCCGAGGCAAATGCGAAGTGGGAAGCCGAAGAGAAAGCGAGCAGAGAAATCGAAGCAAAGGCAAAGCGAGAAGCCGAGGAAAATGCTAAACAAGAAGCCGAAGAAAATGCGAATCGAAAAGCCGAGGCAAAGGCAAAGAGGTTAGCCGAAGAAAAAGCGACCAGAGAAGCCGACGCAACGGCGTATCAATTAGCCAAAGAAAAGGCGAATCACGCAGCAGATGAAATAGCGAAGCAAGAACGAGCGGTACGGTGGCGTCTTGAAGGGCACCGAATCTACCCTTACTTACACCTTTGTGTGACCATACCGTGAACTGATCTTAGAGTACTTGGCCGTGTCTGAATTAGTATCAACCATCCAAAGAGCTCGGCCAAGCATGGTCATCTTTAAATTATATTTCGCATCTATCCTAGAATACTTTCTTTGTACTGTTTTTTTTTTTCTCGCTTCGCTCTTTCTCCATTTTTTTTCGCAAGCAAGATCTCCATTTTTTTTCTCGCTTCGCTCTTTCTTTAACTTTCTTTGTACTGTTTTTGTGCGCATCTCTACTTAGGCGAATGCCACGATGGAGATAGTTGATGCTGCCAGCAACGGCAATGAAGATCTCGTCAAAAAGTGCATTGCCAACGGTGCCGACGTCAATGGAACGAATTATGTAAAAGAAGCTATTCGTAACTCTATGTTACTTATCTTGCTGGTTGACCTCCAAAGGAGAAACCCATTTGTAAATCTCATCATCAACTCTATGACACAAAACACACTTGCACCTACACTGAAGATTGTATACTGTCTTAAATCCTACTTATTTCTCAATGAGAAAGAAAATTTGATGGGTATGAATGCAAGCTCTGTATTTTTGCATAATTCCTACTCATTATTTACTCTTTACTGAATTTTGCTCGGTGTATCTATCTGTATGCGGACAGCGTGGCACTACAGCTCTTATGTCTGCCTCGGAAAGCGGTCACACGAAAATTGTGCAGCACCTCTTGAAAGCAGGGGCTAACAAGGATGCAAAGGACAACGTGAGAAATAGAAATAGTTACAAACACACAACTGATTGAGGAGGAAGAGGAGGAGAGCGTAGAAGCACATATCCTCTTTGCCTTAGTTGTGCTACATGTGCACAAAGGCGAGGTGCAGAGGTGCACGCACGTGCTGCTTTTGCTTTGTTTTTGTCAGTGAGGAAAAACACTTTGAGAAACGGTGATTGCAAGGACGGTTATTCGTTTTCTTTTTCTGCATTGCGTCAGTCTTTTATCGTGAAGTGCTTGAGATGATCTGAATAGAAGCTGAGAGTACGCACGTGTGCATTGATAAAATAGGTAGTGTACCTGGTGATAAATTTACCTTCTTCGTGTCGTGTGTATTTTGGGCACAAGAAGAGGTGTTTTTTTTTAAAACTCGACTGCCTGCGCGCGCCTAAATGTAACCCCCGTTTACTCACAAATTGTCGCAAACTTTTCTCCTACTGGTCTTCTTTTAATTTTTCACTCACCTCTTTTCCTTTCATTTTATCTCTTCCTTCTACGTATTAATTACTCTCTCCACTTCTTTTCGCATGTTGTCTTTCTCTATGTACTTTTGCAGTTTTATGGCGATACAGCGCTCACCGAAGCCTCACAAGGAGGTCATAACTTGGTTGTGCAGCTTCTTGTAGAAGCGGGCGCTAATATGGATGCGAAGGGCAAGGTAAATGATAAAGAATGAGAGAGAGACACACACACACGCGGTAGAGAAATGTTTGGGGAGAGAGTGTGGAGGTATGTAGCCTCTCCACGTAGGCTGTGCTACATGTGCACAATATCGAAGTGTGTCAGATCTTAATTTTAAGCGCTCTAACACGCTGGAAAATTGGGACGTCTACCCATGACCTGATTGCCTACGTGTGCCTACACGTAGCCTTCATCTTTCCAATTTGATGAAGTTTCCTACTATCGTATCTTACGATTCCCTACTCTTATTAAGTTATGTCTTTGCTCTAATATTCCCTATCTCTCTTTGCATCTTTTTGCATGGTGCCCCCTCATATATAGTTTGACAAAACAGCGCTCATGTGGGCCTCGCACATAGATCACACTGCTATTGTTGAGCTTCTCTTGGAAGCTGGGGCTGATATAAATGCGAATGACTATGTAAGTGACACAGAAAGTATTAGGCACACATGCACACAGAAGTTTGTCTGAGAGAGTGTGAAAGCTTGAAGCTACTCCCCGTTTTTTTCTCTTATTTAGCTAAGTTAATAATTGCAAAATGAGATATTTCTTTTCGGCTAGTGTAGTATTCGTTTATAATAGAACTGAGAGAATAATAAGAGGAGCTGAGAAATCTTTACTTCTTTGTTTGCACGTTAGTGAAGTTGTCCATTAAGTTACTTTCCTCGTGTCGTATGCAAACCTGAAACTTCATCCGAAACCCGATACGGCAAATTTCGTATTCAATGGGGTGTTACATTTTTATTCAAAGCACTGCTACACCTTAAATAGGACACTGAAATGGGATGCTTTCTTAGCTTGATTGCCTGAAGTATAGCGCGCCTACATACAGCCTTTTCCTCTCGCTTACAGAAACTTGTGTTGTCTTGTTCTTGTCGTAGTCCACCTATGCGACCATAACTATTAGTTATGGTCGCATAGGTGGACTACGACACGCCCCACCCTTAG
>Ga0307982_1005200_pt1 | contig 10187 bp, 9 predicted proteins | sample OrgLakmetagen989_FD_201847 | JGI IMG/M metagenome (GOLD analysis project Ga0307982, IMG submission 201847) | Saline water microbial communities from Organic Lake, Antarctica - #989 | ecosystem: Environmental > Aquatic > Non-marine Saline and Alkaline > Saline | place: Antarctica: Organic Lake... | reverse complement strand
TGGGTCGAGAGCACGCTGTTGTACGGCTCCACCACAGCCGATGCGATCTGAGGCGCAGGGGTGATGGCGAAGTTCAGCTTGCACTTGCGGCCGTAGTCCACCGAGAGGCGCTCGAGAATGAGGGCGCCGAGACCGGAGCCGGTGCCGCCGCCGGTGGAGTGGTACACCAGGAAGCCCTGGAGGCCGCCGCACGAGTCGGTCAGCTTGCGGACGCGGTCGAGAGAAAGATCAAGGATTTCCTTGCCCACGGTGTAGTGGCCACGAGCGTAGTTGTTGGCGGCGTCTTCCTTGCCGGTCAGCAACTGCTCAGGGTGGTACATGCCGCGGTAGGTGCCCATGCGCACTTCGTCCACCACCGAAGGCTCGAGGTCCACGAAGACCGCACGAGGCACGTGCTTGCCGGAAGGAGTCTCCGAGAAGAAGGTGTTGAAGGGGTCGTTCTCGCCGCCGATGGACTTGTCCGAAGGCATCATGCCGTCAGGCTGGATGCCGTGCTCGAGGCAATACAACTGCGACCAAAGCACGCACGAAAAAAAAGATGGAATGATTACAAAGTAAAGGTCGAACCAATTTTATAGAGGGATTCCAAATTTTCACCTCCCAGCAAGCATTGGAGAGCTGCACGCCGCCTTGGCCGATTGCAATCGAGATCACTTCACGAGGCATCCTTAGTCTGTGATTGGAACGGGACGGACATTTTGTTTTAAATAGTGAAGCGTTCGTTCAAACATACACCCATCATGCACGAAAAAAAAAAGGTTGATTGCTAAATTCAAATCATGAGCAAATCATTGCAGGCAGGTGCTGTCATGAGGTCATGGATGTGGGGAGCGTACCAAAGGGTATATCGACAAAGAGATATAAGATCGATGAGGAATGGATTTGTAACCGACCACGCGTCTCGAGCGATGTGAACACGTCATCAGGGTCGTCGGGTTTGCTTCAAACTTCAAACCAACACGCAGCCACCGGATTGTTTTACAGATTAAATTAGTGCACTCTGCTGGTTGATTGCTTGTTTTGTGTGGTCGAGTTTTGCTTTTTAGACAGGCCCCGAAGGGCCGGAATTAGAAGACTAACAGGTAGAGAAGAAAAGCAAAGCAGCGCAAACTAGACCTAAGAAGCTAATCAGGCGCACATGCCCGAGTGGCAATGGAAGTGATGGCTTTTTGATTGATGATGCTGTGATGCTGTGAGCTGTGAGATAGATGGTCTCCCTAGCTAGGTATGAACACTTTTGTTGAGTCATACGGTCATATGCATGAGGACGGCAATCACCTTGTATCAAGAAGGGTTCAATTCATACACCAGTTGGCCAGTAATGATTTTATCTCGCTGAACAACTCTATTTTGTGGCTAGTCGGCGAGTAATTAGGCATACGACTTAGTAGAGGAAATTGAAATATCGATCCATAGTACTTAGGTTCAGCCCACTGCATGCTCAAGGTACGCTTGCTGCACGGGGTGATTCTGCTGCTAAGCTGGTCAACGTGTTCAACTTTTTCAACATTCCTGAGGGCCACTCGTTCCAACCTATCAATTAAGTACGTAAGCAGGAATTCTGACTCCATTCACCGGCGACGTCTTGAACTTTTGAACTGTCAATCACCATCACTTCGAGATGCTGATCTGAAACCGACTAATCTAGTAGAACTACCAGCGGGAACGCTTTTACGCGTTTATGCTATATCCGATTTACACGTGGATCGTTCGGCCAACCTCGAGCTGGTGCGGGCTGGATGGCCACGCGATATTCCCCCTCATGTCCAGAGCTCAACCTTTACCTCTGTAGACCAATCAAGTAGCAGCGGGCAAGACAGGAGCCAAGGCAGCAGCACTAGCAAAAACACAAACCCTCCAAAGAATACGATCAATTATGACGTCATAGTGGTAGCAGGCGACGTTGGAGCTAACTTGGAAGCTTTGGAAGCAGCGTTCAAAGCGCTCACCTCTCAATATGATGAAGTCGTATGTGTCCCCGGAAATCATGAGTTGTGGGTGAAAGCAGCAAGCGGTTCAGACGACCGTTGCGACACTAGAGCTCAGAGCAGTAGCATTACCATCAACAGTAGCAGTGCGAGTGCCAATGCAAGCAGTGAGAGCAACGACTCTGGAGGCGGCAGTAGCAGCAACGATTCAGTAGCAAAACTTGCCGCAGTGATGCACCTAGCACAGCGCTACGACGTGCACACAGAACCTGTACACTTTCGCGTGGCTACTTCTCCGGTTACTTCTCCGGTTACTTCTCCGGTTACTTCTCTGGTCTTCTCTGAATGCTCATCGGGGAACACCAAAGAAGTTGGTGGTGCGCGAAGTCAAAGCATCGAGGGCAGCAGTAGTAGAGACAGTATTAGCATGAGTGGACTTAGTCACAGCAGTGACAGCGGTGCTCGCTTGTGCATCTTCCCTCTCCATTCTTGGTATGCAGCTGGCTGGGACAAGGAGCCTGAATTAGAGGGCAACGCATTTCCAACACGCTTCTTTGCTTCGGCATGGGCGGACTTTCGTTTCTGCCGCTGGCCGGCGTCATTGGTAAATGGCTATCTGAGTCTATTGTGCGTGAATTCTTTACTACTGGGAAGGACCCTTAGTAGATGCATTGAATTTTCTTATTGCCAACTTTCATGAACTTGGGCTTGTTTGTCGGAGAATGTGAACGCTTTTTGATGAAGGTAGACAATATTTGACTCCCTGACCCCAAACTGAAATTGACTATGATGGCTATGCGTGGTGGCTGTTAGGTATCTCAGGAAGACTTTGCGACCTTGGCGTCATCTTCAACGGTACTCAGTGAGTGGTTTGCAAGCCTCAACGAGCCGCACATGAGGCGTTATTTCTTGAACCAAAGGAGCAGGTTTTCTACTGAAGATGACAACAAAGACAGCGCCGACGGCAACGATAAGCGCGCTGTGAACGAAAAAAATATTGATGGCGAAGTTGAAGATCTCATAACTGTGAGCCACTTCTTGCCGCTGCAAGCGCTCTGTCCTGAGAAACGCTTCTTGCTGACGCCGGAATTGACCAAAGTGGTTGGCAGTGATGCTCTTGCCCATCAGGTGATGGTTGCGTAGGAAAAGTGGGAGCTTCAAAGGGTAAGGATGGCGATGTAACATAAACTGAAAGAACAAATAATCAGGCACACATTTTTATTGCTTCACATTTACACTTGCTGTTCCTGTTTGTACGTGCGCCGTGTTCCATTTCGATGGATCTTTTTCTCAGGTAGCAGCGCTGCGGCCCAACCTTCATGTCTTTGGCCATACCCACATACCCATCGACCTTGTCTTGAATCCTGACCCGACGAGCCAAAGCAACGACGATATTGATAGCAGCAGTAGCAGCAGCAGCAGCCGCGGCAGCAGCAGTAGTAGCAGTAGCAGTCGCACGAAGGAAGAGGACAGCTGCGTGGACGAAGAGCACTTGACGCGTTTCTTGCAGTGGCCGCTGGGGTACCCCAAGGAGCATCGCCGGCAAACGGCGAGCGTGGTGGCGCGTGGCCCCCTTCTGGTGTGGCGCTCGGACGGCGTGGTTCCTGCAAATTCTCCACTTGCTGCCAGTAGTATCCGCAGGAGCAGTACTGGCAGCAGTAGTAGCAGCAGCAGCAGCAGGAGCAGGAGCGTCGACAATGAAAGGTTGAGCAACAGTTTTGGCGTGTCCAAAACGGCTGCCAGGACCCCTCCTCCAGCAGCAGATCACACACCTGCGCGTGAAAAACGACCAATATTCGGGCGGCTGCAGCCTCCGGTACCCACGTACTGGGGCGACTATTACCGAGCCCATGCGCGAAACCCGAGCGTGACGACGCAAGCGCCATGGGTACAGGAATTCCACCGCCGCGCAAAAGCGCAGCGCAGTGCTCGGGCAGCTGCACAGCGATCAAAATCGCCAGTTGCACCAGCAGAGGGCGCACTTCAAGAGCATGAAATCGCCGCGGTAAACGACGGCAAGAACAATACTGATGACAGTACTAGCAGCATTACCAGCGGGGTTCGCGGTGTCGCTAGCGTCGACAGAGAAATCCATAGCGCTTCGGTCGACGGTTTGTGGGAGAAGAATCGCAATGCCACCAATTTTACGACCGAGGGCAACTGAGCTAAACGCATGCCACCTTAAGCCGTTTCAAGCCCCTTTCCTACTTGCCACTTGCCATCCTTTCTATTAAATGGAAAATCGACCGAGGTTCGTTCGTTCGTGGTGGTCGTCGTTTTTTATGTACCTACAGTACTACAGTGTACAGTACAGTTCTGTTGTACATGTGCAGTAAATAAAACACCAGGCGGACCACGGGCACAAGAAGGGGCGCGCACCACGGGCAATACAAGGGCACTCACCCACGGGCATCTCAAGGCCATGCACTGAGGTGCTAAGAACATGCACCTACGCCTCCGCAGCAAACACATTGCCCCGAATCCGCGCATCGCGCGGGCACCTGAACTTGTATTATGGAATTCGCAGACGCGCATCACGCACACGCAGTTCCCTTTGAATTTAGATAGATTATTACATGATCCACCGAGCTGCCAAATGGATTATCGAAATGACTGTGGGGTACCTTTGATGCCTTAAACGCACTCACCCACACACGATGAGCGCCTGTGGGGTTAGGGGTTAGCTAGAAGGCCTTGATATGCGCGAAATGCCAACAAACAACAAAACCAATCCAATCCACAATCCAAAATTGTGATAAGGTTTATCATATTAGAACGCCATTTACTGTTTTCTCCTTGGTTTCTCTCCGAGTTCGCCTCTTTTCCACTGCAGGAAGTCCACACGAAGGGGCCAGAGACCAGATACGGGTTCTCACTCACATCAAAAGAGAGGCCACGGAGCTGAGCATCTAAAGAGGAGACTACCAACAATGGACGAGCTTGATTTTGAACCAGAGGAAGATGACGTGGTAGGTGAAGTTTAAGTCTAGCCTCTGCCCTCGACCCACTTTCATTGTTGTCTTAGCAGGAGCTAAGTTAGCTAGCGAGGTGTGTATCAAAACAGTAACTCACGCCGCGCGCACTATTCCTGTCATGTATTTGTGAAGGCAACAACTGACAACGGCCAGGGTGCTGCCGCAGCCCCTGTGAAAGGATTCTCAACAAAAGGGCGAGGGCACGGAGACTCCGCTCGATCTGAAGGTACGCACGCCCCTTTACTTGAATCACTCATCCACGCACACTGATGTCTTGCTTCCTCCTACCCCTTCATAGTACTTGTATGTGCTCAAACTTGTCTATGGGGCAAGCTATTTTAAGGCAGTTGCCTAGAAGTATGCTAGCGCATTAGTGCTACGAGGGGATGTACGATTTACTATGTTGGTGTTGTGGTCCTTTGGCGCGAATGAAGGGCAGTCGGTTCCCGACTCCTCTATCCTACCGCCTCGAAGCCATACTATTATCCTTTCCTCTTACTGTCTACGTATCGTTACCTAAGAATCTTTCTCTTGTTTTCCCTTGGCATTCATAACATCACTTGCTCTACTAACGTCCCTACGTTAGAACCCGTAGGCCTGTTGGCCGTTGTCTCATCATATCGCCATACCCGCCGCGGCATTCTTCCTTCATTGTTTTTTAAATGCTGCTTCTGCATATGCTTGCTCTGCTGCTTTTTTCTGTTATACAGGGCGGGGCGGCGTGTTTGAGTCTCTCGACGGCCACCGAGGCGGAGCCGGCGAACCCGCCCCGTCCGTAGAAGGGTGGATCTTATTCGTGCGAGGGGTACACGAGGAAGCCCAAGAAGATGACATTTTGGACAAATTCTCTGAGTACGGCGACGTGCGAAACATCAACGGTGAGCGCACGAGCAGAAGAGAGGAAGGTGTAGATCAAGGGGCTATATTTGGTCTATCTGTAATCCTCTAAAATTTCTCCCTCGTATACCTGGACTCTGTGAGTAATTGTGCACACTCGTCTTTCTCTCCTCTCGCGCCGTTTCCGATGCCTCTATCGATCTCTGCTTCAATTTTCAACTCTTGTGTTTACATCCTTTCCTTCTTCGATGATTAATACTTATGTTTTCATCTTTCTCAATGCGGTTCAAACAGTGAACCTGGACCGGCACACGGGGTTCGTGAAAGGGTATGCGCTGGTGGAGTTCGCAGAAAAGAAACAAGCTCAGGAAGCTCTCGAAGAGTGCAACGGCAGCGAGGTGAGCACCTTGGGCACCTTACTGAGCTAGGGAGTTCGTGCAATTTATACGTGATTTTTGTTTCGTAATGTACTCCTTGCCATGCATCTACACGTCTTGGCTCCCTGTGCATTTTTTTTTAAAGAGGCTTCATGTATCCTTGTTGTGGTGATGATAAAGATTGGAGTATCGAGAGAGAGGATATCATGCATCAAATCAGTCATCATTTTTTCAAATCCTGCGATTTTTAACCGCACCCTCGCGTTCTATGCCTTTTAATTTTTCCTTCTCATGACAGGTGCTGGGGCAGAAAATCTCGGTCGATTGGGCGTTTGTGCAGGAGCCAGGAGGAGGTGGCAAGGGCAAAGGTGGCAACCGCAACAAAGGCCGCCGCTGAGTCCATCTACGAAACGCCGCCTGGGGGGGGTAAAATACATCGGAGAACGGCGGGGAAGTGGAGTGACATGCCGGGCTTAGCCACATACATTATCCGGGGCCTTCTTTCCTCCTGCTGTTTGAGCGAGCTGGAGCTAGAATATGATATGATGAAATATAAATTTTAAAAACTCTGTAGAAACTTCACTTGAGAAGAAAGAAGGAGGACACTGCAAGTGACGAGGGCCGTTGCGACTACCCTTAGCTACTAGTAGCTGTAGCTAAGGCTAAAGGGCTGTTTGCTATCCCTGCTGCGAATCTTCTTTAAAATTTTAATCTCGCTTGAATAATTCGAGATTCCTGCGGTGTCCTTAGATCTAACTCTAACTGAGATGAATTAGATTTCAAGCGCTGGCGAAATGTGTTCTGTTAGTGGTAAGCGCAGCGCAGCGCACTCCGAACATAAGATGTCGCCGTACTCCACCAAGACGGGAGGCGGCACTTTCTCTTCCTATTCCACGAAACCTCTCACTACGAGGCGCGCTTCAGAGAGAGAGAGAGTCCCAAACTAACGAAGCCTTGGCGGCGGCAGCGTTTGGTCCAACAGGCCTTCCCAGTCCATGTTCCTGAGCCACGGTGCATCTCGCACGCCCGCCGTGCCCCCTGCGTAGGGGGACCCTAACCGCGCTTTGTCCTCCCGGCGCAAGATTTTCACCAGCCACTCTGCATAGGGTTCCGTGAACCGGTCCTGTAACGTATTTATTTACGGTGATAATGCCAAGCAAGCACAGAAAGTTTCGAATACAGTAAGCAACAAATAGGACGTCAGCGACGAGGAACAATGGATCATCAAAGTTTTTGAAGTCTTTAGTGTGCGTGTGAGTGGGCAAAGGAGGCGTGCAGAGGGCGCGCGTGAAAACAAAAAAATATATACGAGCAGACGAAGTAGCAAAATCATGTTATTGACGGCAGTGTTCGTGTTGAAGTGAAGCTAACAAACCAATTGCATGAACCTGCGGTATCAAGACAATAGCAAGAAAAGTTGAAAAACATAAGGTACCTGGGGCACTTTCAATTTCTTGGACACGATGTTGGACATGATCGCGTTGCGCCGCTTCCGGATGATCTGCTCCTTGGTCATGTTTGCCTCTTCGTCTTCTCGTTCTTCGTCCGTTAAGTCGTCCGACGATGCATCAAAAGGAGTGCGCCCAGTGCGAAGCTCGTAAGCCACAATTCCCACCTAGATTCGTTGATGATGATGATGATAATGATGATGATATTGACGATAGCGAGGAGAAGGGCGAGAAACGCAGGAAAAAACACGCAGGGAAGTGGTTGCGAAGAAGAGCAACAAATACGATCAGAATAAATTAGAGCACAAAGCAAATGAAATGAAAAAATACATCCCATCACGAAAAGTGTGGAAGTAGTGTCAAAAAGAGAAGAGAGAGACTCAATTGGAATTCGAGAACGCAAATCTACCCACCGTATTTTCTGTTTTTCTATTGCATTCTTATTCTATTCTTACTACAGTAGCCCGATCCGTTTTCTCATTGCATTATTATTTTTCCGTTCCAGACTTAAAAAATATACTATATTCACGCACCGTCCACCAATCCACTGCCTGGTCATGGCCCGTCCCTAATACAATTTCCGGCGCTAAATATTCCGCCGTGCCGCAGAGGGTGAACGACCGCTCTCCAGGAGGAATCACCTATATAGAATTCGTGGATAATTATAATGGTTGAAGATGGTGATGAATTCAGTGCGAGTACGCTAGCAAAGAATCGAAGAGGTGAAAGAGGAAAGTATAGACACAACGTGCCGAAAGCAAACCCTATACAACTAACAATAATGATGACAAAAGTAAGCCTCATCAGCGCTATTTGACAGCCACTGAATTACTCCCCCACTCACCCACCCACACATGTGCGCGCATGCGTGTACCTTGGCGAACCCGAAATCAATGAGTTTGGCGTAGCCGTTGCGCGCCACCATGATGTTCTCCGGCTTCAGATCGCGAAACACGAAGTTCTTGGAGTGCACATGGCCCATGCCAAGCACCAAATTCGCCACCAGAAACTGCACTCGCACGGAGAGAGAGAGAAAGAGAGAGAGGCATATTTACCCCAGGACAGGTCCCGGAGCAGACGCAGTATTTTAAGACATAGATACAGACGCAGAGAGATAAAAGCACACGTAAGCACACAAGCACGCAGATCAACACGAACGAGGTGAAACCAGCTAGCAGAGAAGAAATTTGGATTTCAAAGAGAAGGAATTAGATAAAAGAAAAACTGCAAGATAGATTTCAATCTTTCTGCGACAACGATACTAAAAAGACTCTCGCACCTTGGCGTAGTCCATCCCTACAGGGGCGGTGCCACTTTTCGTGGCTTCCGAGCGGTATAGCACCTGATTTATGTACATTAACACGAATACAATTTCCATGAAATGAAAAGGGAGGGAGAGAGAAAGTTCAGCATATGTGAAGGAAGCGCGCGCAATGGATACAAAAAAAGAAAATCGCCTCAAAATTCTCGTGAAATCAGCACTCACTCGCACGCCAATCTAGTTTATGAATTCGAAAATTGTCATAACAGACCGCAAATAGCATGGCCCTAGGAAGCATACCTCAAAGAGCTCTTTGCCGTTTTCCAAGTTCATCAAAATGTACATGCTCTTGGAGTCTTCGTAAGTGTTGATCAGGCCACAGACCATCGGATGAGTGCCACACAACACTTGAGCGTCGCGTTCGCGCACCTAACGCGAGACATAATGCACGAATACATGAGGTGAGATGGAATGCACGAGGTGAAAGAAAATACAATTGCTGATAACCATATAATGCATTGAATCAATTAACATCTACATGATCGATATTAAGAAAAAAAAAGAAAAAGACGAACAGGGTAAACAATGTAAAGATACGAGATGAGTTCTACGGTACTACGCAGTACTCGCTAACGATAGTACGAAACACACATGCGTGTAAATGCACGCACCATTTTTTCCAACCCCCTTCCACCGGAAGAAGCTTTCACTGCTGGTTTGGCCAAAGCTTTCAAAGCAAATTCGCGGCTTGACAGTTTGTCGCGCACGCAGCGCACCAAACCAAAGGCGCCCCGTCCTAGCACTTTGACTTCTCGCAAGTTGCTGTAACAATCATAACGACGATGACAGTGATAAGGCGCAGGAAGAGCAAGAGGTGCACACGAGGAAAATGTACGTGAGCCACATGAAGAAAATTTAAAAAAGGGGCGTGTGTACGGTAAAGTACACGTTTATTTCTGCAGAAATGCTAACCCTAATGTTCGTATCGCTTCTTTCCAACTCTATTCAAAGCATAACACCACCACTCTGATAACCCGCACCTCAGTTTAATCGCCGGTTCCGAGAGCCAAGGCCACGACGTCGTTAGTGCGAGTCCCGCTGCGATCGCTTCTTCTTCGTCCATCATAGGGCCGTCTCCTCCGGCGCCATCGCCATTGCCATCTCCGCCGCCGCCGCCTTCTTGAGCAACTCCAACGTGCGACGACCCCGCGTTTTTACCACTTTTGCTGTTGTTATTGTTGCCGCCGTTTTTCGACGACGCACCATCGTTTTCTGTGGGCACTGCTTTTTCCCCAATCACGCCCCCGGCTCCGTAGATGGATTGCCGCCCGTTGGTGGTGTTGTTGCCGACCGCCGAAGCG
>Ga0307982_1005196_pt1 | contig 10191 bp, 8 predicted proteins | sample OrgLakmetagen989_FD_201847 | JGI IMG/M metagenome (GOLD analysis project Ga0307982, IMG submission 201847) | Saline water microbial communities from Organic Lake, Antarctica - #989 | ecosystem: Environmental > Aquatic > Non-marine Saline and Alkaline > Saline | place: Antarctica: Organic Lake... | reverse complement strand
CTGATTCTGTCTGGGCAGCAACTGTAACTCGGATCGCTGCTGATTCTGCGAACCCCCCAGTGCATGATCTGTGTCTGCCTGCTGATTCTGCAGCTGACCGATCTGGTGTCTTGCAAAAGCTTTGATTTGGCTGCAATTCAAGCCAAAAAAGTAGATGCCAGCTTGTGTGGTCCAATGTTCTCAAACATAGCCCAACCGGTTGCCCTGCAGCACTGAGAGGCATCATCAAGCAGGTAAGCAGCCCGTTTTGAGACTGCAGGTCTGGGGTACTGAGGGAGGGGGCCTGCAGCAGCGCTTTCTGGTCCAACACAAATTGCCCCGTACACCAAAGACCCGACATGCTGCAGAATTTACTGAACTGGGACCTGTGATACGATTTTCTCGCGTGCCTACCAACATCCTTCCGAATGGCAGATCAAGACTCGTCTGCAGCAGTCGCTGATGTGGCTGCTTTCAAAGCAGCTTCCACAGCATCACCGGACTCAACGCATGTGATATTCTTCTGGGCAGATTTTCAAGAAAACTGTAAACCTGAAAGCCAGCTGCACAAACTGTTTGATGGCTTGACGTCGAAGTACTCCGGCCAGTGCACATTCCACAAGGTTTGATATCTTTTGCGGAATTTGCTTTTGTTGTGGCACAGCTTGCCTTGCAGGTGAACGCCGAAGAGGCTGTGGATGCAACAGATGCCTTTGGTGTTGAAAGTGTGCCTTTCTTTGTTGTTTACAAGGTGTGTGACTCGCGCCTGTGCTCAAGTTGTTTCAAGCATACCCCGGCAGCGAGGCGGAGTGTTATGTCGCGTGCTTCACAGAATGGGACTGTCGTGCAAACAGTTGACGGTGCCAATGGCGCGGAGCTTGTGAAGGCTATTGAGATTGGCAAGTCAAAGATCATTTCCGATGAAGTAAGATGCACTTGTCGCCACCGTTGCGATACTTCAGCACACTGTGCACTGCTCAGGAGAAGTCTGCAGCTCTTACACTGCGCTTGAAACAACTGTCAACTGCGGCACCAATCATGCTCTTCATGAAGGGAACACCCAGCAACCCACGTTGCAAGTTTTCTCGTGCTACGGTCGAACTCCTGGCGAAGTATGCTGCCCAGTACAGCTCGTTTGACATTTTGAGCGACCCAGATGTCCGCGCTGGGCTGAAAGTCTTCTCAGGTTGGCCCACTTTCCCCCAGCTGTACGTTGCTGGAAACTTCGTGGGGGGCCTGGACATCATGAAGGAGTTGGATGAGGAGGGCGAGCTGGCAGAAGCGCTGGAGGTGGCGGACGTGCCCGCTCCCACAGCCCAGCCCAGCGGGGGCGCCAGCGCCACCTCCGCTGCCACTGGGCCCATCGAGAACCGCCTGAAGGCACTCATCGCCTCCTCCCGCGTCATGTTGTTCATGAAGGGCTCCCCCACCTCCCCCCAGTGCGGCTTTTCCGCCACAGCCGTTAAGCTGCTGGCCGGGGCTGGCTGCACCGCGTACGGACACTTTGACATTTTCTCTGACGAAGCTGTGCGGGCAGGCTTGAAGACGTACTCCAATTGGCCCACCTACCCCCAGCTGTACGTGGATGGGGAGCTTGTGGGGGGACTGGATATTATGAAGGAGCTGGATGAGGAGGGCGAGCTGGCAGAGCTGGTGGCGGAGTGAGAACAACCAAGCGGAACAGCACAAGCAAAAGGATCCACTTGGTATCGATCGGGCCTTGCGATTAGTAGGCGTGTTTGTTGCCAAGTGCAGTTTTAGGACACAGATTTGCCCAGAAAATGAGCACTCTAACAGTGAATTCACACAACACCGGCTAACCGCCTGTCTAGTAAACGTTGCCAGCAGGCGCGCTATTCACGGACTGCTGTGGGTAGTAGCCATCGCCCCCCAGGGCATTCCAGTATCCCCCCTGGTCAGCCCCGTTGAGGGGGGCTGTCGGGCGCGGGGCGCAGCAGGCACAAATGCCGTCCTGCGGGTCAAGCACATGTTCCTGCTGCTTGTTCGCCCATGTGTTCATCATGAACAGCATGGTGCACACTGCAACCAAGGCAGCTGATGCCAGCACAGGCAGTGCAATACTGAGGTCCCGGGACACCTCCAGCGCTGTTCCGATGTTCTTTCTGAATTCCATGGCGTCCTCATTGCTCAGCTCGGCCCAGCGGTCCACCCACACCAGTGGCATGAAGAGCTCACGCGCTGCAGGCTGGCAGGACACCTGCTTGTATGTGAGAAAATCGCCGGCGATGCACTTTGTGGCATTGGACACAAGAGTGTTCACCTGCAAGCGCTCGTGAGCGTAGAAAGTGGACCCCGTGATGGGCTCCACGTCCAGTACAGTGTCGTGCTGCTCCAGGGTGGGCGGCGACAGGCCGCTCACATTGCCTAGCAAGCTGGAGCTGCCGCCCAAGAAGTGGGGCTTGGACACGAACACAGGGGCGTTCTGAGCGCAGGCACTGATATTCAACAGCCCGGAGGGGCCGTTCATGTTATATGCGGCGTTAGCGGGGTTCTCGGTGCTGTTCAGCAGAAGCGTTTCCTTCAAAGTGAAACGCAGGGTATCGATGGCATGGTGCTTGATGACTTGCTTGTTCACGTTGACCAGCTCCACAGAACGGAACAGCAGGTCTTCAAACGCAAACAGGGAGTCACCCTTCTTGACGTTTTGTCGGAACTGGGTGCCAGTGGTTCCGCGCACAGTGTTTGCATCAACGGTGTTCCACGTGGGCTGCCCCCCCTCAGGGTCGAAGCCCTTGCAGGGGCCGGTGGCACAGCACTGCATCTCGGCCATGCCATTCCACTGGGTGTACTCGTATGCCCGGTACCGCGTATGCTTGCCCGTGTACGCTTTGATGGGCTGAAATTTCTGGAACACCTGCTGTTCCGAGGTGATGTTGGGCAGCAGGCCAGGGAACACTGGGGAGATGACCTTGCCCTCGACCTTTGCAGCGTCCGACAGCAGCTGCAGGAAAGGGTCAGTGTACCCAAACAGGGCTTCGCGCAGGGTCATGTTGCGCAGAATGGAGGCCTGGCCGTAGTGCAGCCCTGTGTTCTTGGTGAGGGCGACGTAGTCTGCGACGACTTCTTGGATTTTTTGAGGCTGGCGACCCCACGCTTGTTGAGGCATGTACACAGTCCAGACGGTTTGGTCCAGAGCAGACACAGCATCGCCCATGGGGATGTATGAATCCCAGAGCCAATATTTTGCAATGTCACCGTTGTCTTCATATGTTATGTTCAGCTTTCGAGAGGCGTACTGGAAGGTCAGTGCCGGAAGCTGCTCAAGAAAAGTCACCAATGCGCCAATGCAACACTAGTAAAAACGTAGGAAACGCACCTCATTCAAAACTGGCTTAGCCCCTTCAAGCATGTATTCATAAGGGTTTGTGATGTTCATGAAATGCCTGCAGTGCGGTGGAATCAGGGCAGTGCACCAGCGAAAAGTGCAGTGCACTTGCGGTGCCAGATACTCACACATCAAAATGAACGAGAGGGGAGGTCTTATCCAGACTGCTGACCCATGATGCATAAGAACCTGCATCTGTATCACTGTGGTCAAATGCTTCGTGCACTGGCTTCTGCACTGCCCGGGAGATCGCGGGAGCCACAGCCCAGGACGCAAGGCCAAGTGCCCCGGCCAACACTCCCAAGACTGCAACGCAGGATGCTGCAGGTACGATGCCACACGGGACAAAATGCTTGTCATGTTTGCACATCTTCTAAAATGCTATTGTTTTACTTGAAATCAAACACGATCTATGCACCTAACACCGGAGTAGTGAGATGCAAGTGACACTCGCCGCGAATATCCAAACGCTGCTTCAGCCTGTCAGCTGTCGGCATCAACAGTTGCCAACACAAGCTCCAAACGCCTTGTAGTGGCGACGCAGGTATTAAGTACGTCCTGAGCGGCGATACAGATCATGCAGGCAGCAATCGTGGAGGCCCACGTCGCTGCAGTACAGCCCCCCAGAGAAAGTTTCATTGTGAGGAACTCCAAGCAAGACACCGCACGGAGCACGATGCACCACCATGCAGCTGATATGTACATCAGATGGTTGTTACTTTCGTTGCTCGTCAAAAATCTTTTTGAGAGTGAGACAACAAGCTGATGTGAATTGACTCGAGCATATGTCAAGGCGGACAACTGTACCTTTTGAGCTACGCAGTGTGTGAGCAATACGGGCCCAGGGGAACGGTCAATTACACTGTGCACGCTTCTACAGATATAAGTGCAACCATAGGCAGCCGTGGGACGGTACTGATAGGCCTGCGGCGCAGGCAGTGGTAGACACCCCCACCATCACCCCCTTTGTTCACTTCTTGCCCTCCTGCCGTATGTCACTGTACGCTGTGCCAGCGGGCCCCCCAGAGCCCTGGCCCGTGCCAGGGGTAGGAGGGGACGCCGCTGCAGTCTCCAGCTCCTTGGCGAAGCTGTGCGCCTCGGGGTCATAGTGGTCCCCTTGCTGAGGGTTCCACCCCTTGGGCACGGACAGCTTGTTGTAATGCCTGATCTCGTCCACGATCATCCCCCGCACGGTGGGCTTCTCGATCTTGCCAAAGGGCACGAAATGCCCGGCTTCAATCTCGTCGTCTGGGCGCCGCACCGTGGCCAGGAAGGGATGTGCCAGGGCCTCGTCAATGGTGATGCGGTCATCGGGGTGAAACGCCAGCAGCTTGCGCAGGAAGTCCAGTGCGTCCTCGGGCGCCATGGGGTACCGTGTGGCCAAGTTTACCCCGGCCTTGTGGGGCAGGGAGCGAATGTAATCCTTCGCCTGCTCGGTGCGGCACTTGGCAATGGAGGCTTCATCAAGTGTCCCCAGCACGTCAAAAATAACGTTCAGCTGGTCCCGGGCAGCCCCCCGCAGGTGCCGCTGCCCGTCCCGGTTTCGGGACATGGGATAGCAGGACCCCCCCGGGAACAGGGCCCTCCGGTCCAGGCGGTCCTGAGGGTTCCCGGTGGGCAGCATGCCCAGCATCTCAGCAAAGCAACAGCCCGTGCTCCACACATCAATGGCGGGGCTGTACTCCCCGTCGTTGTACAGAGGCAGCTCGGGGGCGCGGTACCACCGCGTCACCACATGCTTGGTCATCTGGCGGTGGATACCGTCAGGCTTGGGGGGGGCGCCGAAGCCGCCGGTACCAGTGCCAGTGCCAGTTCCGGTGCCAGTTTCGCCGATGCCTGTCCCCCCTGCAGCAGCTTGGCCAATGCCGGTGCCGCTGGACTTGGCCACGGAGCTCTCCTCCACAGAGGGGCTGGGGCCGGAGAAGGCGCCTGCCACGCCAGCGCGCTCAATGTGGTGCAGGTCCTCTGCCTCTTCATCTGCCTCCACGCCACGGGCCAGCCCGTAGTCGCACAGCTTCAGGTCACATGCCTCAGTGAGCAGCACGTTGGCAGGCTTGATGTCGCGGTGAATCACCCCGCCGGAATGCGTGAACTTCAGTGACAGCAGCAGCTGGTACATGAACCAGCGCACGTGGGCAATGGTGATATCTTGGGTGTCATCTCTGCACAGCTTGGCCATATCTGTGTCCATGGCTTCAAAAACTACATATCTGCGCAGGGCAGCGCAGTGCGGTTCCGCTCCCAGTGGACTAGCAGCGGCACGTCACGCAAGCCAGCGGCAGCTGGCACTCACAAATCCTTGAAGTTTGCCAAATCATTCGGACGTTGCAGGTGCAGGATGCGAATAATATTGGGGTGGTGTCCGAGATAGCGCAGAATTTTGATCTCGCGGTAAATGCTGCAAGTGACAGTTATAGCATGTCGCTCATGTGCTTGGTGCATCGCTAGCGCAGGGAACGTACCGCTTAGCATTCTCAAAGATGTGAAACACGTCGTTGATTTTCTTGATAGCTACCCGCTTCTTCAGCTTGTGGTCGAAAGCTAGGCCAACACTGCCATACGACCCTGCGCATTGCGGAAAACGTGATGCTGTTTTTGCAAAGAGTGAAGCCACCGGAAGCACCCCAGTGATGGCAACGAGAGAGATATAGCATGGTAGTTGCCGATATATAACACCAGGCCGCGTCAATCACACAGCCGCCCGTGAATTTGATGGTCGGGCATTGAAGCTAACAGCGCAAAATCAGCTCAAGCCATCAAAGTACGCGACACAACCAATAAACACAGAGAAACAAAGCAACTTGCAAAAGCAAGCCTTGGGATATGCAGTACTTCACTGCAGCTTACACCACTCCCTGAGGACTGAGTGCGGAGCTGCTCATACATTGCAGGGAACTGGATGCCCACGCACCTTTACCCAGCATGCGCTTAAACTGGAACCTGGTGTGATCCACTTCCCAATCAGCAAATTGATGAGGAATAGCCCATTTTGGGTGACCTCCGGCGCCTCCCTGGCCTTGTGCAGCTCCAGCGTGTGACATATTGACTGCGTCTTGGCCGGAGCGAGCGGACGCCGAAGGTGCGTCCGTGGAAGTGTTATTTCCCGTGACGGATTGAGTGCGGGCGGCTTTTTGGGCCCGCTGGGACATGAATCTACTCGGCCGCTGCAGGTGCGCACAATGCGTCACGAGCGGCTTGGCGGTGTTGAGGAAATGCCGGCGAATGCGTAGCGTTTCCGTCGAGTTTCACGTGAGTTTGTCGTGCTTGCTGAAAACTAGTACAGTTTGAAGAGACGAAGAAAGCCGTGAAAGCTCTCAAAATCAATTGCTGCTCGTCGTTCACTACAAAAATCGAGCTGCTCCTGCCATTCTTGCAAGGGAGTGGAAGGGGGGTGTCAAGCATATTCAGCGCCTCAGGCCTACTGCATCATGTGCATGCAAGTGGCTGAAGATGTGCTCAATTTAACGACACACATAGTACAAAGACGCACAGTTTGGGTTTATGTTCTTTGGTTCAAATTCGTGTGGCTCAACACCTTCGCAAGTCTACATTGTGTGCTTGGCGTGCTCGATTTATACTCGCTGTCGCATCTCATTTCGCCTGCACAATGTGGGGAACTCCTCGTTCGCAACCACTCACGTATGTGCGTTTGTGCTCTGCACCTTGACTTTCCTGTCACTGTTGTCTGCGCAGGCTTGAGCAACAAGTGCAGAGCATCAAGAGCGACAATCGCTTCTGTCAAGAGTATGGGCCGAGGGAGTATGCATTGGGCCTCAGGCTCAAATCCACAGGCTTGACATGCACTGTGAAGATGTCAGTTGCTAATATTTGCTATCCATTCGGCTGTTTGCACTATAGCTTTTTCTGCAGTCGGTTTCCGCCCCAATTTCCATCACACAGGCCTTCAGTCCAGGTGCGCATTTCCCTGAAACAGTGCCACAACGCGCAATCTTCACCAACGCCATATGCGCAGGTGGTCCTCGATGGGTATACTCTGACTCACCCTTGGCTTGATGCAAACCAGTATGTCCAAGGCTCTACTGAATTGAATGGTTGGCAGCCATTCCAGCCCCTTGGTCCAATCGTGGCGGCCATCATGCGGCAATTCTCATCCACAGCGCCAACTGCCACGCAGGGAGCAATGCAGCCGGGCCCCGCAGCGCAGCATTACACTAGCATGCCAATGACCTCCACATCATCCACCACATCTACTGCAGCTGCTTTCGCTCTGGGCACTTTCGAGCTTGTTTCCCGAGAACAGGGGCAGTCGCAAGGCCCACACAGACTCCCAGCCGGAGGATACCCCCCCCCACAAGGGGGCATGCCCCCCGCTGGCTGGCCGCCCACTGGCACACCCAGCATGCAGGCTAACCCCCCGCAACAGTGGCAGCAGCCCCCAGCTGCCCACAGCGCGCAGCCGCGGCGGCAAAAGGCCCACACCCAGATGCCCCCCGTGCCAGCGTACTTCGCAGAGCTGGACAGCAAGCGACTGGCAGAGCTGCAGGTGATGGACGTGGATGAGGGCACCCGCCGGGCCTTCCTGCAGCAGCAGGAGTCGGTGAAGCTTCTTGCTGAGCTGAACACGGGAATGAAGCAAGACAACCTGACCGCTTGCCTTGAGCACCTGGACGCGGAGCAAGTCATCTCAGCCATGCAGCGGGACATTGACGCCCTGCGCCGCACAGCACAGGGCACAGAGGAGGCTGTGCGGGCGCTTGAAGCGCGCAAGGCAGCGGTTCAGTCCCAGGGCAGCGCCAGCAGCCTGGCTCAAAAGCTCAAGGCGGCCGCAGCATCCCACGACCGGGACAGTGAGCAGCAAATGGGTGCATTCATTGAAGGGCAGGAGGCACCAGATGCAAGTCAGGGTGCTGCCATGCAAGTCCGGTGGCTCAATGCCTGTGTCTCTCAGTACATCGAGTCCCGCACAGAGCACCACAAGCTGCTCGCCACCGCACAGCTGTTGCAGGGCAAGGGGTTCAGCGCTGGCTCGGGGGCTGCATCCGGGGCAATGGTGTAAACTTGCTCGGAGGGGGATGCATGGGGGGGTCAACCTTCCGTTGCCAGCTGCCCCATCAGCGCAGCGCTTGAGCCGAACGCTTTTGCGCAGTGCGCAGCCACGCTGAGCGGGATGCGCGCTATTTGGTCCTCGCGCAGGATGACCCATGTGCGATGCAAGGCGGCGGCGTACCGACAGAGCATGACCTGCTTGGTCAGCCCATGGTACCCAGCGAAGTGCAGCACAAAGTCACCAGGCACAAACTGCCCCAGGTCAAAGGGTGACTTCTTGAGCTGTGAGTTGAATGCACAGGGTGGGAGGTACTTCACATGCTTGGCTTCGATGCTTGGGTCTGCAGCCAGCAGAGCGTGGAAGGCTCGTTGCTCATAAAGAAACGGCAGATTCTTGCCAGTGACCAAGTGCCCTTGGTTCCACAGTTGTTGCAACCACCACAGCGCCCACGGTGTGTTCTGCACCAGCATGGACCCAGAGTTGAAGCCGTTGCCGTCGTTTGTTGCAATGAAGTCGTAACGCCTGTCCAGGAATGCCTCAATTTGAATGTCGGGGTTCATGATCAAGGCATCAGCATCCAGGTACAGCAGCCAGTCGTACTTGGGCAAGTGGTGCACCATGGCTGTGAGCTTGCTCCACGCTGTGGGCCGGCTGGCATTGATCAGCCCGTTGGCATTCACGTATTCGTAGCCCCAGCGGGCAGCGTACTCGTCGCGGTTGTTGTCAACGAGGGAGCCGGCCCAGCTCCAAGTGCTGTCATACAGCGTGAGAATGGCGACGCGGGGCTTGGCTTGCTCGCCAAGGGCAGTGCTGCGGGGCTTGGCCACTTCGGCTGCCAAGGCCGCCTCGGCACGCCCAAGCTCGTTGCTGGAGGCAGCACCCCACATGCCGCAAGCCTGCCCACGAGAACCGCCTCCTTGGTAAAGGCCTGAAACTGCTGAGATTGCTTCGTGGTACTGCCAATAGCCCTCGATTTGCCACCACAGTGATCCCATCAGCCACACTCCTGCCAGAATCACCACAGCTATCCACGGCCGCCATTTTCCGCATGTGCCTGTCGAACATCGATCCCATGCTGGAAGCTGTCTAACTAGCGTGTGGTACAACGAAAACCGCCTGACAAACCGCTGGCACGGTGCAAGTGGTTGCCTGCTGGAGCTCTGAGGGGCACTGGCAGACATGGCTAGGTCAGGAAATATCCTCAGTGCTAACTAGTACTTGCACTTTCAGACAGGTCCGTCACTGCTGAATGGCCATACAAATCGAGCAGAAGCAACAGCCTCGTTTGAAATAAACGGCTGGGGCCACCTTGTTTTGGTCAGTTACCAAGCACTTTGCAAGTGGATGACTATAATAAATCCACGTGACACGCCTGCCGACTGTCAAGAACAGAGCAGAGACACAGAAGCAGCAAGAGACAGTAGTAGCACTATGAAAGTACATGTTCTTACATTGGTGTTCTTCTTCGTCCTGTGGGAGGCAGAAGCCGCGGTGCATTTCCAGTAAGCGGCACAAAGTTATGTAGGAGGGCCCCCTTCCGTACCTGTGTGAGACACGCATTCGGACAGTAATGGCAATAAATCGTCGGGTGCCCCTACAGCACCCGAGGGGTGGGCGGGCTGGGTAATTGCTGAACTAATACATGGCGATAGGAAGGAGTGGGTTACGAGGCACTCCCAATGGAAAGTACTGCCTCATGACGATGCATCGAGCACAGGGCTCTCGGCACTCTTCCAGTTGTGTTGGGACCTCTCGTCGCTGGGCCCCTACGGGCCCCAGAGCGGTGAATCGTGCAGGGGGCTACGAAGTAATCTAGTAATGGCAATTTCATTGGGTGAGACACTCCTCACCCAAATGG
>Ga0307982_1005193_pt1 | contig 10193 bp, 8 predicted proteins | sample OrgLakmetagen989_FD_201847 | JGI IMG/M metagenome (GOLD analysis project Ga0307982, IMG submission 201847) | Saline water microbial communities from Organic Lake, Antarctica - #989 | ecosystem: Environmental > Aquatic > Non-marine Saline and Alkaline > Saline | place: Antarctica: Organic Lake... | reverse complement strand
GAGTAAAGTAGGCAAGACAAGGGCCTTGTATACTTCACCCTTTAGTTCCTCAGAGAGGTACTTAGAATTGAAAATATTTTTCAGAGCGCCAAAAGCAGCCGTCCCCGCTCAGGTGAGTCGAGCGCAAAGTCTAGTCTAGTCTAGTTAGTACTCCCCAAAAGCAAAGAAACACCCCTGTGTACAATTCAGTAGCAGAGAAAGTGCAACCTTCAGAACAAGTCTGACTGGGCTGAGTGTCCTTGTTGCATAATGCAATAGTGACCATATACTCTCAAGTTGTCCATCAACCATCAGGCATCAGGAGCAAAGGCCACGACAGAAACTGCGCAGGAGATCTCCAGTGCAGAAAGAAGGAAAACTTTAGTTACGAGAGTAGGGAGGTCACGCAAAAGGGTTCATGCTTGTGTTTTTCTGTACAGGGTAGAAGTAGTTACTTTAGCTAATAGCTCAAGCCTACTACTTACAGCAGATTTTAAAAATGAAACCCCCGAGCTCGCGACAGTTACGACAATGAGGTCGTTGCTAAGGCCTACTGAATGGTGCCCTTACTGTTAGTTACTAAATCCAGTCCCCCCTCGGGGGGGCTCAGAAAATGAAAGCTTCTTGAACCAAATAAGTACTATATTCAAAATTCGTGGACCTGGGACGTGATACACGAACGAGCACTCAGTCCCGCCGAATTGTTCGGAGGAAAGACGCCAGCTGGAGCCTGAATTGGCCTTATGGAGCAAATTTTCTAGCGCGAAAGCAGCACATGTACTTTTTTTGGTGCCTCAGTGACTACTGTGTGCTTGTTTTTCTTTGTTATTGGGAGAGAATTAACTAGGCTAGACTATTCAAAACTACAGCGAATTAGAAATCCAAGATAGACGCCCGGAAGAAAAGTGTCCAATACAACGACAAAGGCTGAATCGGCTCTTTTTAGAATTTAATCGTCTTCGTTTCTCCTTGCCCACCCGAGCTTAAGTCCTCCATTTTGTTGAGAGCGCCCCGAACATTGCGGGGCTTGCGTGACGGCGCGTTAGCAACCGGCTTCACCTTCGAAGAACCGGTCTGTGTAATGAAAAACCCACCGCCATTGGCGTTATCGTCGTCGTCTCCGTCGTCATCGATTTGGGTCATGAAGAAAGCTCCTCCTCCACTGCTGCCGCTGTTGTCGCTTTGGGGCTTTGCGACAGGCATCGCACTTTTGGTTGGCGAACTAGCTTTCGAGGGAGGCATCACCTCCACCACTACATCAGGCATGGTTGTGAGCTTAGGCAGAGCCGTAGCCGCTGGCGCTGCGCCTCGTTGTACAGCCTTTTTCAAGTTCGCTTTCGACTTAGCAGGTGACGCAGCGGCCTGATTAAGGTCAACGCAACGAAAGGAATATCGTCATTTTTGCACGTCCCCCACAAGTACTCTCCTTGCCCACCAAAACTCCCTTTCTTGACATAAGCAACTCAACCTCACCCTCTCATATTCCCCCATCACGCTCTCATCGTCTCACCTTGAGCTGTTTCAGAAACGCTTCGGCTTCGTTTCGCGTAGCCGCGGCTTCTTTCGCCGCCTGTCGAAATTCCCGCGCCACCGCGTTGCCCGGCTTGCTGTTGATGCTTCCTCCTTTGCGCAATGCCGCTTTGCGCGCCGCCCCAGGCACCAACTGTGGCCCACTGGCTGCAGCTGCAGTGGCCGCTTCTGCCTTCTCCGCCGCTTCTTTCTCCCTTGCAGCGGCCCGAGCTTTCGCGCTTCCTCCCTTGCGAGCCACGCGAACTTTCTTTGTTGAGGTAGCATTGCCATTGGCGTCACCGTGATTCGAGGTCGACGGATTTGCGCTCCACGCGTATTTGGTAGGTGGTGCTGAATTTGAACTGTCAAGGTCGCACCACCGTTGGTTGCTTGGCTCTGCAATAGGGCCTAAACGCACTTTCACGAGGCCTCGTTGGGCTCCTCTTTGACTAGGTCCACCGCCACCGTTGCGCCGGTGTTTCAACTCCCACTGCGGCGGTACACTCTTGGGTGTTTTCCCAGTGGAATCTGTTGGCTGAGGCTGCCTGAGTTTCATAGACCTCGCAGCCTTCGTGAGCGGAATTGCGGGCTTTTGTCGATCCACCGAAGCGCCACGCCGCCTGTTCCCAGGTGTTTCTAACGTAGCCGATACTGAGAGTGATATCGCAGCGGGAAAAGGCGGTTTGGGCGGCGAGAAACCGTAACGGCCGTTCACATCTAAGGTCGCAGCGCCGTGGGGTTGGGCACCTCCTCCACTGCTACTACTAGTCACCTCATTGTAGCCACTGGGGGATAGCATGCCTGCTTGTTCAAGCTCTAATCGCTTACGAGCGCGCCGTGCGCGGTCTTGTGCCACTCGAGCGAACATTTCTTCATCAGTCATAATGCCCTCACCACCACTACCACCACCGCTCCCGTAGATATTTCCAGCAGCACCTCGATCGTGACTAGTTGGGCTATGGTGCACCATCTCAGCGAGTGATTCTTGCCATCTATTGGTCCAATCATTGTTGTTCGTCGCTTCTGTGCCACGCGCATTGTTCCCTGACTCATCAACTAACGACACCATCGCATCAAGAGCGCTCCCAGGAGGCTGCTGCCTAGCCCCCAAGCTCTTGCTTCGAAGCGGCGGTGGCGGCTTGCTTGTCCCGGAAGTACACGAGGAAGCAGCAGCAGCAGCCTTCTGCGTCGGCAGCGTCTGAGGTGGGAAAGTGCGCTGCAGTGCAGGTGGCGGTTCGGCTCGCTGGTGGAGCGGTCGCTTTCTCAACCGGTCTAGCTTGCGTTTGCCGGCTTCAAATTCGTTTTTGGCCTTGTTCATGAGCACAAAGAGGGAGGAACTAGTAACGATTGCGCAGCTGCAATAGTGATGACACTCATTAGAACATGAGTACTCCCAGCAAGAAAATTGCGCTACAAAGCGGTCGAGATAGCAAGTAAAACTTAGAGTGTTTAGGACTGAGCCCGGAGCACCTTTTCTCTGCGAGCCGCTTGACGATTCGGATCAAGCGCTAGAGTTACGTCAGTGCCTGAAAGTGGGTCGGCGAGGCGATCGAAGGTGCCCTTTGGAGCCACGCGGGTCTACACACATGCAACCGTTGAAGTGTTCGTAATTGACGGTTCATAAATTAGAGCTCCATATAAAAAGATGACCTAAAAGTAAGTCGGCCAACCCAATATATCACCTTGCGCGGAATCGTTCCATATCGACCCATCATTGCAGCCACATAGGGCAAGGCCTTAGTTTTCGACTCCGGGTTGTCCCTAGTTAGACAGTCATGCGTTGTGTACAGTATAAGCTTAGGAGTGGTCATGACCGCAAATAACAAATGTTGGAGTTAAGAATAAGTCGTGTACCATGGCTGCCTCCGGAGTGGATTTTGCAAGTAGGCCTGGTCATCGTCACTAAGAAGTTCCGAGAGCCCGTATGTGGACCAGACCCCGGTGGTCTCAGGACCGGCCTCCATTTTATAAGCACTTTTTTTGTACTTTTCTTTGACCCCGTTTTTCGTACCTCAAAATATTTTACAGATATATTATATTAGCAAATTTTCCCGTTGTAGCTGTTAGAAAAGTTTAGCCTCGACGTTTCAAGAGTCTTAGCAGCCGCCGACGAGGAGGTAAAGATGGGGCACCTTCACGCGCCATTCGGCCTTGTTGCGGCAGTAATCAAAGGATAGTCGAGGCTTTTATCACCTATTCAACCGGACCTCCTGGTGTAGTTCAATGTATCGCTCTATGCAGCCTTAATCACCCACTTATCTCGAAGTCGTAAATTTCTCTCACAACCGCCTACTCGAACAACGTGCCTGCCACATATGCTGCGTGTGCTTTCCTAAACAGGAACGGAGCTCTGGCACTATGGATGTTCAAGATTCCGGTGCTTCAAAGATGAACTTGTTGGTTCAGAATGCATGCGCTGCCTTGCAAGGTTTGTGCTTTCTGCCACCCCAGAAAGTCATCCATCATAACTTTCATACCAAACAAACTTGCAATTGTTCCCGCTAGAGGCCGTTGCTTGAACTCTAATTCTTTCTTTATTAATTTGTAGATCACCGCGGCAATGCCATTGGCGAGCTTGACAAAACATTTGAGGAACACTCAAAGTGGTAAGTGGACAGCTCAGTATAGTTAATTTTTCATGTCCCAAGGCACGACCAAAAAATGTCTAAGTTGTCGATTTTCGTGCAGGCTGACGCAAGCATTCAAGGAATCTCGTAAGCGGCTTCGAATGGATGAAGTTCTTGCTGCGGACTCGCGCGAAGAGTCGCCCAAAAGCCGCGTGCGCAATGAGAATGGAGTTCTCTCAGAGCGCGACCCCAACGTTGGTCTTGAAAACTCATCAAATACTTCTAATGCTGATCCGCCAAAGCCAGCACCAGGGGCGAGACGATTGAGCCCGCGCATAACCCGGCCTGAATCGATGTCGCCGTCAGCGGAGGTGCCTCCTGCGGCTGCAGTCGACCAGTATCAAGAGGCGAAAGATAAGGCCAAGGCCTACTGCGATGGCCTCAAGTTCCGCGAAATCCAAAAAGAGATCAAGGTAAATATAATAATTCACCTCTTGCGGCTCATTTCGAATGCACGCACACTCAAGCTTCATTCCCTTTCATTGCTCTTAAAAATGCCTCGGGTTTTCTTTGTGGGGCAGGCCCGCGGCCAATCGTGTAAGGGAGCAACTGATGCACTTCGGGAGCGCTTGTACAGTCTCATGGTCGAAGACATTCTGCTGAAGGAGCCTGCTGCGGAACCACCGAAAGAAAATGTGGTACCAGCTTCTGTAGCGGACGCTGCGGCAACTACCGATGCGCCTCGCGTGCTGTCACCCATGCACACGTCAGCAGCTGCCAACGTTGACGCTGCTGCACCTGAAGAGGCGCCTGCGTCCGCAGTGAAAGGCAAAAGCAACGTGTTCGGTAAGCTGTTGAGTGGAGGCAAGAAATTCCTGAAAGCCAAGCGCACGCCGGGTAAGTCAGCCACAAAGCCAATGGCTAAGTCGGCGAGCAGACCACGCAACGGGAGCCCGAGCAACAGTAACAGCAGAAGCAGCAGTCCCAAATCGGCCGGCAGTTCTGACGCAGCCCCCATGGAGCCACCGTCGCCCACGCCTTTCTCCATTGCAGCGGCTGTGGATGATAACGAGCCTGCAGTTGAGCCTGAAAAAGTAGTGGACTTAGAAGAGGCGGCCGTTCCAGCGGAAGCTGCTCCAGAACCTGAGCCTGAGCCTGTTGCGGAGAATGTAGTAGAAGAGAGCCCTACAGAGAAGCAAAATGAAATGGAGGAGTCTAGCGCGCCTGAATCGCAAACGCAAATGGAAGAAGACCAAGTCCAGGAAGAAGAAGCAGCACCTCCACAGCCCCAAGAGGCTCCAGCGGTTACCGTTACTGCTACAGCGGAGCCAACCGCGCCTCCATCACCGGAAGCACCAGAGGCCCCGACCTCCCCAAACATGATGGAATCCTCGATGATGGAGTCTCCTCAAAAGCCAACTCTCGACTCCGTAGTCCGCATGTCGACTGCCCCGTCCACTGCTGCCGACATCCTTGCGGCTGCGCAATCCACGTACAAGGAGCCTGCTCCTCACGTAGCGTCACCTACTCACGACGACATGGAAATGTCAGTGATGATGTCGCCCGTGGCCACAGCGGCTGCTGCAACATCCGTGCCGCCGCAAAAAGCGCCCTCGCCAGTGGCGAAGGCTCCAGAAACAAAGGCACCTCCTGTGGCAGAAGCTTCCGCACCAACTCCAGTTCCAGCGCCAGCAACGGCAACAGCCAACCCTCCTGCGCCTGCCCCAACTGCTGTGCATCCTGCACCTGTTAAGCCTGTCTCAACGGCGCAGCAACAACAGCAAGCTGTAGCGTCAGCGGCAGCAGCAGCTGTGGCGGCCAAAGCGTCTAAGCCTAGCAGCGCTTTAGCCTTTTCGGGCCCTGGCCTTGTGAGCAAGAGCTCGGCTTCCGCTCATGTTGAGAAGAAGATTCCTGCGAACATGAGCACCAAGCCAAGTAGCCACGCGCTCAAGCTCGAGCAAATTCGCGAAAAGCAGCGGCTGGCCACGCTGCAAAAGGAGAAAGAGTTGGCTGAGAAGCAGGTCGAGCGAGACAAGCGCATGCAGGAGCACAAGGAAAAGGCCATGTCAGAAAAACTCGCGCAGAAGCAAGCTACCAAGACACCTGCTGACGCTTCGCGCAGTGAGAAGTCCCCGCATGCCTCTTCCTCTTCTACTGCCCCAGCAACCGCACCGAAATCCACTGCTGCGCCTACAATGGTTGCAAAGCCTGCTGCGTCGGTATTAACGCCCAAGTCCACGAATGTGCCAACACCAGCAGCGCCGGCCGCAGCTCCCAAGCCAGCTGCACCAGCCGCTGTTCCTGCTTCAGCAACGACATCGAAGACCAGTGAACTCTCCAAAATGGAGCGCAACGCAGAAGAGGAAGCGCAGCGGCTAGTGGCACAGTCAGCGGCCGCACGCGCCGCAGCGGAAGAGTACGATTCGTACTGCATGAGTGAGCCAGAAGAGCAGGAAGAAGACAATTCGGACGAGGAAACTCAGCGAGGCAAAGCAGCGAAGCGTGTGCCCGATTGGGCGACCAAAGAAAACCTTCGCGCCGCGCTCAAGCAGCAGTGCGAGCGCAAGATTGACCCCGACGGCATTTTCTACGAGTGCAACACGTGCATCCTCGAAGACATCTTCGAGCGCACTTCAAAAAGGTGAGCGCTCATTCTGCATCATACTTTCGAAGCATCAAGTGTTTCCTTAATCCTATCTATATGATCTCGTAACCGAATTTGTGTTCTGCGCAGATACCAAAAGCGCACGTCCTCTGCCAACTGGAATGACGACAAAATGTCGATCTACGAGAAGCTCGTGTACAAGCGCAGTGTTGGAATTCAAGATATGTAGGCGCCCAATTGCAGGGATACGATTTTCAAGACTCAGCCCTTGCATTTGTGGTGGTGTTTTTCGGCTTTGCTCTCTTCTGCGCTTTCTTCTCGAGAACACCGCCATTATTATTCTTCCGTGTTTTTCGTGGGCTGCACGCGCCTCATGGCATTGGATGTCCATGATTGTGCTGTAGCTCCCTTGCTTCTAGAATAAAAATTTCTGGTGGTACGCAGCATACAAGTATTCTCCATTCTTCTAAGCTCTAAGCTAGCGCGTTATTGTCCAACTGGCAGCTAAAGGGGCCACTTTTGAAAATACCGCCCTCCTTGGCTATAGCATACGCAAATCGAGGTTGGATCCCCCCTAACCGGGCTCATACATTCGATTGAACTTAGGGAGCAGCAGGCGTAGAATAGGCCTAAATCGCACGAAATGCGCAATGCAAGAGAGGCGCCAATAACCAATAAAGAAAATGGAAAATGGCATCCAACTGACAAAAATTCATGGGCTCACTTCCAACTTCGTGGCTCCACCGGGTACCGGGTATACCAAATGCGACTTGTCGGTGCATTAAATAATAAATAAATCACGTCTATGATACAAATAGGCCGAAGAAGCGCAAAATGTCCGCTGTTGGCCTGTTGCGGAAAAGTGACCCCCCTTTCCCCTTTAGCTGGCAGTTACCAGTTAGACTTTGATCTTTGATGTAAAAAACAGCCAGTAAGCAGCAAAAAAGAAGTCGAGGACTAACAGCTGGCTAATGCGAATGCGAGTTCTGTTGGAGGCCGCAGCCTGCGCGCCATTCCACACCTCGCTCTAGGAGAAGTACAGTCATAGCATTTGGCTATATATCGGTATCAAAATTCTACTGCGTGTTGCGCGTTATATCGCAGATTTTATCGCAGTATTGAAACCAAAGGGCATAATTTATTAGCTAAATCGCACAGGCCATAAAATTATCTAGACTTCTCGCCTTTCTTCGTGAAGTAATTGCTCATGGACCCTTTCGTGACCTCGTAGGTGCCGAATTGCACAGCTCCAGAAAGCATCGCCTTGCCAACGCGAGGGCTCAAACCGACCCAGAGAGCGCTGAATCCTTCTTCCCGTGCAATCGTGCTCAGGGTACGCCAATAGGCCACCGCAAAGTTTTCCTTATTCTTAGTTGACACTGCATTTTCCTTGTCTATATTTGTCGCCGCCTCTGTGGCTGCTCTTGCTGTTGCTCCTGCTAATGCTTCCACTTCCTTTGTACCTGTCTTGGGAACTTGCTCGTCTTCCAGCATCGCTCGGTTGCGCACCACGTCAAGTGGAGTGGTAGCTGCTTGCGAGAGGGCCGTGGCCAGGGCGCCAATCACTGCGCCTTCTAAAGGAGGCAGCTTGGAGTTTTCAGCTCGGCCTTTGGCTCTTTTTATCGCCCCAGACATCGTTTCATAAACGCCAAACTTGAGTGCGTCAGCAGGGTACGCAGCCGCAATGTTCTCGCCGTAACCCTTCCACAAAGTTGCAACGCCCCCTTCTGATGCTGCCGCGGCACGGGCTGCTTCCCAAAAGGTCAGCTCAGCTTCGCCTTCTTCGACCGCTTGGGCCTTGGTTTTCAGCACTTCGCTTGGGTTGCGCAGCGCCCAATACGGAAATTGGGCTACCAACACGCCGAGAAGAGTGGCAGCAGCCTTGGAGAAACCTTTCGACCTCAGGTACGATTTCGCGCCGTCTTTCACGCTGAAGAACAAGGCTCCGCTTGGGATCCCTGACAGCAGCGTTGGCGTGACGCCCGAATAAAGGCCACGGAAGAGAACGTCGCGGCGCGGAACGCCCTTCCCATCCCGCCGCGCCACCTGCAGCCGCACGGTCACCGTGTCTAAAGGGTGCTTCACCAAAGTTTTGGAACTGCTTTGCGCAGCGCCGCCCACCAAGCCACTCAACGCTTCCTGTGCTTGCGTCAGCGGCAGCAAAGGCGTGAGGTCTGGCTCATTCGGTGGAAGCTTGGAAACATAATTCTGTGAAGATGATGCTCCAGAAGTTGCTGAAACGGCCAATGGAAAGGCAGCCCAAAGAGATGCTCCAAAACCAGCCGCCGTCAAGAAGTCACGTCGACCAGCGTACGATGCTATTGGAGTTTGGTACGCTGGAGGAGCTGGTCTTGAGGTATATACAGATGGGCGGTTGCGTGGTTGAATTCGAATGCCTTGGCAGGCACAGAAGAACAGCACTGTCGTGCTCGCTCTCACAATTCGATGCATAGTGATAGGCTACGTCGCCGAGGTTCAATGTATGCTGCCGCTCAAATTTTTGCTGAGCAATGAATTTACGATAGGAAGCGTCTCTGACTGGGTGCCCGCGCAGTAATCAAAAGTGATCAAATAGGAAGCCAACAAATCACGATAAGTAAAAGTCTTCAATGGCTCTGTATATAAATATCGTGGCTACTGCTGCTACGGCAAGGGTATATAAATTCCCAATATAATTTGCCTTTAATCTTAGGCTTTTGTGCCAGCATGTTCACGCAAACCGCGTTAGTCAATAATCAAGCACTAAACCGCGTTAGTCAAAGTGAAATAATTGTTCAGAAGTCAGCCTGCCTGAAGCTCTGAAGGCTCTGAAGAGGGAAGCAAGCACCGCACAGCGTGGAGCCTAGGACCTGCTAAGTAAGTACCTAACTGCAGCGGCGCGGGGAGCGCCGCGCCACGATCAACGAAGAGTTGTGTGGGGATCTATGTTCGAGAGCGATTCATTAGCCAATCAGAGCACACCCCGAAGTACGTATACTAGAGCGTTTCATAAGCTAACTTGATCTTCATCTGTGCCGTCTTCTTCGTCGTCATCACCATCACGAGCATTTTCGACTTCCTTCTTGCGTTCAATATCTTCCTCGTGAACTTGTTCTGTAGCAGGCAGGAGTCGCGCGGCCGCTTTCGCAGAAGCCGACGGCTGGCACGTTCGGCAGAACCAATCGCTGTCGGGCACCGTCGCCAAAGCACGACATGCAAGGCGCACTTCGTCCTCGCAGCCCTCGCACAGGAGCACAACGGCAGAATCCGCGTCGAAGGAATCCCAAATAGCCTCGTCGCCGTTATTGTCGTTATTGTCGTCGCCGTCGTTGCTGCTGCCGTCGTTCACCGTCACCACCGCGTTAGTTTTCCTGAGCCCCCCCCGAGGGGGGACTGGATTTAGTAACTAAAAGAAAGTGTGCCATCTAATCGGCGTTTGCAGAGTCCCCCGGGCCGGACTGGAAGCCTCGCTCGGGGTTCATAACCGCGTTAGTTTTCCTGCGTTTGCTCTGCGATTTCCTTGCCTTGACCTCGGGCGATTCCTGCTATCGTCA
>Ga0307982_1005192_pt1 | contig 10196 bp, 4 predicted proteins | sample OrgLakmetagen989_FD_201847 | JGI IMG/M metagenome (GOLD analysis project Ga0307982, IMG submission 201847) | Saline water microbial communities from Organic Lake, Antarctica - #989 | ecosystem: Environmental > Aquatic > Non-marine Saline and Alkaline > Saline | place: Antarctica: Organic Lake... | reverse complement strand
TTCCTGGCGCGGCGTGCCCAAGAGACTGAACAACGGTGCGCTCTCTTCAATGCAGAAACAGACGCAGAAACGACTTAAGTCCGGTTTCAAAATTATTTCATGAACAGTTTCCACTTTAGAAGGGGGTGGAAGTATTATGCTTCCTGCCCTCTAAACACTATGCTCTTTACGATTTTGACTTGCGCGCAACGCACGCGCGTACACTTCTGCCCGCAGCATTGGCTTCTGTGTCATTTGGGTTTGTATTAGTTCGAGTTCGAGTTATGATGCCGCCTAAATGGCGCCCTTCCCCTGTATAGCTACTAACACCACCATTCAACCCGGGATAAAACTAGCTAGTAGCAGCACAGTTTTTCTCTCGGATTTACTGAGTGTGTTTTTCCCCTCTTTTTCTTTTTATACCATACTAGTGCAAAAATTTTTCAGTCCTCCCCTCGGGGGAGGCGCGAAAATGAGCAGCTTCCCTAATTGAATATTTTCGCTAGCTAGCTCGCAACATGATGATGACAACATCAACATCATCAACATCAATCTGCTCGCTGTGCCGAAGGTTATTCGAGAACCGAGAACTATCACCAATTGATAACTTCAAACCTAATCTCACCACCTTGAACTTTTAACACCATGCCAACCATCTACAACGCCGTGAAAGAAGTCCCAAAGACCGATGAAGAAGCAGCTTTGAATCAAGAGCCCGTGCTGTCGGAGCCAATGAATGCCAAGAAGGGCCTCGTGGTCGCGGTGAGTGGATCTTTTGATTGATGGGGAGATGTTTTTGCGGGAGTGTTGACCTTTTGAGACGTTCTGATGAATCTCAACCTCTGCTATGCACAATAAGCCATACTTTCCCTAAGCATGCATACAATTTTATCGCCTTTTTGACCGGGTCCATTGTTAGGGTGCGCTTGCCGTTGCTTTCATGCTTGGCTTTGCCGCGAACACGGGCGGCAGCCCCGCTACCTTGGCGGCGCCTGCAGCGGTACGCGACTGCGACTTCGCCGAATGCACCCGAGGCGGCTGCGACGCCAACAGCGCGCCCTTTTTGTGCCTCGACGAAAAGACGGCCTACATGGGCTGCAACGCCAATTCGTGGGGCGACTACTGCTCGGACTCCTGCAACATGGTACGTCTGCAACACAACCTCCGTGGGCGTTTGGACCGAATCGTGCCCGAAAACATGTCTTTCAACTTGGAGCCTTGGCTTTCGCACTCTTAACTTCGTGAATGTACATACATTTTGGCTCTTCACGGTGTTAGGAAAACTGCGCCTCTGCCAAGCCTGGGGATGACCTCGAAAGCTGCGAAGGCGTCAAGTGTGCGGCCGAAAAGTGCGACCTCCATTACCAGCGCTGCGGCGACGACGCCCCTTACCAGGTACGAGGAGGGACGGGGGATATAAAGAGGACCGTTTTGAGATCATGGAGATTGAGTAAGGAGTTCAAAATGAAGGTTGACCGCCACTGATTGAGCTATTGTGTTGTAACTTCGTTGAGTGCTCTTTCTCGGTATTTGTTATCGATGTCCGTGAATTAATAGTGCACAAGCGGCTCGGCGGCCAACGGCTGCTCAACCGACAAGTACGCTTGGCTTCTCTTGGCCGACACCCAGTGCGGCGGATGCTGCGACGCTCGCGCTTGCTAAGAACCCTGCTGCGGTTGTAGGGATATCCGCTGTGAAGCGCAGTGCCAGGACGTGCAGCCCGTTGACGGCGCTGTGAGACCCGGAAATGACCAGAGAATCCAGCGGATTGCTTCGTTTTGCCGGATTTACCCCGGGTCTTTCTTGTGTTATTCCGCTCGCTTGAAATATGCGGGATATATCTGTATTTACCTAAATTTTGAATAATAAATTTTTCATAGTTCTTTGGGCTTTGGAAGGCTAAAATTCGAAAGGGCCTTTGTTGTGATTAATAGACAAGGGAACCAATTATTCTCACGGGGACGCGCGCGGCGGGAAATGGCCACTTGTGACTTGTCGACTGGCGACTCGGACGGAGGTCGGAAGGTCGAAGGTCAGACTAAGATTTCTGAGACAGGCCCCAAGGAGCTGGAATCAGAATACCTGCAGGTGGGGTAGAAAAGTAAAGCAGCGTAAACTAAATCGAAGGAGCTAACCAGGCGCATATGCCCGAGTTATCAGATTTCAGATTTCGGGGCTGGGGCTAAAAATTGTACGGATATTACATTAGGACATGAGACGTCTTCCTAAATTCAGCAGGGTTCGGGCTCTGGGACTCTGGGTACGATGATGGCAATGGCGATCCTTTCATTTGTCGCTTCAAGAAAGTGATTGGCGCCCGCTACGTTATCAGGCAGCAATTCTTTTCGTCTTGTAGCTGCTGGGCGCTAAGGCATGGGCGATCTTGACGGCGCCGGCCTCGAAGAAACCTTGGCGATATCCGAGGAGCAGCTTTTGGAGCGACATCGAAGAGGCGATGGCGTGTCAGCTGAGGACGTCACTAGTCTGCTCGTCGCGAACCATAAGCGCTTGGCCAAGAATGCGGTCATTAAGCTCGTGAAAGCACCACATTCTAGTGAGACTTCTAGCCTCGCTTTGGCAGGTCACAGTTCTGTTGCGCCTGCGGCTTCTGGACTAGTCGACACGTCGGAGTCTACGGTCCTGGTGGAGGCACCTACAGACGAGAGTACAGCAAGCGTGGAGGCTGCTGCTCGTGCGCTTCTAGGTTCATTTCCTGACGCTGCACTTGAAGACAGTGGCGCCAGCCTGAATGCGTCTCTTGCGGAATCGACTAATGATGACCCCAACAAAGCAGAAAAAGAAGAAGCGTTGGCTCTCGCCGCTGCGCACGCCGCATTCGCAAAGTGGGACGCGCCAGGGTCGCAGCAGCAGCGGCAGCCCTTGGCAGCCCTCGTGGCAGCGGGCGCGGTACCTCGAGCGGCGAGCCTAGGCGCATGGTGCCGGTTGGCAGGCGCTGAAAAAGCTGAGACTGGAGGGGCTAGCTTGGCCGAGCTGGTGCTTCAAGCCGACGGCCCAGTAGGAGTGCCTGCGGGATCGAGAGGGCTTGACGGTGGACCTTCTGAGGGGACACCGGGCGCCAGCGTAGACAGCGCGACGCGCCACCGGATCCGAAAGGACTTGCAGCGCAGCCGTTGCAGCGTGGAGTTTGAGACCACGGTTGACTCCGACCCGATGCGCGGATCCCTGTACCGCCTGCTGATAGCTTACGCGTGCTTGGACCCGCAGGTGGGCTACGTGCAAGGCATGAACTTCATTGCTGCCCTCTGCCTCGCGGTGGCGAAACCCGACCAACTTAGCAGCAGCGTCAACGATGTCGAGGGTACTAGCGCAAGCAGTAGTAGCAGTAGCAGCAGCAGCAGTGGCGGCACTGGCAACGGCACTGGCAATGCAGGAACACCTCCTGGGGCCAGCAGCGGGCGTGACGCAGCAGCACGGCGAGCTGCCATAAACGCAGAGGGCACTGAAGCCGCTTTCCTGCTCTTCACCCGCATGATGCAAGCGTCTGGCTTGCGGAAAGTGTTCGACACGCAAGACGACCTGCTGCACACCCTCATTTTACGGCTGGACTGGCACTTGCGCGGGTGCTTGCCAGCCCTGCACGCTCATTTGGAGCAGGAAGAAGTTGGAGCCACCATGTTTGCGGTGGAATGGATCACTACGTTGTTCGTCTACAACGTGCCCTTTGACACCGCGCGTGCTCTCCTGGGCCTGTTCTTGGCCGAAGGCAGCATGGTGGGCTTTGTAGTGCCCCTTGGCTTAGCCCTGTTGGCTCATCTCGAAGCGGAGTTGCTGGCCCGCCAGTTCGACACTCTAGTGGTGCACCTCAAGGCGCGCTTGAAGTCGTTTACGGTAGGGGAGCTCTTAGGCGCAGTGCGGCACCTCGGCCGTCGGATGCGTTTTGTGCGCGACTACACCACCACGCCCGACACTTCTCTGCAGCAGGGCAGCACCGCGGGGGGTATGGCGGAGGGCGCCATGGCCGAAAACAGCAGCAAAAACGGCGCCGGTGGAAGCGGGTTCAGCGGAGTGGGTTTCCATGGGGGTATTGTGGGTGGTCTTGGAGGAGGCCACTCCAGTAGCAGTGGCAGTTACGGCAGTTACGGCAACAGCGGCAGCAGCAGCAGCAGTGGCAGTGGTGAAGGAAGCAGTGTGTCAAGTTCTTCGCATGGTGCATCTGGCGGCGAATACAGCGTGGCAGCCCAGTTAGCGCATGTGGTCGGGTCTGCCGCCGACAGCCGAGAAGCGTGGCAGCGGCTCAAGCGGCCGCGGTGGGTGCCGGACGACGAAGCGTTTCGGTGCGCAAACTTGCGCTGCATGCGCTACTTCAACGCGTTGTCCGTCCGCAAGCACCACTGCCGCGCCTGCGGGCGGGTGTATTGCGGGCCCTGCGCGGCCGCCCGCTGCCCGCTGCCCCTGCTGGCCTACAAGGGAGAACTGGTGCGGGTCTGCGCGCCCTGCACCGTGGCGGGCGCGGGCGCGCCGGCCGCCTGGCTATTCCAGGAATTCCAGTTTCAGCAGGAGAGGCAGAACAGGGCTGGAAATGCATCACCGTCTTCAGCACTTGCTCCTCAACCACCGACAGGAACAACAGCAACAACAACAACAACAACGGCAGTGGCGGGGGCAACACTAGCGCTCCCAGCAAAGGCCTGGCGACAATGCTTAGCTTTCGTTTGCGATGCGCCGGTGCTCAGCATACCGATGCTCGTGGAGCTGGCTATGCCAATAGCAGCCCACGACGACGACAACAGCGATGGTTACAGCATTCGGTCGTCTCACGGCGGCGGTCCCGACGGGCCGCATGAGTCTATTGGGCGAGCGTTCTTAGGGCGCTTGGGTTTGCCTGCCATGACCTTGCCTACATCACCGAGGTCTCATACAGCAACAGCTGCGGCAGGAGGTGAGAATGGAGAACCACCACACGAAGACGATAACGGTGGAGTAGTTGTCATGGGAGGAGAAGGGCGTGACCGCCACCACTACATTCACCCTACCAACCCGTCCACCTCAGCGGGCAAAGCTCTGGCCCACTTGTTTGCGCCGCTGGGGCAAGGCTTAGGGGCGCTGCAGCTGCCGTGGAGCACTGCTGACGAGCGCGGAGGCAGCGAAAACGGTGACGACGACGACGACGACGGATGGGCAGACGGCGATTTGAACGGCTCGCTCGATCTGAACAGCGCCTCTCCGTTGAGAGTGGTGCCTGCTGCCGTAGCCACACGCGGACGCACGCTCGTTGCTTCGAGTTCTGGCAGCAGCAGCAGTGGTACACAAGGGTCAGGGGCACCGGCAGCGGCTCCATCATCATCATCATCATCGTCGTCGTCGTCGTCGCGAGCAGCGGCATCAAATACTGTTGACGAAGAGCACACAATGCTCACAGGCGGTGTGGCTGACGCGCTTCTTGCTTCTTCGCCTTCGTTGTCGCCTGCTGTAGTCGTCGGCGGTGGGATGAGCACGGTACCTCACATGGGCCTTGACGAGGCTAGTAGCTCCGACCCGTTGGACCTCGAGGATGTGCTGGCGTCTGCAGCGGAAGATTTCACGCGCAGTGCGCAGGCCAGCTCATCTTCCAAAAGAAGAGGCAGTGGGCTAGATGACGGCCTTGGTGACAACAACACGATGCTCTTCGGGGGTGGCACTGCTGCTGCTTCTTCATCTTCTTTGCCTGACGACTTTCTGGAGGCTTTCCCGCTTCCATCCAAAGGCAGTGCTGGAACATCGAGTTCTGATGCAGATGGAGCAGAGCGAGCAGCAAGAGTAGTACCAGGCACAGCACGAGCACCTACGAGTACCACAACAACGACACCAACAACAGCAGCAGCAAAACAAACTGTTCCTCCGCCAGTACCTCCACCACCGAACTCTCTGAAGACACCCGTAGGAAGCACAGCAGCAGCAACGCCGCCACCTTTGCCTCCTCCACCGCGCCGATTCTCGACGAGCTTGCCTGCAACCGCTAATAATGTACCCACCTCACCTCTTTCCGTGCCTCCTCCTCCTCCGGTGCCGCCGCCTCCCAAAAGAGTAACAACCGATGCAGTGGCAACGTCACAGCAGCGGCAGCAGCAGCAGCAGCTGGTGCCTCCACCTTTGCCACCGCCTCCAAAGATCGTTGCAGCAAACCAAGCGGACGGCACAGTAATGTCACCAACCCTGCCTGCAGTGAATTCATCCGTGGGAGCAGTGACAACAAGCGCGGTTGAAGCATCATCTGTGACTGCTTCTGCTTTACCATCCTCCCTAGTGTCTCCAGAAAGCAGCGACATTACCAGTAGCAGTGGTAGCATTGTGAACAGCAGCGGCAGCAGCGGCGACGAAAATAGTAGTACTGACAGCAGCAGCAGCGCACAGGACAGTTCCAGCCAAGGCTTAAGCGACGTGTTGTCTCTGCCTGCTCACGAAGGGGTCGCTTCTCAAGTCACAGCAGCGCTGGTAGACATCTTTGGAAAAGCTCCAGCGCCGCCCTTGCCGCCTCCTTCGCCAAATTCGCGCGGGGTCAGCAGCGACGAGACAAGCAGCAGCAAAGAATCAAGGCCAGGAGAGGATCTCGACAAGGCGCGCGAAGCAGCGCTGGCGGCCGAGTTTAAAGCGTTGGGCCGAGAATTTGACGTGGACGACGAGTACGAGTCGCTTCGCGCGTTTGTGAACGCGCCCGACCAAGGCGACTCGTCATCGCCCTCCAGTTCCTCTGCCACTACGGCGGGAGCACCGGCAGCGGTGGGGGGGAACTTGCGAAGAGGGCCAACAGGTAGCAGCGCTTTGAGAACTCCCAGCGCGGCGGCTGTTCTGCGGGCGGATGATGGTGACGTCGGCGACTCTGAAGATTTGGACGATGCGCTTTTCGGGCCACGGCCGCTGCCACCGCCCTCGGCAGACAGCGTTTTGCGCGGCTCCTTCGTGGACGTCAACACGGGCGAGGACGACGAAGACGACGATTTTGCGGAAGGCGGAAATTGGCGACAGAGCTTTGTTCGACCGAGGGAGGGGAATGGAAAGGGCCTGTTCGATTTTGATTAGATCTAAGAAGCCTGGGTCTGCTCGTAAACTTCCTCTTTCTTGATGCGACCTGGCTACCACCATGGGCCTTGCGCTGGGCGTTATAGACGCAGCCATATCACGTGTCACGTATCAACAGCAAGAATTTCCATATATCTAGTGCCAATATCAACACAGGACACTGGTTGTATTGTGCTATGTGGGTTCTGTGGCGAGTAATTGTTTTCGTTTTCGAGCAACAAGCAACAGGAAACAGGAAACTAGTCTAGTCTAGTCTAGTCTAGTCTAGTCTAGTCTAGTCTAGTCTAGTCTAGTTAGTACTCCCCCAAAATACAAAGAAACACCACTGTGGCAAATAGCAACAGAAAAATGTAACCTTCAGAACAAGTCTGACTGGGCTGAGTTTCCTTTTGCGTTATGCAATTCTAAAATCATTTACTCTCGAGGTGTCCTTCAGCCATCAAAAGGTTTGGGAATGGAAGCTGGAGAAGGAGAACATAATATGATAATTTCGACATCGATTCCTATCACCCGGCCATAGTCCTAGTACCGATGTTTAATATCAAATGACGCACATATCATAGAAGTGCGGTTTCGTAATCATACAAAAATTATTGGCGTTACGCAAGATAAAGCGAAAGCGCATAACCCTCGCACCATATACAAAAAACGCGGCCAGCTCTCCTTTTAGGGAATAAACTGACAAACCCCTTCTTTTGGCTTGACAAAGCCGGTCCATTCGCACGGCTCGGATGAAGTGAAAAAGGCGACTCAGATGAGGCCCATGAGGCACACCACATTGGCCTTTGAATTTCAGAGACGTAGAGGGGCGGCACCACCGGCAACACAGCTTCCCTCCGTGATAGCAAAAGGCGGGTTTACTTGGCCGCTGGCTTCTTCGCGCCACCCGCTGGCTTCTTCGCCCCACCGGCAGCAGGTTTCTTGGCGCCGCCCGCAGCAGGCTTCTTGGCATGCTCGCCCAGTACTTTGGCTTTGCCCGCAGCCAGCTTGTAGTCCTTGCCCACGCCGCCGGCTTCGTCCGCGCCCAGCAGGGCGCCGATGTTGGTCTTGGCCTCGAGCTCGCCTTGCTTGATCCACTCCGACCATTCGTCCAAGAGCACAATTCCACCGCCGTTGTCGTCGATCTTAGAGAAGGCTTCCTTGGCTTCCTTCTTCTTCATTGGCGCGAGCGCTTCGAGGCGCTTGAACCCGTAGCCCGTCACGCTCTTGTAGCCCTTGAGGAACTCCTCTTCCACCACGCGCTTGTCGTCGTTCGCGTCACGACCAGCACCACCGCCGTCGATCTTGGCGAAGGCGTCGAACATGGCTGCGTACAGGATGAGGTACACGTTGAACAGGCGGAACTCTTCCTTGGACACGAAGTCGTCGTCGGTGGCCTTCTTGGTGCCTTCAATGACTTTGCCGGTGTCGGCCTTGTAGTCCTTGGCGTCGGTAAACGCCCGGATGTAGCAAGGGCGGAACGCGGTGAAGAGGTCGCGGCCGGGCTCTTTCATGTCTTTGCCCTTGCCAACCTTGGGGTACTTGGTCACCAGGGTCTTGGTGACATAGGTCTCGAGCTCAGCCAATGAGCACAAGCCGTTCCCGTTTGGGTCGGCAGAGATGAAACCTTCCTTGCGCAATTCGTCGCCTTCCGGGGTTTCCGCGCACATGGCTTCGAAGGCGGCTTGGAAGTCGAAAAAGTCTTTGGACGCGCCGGTCTTGCCCTTCATCACGCACAGGCCGAAGCTGTTCGGGGCTGCAGTGTTGACGGCCGCGGGGGCGCCGCCCTCGGCCGCTTTGCCGTCAGCTGCTTTGCCGCCAGCCGCCGCGCCACCGCCAACGCCTCCTGGCTCGTCTTCGTTGAGCGTCAGGCCGAGTTTGGTGCCCGCGGCAATTTCCGCGTTTTTCAAGTAAGTGCACCACTCTTCGAACAAAATAATGCCGCCGCCGTTGTCGTCAATTTTGTTGAAGACTGCCTTGGCGTCTTCATCGTTTTTGAGGTTCGCCATGGCCACAAAGCCGTGCTCTTTCACGCCCTTGTAACCTGCCATCCACTCACCCATGTCGATCTTGCGGTCGTCCCCTTCCAAGCCTTCGCCGCCGCCGTCAATCTTGGAGAACGCGTCGAACTGTTACAGAGGAAGTAGGTATGGGAGAAGGGTTGTCAGACGCGCCGGTCTTTCCCGAGATGGCGGATGTGGTAAATGATACCACATATAATACCATATCTTAGTGCCATAGATTTTTTGGGGTTATGATGGGATTTAAGTGTTGGTGTGGTAGTTGGTATGGGTTGATAAACCGCCACCACATATTAGGAGAATAAAAAGCTTGGCTATCTATCTGCAGCATCTATTAAAACGCACCATGGCAGCGTAAATGCTGAGGTACGCGCAGAAGAGGCGGAATTCGCCCTTGGACACGAAGTCGTCAGCGGTAGCGCTCTTGGTACCCTCGAGCACTTCACCATCATCTGCTTTGAAGTCCTTGGCGTCCGTGAAAGCCCGAATGTAGCAAGGGCGGAACCGGTCCCACATGTCGCGTCCAACTTCAGGGGCGGCCTTGGACTTCTTGGGAAATTTAGCGAGAAGCACACCGAGGACCCAGGTCTCAAGCTCTGCCAGTGAGCAGAGACCGTTGCCGTTTGGGTCAGCCGCGCGGAAGGCCAGCTTGCGCAATTTCTCGCCCTCGGGGGTCTTCTCAGCCAGAGGCTGGAAGCAGCCCATGAAGTCAAAGAGTTCTTTGGAGGCGGATTTGCCAACGGTGAGACCGGACGAAAAACTTGCGAAAAATTTCATCAAGGACGCCATGTTTAAATTGTTTCGCGATTTATGATCTGAACAAAATAAATGGCAGCAATAGTGCGTTAGATAAATACATATAATCAATATATTCGAAAAGCAGCAAAAGGTGTGCTATGCGCCTTCAAGGGGCAGGGCGGGCACCGTAGAAAGTTAACCCCGGTGGCTTCTCAACCTGAGAGCCAAATTATAAACAATCCACCAAAATGGTTTTTCAGCTGTCCTCAGCGACTTTAAAATTTGAATTGACCAATCAGCGTACACAGAATGGCGCACACCGGTAAATTTTGAAAAATGGCATCTACCCGACCCAGCATGGATGAAATTTATGTACGCGAACTAAGCTTTAGTCGTTGCTCCCCAGTCCGGCCAGTAACTTGACTTTATAGAATAACCGCCTTTTTTTGAGCTGAACTCTCA
>Ga0307982_1005187_pt1 | contig 10202 bp, 1 predicted proteins | sample OrgLakmetagen989_FD_201847 | JGI IMG/M metagenome (GOLD analysis project Ga0307982, IMG submission 201847) | Saline water microbial communities from Organic Lake, Antarctica - #989 | ecosystem: Environmental > Aquatic > Non-marine Saline and Alkaline > Saline | place: Antarctica: Organic Lake... | reverse complement strand
CGTATCCAACGTGGCAGCAGGGCAGACCGACGACACGGGTCTGCTAGTGGTGGGTTCCCGCCGGGGTGACAGTGGCCTGGGTGAAACCACCGCAGCACAAGCGGCACCAGATGATGCGTCGCTGGATTACAGCATGCGGGCGGGTGTCAGCGGGCAAGATGCTTGTCAGCTTCAAGCCCCCCCTGATATGGGCATCAAGGGGCCTCTATCATCAGCAGCTGCCAGCACCAGTCTGGGGCGAGTCCTACAGTTGATGCTGTATGGACATGCCTTCAGAGGTGCACAGAGCTCCCAAGTGGACGCCATGGATGTGTGGCAGCACCTGAAGGAGCCAGCTGCACATGGCCTGCCCCCCCCCTGGGACCCGACTGCCCCCCCCCTCGCCGCCCACGCCCCGCTCCTGCACGACGACATGGTGATTGAAGGGGGCAAGCAGCGCGTGCGATTTTCTCGAGTGCCTATCATCCCCCACTCCGTGCTACTGCGGGTTGGGTTCGGGGCAGACAAGGCATGGCAACGCGCCCAAGTGGCGCTGGTGTTGACCGACTTGCTGGGGGCAGCGTCCAATCGTGCATCCATGCAAGAGCAGACAGTGGAGGCACTTGCGCATAGCCTGGACGTGTTCTCGGCATTCTGCCTGGCAAGCAAAGTTGCCCGCGCGCTGCAAAAGCAGGAGCAGGGGGGCTCAACTACCCCCCTCCCAGACGCCGCCTTGGCTGAGGAATGTGGAGTGTCCACGCAGGACAGTTTGATGGTGGCACATGTGGCACGCTACGCACGAGCTCTGGCCAATTTGAACGCCGACGCGCTGTTGTTTCCCACGCAGGACGGGGACACAGCTGCTGCAGGTGACAGCCACCCCCCGTCCAGCAGGATCCACACTACCTCCATAGGGGGGGCACAGGAAGACCATACAGGTGACTCCACGCCAGTAGCAGGCTCCCCGAGTCGGGAGCTGTCATCAAACAGCCGGCAGCCGGCAGCTCTGGCTGACGACCTGGAGGAACGCCCTTCATCCGCTGCCCCCCAGTCGATGACAGTGCACACACAAGCAGTGGTGCCGGTGTCCACGGGGGGAGGCAATGCCGAGATCACAGGTGCATCGGGCGTCGGCACCCCCCATGACAAAGTGCCTGTGCTAAGCAACACAAACACGGCGGCGCTGCTGGCACGCCTGGCACTGCAGGCGGCCGCTGTTCACCGGGAAATCACTGAAGCGGTGCACGCCATGCTGCCACGTGAATCACCTGCCACCCCCCCCGCGGCCGCCGCCAGCCCTGCTGCTGCTGCAGCGGCGGCTTCAGCGGACCAGGCAGGTGGCAGCCAAGGGGGCGACGCCGGGAAGGATCTGGATGTGCCAGAGGACACCCTGGAGCCCATGTCCCTGGTGTACTCGTGGAACTGGGTGACACGTGACCTGGAGCGCCTTATTGTTGCGTGCGGCCGCATCCTAGTGGTGCCTGATGTGCAGGTGGCAGGGGAGCCGAATCCGAACCCTGCAGCCAGCAGACTGGACATGCCAAGCACCCCACACAGCACTGCATCAGAGCAGCTGGATGCAACTGCGCTAACTGTAGGCAGTGCCGCAGCCTCATCCATCTTCAGTGGTGTGAGCAAGCCTGGATCAGAGGTGCTGCATGATTCGGACCCACCGAGCCCCAAGCCCGCTGCAGTCAGCACAGTGTATGCTACCATGGCAGGCAAGGGGGCAGTGGCGGTGGGCACGTCTGGTCGCAGCGACCCAAGTGGCAGGCGCGGCACTCTTCCCCTAGCTTGGCTGCAAGTTGCCGCCGCCCCACCCAGAAGCGATGCCAGCGTCAGCAGTGGCGCTGGCGCGCCCAGCAACTCTGAGCTCACTGAGTCATCCTCTCTTGGCAAACCGCGCACGCTGTCGCACAGTGCCTCCCACGGCCCTGCGGAGGGGGGGGGTGTGTATCAGCCGAGGGCCTCTCGCAGCCAAACACTGGCGGCTCCCACGGGAAGTGAGCACGCCAAGGCACTGCTGCAGTCTGCAGCTGCAGCTAGCTCGGGGCAAGCGAGCGCCGAGCCTCCGGGCAGCGGCACGCCAGACGCCGGCCCGGTGCACCGCCGACGACAAGTCACCCAAATGGCAGGCTCGGCCGCCAAGGCTCTTGGACAGCATGTGCGCATTCATGCAGATGGCACAGCTGTGCACGTGGACAGTTTGCCTGTGTCCACACGGCAGGGGCAGCGTGGGTTCTTCCGGCGGAACAACGCTGCGGAGGATGCTACTTCCGCTGGGGGGGAGGAGGGGGGTCGCAGCGGCGCAGACACAAGCTTCAGCCGCAGGATCGACGTGCAGTTTACGGATCCCTCCAACCCCAGCATATGGCTGCGACACCCTGACTTTCCCACTGGCCGCTTCGGCACAGTGGTGAATGTTGACCCTCGCCTGCCAGGCAGCATCATCGCGTACACCCTGTGCAGCGACCCCTACCTGCAAAAGCTGGAGGCTGCGCTGGGGGACGTGGCGGTGGAAAGGGGCCTCACCACTGGACTCAGTCCTGAGGCTGAAATGCTCCACGGGACAGGCGCGTCTCCTGGGCCTGGCCTGCAGGATGCCCTACGCAAGTCCAGTGCTGGCGGGTCGCCACTGCTGATAGCCCTCCAAGAAGACCACGCTAAGCCGCAGGTGACACAAGACACCAACAGCATTGATACAGCTGACACCACCGGGCGTCTCCTGCAGCAGGGCACCGTGCTGCACCGGACCACTGCAGCATCGCCCCGACGCAGCCACAAGGCTGCTTCAAGCACGAACACGCACGAAGTGCAACAAGGAACAGAGCATCCAGGTTATACCCAGACCGTGTCGTCCATGGCAGACCTGTTGCGGCTGGAGGCAGCTTCCTCCCAGCGGGCCTCCGTGCTGGTGACGCCGGCCGCGGGCCAGCAGCCCCCCTCCCTCGGTGCAATGAAGCTGCAGGCCATGCATCTGAAGCAGTCCCAAGTCACACTCACCCTGGCGCTGCCCCCCGATACGCTGCGCAAACTGGACAGTGGAGTGGTTGGACAGGCGATACCCCCCTCCACCTCCCTAAGGGGGCACCGCGTGCGCACTGCCAAGCCCTCCGTGGCCTCGCTGTGGGGTACAGGCGGGGCAGCAATGCGAAGCAGCGGGGGGGCTGTAGATGCGAGCTCTCGCAGGCGGCCCCGTGGCGGCACAGAGGGGGGCCTACAATTGTACATGCCCCCCCCTGCAGCAGGCTACTCCATGCACTTGTCGGCTCCAGGCCCGACCACGAGCGGACAGCGCCCCACCTCCCTGTCTACAGCTGGCAGTAGGCAACAGCTGCACCGCACCAGCTCAGCATACTCCAAGCCTGCGATATCTAGCACCGGCCCCCACCCCCACGCGTGGCTGGGGGGAAGTGCAACCCCCCGGTCCCGAGCTGGCTCTGGGGGCATCACGCCCGCCCAGCAGGCATCTGACCAGCGCATCAACAAGCTGCAGTCCCTGTTCGCGCGCACCGTGGACGTGGACGACGCTGTGGGAGCGCTGATGGATGAGGCGGAGGCAGCGGCCCAGGCGGCGGCGGCAGTTGGGGGGGGCAGTCGCAGTGGGTCCAACACCCCCAGCGGTCCAGGCGGGATACGGCGGCTGGGGAGCAGGACCTCTCTGTCTCAAGCCAGCGATGATGGCGGGGCGCCCTTGGCGTCCTTAGTGGACCGAGCAGAGGGTGGCGATGCCATGTTTCGGCACCATCCTAGCCACAGTGCCAGTGTGATTGCAGCATATGCCTCTCCATCCACCCCCATGGGAAGACAAGACTCCGGTGGGGCGCGGCGGCGGCCACGGTACTCCACCCTGGGCGGCCCCCGTGCAAGCGGCACGTCTGTGGGGGCCAGCGGGAAGCCCCTTCTCAGCAAAGGCAGCTTCTGGGCGGCTGCAAGGCGCTCCAGCTCCGCGCTCATCCCCAGCAACGCCTCTCGCCCCAGGCAGCGCACCCTGGGCTCCGTGGTGGTCACTGCCATGGAGCACTCCTCCGTGTCGGCGGTGTCCATCACAATGAATCCCACGGCTGGGGGGGGTGCAGGGGGGGCCACCTCGCCCCCACTGTCCCCAGTGCCCCAGGAGATGCCTGGCGACTCTGACGATGCGTCGCCTTTGGCTGCTCTGGAAGAAATGACGCCCAAGCTGCGCTCCCGTGCGGCTATTTCGCGCTCACTAGACCGCAGGTCCAGTCGACATGCCCTGGCCCCCCCGGCTGCCCCGGGAAGCCCCACCACCCCCCGGAGACGAAAGGCCCCCGACAGCCCCACCAAGCGCAACATGACGGAGCAGCACATGCAGCAGGCGCTGAAGACTGCCCAGGAGCACCTGGCAGTGGATGCAGAGCGACTGGACACATTTGACGATTACGGCTCGGCACACACCCTGGGCAGCGGGGAACACCCCATGGGCGACCCGAACACGGCTGTGTTCCCTGTTGATGAGGATGAAGACGCAGAGGGCCAGGTAGCACTGCAATGGATGCAGGAGCGGGAGGTGAACGCCTTTGGTGTGCCGTTGTCCACACAGCCCCCCGTCGCGGTGCAGTTTGAGCCCTCCATGGCTGGCACCCCCACGGCCCTGGATGTCTTGCAGTCCCCGGTGCATGTGAATGTCATGACGCGATTTGTGGACACAGGCAGCACAGCCGCCCAGCCCGCCGCCAAGGACACATCTGCCACATACACTATCAACTCGTACTGGGTGAGTCAGTTTCACGCGCTGCGTGAGGTGTACCTTGGCTCCCAGCGAGCGTTTGTGGAGTCACTGGCCAACTCCAGCAAGTGGGACACCAGCGGGGGCAAGTCCAAAGCACGCTTCTGGCGTACCTCTGACCAGCGCTTCGTGCTGAAGAGCGTCTCCAAAACGGAGTTCGCGATGTTTGTGGACGCGGCTGCGGGGTACTTCCGCCACATGGCTGAGGCCCTGCAAAGCATGCACGAGCGCGCGCGCAAGACACGTGGTGCCACCCCCAGCGCCGAGGCAGCGCAGTCAGCCGCCTTCCGTGCCGCAGCAGCACTGGGGCGAGGCAACGTCTTTGACATGCACTCAGGGGAAGGGGGCGGGGCTGCCCTGGCCACAACCACCCCTTCCCAAATTGCCACTGCTTCAGCTGCCAGTGGTGGGGCTTTGTTCTGGCCTTGGGCACTGCAAGACGACCAAGTGTCCACCCTAGCAGCAGAGCGTGCCTCGCACCCAGATGCACACGGGAAGCGGCAAGCCGGGGCAGTTCCTGCCGCCTGGCGGATTGCAGCAGCTGGCCACCCAGGCAGCCTGCTTGTGAAGGTTTTTGGTGTGTTCAGAATCGAAGTGGTGGATGACGTGACCAAAACCAAGTACCTGCGTTACTTTTTGGTGATGGAGAATCTGTGGCATGGGGTGCGCGTGCATCGCAACATGCGCTTCGACATCAAAGGCAAGACACGGGCCCAAGCCCCCTCCAAGTTCGATGACACGGCTGTGAAGGCGGCAGATGGGAGCAAGGCGTCAGATGCTGCCTCTGGCGCCGCCGCCCCCTCAAAGAGCAAGGTGCTGCTGGATGACGACTTCTTTGCATTCACGGGGGGCGGCCCGCTGCTGCTGCCATCCGAAGCCCACCAAGCCATTGCAGACGCCTTGTCCAATGACACACAGTACCTGGCGGAGAGCAATATCGTGGACTACAGCCTCCTCGTGGGTGTTGACCCCGAGCGGCACATAATTGTGGTGGGCATCATTGACTACCTGCGCCAGTTTGACTTGGTGAAACAAGTGGAGATGAACATCAAAATGGCCGCTTCATACGCTACAAATGCTGAAGTGACCATCCAGCCACCGCGCAAGTACCAAGAGCGGCTGATGGCAGCGGCTGGGCGCTGTTTCGCCAGCAGCCCTGCCGTGCGTGGCTTCAATATGCTACCTCTTCTGCCGGCACCTACTGTTGCAGAGTTCCCTGTAGATGAGTGAATCAACAATAAATTTATGTGCGTGCTGCTATTGCCCTGGATTAAATTGGCTGTCTCGCAGTATGTCGCTGTATGTGGTTGTGGCGTGCATTGCTCGCAACGTCTTGTCGCTGCGGCGAAACCACAGCTCATCAGCAGCATTCAAGCCGTAGAAACAGCCGTGCTGCCGCTGCAACTCCGGCCGAAGAGCTTTGTGTCTCGCAGTTGGGCTCGCTTTAAAGTCCATGGTTGACTGTAGCTTGCGCCGGACAGCCGCATCATACTCCTCACTGCTGCAGCGCACGAAGATGTCGCTCACGCCGTCTGCCACATCACTGATGCGCTGCGTCATTTCTTGCAATGCAAAGCCAATTGCAGAGAAGTAGATGGCTTCTGCGGTTGAAATCAGCGACTTGGCAGCGATGTTCCTGGAGGCTGCTTGAAGGTCAGCTTGCGAGAGGCGGGGGGGGTCCAGGGGGGATAGGGGTCCTTGCCAATTCGCGACCGACGAATTCGTAAGCCGTGCAGCCGATGCATGCTGCTCCGGATCTACACCCCTGGCCATGGGCGCTGAATCTGCTCGGGGCATTTCTGTATTTGTGCTTTCCTCACGGCGATGCCCTGGGGGTGTTCCAGGGGCCAACAAGTCAGCCTGCAGCCACCTGGACACCGTTTGAATGGCGGCATCCACAGATGCATCGTACGCATTCAAGAAATCAGTGCACACCACAATCATCCTCGCTTCATCCTCTGTGAGCTTTTCAATGGCTGCTACCACTGTGTCCCTGTCCACATCTTCAACCTGCGTGATCTGAGTGCCAATCCAAATTCCGCACCATGTCTTGTCTTGCACAATTAATCCAACAGCGTCAAGCACGACAGAGGCTTGCACCAGCGTGCCCTGTGCGCACTGCAGGAAATTGGTGACATTGTTCAGCAAGCCAGCAAACACAAATGGGTTGTCTTCGTTTGAGTTCCCCCGCTCCATGCCTGCCCCGGATGCAGCACCCCCAGATGCTGTGCTGTCCGCACTGCTTTCAGATTTAGGGGTTCCACTGCATGCCCCCCCCCTCAAGACATCCTCCGCTGTCAAGTCCATTTCCTCGTGCAGATGGTCACCCACGCCCGCTGTTGACGAGCGAGCGAGGGCCCTGCCGTTTTGCACCATCTGGCGAGTGCAGTACTGCAGCTCCCGCTTGGGAACTGCGTCACCCAAGGATGCCTCAGGTGCGATTGAGCACTGCGATGTGAGTCGAGCATACACACGGCTGTGAACATCAGCCCGCTGCAGGGCCAACGCGATTCTGCATTGGTTGATGAGCCGCAAGTGTACCACCAGTTTTGGCAACACACGCTGCAAGCGACGCCACGGGCCAGTGGGAAATGCCCGCAGACGAAACAGCTGCAGGTCTTTCTCGGCATCGCTGATGTCGTGAGGCAATTTTCCAAGGAATTTGTCGACAGCATCCAGCTCACCAGGGGTGCCAATGTGATACAATGCAAGCGCAGCATCACGCAAGCGGATCTGCTTTTCAGGACGCCCGTCACTTCCAAGCAGTGGGCCTAGTGCGCCTGGCCGTGCAATAGTGTGCTCCGTAGGCAGTGAGGTGCTGCTGTCTGGCAGATCGTCAACATTGGCGGCAGGCACTTCAACCTCATGCTTGATTCCGCTTTGGGTGTGCCCGTGCTTGTCCCGTGTTTCTGTGTGCAGGGTGCGCTGAAGGAGCATGGATGTATCCCCAGTGGCTTTGGCGAGCTGGCGAAGTACATGTGCTGTAGCGCACGGCAGTGTGTTTGACTTGCGGTTGGGAAAAATGAACACGACCACAATCAGCAAGCCGACGACTCCAAGGACGTTCTGCTCAATGCGGCTCAGGGCAAGATTGGAACCGGCGTCAACATTGTTCGACACTTCTGCACCCAGCGAAATCACTGCTGCCGTAAAAGCAGTGATCTGTGCTACACTGCGGACTTCGGGTTTTGAGGTCCAGGTCAGAGCACTGATGAGGCCGACTGCCAGCGCTAGCAGTAGCACTGCCAGAAAATCAACACCAAACGCAAAACGAATTGAAAAGTACCCAAAAAGGGCCCCTAGAATAGTACCCTCCAACCGAAACAAGCCAGACGAGAAAGTATTGCCGTCGTTGGAATTCGCTGCGAAGGCAACGGCTAGGGGGCCCCAGGCTGTGTGCTCAAAGCCAGAGTCGAGCAGCGTCAGCAATGAAACCATGAGGATTGCCATTGTCAGCTTGACAGCACGCTGCCATGCGACCTTTTGGAACAGGCGCTGTGTGAAGTACTCTCTAGCAAAGTAGAGTCCAACAGTGCACATGTCGCTCCATCGTGAGCAACACGAAAGGTCCACTTCCCCGCTAGAAAACTCGCCCCGCTGCCGAGCTCGGCGCGGTGTTGTGTCGCTTGAGTCCACACAGACTGCAATGTGCGCCTGTGCAAAGTCTTTGGCTGCCTGACGAGCTGTGTGTCCGTCGATTTCCCGCTGTGTGGGGGCCACTTCGCCAACCACATGCCGAGGGCTAAATGTCGCTCGCAGAATCAGCTGAGAGCAACGGATAGCACCGAACATGATGGTGTTCATGCCCAATAGAGCTGTTGTATTCTTGTAAACCTTGCTTGTTCCAGAATAACAAGATGCTTTCCTTACGATTGCGTATCGTCTCAGCAGGACACTCAAGCTCTGCACGAGGGAGTCCCTTGCCTGAATTACGCTCTGCAGCTCATCATCCTGTGTGTCTTGCTTGAAATCATGATGCACGCGATTGGGCCAGCTGTTGGGGTGGTGGTGGATGGCAGCCCACCAGCCATCGTGTCGTGTTTCGTATGCGATCGCCCTCATAACCAGGGTAGCCTGGTGATCTGCCACACTGCTCAGCGCCTCGGCAAGGCCTTGCACACTGAGAACATGCAGTGGAGAACCAGACACAAGCTTAACAGCAAACTGTTGTAGCTTTGTGATGACCCCAATTTTCTCCAGGACGAAAATCCACTTCTGTTCTTGTGCGTACACTGACACTGACGAGGTAGCGGTACAGCAAGATGCAGCGCCACAAAAAAGCCATCCGGTGTTCTCGCAGAGCTTCCGCACTGAGAAGATCGCTGCTGGTAATTCGTACGCAGATGCGCCGAGATGGCTCTTCGCAGCTTCCAGCCCGAGCATGGTTTCTTGCAAGAAGTCGACTTGGTAGTTGCGCAGCAAGGGAGTGGCAGCCACACGAGCTTTGGGCATCGCTGAAGTGGGGCTTAAGGCTGGCATCTGTGATGAATCCGCATCGTTCCCGCTGGCAAAGGCTGCCTTGTGTGGTTTGGCAGCCGCCTTGCCCCCCCTGCCAGACTCAGCTGCCCGCCGAGGGAAACTCACCCTGCTGACCAAGCGCGGAGATTCCTCAGCTGCAGCTTCGCGCTTGGACATGGACTGGGCCTCAGCATCAACATCAAATAGTGCCACTGTGGCGCGCAATGCCAGGGAAAGCGAGGCCGAGGTGGAGCGCAGTTTGTGTTTGACAAGCTCATCCGCAGTCGCTCCGATCGGAGTCAAACCCCAAGCACACGTGCCAAGGGCACATCCCATGGCGACACTGCCCACACCTTCCAAAATGAAATAGTAGGGGTCTGTTATAGGCTCATTGTTCCTATCTTGGATCACAGTCGTCAACAGGAACAGTGCACAGGTTCCGACTGCCAAGCGCTGCTCCGTCAAATTTCGCCACGTTAGCACAACGACGAGCGGAGTGGCCAACAGCAAACCAACGCCAACCACTGCAGGGTGGGAGCTGCCGAAAGACACAACAGTCGCCGCAGAGCCTGCACCAATGAGAGTTCCGAGCAAAGCATGGTATGTTGCGGCCATCGAGGCACCCAGGCTGGGCTGGAAAGATGTGATGACTGCGAGAACTCCGACGAGGAGAGAAACACGCATGACGCCCTCCGCAAAATATAGATCCCAGAAGAAAGCAGTCCCAGCAGCTGCTGCAGCCCGAGCAAATGCAGCCAATGATGACCTATGAATGATCATCTTGTCAGTCACTTTGTGTCAGTTGGTCAATGTCTAGCCGGGAAAAAATAGTTCCGCAAGAAAGTTCCTTCAGGCCACTCTCAGACTGTGGTCACAGCGCTGCCACTTTTCATGCTTCAAATGCATACTGTCGGCTAAGATAGAGTTTGAGTAGCTGATTTCGAACTACTCATGCCATGCAAGTCTAGCACACAAACACTGGCAGTTTGTGTTGACCCCCCGTATCGCAGGGGCA
>Ga0307982_1005186_pt1 | contig 10204 bp, 10 predicted proteins | sample OrgLakmetagen989_FD_201847 | JGI IMG/M metagenome (GOLD analysis project Ga0307982, IMG submission 201847) | Saline water microbial communities from Organic Lake, Antarctica - #989 | ecosystem: Environmental > Aquatic > Non-marine Saline and Alkaline > Saline | place: Antarctica: Organic Lake... | reverse complement strand
TCATACCATTTCAGGGCCCCCACAGAGGCGCTTGAGGCGAAGGGCGAGGGCAGCCCGAACCGAACCAACCAAATCGGGCGTGCCGCCTTCTTCACGCTCCTCCAAGTTCGACAAGTACCTATGTAGAACAATGGGATAAGAGTTGGCATCGTATGACAGGGATAAGAAAAGAAAAGAGACAAATACAAGAAAATGCGTACTACATCAGCAGAATGTCGGCCCTACTGGAGCTAACCCTTCACGAGACAACAAACGATGTGCTCACCGGTGCGAGTCGTCCGTGACGTAAAACACCGTGCCGCCGCCAACTTGCGTCGCAGGCACAGCATTGGCTAAAAGCCTCTTCTTCGCAACCAAGACTCCGGGAGTGTTGGCCCCTCCAACCAGTTTGTGCGGGGAAAAGAACACGGCATCCTTGCGAAGCGATGCCCCGTGATGCTCCGTGACTACTGTACTTGGGTTCATGTCGACCGCATGATAAGACGCCAGAGTGGCATAATCCCAGAAGCTAAGAGCACCATAGGCGTGAAGCATAGCAGTTATATCGTCGACACGCTCCACTACGCCCGTCACATTGGACGCAGCAGAAAAGGAGCCGCAAATCAAGGGTGCCCCCTGGGCTGCTTGCAGGCATTTTTCAAGGTCTCCGAAATCCACCCGCCCGTCAAGGCCTGCTCCCACGCAGACCACTTCAGCGTACGATTCCCGCCACGGCAGCAAGTTGCTGTGGTGCTCCATGGGCCCCACTATCACTACAGGGCGGCGCTGCGAGCTCGAGGACGAAGCGGAGCCTCCGTCGCTGGAATCACTCACAGGAGGCGGAGGTGGCAAATGAAGACCCAGCAAATGCACCAACTTGTTCGCTGCCGCGGTCGCGCCCGTGCCCACAAATAAGACGACGTCTTCTGCCGCCTTGCCCGTGACCTGTAAACAGAATCATGCACACAGAAGTCGAACACATTCCTTCACAGTAGGCCCACTACAGCACCAAGTGACTCGCAAGGAGCAGCCTAGATTCTAGACGAACACGAAAACTGTCAATGACATGCTAAAGATTAACGTAACACAATTTCTATTGGACCCCTCACGGACAAAGATGGCTAAAGTAGGCAAAATACTACGTGGAGTCACCTTGGCGTTCACAGCTTCAGCGATCATTTGCCTGGCTTCGTGCCGAAAGCACGTCGACTGAGCACCCGTCACGGAGGTAGTCGTATGGGTGTTGGCATAAAAGGGTAAAACTTCCCGAGTCACATAGGATTCAACCGCTGCATGAGCGCGCCCAGAAGCGGTCCAATCCGTGTATACGATAGGTCGCACTAGTGTCCACATGTGTCCACACAACAAGCATACATTGCAAGAGTATTAGCCAGATAGAAAAACAGAATAGCTAGGCAGCAGAAAGCATGAGATCAGGAATTTTAACAACCTAGACTGCTCGAACATTATCACAAAATAAATTAGTCCGCGGAAAGAGTTTACCGCCGAAAGGAGAGGTGAATTGAGCTAGGCGACCGACGATTCCAGCACGCATCGAGGTCAATGCAGCATCGCTTGAGCTTGAGCCTACACTACCCGAGGCGCTGCTTCCTGCTGGTAGCTCTGCATCTTCCTCGTGAAAAACGCGGTGCTGGGCTTTGTCGTCCATCTGAAGCCTTTATCTCTTTGCCGACCGGCGGACGGGCACAAAGTTGCTACCGTGCTGCTGATAAAAAATGTGGAGAAACGAAATCGACGGAATCAAGTACCCCCTGTAATCTAGATATTCATCGTGGATTCTTCATTCTTCGCCGCTCGCTTTTTGCTTCCTTCGAGACGAGACATCACAACACGATCACAAAGGATAGTAGAAAAGTAGAAAAGCGATGGACAAAGCATGGGCTGTCGTGGCTCTGCTAGCGACTCAAGGATGCGCCTTTCAACATTATGCACGAATCATTGATTACGGGAAGCACCCGCGAGCTGCCTATCCCCTTGCAAACCGTGCCTTCAATGAGGCCCGCGTGTCGAGAACCTCGGTGCTTCGACGCAGCACCGACGGTTACTTGAAATCAGCGGAAGTTCCTGGGTTTATGTCGAATCCATCGCTCGCAGCCGAACTGGCTGGTTTAGAGTCCCCGTATGGGCTCAGCGAAGATCCCCGTGACACTGTGCTCCGTGCGACTAAGAAGAAAGAGACTTTGGTTCGGATCATTTTACCGACTGCAGTAGCTTTTATCTTGAGTACAGTCCTCTACCCATACCTATCACTCTTGATCAAGGGAGTACTCGATGCAGGCGAGCTATCCATTATCGGGAACGATTCAAGTCAATTCATCCAAAATTTCGTGACGGTACGGCATCTAATACTACTCCTCTCGCAAAATAAGATCCTGTGTTATTGATTGAAGTTTCACCTACAGCTTTAAATTTACTTCGTGTATTTCTCTTCTCAGAATGTGCACGGTAAAATTGATGCGATCCTCTACCTCGTACCTCTAGGTGAATGGGCTTGCCTTGTCGATTTTATGCGGCAACAGCTTCTACTTCTTATACCAGCAAACAGAGTCCATCTACAACGCCCTGTATGCAGAAGTATCGGAGGCGAAAACGCTACTGGAGCAAGTGAGTTTAGACTTTAGTCATATCCAGCAATGTATTTGTGCTTTCTACTTGCACGTTTAAATCTTATACTAATGCATCTATGCTGGTGGATTCTGCAGACGTCTCTCGTTTGCGGAGGGAGGCCTTTCTACAAGGACGTACTAAATGCCATCCAAAGGTGCGATCACTGAATCATGAGCAGAGAGTCGCCCGCCGACCACATTCAAGCCGTCGCTCTGATTTTATAATCTATTGGGCTTTGCAGTAACTTGTTTGAATTCTAAGGGCTGCCTATTTTCGTCTCATTTTGCAGGTACATTCAAAATGACCTCAAGCGTTTGGATTATGCGCCCGCTACTCTCCTGTCATCCAAGCCCAAAGACGACCCTCTCGAAACGATCCTTTACCTCACTTCCGTAGGAGTGCCCAGCGTGGTATATGACACAGTGCGATCGCTGCGAGCTTGCCGGGGCCAACGCCTTGGGGCACTCCAGCGCAAACTGCCTGAAATTCACTTCGTGCTGCTTTACTTCCTCACTTTCATTGAGCTCTTGAGCTTTCCGTTGCTTGGCGCCGGCACCGCGTCTTTCTTCACCGATTCGATTCTGACGGTGCAAGGGGTGCTGTTTGGCACGATTGCGGGCTCCTTGAGCATGACTCTGTGCACGATCCGCGAACTTTGGAACCCCGTGGGGGGCGCTTACAATGTTGACGCGGTCTTACAGGTGGGGGCTTGCTCACATCGTCGTTAGTTTACGGCAACAGCATGCACTTTTCAAGGCAGATACAGGAATCTCTTTAATGAATCTCATACTTTTTGGCACAGTATCCTGTTGATATCATGCATTTGAAATGCCGAATTTAGTAGACAGCACTTGAAGACCATTACGCCCTAGACTTTTACTCCATTCTTCAGGTGATGGTGCGTGGTTTAGAAGACGAATGCGCAGCTCGCCTCGCTGGCGCCACTTTTGCAGCGTCAGCGTCCGGGCCGTCTCCACCTCCCTCGCTTGACGCCAGTGGGAACCCCTCAGGGGTTGCTGGCACTTATTCGACCCCAAACCCTGCAGCAGCCCTCGCGGCGCGATCTGCGGCTCAGGTAGTTAGGATTCAGCGCATCCTTCTCAGATGACTTGACTTCTTTCTTTACCTCTGTTTTTTTGAGAAGGAGTAAATTCATGTGACTGAGAGGGTAGGAACACCGTATCAACTCAGTGATAAGTGTAAACAGAGCTTAGCACAGTGTGTTTTATTGCCTTTTTTTCTTTTTCTCAAATGCTGTACGCGATTGCCAGGCGGCGATCAAAGAAGCAGTAGATCAAGCGCTCGCTGAACAGTCGAGCCAAGCGCAAGCTCGCAACCCCAAGAAAAGGGGCATCCGTGGCATCCTGAGCCGCCTGTCAGGTCGCAATTCCTGAAGAACCGGAAGTACCAATGCAACGCAGTTCCTCTGGAGTTTACTAAATGGGTTGACTTAAAACGGCCCACATGGCGCATCAAGCGCAGCTTTTCGCATTTTTGCTATCTAACTACACCCCCTTTTTGGAACTCTAGACATTAGAGGTAAGACTTATTAACCGTACAACTTCACTTCCTAGCAGATATGTAGCTAAACCACATGGATTTAGAAAATTCATCTCAATCCCCCTCGGTGATTTCTCTCGAATCAAAGCCGACTTTTAATTTTGACTCAGCCTAGTGAGGCCGATTCGCTGTATTCCCCTTCGGTTGTGATTCAATGTGTCTTCCAACTTTTAATCCCAAGAGGATAGGGGCATTATAGAACAGAACCTCCTTGAGCTATCAAGAATCCTCTACTTGCTTCTTCACCCGGAGTTCCGTGTTCTTCATGCACCATATTCATCTCGATATCTTTTGATGACCAATCCGCTGTTTCTCGCATTTATAAGGATATTCCCTTGCTTCAACTTAAATGATTTCAAAGTGCACAACATACTTCGGAATGAGCTGCTCACCAGTCTTAAATACAAGCCAATCATCTTTTGGGGCCCAGCAGTCACCCACGCTTTGACGTCCTTTTACTCCCTCGAGGGCTTTCGCGAGAATAACACAATTCCTAGCATTTCCGTTTTGGGCATATCCAATAGGTGTTTCGGGGCCCGTTGCAGTGTAAATCCCCGTGCCATACACATCTCCATGTGCAATTGGGACACCATGATCACGTCCCCCGACTTTGAAACCTCCAGACATGATCGCAGTAATTGCTTCGACCTTTGGTGTGCCATGAAATACCCATAATTCACGCGATTGTTTCAATGATGACTTTTTCATTTCATAATTTCTTTCGACTACAGGAGACTCATAGACATCAACTCGCTTCACATAAGCGGTATCCCTTCCAACAAAAAGCTTTTGCAGTTGCGCAAAAGCAAAGTTGAACTCTGCCAGCTCCCGAGTCTCACTTTGGTCGAGGTCAGATGCTTGAATACTGTGGAAGGTGCATCCACCTGAAAGCTGTTGTGGTGATTTTGACCACGGTTTTGAAAACCACATCGTGGGCTTGAAGGGTGTTGCAGATGAGTGTTCGATAGTCCGCATCGTACCAGTGTCCACGTTTACTTGCACGAGTTTTTCCCAATTGATTTCGTAGTGATAGCCACGGTCGCTCCATGATACAGGGGCACTTTTCGACGGGTCATCTGGATCGTATGCAGCATTAATTCTAGAGTTGAGAGGTTCTTCAAATGCTTGAAATCTGCCTAAAGCCTCCTCGAAACTCCACTGTCTGAATTCATCAGTTGTCAAACCAGACGCAAACTCCATGGCTAATGCGTTGACTCTGGCTTCAGCATTTTCTCGGAGCCGCTTTTCTTCAATCGCTTTCGACGCATGAGTCTGAACTTCTGCTGCAGCAGCTTGAGCGCGGCGTTCAGCTGCTTCATACTTCTTCTTATGGTCATTCAATAGTTCTTTTAGCTCGAAAGTGTGCCTGGTTGTTCGTATCAAACGAATGCTGGACTCTGCGCTACCGAGAGGTGAAGCTTCTGAGCTACAAGTATCCGGAAATATGGACGCGAGCTTTGAAATAGCTAATTCAGCACTCTCACGAGATTCAGCTGAAAGAACGAGGTCGTTGTAAACGCTACCATCGTACCCACTCGTTAAATTAAGTTTGAGGCATGGAAAAGGTTTTTCATCTGCGAGATGATAGGGTTTCAAGTAAATTGCACCTATGCTCTTGTTGCAGTTGGTGCAAAGAGCTGCTTGGGACATGGTTTTCTTGAACTTGTTGAAAAAGTGTTCACCTAATTTCAAAGTTCGGTTTACCACGCCCACATCCCGGGTCCAAATAGCAGATTGCTTGATGTTGTAAATTTCAGGCCCTGTGATAATGATGCTACCGCATTCAAAACATGCGAATGATACCGTGTGCTCGCTCCCAGGACGTGTGTCAGGCACTGAAATCTGGTTTTGTCCAATTTGCCATTCCTTCCAAGGCACTTTCGTACGAGGGCGAGGCTTGAGAGCGATTAAGCCACGATTACCCCTTTTGACATGAATATTAACTTCAGTGCCTTTCATGGGTTTGCCAAGGTGCACGTGCACTTCAGGAGGAATGAACACATCACCATGACCAGTGGTAGCGAAAGCAAAACCTTTAGACGATACAACCTTTGTCACTGTTGCGCGCGTTGGGCTCTTGATGCCATCTTCGTCGTCATTGGCTGCACGAAGATTTTGCCCATCGTCAGCATTTTGTTTTTCTTTAAGTTTCGCACTGCAATTAGAACTCATGAAGTCTCTGGTGTTTGTGTTAACTTGAATGCTTGAACGACAACGTGGCCCTAGCTAGAATCGAGTGATAATCACACACTGAGATATCTGGTACTGTGACATCTACGGTCCCATCGGATAGATAGCGACCCGTGGGGTCTCCAGAAGTTGCCGTCAGCTTTAAATATGACTTATTAAGTATAGTATATCGTAGTTTTGATATTGTCGCAAATGCACTCACGTGGTCGTGTGAAAGTATAGAAACTCCATGCAAGGTCACTTACAAGATGATATTTTAAATACCAGTTCAAGTGAGAATGATAGTGATGGATAGATGGTTCTCCATGGCGAACATGGCGAATGTGAAACAAAGCCATTGACTTTCGTGAGCCAAATTAATTGTTTGAATTCACTGAACAAGCTTGCGCTCAAAAGGATTAGAATACGCCAACTCTGGCAAGTATTCCTTTTGAGTATTTCAGTTGTGAGTGTGTGGTTATTATAATGAAAGAATTCGTCGTTCGCGCAATGATTATTTAGCAGAAAGAACGGTATACAAGGTATACATTTCTATTTTGTGTCTTAATTCTTGGACTTGGCTATAGTAGTAAGTAGTTCACAATGCCGGCACACAACTCACAAAATACTGTGACAGCCGTCTGATTCAGCTAACTTCGATTTGAACGAATCAAAACTTATTGAAATGGTCTTTCACCCATTGCCATATATAGCTCGCTCATGGTCCAATGATTTCTAATCTAGCTACACAGTTCATTTAAAACTTCTCCGAATTCCCAGAATTTATCCAAGAGAGAGACACTTGGCTGGGAATAGCATCGGCTGTCCCGTCATTCTGCTGTAAATTGTGTTGACATCGCTGTGTGCGCAAGGTCGAAAGGTCAAAATGGCGAATCAAGGGCACGCGTGCAAAGCAACTACAACGACGCAGCAAACACAATTTACTTTAAAAAGAAAAATAGTACAAGCCAATCAAATATTTCAAAGATCCAATCGGTCTCTAAGCGACGATGGAGAGGAGAGGTGGAGGTGGTCAAATCCTTTACTTCACCTAAGAGCTTCAACGCCCCCCTATTCGGCATTCGAGTTACGCATTGCGCATTGGTGTAGATAATTTTCGATATGGAAGATAATGCGGCTATATAACACGTACGAGAATGATGGCAATCATTTTAAAAATGGGTCTACCAATTATAGTTCTAAACAAGGAACTTTGGGCACTTATAATCATTGAAGGGGCTCCCTTTGAGTTCGGACTTGGGTCATAAAACAAAAGGTCTTAATTAAGCGAACTGCTGAGGACAAAACCCAGCGTCGTGATTGCTCGTGGACGGAGCACAACATATACATACTTAGACTTAGACACAAATAAAAGCGAGGAAAGCAAGATAAAGAAAGTTAGGTGCCGCTACTCCCTTCAAACCCCAGTGCTCGTGGCGCAGGCATCTCCAAAGGTGCACCCTGATCAGGTTGAAGGTCTGGCACTGTAACGTACACATACCCGCCACCAACTCGCTTTTTGACCACTTTCGTGCGCACGGGCGAAGGAGAGGCCTGAGTCTCACTCGAGGTGGCCGCAGCGGCTAAACTTTCACTCTCAAATTTTCGACGTGCAGCAGAGACTTTCTCGAGCACTGACTTTCCGCCTCCATGGCCGCCGTGTTTCAGCGGAGGTAAGCGTCTCACGTCTTCACCAACTGTATCACTGGCTACCGTGAAGTCATTCGACAAACCATCACCTGACGAATCGTCCTGCATAGAGGGAGGGGGAGGCGGTTTCTCACAGAGGACACGGTGCCACTCGGCCAATTCATCCGGTAAAACTGATTGACACCCAAGATTTGGGCATTCACACCAACTTCGCCATCCTCCACGCCTCCCACTGTTTGCTGTAGCAGGAAACTCGAGCATTCGACCATCTTCTTCCTCGTCTTCATCGTCTTCACCTTGGCCATCTTCACATCTGTCATCCTTAGACTTCGTCCTTGGGCGCTTCAAAGAACCGTAAACAAACGTATGCGCACCACCCACGGCAATCCCACGCAAGGTTAGAGTTGGCACTTTGCTGGAACCGGTTAAATCCACTGCACTGCAATTAGTACTTGCGTTGCTACCGTGGCCGCGGAATAAAGCACCTCCCTGGCGAAAAGGGTCGAAAGGTACAACGACAGGAGAGTAAAATGTGAGGTACCCTTCGTCGTGATAGACTGCTGCCATACTTTCCCAAAACGCACTGCCACCGCTATTGCCACTGATGTTACTGGCTCGCCCTTGTTCTTTGTTCAAGGGCTTGGCTATACCGTCCTTAACAATCCCTAAGGTTGAGACTTTTTCCCCTTCCTCGTCCTCCTGAAACGAATGCTTCTGCCGCTCAGCGTTACCACCTCGCAAAAGATGTGAGCGATACCTTGAAGAGTGAAGAAGCAAAAAGAGGGAGCAGTAAGAACCGGATCTACGAAATAAAAGAGCACTCATGCAACCAATGCCAATGGCATGATTCAGCATGCCATGCACTACGCTAAGTCAATGTCTCCTTCCCTGCAAACATAAGTATGCAATATCTTCATAAAAAGCCTACTTCTCCGGGTCGCCGACGCCCAATCGGCCCGCTGCAGACCGCCCCCATGTGAGCACCCTTCCCTGCACCACCCCATTGCTGCGCTTCACAAACGGGTCCTCGCTACTGCTTTCACTGCCGCCTGCTGCTCGAGCTGCCTCTGCTGCGTGCTTCTCTGACGCTGCAGCGGCCTCTGCTGGCTCACGAGCGCGCCTGCGCCGGTGCCAGTCAGCACTCTTGCTGGACGTCTCCTGGTCTTCTCCCCCTTCTTTCGATTTACCTCCTTCGCCCTCTTGCTCACTCTCGTCTTCACTTTCTTCGTCTTCTTTGAACTCCACTGAGTTTGATTCTTCTGCCAAATTCTCCAATTCTTCCGTCACGAGCGCAACGGCGTGATCTTCCCCCATAGCGACAGAGATCACCCGCGTGTTCGGCCCGCCATCGATCGATACCGTTCCAGGTTCCCATTGCCGCTTCACCTCAACCCTTCCACACCCTAACTGCCCAGCTGCATTACTGCCCCAAGTCCAGAGCTGCGATCGAGGCGTACGAGGAGGCTCCGCCTTGGACGAAGCCTTTCTCCTGGTTTGTTGGGAGGTCTTCTTTGGAGAGTCGTCAAAAAGACTACCAGTAGGTGAGAAGCACATGCCCAGAGCAGCAGTAGCGTTCCCACCAGCTGCGATCCAGGTCACTATCACACTTTGTTGAAGGAAGAATGCTACACGGGTCGGAGCTGGATCTGTGGGCTCTGTTTCGGCCGTGACTCGACGGCTGTTGCTGAAGCTGCTGGTGTATTTCGACGCAGGTTTTTCATTGGCTCGCTGCTTCGCTGCACGCTCTTTCGGGTCCCCAGTGCCAAGTTGGCCTTCGTCATTGGCACCTACTGCGTAAACAGCTCCACTGCGGGTTAATACCACCATGTGCTCTGCGCCACAAGCTACCATACTTATTTTTTCGCTGTTATTGGCCACTTCCTGGGCACCATTCCTATCGCTGCTACTAGTGGTGCCGCCATTGCTGCTGACGTCACTATTCTGCGAAGGTGCCATCGGCGCAGCTGGCAATTTCACAAAGCCTACGAACTTGTCAACCATAGTGCCACCAGTGCTGCGCCCTAATTGTCCGCGGCAGTTATCACCCCATGTGAAGAGAGTAGACCGACCGCCAGCGCTGCTACCGACAGCGGCCGAAAAGGCATCGCCAGCTGCTAAGCAGAAGACATTCGCGGTGGCGAGTGCATCGACGCGGACAGGCTTCGAGACACATAAAGGTCCATACTGTAGAAGCGTTCACCAGGCAAGTATGGGAGAT
>Ga0307982_1005183_pt1 | contig 10208 bp, 1 predicted proteins | sample OrgLakmetagen989_FD_201847 | JGI IMG/M metagenome (GOLD analysis project Ga0307982, IMG submission 201847) | Saline water microbial communities from Organic Lake, Antarctica - #989 | ecosystem: Environmental > Aquatic > Non-marine Saline and Alkaline > Saline | place: Antarctica: Organic Lake... | reverse complement strand
TGTACGCGCAGGTAGTGCATACGCGTCCACTGCGCAAGTGCTGGCATCTGCTGCAGTCTCCTGCTCACAACTGCTTGCAGCAGGTGACTGCGCAGAGCTGCAGCTGGACCTGGCGCCTGTGCTAACGGGCCCCGCTACACTCAGTGTGGAAAGTGCGTTCTATAACTTCAGCGCTGCTCTACCTGCAGCAGTTGCCCCCTCTGGGAGCATGTCACGTCCCCCAGGTCGGCCAGACGCCCCCCCTGCAGCCCCCAAGCGGGTGACCTCCCAGGCCGCCGCCCCTGCAGCAACCAGCCCCAAGGCGCCACAGGGAAAACCCAACGCTCCAACCAAGACGAAGCCCAAGGGAACACCTGGTACAGACGAGCCTGCATCGCCTATACCTGCATCGCCCAAGCCTGTGCCAACCAAGCCTGCATCGTCGCCCAAGTCTGTGCCACCCAAGCCTGCATCGTCGCCCAAGCCTGTGCCAACCAAGCCTGCATCGTCGCCCAAGTCTGTGCCACCCAAGCCTGCATCGTCGCCCAAGTCTGTGCCACCCAAGCCTGCATCGTCGCCCAAGTCTGTGTCTGGCAAGGCCAAGCCTGCATCGCCCAAGCCTGTGCCTGGCAAGGCCAAGCCCGCATCGTCGCCCAAGTCTGTGCCACCCAAGCTTGTGTCTGGCAAGGCCAAGCCCGCATCGCCCAAGCCTGTGTCTGGCAAGGCCAAGCCCGCATCGTCGCCCAAGCTTGTGTCTGGCAAGGCCAAGCCTGCATCGTCGCCCAAGTCTGTGCCACCCAAGCCTGTGTCTGGCAAGGCCAAGCCCGCATCGCCCAAGCCTGTGTCTGGCAAGGCCAAGCCAGCATCGCCCAAGCCTGTGTCTGGCAAGGCCAAGCCCGCATCGCCCAAGCCTGTGTCTGGCAAGGCCAAGCCCGCATTGTCGCCCAAGCCTGTGTCTGGCAAGGCCAAGCCAGCATCGCCCAAGCCTGTATCTGGCAAGGCCAAGCCTGCATCCACACAGGCCAAGGCAGGGCAAAGTGCCCCCCACACGGCTGTAAAGAAGGGCCTCACAGCTGCTTCTGCCGAGTCGCCTCTGGCTTCCTCCCCGAAGCACCCCGCAGGCCCCCCCGCTGCCGGTGCCACAGCCCAGTCTGCTGGTGCTGCTGGAAGTGCAGACAAGCCCCAAGTGCCTGAAGCGCCCAACAGCTCAGCAGTGGGTGCAGCTGGCGCAGGAGAGGGTCCTAGCAAGCCCGTGCCAGCAGAAGCAGCAGCACTTGCCGCCCCAACAGGCCAAGAAGGCGGGGGCGCAGGCGGCCACAGCGTTGACCCAACACAGCCTGCAGGGGGCACGCCCCAGGCGGCTAGCGCAGCCTGCACGCAACAAGACCAGGCTTCGCGGAGCAGTGCCAGTGCCAGTGTCAAGAAGCAGCCCAAGGCCGCGGCAGCGAAGGTGGCACAGTCAAAGCCTGCCGCTGCCACTGGCTTGAAGCCCCGGCCAGCCGGCGCTCGTCCAGCTGGGGCGGGGCGTGGGCCACGGCCTGGTGTGAAACGCATTGGGGGCGGGCCGCGGCCAGTGACGCCTGAGGCGTCTGTGGCTTCCAGGCGTCCAGGCACCTCACCCGACTTGTCCAAGCAGCCTGCAGCAGCCCCCAAAGCAGGCGGTGTGTCTGGTACCAAGCCAGCTGGGAGTCCCCTGGCCACCGCCACCAAGCCCGCAAGCGAGCCACCTGGGGCCATTGATGCCCCCGACTTGCCGGGCGTCAAGCCAGCGCAGGCCGCTGCACCGGAACCCAAGCCGACAGCCGAGCGACCAGGCCCCCCCCAAGGCCGGCCACGGCGCATGAGCGACGCATTGGGCAAGTTCGCGCCACCGGCACCAGGCAACAAGGCTGCATCAGGCCCGCCGCCCAAGGATGCCGCTGCCCCAGACGCATCCGGGGTGGTTGTGCAGGTGAGCCAGGAGGAGGCTGACGCCGTTGCAGCTGACCTCGCCCCCCGCAGCTCAACCACAGCCCCGAGGAAGGAGTTCTGGTCTGCCCCGCCCCCCATGCCGGCCTTTGAGGAGGAGACGGAGGACGACGTGGCCACGGCTGCTGCCGTGTCCCCTCGGGAGGGCGGCGGATCCTCAGGCACCCCCCTGCATGGGGTGCACGGCTCGCCCCCCGTGAAACCTGCTGCTGCAGCTGTGCCCAAGCCGGGGCCTGTGCAAGACTCAGCGCCTGCCGGCTCCGCTGTCAATCCAATGCCCCAGCCGCCCAGTGCGCCGGACTCTGCGGGCAGCTCGCCCAGCCCGGTGCCAGCCGCCCTCCGTGGTGACGCCCAGAACGGCCCCACTCCAGAGAAGCCCCTGTCCTCTCAGCTACACAGCAGCAGCAGCAGTCCCAGAAGCAGCCCCGAGCCACAAACGGCGCCACTGCCCCGCCCTGCGCCCCCAGCACGCTTGAAGGCGGGTGACTCGTCTGCACCGGTGTCACCGCCAGTGGCCAGCTCCCCAGGCACCCCCCCCTCGTCTGCAGAGGGGTCCCCCTCCCCCAGTGGGGCAGCCTCCCCACAGGAGGTGTACGAAGCACAGGGACAAGCAGTGCAAGCCGCCCGTGCTGCACAGCGAGCAGCTGACCTGGCCACCCTGTCAAAGCCCGACCCCCTGGGCGGGGTGCGAAGTGGGAACGTCCTCGCCCTGTCTGAAGCACAGGCTGCCCTGCTGCCAGATGCTGTGCAGGCAGCCATGAGCCGGCGTGCCGTGGCGCAAGAGGAGCGCTCCAACGCCGCCCTAGCGCAGATGAACCACCAGATGCGCAGTGTTCAGCGGCAGTACGGCAGCACCGTGGTCCTGGGGGGGTCCTCTTGGGGGGGGGTGGACGACAGCGAGGAGCCTGGGCCCATCCAGCACACCCGCGGCAGCAACGTGGATAAGTTGGTGTTCAGCAGCCCCCCCGTCCCGCCGTTGTATACAGCGGAGCGCCCCGGCGAGCCAGTGGTGTGGTCGCCTCCTGAGGCTGCCAACTCAGCGGCTCACAGCAGTATGGATGCTGGCCCAAGGAACTCGTCTATCCAACACGAGAAACGCGGGCTGGACCCTGCAGCCTCGGCGGCGGCAGAGGAGGATGCCGCTTTCCTGCGGGAGTCAGCTGGGGGGGCCAAATGGGGGCAGCTGCCTTACCGTGCTCCCAGCCCCCGCCGCAACTCAACTGCAGTGATGCCGCTGCCCAGGCCCAGCAGTCCAGTGCGAGCATTGGTGGGCGTCAACGGCGCGGCCCCCGCAGTGGGCAACAACAGCAACCAAGTCGTGGACGTGGCCGTGGCCGGTGCAGGCTTGCGCTCCGCTGGCAGTGTCTCCTTCGCACCCGCCCCAACAGATGCGCTGCAGCTCCCAATGCCTCGCAGCCCCACTGGGGACAGCAGCACCGCCGGCAGTGCCGTTTCGTATCTGCGTGAAGCTGAGCGCATCGCCATGGCATCTGCCCGCAGCGACGCATTGGTGGCTGCTGCCGGCGAGCGGGAAGACAGTGAGTCCAGGGCACGACGGCTGGAGTGGGAGGCCTCCCTTGCCTCCCTGCAGTCCCAAGCGGGCGAGCTGGAAGCGCTGTCTCGAGACTTGGGCGCTGAGGTGTGTGCTCGTGATGCCACTCGCCAGCTGCAGGCTGAGGCCAGCGATGCCGCCGCCTCACCTGGTAGCCCTGGTAGCACGGGCAGGGGGGGCGGTGCCTCTGTGGCCAGCGCAGATGCATCTGGGCGCTTGTTTGACCCCGAGGCAGCCCCCCCAACATTCCCCACCCGCCACTGGAGGGCTCACAAGCAGCCCCCCAACCCAGTGCTGGCGTCTCGCTTGGCCAGCACTGGTGTTGCTGTGGCCACACGTCTGCAGATGGAAAGGGAAATGCACACGGAGGACTCATCCAGTGCTGGAACGAGCATTGGAGGGCGCCCAGTGCATCCCCATGTCGCCCACGTCGCGGGGGGGGTGTACTTAACACAGCCCCAGGCAGCAGATAAACCCAGTGAGAGCGAATACATGCAGGCGAGGACGGCAGCAGCAAGCCAGCGCGGGGGCAGTGACGCTGGAGCCAACCCCATCGTGCTGCCCCCATCCGCAATGATGCACAGCAGCAGCTCGCAGCGATTGTCCCCTTCGGCGTCGCGTGCGCTGGTCGCAGGCAGGTTGCGGGGGGGGGCGTTGCAGGACTCCCTTACTGCGCAGTGGTTGGACGAGAGCCCGTTGGGACTGCAGCAGCGCCTGGGGCAGCGAATGGCAGAAGCACAAGAGCGCGCAGTGGCTGCATCTGCTGTGCTGCTTGGCTCGTCGGGGCCCCACGGCCCAGCTGAGGGGCACGTGTCCCTATTTGCTGGCGTGAACCGCCTGCTTGCCAGCGACAACGAGTGGCAGATCCCCCAAGCCGCCCCTGGTACGATCTCACTCACCATCGCGCACGTGCTGCATGCAGTGTGGCGCAGCTGCGCTGGTATGGCCGCACATGACCTGCGCTCAGTTTCAGGGCAGCTGCGTCTGGCCATGGCTGAGATGGGCGCCGTGGAGTACGACATCGCTGCTAGCGTGGGGCGGCGACTGGGGCAGGAGCACGACGACGGGGAGGCTGTGCCTGACGGCGCCCGCGCAGGGTACCGCATGGCCCAGATGGGCTTCTCGCCCAGTATCCGCACCCACGGCAAAGTGGTGGCGGACATGTCAGTGCAGACCCTGAAGGAGTACGCTGACGCCGCGTGCGACATGGCTGCTGAAATGCGGGGGGAGGGGGCGGCGGACGAGGCGGTGGGCACCCCCGCCGTCACACGGGCCCTGACTGGCCTGGCCACAGTGCTGGAGCGGGAGGCGCGCGGGCGCACGCTGGCTGCTGTCAATGCCGTGCAGGAGACACTACAACGCCTGCGAGCCGTGCGGCGAGCACTGCAGGAGAAAGTCTCCACCAGCACCGTGGAGGAGGAAGACCTGTCTGCCCGCCGGGACAAGCTGGAGAACGAAATGGTGGAGTTGCGGGCGAGTGTCGCAAGCATGCGTCAGCGCAGCGACACGGACTTCTCCGCGGTTTTGCTGGGCATCGCGCAGCAGAGCCTGGGGTTGGTGCCCTGGGACAGCATTGACATCAAGCAGCAGCACGATGAGCCGCGCACTCTGACAGACTACAAGAGCCCAAGCAGGTTGCATGCCGCGGGAGCCGATAGCGATGTGCCGCCACCCCCCCCTCCACCCCCAGAGGAGCAGCTGGGTCAGGGCGGTGCAGCTCAGCGAGACAGCAGCAGTGCCCAGGCAGGCACAAGGGAGCGCCCCCCTGCCCCCGAGACCATTGCCACCCTGGCCCTCATGGCCAGGGCTGCCTGCTCGGCGCGGCAACTGCCCTCTGTGTCCCTGGCCAGCAGCCAGCTGGGCTTGGAGAACAGTGGCATCATGCCTATCCAAGCCGCAGAAGTTGCAGGCCGTGACCTGCTGGGCAGAGCAGACCCGCAGTTGCGCACCGTGGTGGACTGGCTGACAATGCCTAACACGGAATTCCTGCGCACAGCAGATGACCGGCGTGCAGCGGCACTGGCTGCGGGAGAGGCCGACGCGGCCGCTCGCTGCGAAGCCAGATACTCAGGCCTCATTGAGCGGCAGCGGGCGCAGGCGGAGGCGGAGACGCGCTGCATGCAGGCTGAGGCTGAGGCTGCTGTGGCGGAGTTGCGGTCGCAGGCGGGCGTCGCCGCTGCCTCCCCCACCGGCATGCGCCTCAAGGTGGTGAACGACGGCCTGGTGGACGCCGCTGTGACAGGGGAGCGCATGAAGGCGCGGTGCGAACGAGCTGGACGCCGCACAGCTCGCATCCGCAGCGAGCTGGCCGGTCTTGCACGTTTGGAGTCCAAGAAGGCACAGGTGCGCGTGCTGCTGCAATCCAGCGCTCAACGCCTCATGGCTGTGCGCAACAAGGTATCTAGCCTAGTGCGCAAGTCCACAGAGCGCCTGGGCATTGACAGCGACATCTTGGAGTATTTCAGTCTCCTGCGCACCGTGGTGTCGCCTGAGTACCGCCTTGCGTTCCTCGGCAAAACACTCCAAGCTGCACCGTACTCCAAGCCCCTCCATACCCGCCTGCAGGAGATCTCTGACGGGTTGATCCGCACGGCAGCGGAGAATGCCGAGGCTCTGCAGCGTCAGTCCATGATGGTTGCCAAGCAGCGACAGGAAGCGGCCCGAGCGGCTCAGGAGGCCGACGAGCGAGCTGGCATCAGAGGCACCACATCACCCACTGGGCACTGGCGGGGGAAACTGCTGCAGTACCGAAGCACAGAGGAGTTGCACACACCCCTGCCGTCGGGGGTGAGGCTGTTTAACCCGGACTCCCCCCCCGGATCGCCTGAGCGTGCAGGCGCTTCAAGAGACTCCAAGTCCCCCCCTGAGGAGAAAGCGGCCCCCCACGACAAGTCTGACTCTGGAATAGGACGTTCCATGAATGTTCGTGACCGTTTAGCCGACTATATCCGCCGCCACCCCACCGTGCACGATGACTCGAGCCCAGAGTCTGCTGGCAGCGCGGCCAGTGCTGGTGTGCAGTCAGCTGTTGGCGCAAGCCGCGCAATCCGGAAGCAAGCAGCAATGTCAAGAGTGCTTTTCAAGTAAATAAACAATGGGTTTGCACACTTGCTGCAAGGTAGTCGTAATTGACTGCGGTCAAGCGAGATCCGGTCCCCGAGCTGGCGACATGATCAGCTTGGGCTGCTTGAGAATTTGCATACAAAAAGAGAAGTGGTTGACCACGATAGATTTAAGACTAGCCTGATGGTCGTTGAGTTTCCTCTTTCGGTTGGGTCATATCAGAGAAGCTGAGACAAGAGCCGAACAACCAGAGTGGTTTTCAACATGTCGAGCTCGCGCACATTAGCACACACCTGCTGCAGCTCATGGGCGCGACTTTCCACTACGGCTATTCGCTCCGAATATGCTGCGATTTCCAGTTTGAGTTGCGCTGCTTGCTCCAGAAGCTCTCCATCTGCCTTCACTTGCTTGGTGTGTTCCTGCGCGTGGATGGTACTTTGCTCAGAGACAAAGCAACTACGCGCTTCCTGAATCTGGATCTCAGTTTCGGACTGAAAACTGGCCGACTTTAAGGCATACTTTTGCTGTGTCCGAGATGCCGCTGCTTTTCTGGCTTCATGGAGGCATTCAGCCTTGAGCTGGGTCAAGGTGCGTGCTGCAGGGCTTTCTGTGTCTGAAATCAGCAGAGCATGCATTGTGCTCTGTCTTGTACCCTCGTTCAATTCATGGGGGAGCTGCTGGGCGAGAAATTGAACGCTGTCATGAATGACTTCATCTGCTTTCCGTTGTTCGGCTTCAGATACAGACTTGGCCCCTTCAAACAAAAGGCTTGCTTGCTTGCGTGTGGCCTGAAGCTCAAGCTTGCTTGCTTCATAAGATTCGAGCGCATGATTGACGTCAGTTCTTAGCACAGCTGCTGTAGTTTTTGCGTGCTGGAGATCTGCTGAACAGATTTCCATGTCGCTCTGCAGACTGATTCGGAAATCTTTTGTGAGCTGCTTGAGTTCATCTTCCATGTTTTTCATTCCAGTGTCTCTTGTTGATGTAAGATGAGTGTCAGAAAATGCAGCCTCCCGGATGCTGAATTCAGAAACTTCACTGAAGAGTAGTTGCTTCTCTTTGGTTGCATCACTGAGTGATACCGATGGATCTGAGGTCACCAAGGCCAGCCAAATCTGTCGCTGTAAAGTCTGAGATACTTTTTCTAGGCTCATACAAACATGTTCTATCTGAGCACGTAGCTCAGATAGATACTGCAATCGTAAGTTTTGCCAGCGGGGAAGCAACTGACTCGCACGCGACGTTGACGACAAGGCGGCTTCTGCGGACCCAATATAAAATTGTGCATCTTTGCTGACCCCACGTGAGACCATCAATCGTTTCACTAATGGCTCCGATAAAGCTGCTGAATTTCGCAACAGTTCTGTCGAGTTGAAGCCGGTTAGAACTTGCAGCTCCGCAAGCCATCTATCTTTGAGCCTAAGACCCTTCGAGTCAGCATACAAGGCTGCAAGCTGGGGGTTTGTCGCGAAACTGTCCGAAAAGTTCTGCCAATGCGCTTGTAGGCAATATGAATGCAGCTGCATTATGTTGTTGTCGTGAAGACAACTGTAACTTGCCTTCGAAAGGGAGTTGGCAGTTGAAAGCCACGCTAGCAGCTCAGGGCTGGCATTGTCGGGCGAGCTGCGGAACAAGGCTGAGTGGTGTGATGGCACACTGCTGTGAACAGGGCTGCGCGGTTCTGATATAAACACCAGTGCTGTATCATCATCGTCTGAGTCCATATCACTGCTGTCAGAGAACTTAACTCCCACAGCTGTTCCGGAAGTGTAGGTGCTCTCCGCTTTGGAGCCCTGAACTGCTTGCTGAATGCTTTGCATGACCTTTTCAGGTGAAATGGAGCGAATTGAGCCCCCACTGTCTCGCCTTAAGCGTCTCATGTGTTGGACAATTCTTCGTGTCGCATTTTGGAGCTTTTGCCGCGGCTTGGGTTCCGGTTGATCTATGGTCAAATACTTATCCTTGTCTTGAGCAGCTGCTGACCTTGCTTCCCGCCTTTCCATCTCTTGAGTAAAGTTCAGATGACTCGGTGGCATTGACTCTTCAGACAATGCAGCCTCCCTGTTTGAGCTATTGTGAGCATTGATGTTAGCCTGTTCTGGCGGAAGCCACACATCCCCGGCCCCTTTTCGCGAGTATGCCACATCCAGAATTGGGGCGATTGGAGGCGACGAGAATCTGAAGTTTCTCGTGGAAACTCCAACAGATAGATCGGCTGACATGCAGCTGTTCAGTTCATCGTAAGCACTTTTGGCGTGGGCAGTCGATGCCTCGGGCGACCCGCGCGAATTTGCTGTTGCCGATGAATGCGAATATCGCAGATTTTTGTCCAAGGAAGTTGCCCATTGAAAAACTCGGGCAGTTGCAGTTTCCCAGTTTTTTCCGGATTGGCGAAGGCTCTGCAGGTGTCGTCTCCTTGCAATCTCGTTGGACTCCGTCATCTTGCGGATTCGAGCTTCCTGCTCGTTGACTGCTGGAGGAGGACGGCCTCTTTGAGCTGTTTCACCCTTTTCAATGGTGGACTTCGGGGTGGTCACCTTCTGGATAAATCGAGACTGTGATTCCACTAGCTGCGGCTTCGCCTCAATCTGAGACTGCGACAACGGTGCAATTGCTTTCTGCAGCTGCAATGGTGCAGGTGCTTGCTGCAGCTCCAATGCTAATTCTACATCTTGGTCTGGCTGCACCTCGACATGCAACGGAGGCCCAGCAGTAGGACTCGAATAAAGCACAGTGTTCAATACAGATTGTTCACTCTTCACTTGTGTTATCTGTTTGGGGGTTTCTCTCGGGTCTGCTGGTTCCTGTTTGGGACCTAGACGAGGTGTTGCTCTGGCTTTAATCGCTTGCTGTATGCCACTCGCCATACACGGACTGAATGCTACAGAGATTTTCCGACCAGCACTTTTTGTTTGTACTCGTGGTCTTGGCTGGGACAGCACAGCAGTGTTCAGAATCCCTGTCTCATCCGCAATTGTCTCGACAGCCTTGCTCTTGGCTTGCAGTTCTGGTTGGGGTGCAATGGGCTGCCGTTTCACTGCAGAGAGAGCCAGACCATTGGTTTGGTCCTGTTTTATATCAAGTGGGCTGCTTGCTCGAGAACTAGCGCTGCTTGGGGACTGAGCCCTTGATCTGGTAACCGGGCCGTCAGGTGTGCTTGACTCGGATGGCAAGCGCGTGCTGGAGTTGGATTTTTTTCCTGGTAGCATGAAAGAAAGCCGACCAAGAAGCCGTTGTGTTTTTGATGCTGGTCGAGATTCTTGAGATCCTGCTTTCGGGGGAATTTCGCTTGTGTGTTGCATGCTCTGGACACGATCCCACTCAGACTTGTGCAACAAAGCTGCATCCGCTGTTGACACCGCAGGCTTGGGCGATGCAGCAGGCTTGGATGGTGCAGCAGACTTGGGCAATGCAGGCTTGGTCTTGCCAGATGCAGGCTTGGGCGATGCAGCAGGCTTGGGCGATGCAGCAGGCTTGGGCGATGCAGCAGGCTTGGGCGGTGCGGCAGGCTTGGGCGTCTTGGATGGTGCAGCAGGCTTGGGCGTCTTGGATGGTGCAGCAGGCTTGGGCGTCTTGGATGGTGCAGCAGACTTGGGCAATGCAGGCTTGGTCTTGCCAGATGCAGCAGGCTTGGGCGTCTTGGATG
>Ga0307982_1005182_pt1 | contig 10211 bp, 6 predicted proteins | sample OrgLakmetagen989_FD_201847 | JGI IMG/M metagenome (GOLD analysis project Ga0307982, IMG submission 201847) | Saline water microbial communities from Organic Lake, Antarctica - #989 | ecosystem: Environmental > Aquatic > Non-marine Saline and Alkaline > Saline | place: Antarctica: Organic Lake... | reverse complement strand
GAAATGGCTCGCAAACACACGGCTTTTTACAACATTGGCTTTTCAGAAGCCAAAGCCTTGTTCAGACAGAAGCTTGCACGCAAATGGGGTCACGCAATTGCTCGGGGATGGGCGACTCTTCATCTGGATCGCCTAAGGGACTTCATTGTAGTCCCCTCCTCTGCGGGTGGATACTCTTTTTTTGAGCTGCACTCTCAGAGCATGGAGGAGCGTGCCACTTTGGACCGCTACCATCACTTCCATGGCCACTCGGGCATGTGCGCCTGATTAGCTTCTCTACCTCTTAGTCTTCAAATTCCGGCCCTTCGGGGCCTGTCTCAAAATTAAGAAGTAGTATACATCCTAATTAGATTAGATTGGATTAGATTATACTCCCCAAATGCAAAGAAACAACAACAAATAGCATAAAGCTGTGTTTTGATGAATCCTTCAGAACAAGTCTGACTGGGCTGAGTGTCCTTTTGCGTAATGCAATGCTCATCTTTACTCTCATGAACCTGCAGGATCAACTCTCAGAAGGAGGCATAGGTTTCGAGTGCGCCCGGGATCTCCACTCCGACCTGTCCTCTGCTATGGCAAGCCATTCCTTGAAGTTGGCTGGTAGTCCTCTGCACTATATAGCCTTCTTTAAAGTCCGACCCCATGTCATCTCAGGGCATCCATTCGGCCTTGAGTGTGCTACCCAGCCAGTATGCAACTGCCGCGGCGCCCTAATGTGGAAAAATACGCAGTGGAGTAGTATTGAATCCATAGGACACGCACAGGCAGCTCGATGCTAAAGCTCTAGTAAAGATGTGTCAAGATCTAAATTAGCTCTATCGAATATAGCAGTTGAATTCAGCTTGTTTCGAGGAATTTTTTAGTTCAGTCGGCCACTGAAGTGCCCTTTTTTCGACATGTCTCTGAGTGCGCCAGAGCGCACTATGCGGGCAAGTAGTCAACGAAGGGAGGCAGCTGATGACCCTCTGATGGCTGCTAACGTGGTGTGCGAGACCTAACGGCCGAGAATGGAGCGGCGGTTGGTGTTCTCCGTGCTACATTAGGGTAGCCAAAAATACCCCGCCTTTTCCTCTCGGCCATCTCTCTCTCATAAAAGCAAACTCGTGAGTAGATGGCCATCTTCTACGGCATCTTCTGCGCGGCGCGGTGTGCAGCTTCGAAAATTGTATACGCGATTCACATCGAAGCTTGAGCAATGCCGCCCGGTGCACTTACCCGATTAGCAGCGGCAGCGGCCGGAACCACCGGCGGTTCTATTGAATTTAGGGCCTAGAATTGGCCGAGATCGCTTGAGATTTCTAGTGCAGCAGATCTCCCTTTGTAGTGTAAAAGGAGCCCCAAAATCAACATATTTATATCCAACGGATTATTTTTCGTGGATTTACGTTACAGGACCAAACCATGCATGGCACATGGGGTTCGCGCATTACGTCTTGGGATGCTTTTGACATGTTTTGAGACAGGCCCCGAGGGGCCGGAATTAGGGTAGAGATAAAAAGCAAAGCCAAAGCAGCTCAAGCTAAACCTAAGATCTAATCAAGCGCATATGCCCGAGTGGCCATGGTAGTGGTGGTAGCGGTGCAAAATAGCACGCTCCTCCGCGCTCTTCGCCGCGTTAAAAGCCGAAATCCGAAATGCCCCCGGTTAGTCAAAATTCAACCCCGTTCTTGGTTTCTTACGTACGCCGCACTACAGTGTGGTAAAACAAGAACAAGATATTCATAGAAATCCAAAAGAGATACATCGAAGATACCGCTTATGATAGCTACATAGGCACCTAGCCAGGCTCTTAGCCCGGCTCGGGAGTTTCTGTAGACGCCAACTAGATGGGACGCTGCCTGTTAGTGACTAAATCCAGTCCACCCTTGGGCCCTTGTGGGCTCAGTAGAAGAAGGAGTGAGGCTTTCGGTCCGGCCCGTAGGGCCCTGTCGACGCCAACTAGATGGTGCCTTGTTTTGGTAGTTGCCGATTATTGGACGTTAGTAAATCCAGCCACTTAGCATTAAGAGATGCCCTTTTGACGCGGGGGTCAGGGGCCCAAGTGCTAAACATTCACTTCCATGATGCCGAGACACTGCGCCAACGAGCACTGCGGCTTCCACTTGACGACATTCGCTGGATCGTTTGCCTCCAAAGTCGCGCGTGTTAGGAACACTCTCTTCTCAGCCACGCCAGGCTCCTTTGCACCCTTCAGCACGCCTGCACCCTCGTTTAGGGCGCCCTCGTCTCGGAGCCACATTACGGTGAAACTCTGCTACCAATTTAGCACTTACCAAGAAGGATTTTCGTCAAGGCCGCCTATCGAACTGCTATGACTTTTGCCATCCTTGGTAAAGCCTACCGGGCCAGCTGAGCAGGAATTCTCGCGAGAATTAGGCAACCTCGACGCATGCAAAGCAACTCTATCCACTACTGCAGCGTTCACCGTATGTCTGCTTTCTCCATGTGGTGCTATGCTCAACCTTTCAGCGGCTTCATAAATGACATCGTCGATAGATCCCCTGGGCAATTTTGTTATGGCATTAGATAACTGCGGTGGGCTACCATGTTGCCACACATTGATGGATGAGTCTTCACATACAGGCTCAAGTAGCTGAGGGCCAACAGACCGCAGATTTTGCTGCGATTGCCCAGTAATGAGCACTTTTGGTAATTTCGGCTGCGATGCGCGCGCTGCACCGCTGCATAGCAAATTATGGGCACTTCTCTCCTTGCTATAAAAGCTATTGCTGCTGCTGCTATTGCTGCTGCTGCTGCTGCTGCTAGTACTATTAACATTACTACTGCTGTTACTGCTGCTACTGCTTCTACTGTTGCTACTGCTACTACTCCTGCCGCTGCTGCTGCTTCCATCACTGCTGCTCAAAATTTGGCTAGACGATAAATTGTCGAGATATCGTGGTTTATTCAGTGTGCTAACTGGACTAATAATGGATGCAACAGGAGAATGCGGCCAGGAGAGATCCGTTTTATTGCCTATGCCTGAGGTACGCATGATGTGATTTTTTGAAGAAGTTCGATGGCCAGAGTTCAAAAGACCGTCTTCACTACAGGATATGTCTGATGTACGAGACAAGGAGTTCGTGTCGGAGCTGAAAAAGGGCAGCACTCGGGATCTTCCATATTGGTACCGACCAGCGGCTTTCAAATACAGTTCAAGAGGCGTTCGGTCGCATGCGCGCATTGCTGCAAGGCACGCCACCGAACATCGTTCTTTATTTTCCATTGATGTACCGCTGTGATTGCTTTGACGCCAGCCTAGCTTAATAGCCTGAAGTTGGGCAAAAGATGTACCAATCCGTGTGTATGAAAAGATACACGCATGCGCTGCCATGGCGTAGGCGCTGGTAGACGCAAATTGGGGCGCGAACATAACAAAAATCATGTATCCAAAAGCATAACAGCTCACGAGCATACAAACAGCCGATACTGCGAGCCAGGTCACGAGCCGGCCTAGTCGTAGCACTGAGGCCTCACGATCGCCATATGAGTTAGATATGGTGCGATGGTGGCGAGAGACGTAATACAGCAATGGCCGCTGATGCAGCCGTGCTTGGTTGAAAAAGAAGGCCGACACCGCGAATTGCATTGGCACAAATCCCAGAAAGTAAACGGCGGCGACAAACATTTCGAAGTACACGGTGTACAGATCTAGGAAGGCCACGATCGGACACACGAGGTCTGAGCCAATGCAGATCAGCGCGCTTACTGTGAGTAGAAGAGGATGCTGAGCCACAAGCGGCCGCCGTAATTGCCGGGTACGGACGTGGTAGGTCTCGTCCCTTATGAATAGCGCCAATAATACCGTTGTGAACATGGATGCTCCACTAAAAAGGATTAAAGTAGCCTTGTGCCACGCCAAGGGAAGCGCCATGTACCCGTATTGACCACACGCCAACAGCAAGCCGGTTAGAGTCAGAGCTGGGACCTCAACCGCATACATTACATCGCGCACGCTCCAATTAAAATATCTTGACCTCGACCCTACAGGAGAAGGCAATATTTGTCTTTTTTGTTTTATCCGCCACTGCTGAGAAGTGAATTCGAATGCGGCCTCGCCTGCAGTCCAAAACGCGAACGCTGGCGCGAGGATGCGCATCACCACCAGAAATGGCCACCCCGAGAAAACATCCTTGTAAGAAGTATCGTGCTCTGGTCGTATCACGACAAGCCATTCAGGTGCCAGTAAATCAATTGCTTGCCCCTGACAAAAGTCGCTCAAAACGCCTGCCGGGTCACCGACTGTTACGATGGTCATGAATGCTTGAGAATACCTTGAGTGACCCATGTCCTGACGCCGGTAGGCTAGTACTCCAGGGGGGTCCCACGGTTCAATTATCACAATTCCCGCAGCTCCAGCGCGCTGCATCACGTTGTACACTGTGTGTTCTCTACAGCGAGTTGCAGAGCCGCTATACACCACTATTTTGCCGCGCACGTCTACACCTTCACTCTCAGGCCTATCGTCTGCTAGTTTTGACTGGCTACACAAGGCATCGCCCTGCAAAAATACCGCTGAAGTAGTCACCGTAGCAGCTTGAGGTCCATAATTAATTAAAGTAGCTGAATTCCACCTCTTTTCTTCGCCATTCGATCTAAGTACGACCTCGCAGTCGCAACTCGCGAGGAGACCTGCGAAAGCTATCTCTAGTAATAAATACCGACGCATGTCTTATATCGCAGCTCACCTTGTATTGGTAAAATGTCGCAACATGGTGCTGGGCTCTGTGTTTCGCTTATAGAAATCTTTGAGTATATCTTAAATTGTACGATCAATTGGTTTCATCTGTGCCTGCCCTTCTTCTTTCTCCCAGGCGGACATTTTCCTATTTTCCTTCGTTGCAAGCTTCTATCTTAAGTACGTAATACAAGCAATAGTAAAGTGCGTGCACGGTCTTTTCGCCTGCGACATTCTTGCTCTAATATTTACAAGACAAAACAATAAACTCAGCTATCTGTAGCTAAAACTCAAAAACGAAGCTAGCTAAAGTACACGCTTCGCTCGCTTGCTTGAAATAGGACACTGCATAGAGAGACTCTAGCATGCGGCGGCACTCAAGCACAATTATCCTTATTGTAGTTAAATAGTTGCGCTATGTCCGGGGGGTAACCTCGACGAGGTCAACAAACAGAGATGCTGTTCGAGAGAAACAACACCGACGTACAAAAGCGCAAAGACCGCGGCAGCGAATCGGAAGGGAAGAGAAGACATAGTTCGCTTGAAAGCAAGCCATGGACGCCATCTGGAGTAGCTTTATTAGACCTACTTAATCCTGGAGGGTACGAACTTCTGGTTCCCTCTTACTCAGAACGAGAATTGGATCGTAGATCACTTTCGTTTGCCGATGCTGCACGCACGCACATGGTCATGGACGCTGATCTTAGCCGGTTCAAAACCATCGTTTTGAAGCGCTGGCCAACTCTGGGCTGGAAGCAGCGGCATAAGGTGGAAAGACTTTTGCCTTTACGTTGGGTTCTCTTGGGCGGCTGACTGGCGAAGTCACTTTGTGGTTCAAGGCACCGACTCCAATTTCAACAAAAGAACTTGGATTAACTTCCACCCAAACCCTTCAAGCTGCCCCTTGAATGTCTTGGGTTATGTGCAGCCACCTTTGCACTGTATGCGTTGGCGTCGCAAACTTGGCCCCATCGGGTGCTTGAACGACGAATCGAGTGACGACAATGCAGAACATGCTGACGACGAAGGTGGCGTGGGTGAGTGCCCCGAATTCACATGTGCACTACTCGAACGCGCCCTCGAAGACGCCACAGAAGCCAGCAACCTAGCGATTCCTAGTGATTTCGACGAGCGCCGCTCAATGCTCGATTGTGAGCGCCCGGTGTTGCGGCGGACCATAGTACCGCCGTGACACTCGGCGTGGCAGTGGAGCCACTCCCTACCCTGACGTTGCTGACCCCGCAGAACCGCCGCAGGTGCCCAACGTCACTAAAATCTTGATGCGGAACCATGTGACGCACACCGAGGCGAAACTAGCGGAGCAGGTGCTCAACGTTTTAGAAGATACGCTCCAGGCTACTAACCCGAAAAGCTGAGTAAAAGCTGCGCGCTGAAGCCGAAGTCGAAGCGGAGGAAGTGGAGGCCGCGGTCATGTCGCTGCGTGGGGCAATCGCGGCTTTCAAGGCAGCGAAGGACGAAGGCTTCGACAACAACAGCGTGATCGACGAGGGCTTCGGGGTACGTGCGCTGAGGGAAGCTTTCAACCAATTCGGCATCAGCGTGCAGCTCTACTGGAACGGGGCGGTAAGTTTAAGTTTGCCTTGATGAGCACACCAATCAAAGGCCGCTCACTCATCTTTCCCTCTATTTTTTTGAATTAGTTGGTCGGCCCGGACTGCCGCACTCTGTTGAAAAATTACGCCGGCATACTGGCATACATGAGCGACAAAATCAAGGCAATTCGCGGCGACGTGGAAGCTGCGGATTTTGTGCAGCGCCACAGTTGCGTCATCGCACCGCTTGCGCTCGTGAGCAGCGGCACGCGGCGGGTCACGGGCAGCGGCGCAGACGGGCTGCTGAGCGAGGACGAAAAAATGGAGCTCAAGGAGGCGTGCGCGGCCTTTGGGGTGGCGTGGAATGCGAGCTACAACCGCCCCCTGATCCCAAAAGGGCACATTGTCGTGGCGCATGTGCCGTGGTTCGTGGACCAGTACGGCATCTGCGGCGTCTTCGGGGAGGGCGGCTGCGAGGCGCTTCACGTGGTGGACTCGCTCTGTCGTAAGATGGTATGTCAGATGCGCAACCCCGAGGCCCGCCACAAAGCGCACACCCTTCACCGCACTGCGCGCTCGTTTAGAGCTATTAGCTAGTAGCTAGTAGCTCGTTGCTGGCTGGATGTGCAGTATTTATGGATAACTAGAGTATTATAATCCCCCCAAATTGAGCATTTGGCATAAGTTTCAAACATACGCCATAATGGGGCTATAAGTGGAGTTATTACTCTCCTCGGTGTGCCTTCATGGGTAAATAGAGCCAGCCTTTATGCGCGTTAATGCACCGGAGGTACAAAAAAGACGGCGCCAGCACAAAGGATACCGAGTAACATTTCGCACAAGGCAACCCTCACTAAAAACGAAGTGCTGAGGGCTTATTACAGCTGACACAAGTAGTCCCTTCCAGTGTACAAAATATCAATCAGATTTGACTCTGGTGGCGACTTCCACTTCATTTTTGACGCGATGAGTGCGATAAGAACACACTGAAGACGCATCGACTTTAACGACGTCCCTCAAAGGACCATGTGTAGGCAAGCCTTCAACTCGGACCTATATTATTCCTCACGTCATGAACCTTTGCGTATATTTTCGTTGAAGGGTGGCCTACATAGGGTCCTTCTGGAGAATTCCCGGCGCGCGACACGATTACAATCGTGCTGAAAGATGGTGGAAGAAACTGTAGTGGGTGCAACAAATTAGCAGGCGAGTGTTCAAAGTTCATCCGCCACCCTGCTGAGTTGGCTATGCTGCTTCCATCTATGCGTGCGCTGTCCACTAACATTGCTCACAAGGCTTGATCTATTCAATAAGGTATGTCGCCGCCGGAAGCTGCATGGTGAGCTAATTTCACGATTTACGACCAGAACAGGTTCCGAAACCGCACACCCAGTCCTTTAAAGAATGTCCACTTTCTGGCCAAATCGTCGACCGTGGCGTGTCACGAGTCACGAACGAGGTCATCACGGCGACAGCACGGCAGCAGTTGTGAACCACCAAGAACTGGAAAAGACGCCGCCAGAATTTACCGTTGCACACCAAGCAAGAAGATAGAAGATACTACTAATTTAATTAACTCTGTAGTAGGGCCCTGGAATTCCCACCTTCAGAAAGTGGCCTTGGGAATTCCCAAGATTCCCGGGAATTCCCAATATTCCCGGGAATTCCAACAAATGACCTTGGAACTCCCGGAATCCAGGATACGGGGACTTAGAGGTTGCTGGAACTAGTCACCAGTGAGATCAAGAGAAAAGCAACCCCAGCGGCTCACCGAAACGATTTCGCCGATGGTGCTCTTTGCAAGCCCCTTTCATTTAACACCGGTTTGCTGATAGCCAACTGAATGTCCACATCAGGAATCGGGAGTGCCATTAGGCCAGGGCTCAGCACTGCGCTGCACGACGCAAAAGAAATACGGACGATTTTCAAAGCGACGTCACCCGAAAGATCCCCCCTGTAATTTTTGAGCTGGGAATTCCAATTGGAATTCCACAGATTTCAACGCCGGGAATTCCCGCCTCGGGAATTCCAGGGCCCTACTCTGCAGTGCTATCTGTAGTACAGATACTCCAGCGGCGCGGGTCCGCCGCACCGCGATCAACGTAGTCGAGTTGATTGATTTGAGTGGAAACGTGGAAACGTGTCAGAACATGTATGTACCCAGCACTACAGTACTGTACAGAACATGTACGGTACGTATGTAAAAGCTACCCAGATAAAAATGTGATGTGACACACACACACACACACAATTTTCCTCGGTAGGCACTTTCTGGTCGTGTCAGCATAAAACATCAAACTACGTTGATCTACTGTAATTTTTGAGACAGGCCCCGAAGGGCCGGAATTAGAAGACTAACAGGTAGAGGAGAAAAGCAAAGCAGCGCAAACCAAGCCCAAGAAGCTAATCAGGCGCACATGCCCGAGTGGCCATGGAAGTGATGGTAGCGGTTCAAAGTGGCACGCCCCTCAATTTTTGGTACCGGAACCCTCGCTAATGTGATATTTTACGTGATGATAGCTGTTTTTTTCCAACAATGATGAGCGTCGACGCGCCCGCAAACGAGAGCCCCTTGTGACATGGGGGCTGAAGTTTATATAAAAAGTAATTATGAATGCTTTCACAGAACTAACTAGCCGAGAGTAAGCTCTGCGTGTATGTAGCCTAAAATCTTACTTGAGAAGAGATATTCGTGTTCTTCCGACGCCTTCATTACGCACGAAATTTTCACCTCCACATCTTAAAAAATGCGTAGTGAGCGAGAGCGACGATGCTTGCGTCGACTGTGACCCAGACTTAACTTAGGTGGTGATAGATGACTGGGTCACAGTCGACGCAACCAATTTTTTCGTTTCGATGTTTTACGGCACTCCTTTATGACATACTCGTTAGGCCACCCAAATGCACGGCCCTTCAAGAGAAAGTGCAATTCGGAAGGCTAGTAGGCGCACTCAGGTAAAATCATACCTCATTATGCTTGAATAATACTTTATCTCCGCATTGCACTCAATTTTGGTGACCTCGGCGCCTAAATACTGGGTAATTTACTGATCATTGCACTGCTCTCTTTGGGTGTGCCAAGAAGGCTGCTTCAGTTCACTAATGATCATTAACTCGATCAAAGAAAGAGGCCTTGATGCCAAAAAATAAGCTCATGAACAATCTTTATATTTATTATGCTTTCGATGCCCTCTGCCTCGGTTGATTATAGCAAAGTATTCTAGGTGCGTGCTAGAGGCCTCGTTGCAGCTGTGCTTCTTTAAATGAAATCGCGTTTTTAAATCGTACATGGGTCTCAGAAATTCGAGAAGCCCCATTTTCGACTTTGTATTTGTATTTTCTTTCTGATCAGAATCGGGATAGTTCGCGTTTTTTTTTTTGAAGGGGCCTTTTCAAACGAAATATAGGCCAAGGCAAATCTTTCTAACCCCGTCGTTACGTCGTTACGGGTGTCTGGCCAATCAGCTCTGGCTTCGTTGGCTACAGGGGGGATCTGTGTTGGCATCACCCCGCATGTATATGCCCTTTTGCCTTTGATTAAGAAGTCTGTTCCTTTCTGTGTTTGATCCGCTTACTTGGTGCTGATCCGCCTGTATTATACACTCGGAAACTGCTAGGGCGCACACTCTTCGGTGCAGCCACTAATCGCTTTTCAGCACCCATGCCATCTCAGGGCACCCATTTGACCAAAAGTGTGCTACCCAGCCAGTGAGCAATAGCTACGGCGCCCGAGTCACAGGCATCCGAGAAACGCGGCCTGCCTAACGAAAAATTCGGTTGTGGTGATAGCTATCAAGGTCCATGACACTGAGCCTTTGAAGGAGAATGGCTGGACTAATGCGATGATGGAAGGCATGAAAAAAAAACCTGTACTGACCGTTTATTTCCAAAAATGGGCGAATGCCGGGAGGTGCTGGGCGGTGGACCAGCACCTCCTTCGAAGCTATAAACGCTTCGAGTGCAACCGGGATCTCAAACTT
>Ga0307982_1005180_pt1 | contig 10214 bp, 8 predicted proteins | sample OrgLakmetagen989_FD_201847 | JGI IMG/M metagenome (GOLD analysis project Ga0307982, IMG submission 201847) | Saline water microbial communities from Organic Lake, Antarctica - #989 | ecosystem: Environmental > Aquatic > Non-marine Saline and Alkaline > Saline | place: Antarctica: Organic Lake... | reverse complement strand
GACGAATTCTTTCTCAACCGAAAGCGTGTGACGAAAAGCGAGGTGAGCACCACAGTCAGCCCGAATTCGTTGACAAGGGCTTGATGATGGAATGGATTAGAGGAGACACTCGTGTTGTTTGAATGCTTTGATTGCATTTCTACAATTTAATCGTTTGTTGAGGCGGCGCTACTGAAATGAGTAGGTTCATGCTTCTCCTTGCTCTGCTCTCCACTTGCCAGGTTACGTCGTTGCTCGAGTCGGCGGGCTTTTCCAAGTCAAACCCGTATTACATTGTGCAGCAAGGCAAAGTCAATGCGCTCTGCTTGTCGAAGGACGAAGAGCGTTTACAACTACTCAAAGAGGTGTATTATGCTATTCGTGAATCTCTCTCCTGGTTTTTAGGGTGTTTATGTTTCTAGTTTGTCTTGTGCACCATTCTCACGATACGTGCTCTTCTCTTGCAAAGGTTGCGGGGACCCGTGTGTACGAAGAGCGCCGCGAAGAATCGTCGGCCATCATTGTGGAAACCAACTCCAAGCGCGACAAAATCCAAGAAGTGATCACTTACATCGAAGAGCGACTTGACGAGCTCGAAGGTGAAAAAGAAGAGCTGAGCGCGTACCAGAAGTGCGACCGGGCCAAGCGCGCCCTCGAGTACACCATTTACGACAAGGAGCTCCGGAAAGCGCGCGAGCAAGTGGACGCATTGGAGATGCAGCGCGCCGACGACGCTTCGGCCGTGCACGCGCTCCACGAGCGCTGCCAGGCCACCCAAGACGACGTGGAGGCGCAAAAGGAGCAGCTGGCAGCGGCCGAAGCGGACGTAGAGCGCCTGGAGCGCGAGCGCGCGAGCCTGGAAGCCGAACGGTCCGCGGCCGTGGCCGCCCGTGCGCTGCTGGAAGTTGACGTGCGGGAAATGGAAGAGCGGTGCCTCGCGGACACGGAGACCCAGGGCAAGCTCGAAGAGAAAGCGGCCGGGCTGGACGTGGCCATCGAAAAAGCCAAGAAAGAGTTGGCGGAAGTCGCCCAGCCGGAGTACGAGCAAACCCGCGAAGTGCTGCAAGCGGCCGAAGCTGAAGCTGCGTCGACGAGTTTAGCCATGAACGAGCTTCTGGCGAAGCAAGGCCGTGGGCAGCGCTTCAAATCCGCGAAAGATCGCGACGCGTTTTTGATGGACCAGTTGAAAGGCTTGTCGGCGTCGGTGGCGGGCAAAACCACTGTGGTCGAGAAGCTCAACGAGCGGATCAAGGCAGCCGCTGCCGAGCTCAAGAAGGGCAATGCGGCTGTGGCCCAGAAGGAAAAGGACATCAAAGCGCGGCAGCAAGCCCTGCAAGAGTTGGGTGCTGGCATCGCCGCCAAGACGGAGCAGCGGCACGAGCTCGCGGAAACTCGCAAAGCGGCGTGGGGCGCCAAGCAAGCTGCCGACGACAGCGCCAAAGCCTGGCGCGACAGCTTGCAGAAGCACGAGCGCGACTACCGGTCGTCCATGCCCAAGCACATTGCCATGGGCCTGGAAGCGGTGGCGAAAATCGTGAAGGACGAGAAGATCCAGGGCTACTACGGCCCGTTGGTCGACAACTTCACCCTGACCTCCACCAAGTACCGCGTGCCGGTGGAAGTGGCCGCCAACAACGCCCTCTTCAACGTGATCGTCGAAGACGACGCGGTGGCGTCCCGTTTGATTGCCAAGCTGAGCAAAGAAAACTTGGGCCGGCTCACGTTCATGCCCTTATCGCAGCTGGCCACGCAAAATTTCGAGTACCCGTCCAGTTCCGACGTGCGCCCTCTCATGAAGGTGGCGCTGCGCTACGACCCCAAGGTAGAGCGGGCCATGGCGCAAGTGTTTGGCAAGAAGCTCATCGCGCGGGACTTCGACACGGCGCGGCAGTTTGCACAAGAGAGCAACATGGACGCGTTGACCATGGAGGGGGACGAGGTGAACCGCAAGGGCGCGCTCGAAGGCGGGTTCCACGACGACCGCCGCAGCAGGCTCCTGGCCTACGCGGGCATTCAGGACGCCAAGCGGGAGCTGGCGGCGGCGGTGCAGGCGCAAGACACCGCGGCGGCGTCGTCGCTCGAAGTGGACGCATCGGTGGCGGGAATCATGGGCGAAATTCAGCGCGAAGAGGCCAAGCGCTCCAACACCAAGATGGAAGGCGGGCAGGCGCAAATCGAGCTGAAGCAGTTGATGGAAGACTTGGCGTCCGTGGAAGAACGGCTCCAGCGCGACAGAACCGAAGCGCTGCCCGCTGCGAAGCAAGAGCTCTCCGCGCTGCGGGCCCAGGCCGAAAGCTTCCAGCAGGAGCTCGGCACCCCCCTACAGCAAACCTTGAGCAGTGCGGAGCAGGCGCAGCTGGCCAAGTTGAAGAAAGCTCAGGTCGCGCAGCAAGCGGCAGTGACGTCCGCGCAAGAAGCCAACGAAGCTGCCGCGGTCGCCCGGCAAAGGCTGCAAGCTCTGCTGAAAGACAACTTGCTCAAGCAGCGCGAAGCCATCACAGCTCAGTTGAGCTCTTCCGGTGGCAGCGGTGGCGGCGAAGACAGCGACATTGGCGAGCGCACTCTGCACCTCGACATGAAGACCAAAGAGCTGGCGCAGGTCTCACGCGAAACCGAAGCGGTGGCGGACGCCCTGCGCAAGTGCACCAAAGCGCAAGCAGCTGCGAAAGAAGCAGCGCGCGTCTGCAAGAAAACTTTGGGGGACCTCAAGAGCCAGGAGGCCTCAGACGCCGAAGCGCTCGCGGAAGTAGAGAAACAGGCAGAGAAACAGCTCAACAAGCGCAGCATGCTGGTGCAAAAGCGTGAAGAAAACTTGCGGAAGATCCAGCAGCTGGGGTCCTTGCCGGCCGCGGAGCTGGAAGAGCACGCCAACGACGCGGTGAAAGACTTGATGCGGAAGCTCCACAAGTGCAACCAAGAGCTGACCAAGTACTCGCACGTGAACAAGAAAGCCTTAGACCAGTACGTGAACTTCTCGGAGCAGCGCGAAGCGCTCTTGGAGCGAAAGACCGAGCTGGACCAGGGCGCAGCGGCCATTGAAGAGCTGATTGACGCGCTCGACCGGCAGAAGGACGAAACGATTACGCGCACGTTCCGTGGGGTATCGAAGCATTTCAAAGAAGTCTTCAAGGAACTGGTGCCCCAGGGCAGTGGTGAGCTCGTCTTGAAAACCTCAAGCAACAGCGGCGGTGGCGGCGCAGCGGAGGACGACGGCGACGAGGGCACTGGCACCTTGTTGTCGGCCAAAGAAAGCGCGGAAATTAGCTCTTCCAAGGGCGCTGGAGGTGTAGCCGTCAGCGACTTGGTGGGCGTGCAGGTGAAGGTGAGCTTCACTCCCGCGGGGGAGGTCTACCTCATGTCGCAGCTCAGCGGGGGGCAGAAAGCTCTGGTGGCGCTCAGCATCATTTTCGCCATTCAGCGCTGCGACCCCGCGCCCTTTTATTTGTTCGACGAGCTGGACCAAGCGTTGGACTCCACGTACCGCGCGGCGGTGGCAGCGATGATTGCGCGCCAAGCCAACGCCGCGCAGCCGACCCAGTTCATCACCACCACTTTCCGCCCCGAGCTGGTGCAAGTGGCGTCCAAGTGCTACGGGATTTCGCTGCAGAACAAAAACAGCAACATCCACGCGTTGAGCAAGGGCGACGCGCTGAGCTTCGTGGCGGATTTGATGAACGAAGAAGAGGCGGTGGGCGCACAGGGCGCGGACGCGACCATGGCGAGATCAGGGCGGAAGCGGGCGCAGGCCGAGCAGCCCCTGGCGGAAGAAGAGGAAGAAGACGGCGACGAGGACGATGCGGACTCAGACGGCGAGGATGACGAGGACGAGGACCCTGAAGAGGACGAAGAGGAAGCCAGCTCGGCCAGGGCCAGCAAACGAAAAGGCCGGCGATAAAGGCGCAGTGATGTCGTCTGTACGCACTGGGGATCTCTGGTGCATTTCCCCTTGCACCGTACGCTACTGCTACGCACCTACTTACCTTTCCTTATATTGCATATTTATTCTTGCCAAATCAATTTGGATACCGTAAAATTTCTTAAAAAGTCATGATAGCGGATAAGAGTACGTATTTTTAGTTTTCAATTTTCAATCTCAGATGTCGACGTCGATCGTCGATTTCGATTTCGAAGCCGATGAAGGTGGCTATTGGCTATTGGGATTGACCCGAGATAATGAGAGGGAAATCAGATAAATTCTGTCCTCTGGATTTGAAGGAACTCGTGATCCGATCTGGTCCTAAGGACTATAGTACTCGAGACTCGAAACGCCCCCCTTCTTAATAACCCCTTAAGTTCCTTTAGCCTTTTTAGTGTTAAGAGTTAAGTTATAAGTTATTATAAGTAATAAGTTAGTTAAATCTTAATCCCGAACAGTAACCAAGAAAACTGCGGGTTTCCGGGTTTTAACCCACCTACGGTCCCCGAAACATTAGTGGAATCATAAGGGGGCTCAGTAAAAACTTGTATACACCCAGCAGTCTCGTGGAGTTTCTCGGCTACTGATCCCAAACCCAAAATTCATACGGCATATGTTTATTATTATGGAGGGTTCTCGTAGCGAATTGAGGCACACGGCTAGTTCCAACTAGGTAACTAAGGTAGCCTGTTCCAATTTCCTCTCCTCTAAACAGGAATACGAGCGACGAGGTCTTTGAGGTCGGCTCCCGTAATAGTACCGTAGCCAGCAGCGTTGACTCGGGCTACTTCGATGTTATCTTCGGTCAATTTCTCTTCCATAACTGCCTTGAGAGCCTTCACTGCAAGGACCTCCGCTTCAGCCAGGGACATGGTTTCGGAATACTCCTCTGTGAGCTGTGTTTGCGCACCGTCTGAACCACTGCCAATGGCTTTGGCCTTGTATTCCACGTACGTGCCCGACGGGTCGCAAAAGAAAAGGTGAGCGCCCGTGTCGTCGTGGCCCGCCAGCAACAGGGCTACGCCAAACGGCCGGCTCATTTTCTTTTCGTCGCCGGACTCCCCAAACGACAACATCAAGTCGCAGGTGGCCTGCGCGAGGGCTTCGGTGCGCATGGGCTCGTTGTACGAGAAGCGGTGGTTTTGCGCTTCAATCCGCGCGTGGTCCACCAGGGTGCGCGCGTCCGCGATCAAGCCCGACATCGCTGTCCCGATGTGGCTGTCTACTTCCATTACTTTCTCCACCTAGAATGCGTGCGTAGAAGTTTAGTAAATAAGTTGAAACTAGCAGGAATGGGGCCTAAGCCTTTGTCAAGCGAGAGCATGGAGCCTCAATTTGAACTCGGGTATGCGACTGAAAATAGCACTCCCTGCACTTCTACCCTAGACACACACCGATGACGCCTCCATTAGCGTAGAAGTAACACGCTTCTCAACAGCGAGCACAATTCCCTCAGCAGTCTTGATTCCGACCGCCGTTGATCCGAGCTGAATCGCTTTGATAGCATATTCCACCTGCATAAAAGACAAGAGTCGGGGAAGGTATGTACCAGGCGAGATGAGAGAATCTTGTTTATGAAAGCAGATGTTTCGCTACTTGTTCACTCAACCTCGCGAGACTACTTCTTTTGGATTGCTTGCGCTTGTTTGATTAATTTGAAAACAGGGCCATGAGGGGAAAGCAGAGAAAAAGGAATGAAGAGGCGCAAGGAGTCCTACGAGTGCACAACATAGAATCATCTCTCTAGTTAAGACGCGGCAAACACATGCGTGTCCTCTTCTTGATGCCGAATGTGCATCGATTCTCACCTGAAATAGACGCCCCTCTGGACTGAAGGTGCTCACCCCACGATCATAGCCTGAGTTCGACGCGTACATGGTGGAGTCCTTTCCGCAACACAAAAGGCAAGCACAAACATGAGATTGAACTGGAAAGCTTGGAGAAAAACATGCGGTCGTACGAAACTGTAGCTACGCTCCCAAATGACTGGACCACTCTGACGCAACCTGGCAAGAGCGCTACTATCACGGCCGGCGCAGGCTACCTTGTAAAGCGGGGACGGGAGGCTCTCAAGAAATCGAATGCAACAAAAGCAAGGTGTTGACTATACAATATTAGAGCAAGAGTTTAAAAAAAGAGAAAGCAAGAACTGTACAGTCAGTCTTCATTCTCAGACGACTCCACGAAGGGAGTGTGAACTCACAACTAGCTTTCTCCCATCGACTCGGGAGCTCGATTCATAAATGAGCGTCACGCACATCACCAGTAAGCAAAACGATGAAACCCTAGGCTCTGCATATTGTTCCATTTTACGTGTGGTCTCCAAAAAAGCTCATCGATCTTATTTATAAAAGTATAATTGATTAGTTCTGGCATGCTTTTCTCGGTCTAAACTTCGGTTTCATCGAGCCTCCTATCCCTTTCCTAGCTAAATACTTCTAAGCAGGTTTCCTTTTCTATTTACTAATGCTTTCATTCGCCACATGCTTCAACTGCAGGCACATCGCACTACCATGCTGTGACCGCAACCAAGGGGCTAGTCGTGGTGGACTTCTCGGCAGGATGGTGCGGGCCTTGCCGCATGATTGGGCCACATTTCGAAGCCATGGCAGCGCAGCACCCTGATGTCACCTTCGCTAAGGTGCACCATCAAGATATCTAATGCTCTTGTTTTACGTGTGCTTTGATCTTTGCATTTTGAAGGACGAAACGAAGGAGCCTATATTCCTATTCTGCATTCCGCGAGAACTGTGCCGAGTTTTCTCTCTTGAGCTACAGGCTAGTACCCCTCCTTACTAGGAGGAATTTGAATGACTATGTGCTTTCTGCTTTTCTAAGGTGCAAGAAGATGACGGTGCTGAAGGCAAGTCAATCGTGGCTGCTGCTGGCATTAGCGCCTTCCCGACATTTTTCTTCTTCATCGATGGCTCCAAAAGGTGCGCCTCTTTTATTATGCGTGATGCAACTCAAATGCTACGCGCGGATGTCATTTTATGATGCCTCTCATCCTGCTTCTTTTCTAAAAGTTTTTCTAATTTTATTCGCTGTTACCGTCATTTCCATGGGTTTTGCTTTTGGGTGTACAGGGACGAAATGAAAGGTGCGAACCCGGCTACTCTACAGGAAAAAGTGGCACAATGGCACGCTGCCGTGCCTCAATCCTTTGCTGGCAGTGGCGCTACGCTTGGCGGCGGGGGTGCCCAGTTAGACGCGGCTGCGGCGCGGGAAGCTCGGCTCAAGAAGCTCGGCGGGGGTGGTGGAAGCTCCGCAGCGCCTCCCTCGTTCACGTTAGACATGAACGCCGCACCAGCAGCTGCAGGGTCCGGAACAGCGGGAGCCAATTCGATGGAAAACGACGACGATGCTGGCCTCCAGGCAGCTCTTGCGCTTTCGATGAACGATGCGCCGTCTCCAACCGCAGGAGCAGCAGCAGCGGCTGAATCTCCCGTGGCTCCCCCACCAGCAGGCAGCGGGGAAGGTGCCGCGGAAGCAGCCGCGACCACCGCCAGCCAATCGCCGGAGCCCATGGACGAAGGGTCGGACCACGCTGCTGGTGCCGCCACAACAGAGCTGCCCCCTGTAGACGCCAAACTGTTGAACGAAGGCACCGCCATGGGGTTTCCCGAGCTGCAAGTGCGCAAGGCCCTCATGGCCGGCTGCAGCAACCTCGACGCGGCAGTGACTTGGGTGCTGGAGCACGGCAGCGACGCGAACATCGACGACCCAATTCCGCCCGTGGCCAAGGGGAGCAGTGGCAGCAGCAGCAGCAGCAGCAGCGCTGACGCGGGAAGCGGGCAAGTGCAGCAGTCGTGGAAGTGCGTCGAAACGGGGCGTTTGTTTCGAACCATGGAAGAGGTGCAAATGTACGCCGAAAAGACAGGGAGGTCCAACTTTGCCGAGTCAACGGAAGAGAAGAAACCTTTGACGGAAGAAGAGAAGGCGGCCAAGCTCCTCGAGCTCAAAGCCAAGATTGCAGCCAAGCGCGAAGCTGCTGGCGAGGTCAGTGTATTTGAAGGGGAAAAAGGTGGACGGCACTACTACTCTTTTCGTGTACATCCCCTTGATTTTTTCCTTAATACTTGCCTACGTACGAAAGCTACAAATCAGCACTGTACTGGTCTCTTTACATCATTTTTACATTCTCCTGTTTGACATCATTGTCTTTCATAGATCGATAAAGTGGACGAAGTGCTGAAAGAAAAGCAGCGGCGCACCATGGGCAAAGAAACCACAGCCTTACGGGAACAAATGGAGAAGGAAGCCCGGCAGCGCGAGTTTGCGGCCGCCAAGCGCGAGAAGGAAGCCCAGAAACGCGAGCGCGAGCGGCTCAAGGCTGAGATCGAAAAAGACAAAGCTGAGCGGCGTGCTCGTGGCGGCACTTTGAATTCGGTAAGCATTGGCGTTGAAAAATCATCGTTCTCTCTTATTTTGACGATCACTTTCTTTTGTTCCTTTTCTAATACCTGATTCTTCTGTCTCTTCTTTATCGTCTTCTTATTTTTCCAAACTTGTTGAAAGGTCTTGGGCAAAGACGGCTACAATCCTTCTGGTTTGATGGCCAGCATTAGCAAAGATGACGAGAAAGCAGAGCGCGCGGAACGACTAGCAGCTGCTTCTTCGTCGGAATCCGCTCCCAGCAAAGCCAGCAAGTCGCTGCCAGCAGCAGCTGGGGCTACGGGCGCGGCTGCGGTCGACACGGCCATTGCCTCCATTTGCAAGTACAAAGTGGGGGGTGACGGGGGCAAGTGCCTAGCGCTTTTGAACTTGTTCCTGAAGAACGTGGTGGAGAAGCCGACGGAAGACAAGTACCGGTCCATCAACACCGAGTCGAACGCGTTCAAGAGCAAAGTAGCGGGGCTCGCCGGCGGCATTGGCCTTCTCAAAGCGGTGAGAAAATTTGTATGAGCATGTGCGTGTCCGCTACGTGCACTACTTCCTTCCGTCATTCGTTTGTGTTTGCCTTTTGAAGCTTGAAATCACAAGCACTTCTCTTCGTTCTTTTCTTGCGTTCATTTTTCACTTATGCCTTTGTACGCGTCAGGTGGGGTTTGTGAAAGCGGAATCGTCACTGGAGCTCAGCCTTGAAGCGCGCGATCTCGATCTTGTATCCAGCACCCGCACGAAGCTTGCCGCCGCCATTGAACAATACAACAAGGAAAGCGGCAAATAACAAATAAATCGATGGGTGGAGGTCAGGTGGTCTAAGTTGAGCAAGCTTACGTTTGCTTGCAAGGAGCATGAGACTTTCCGAGTTCCAGCGAATTGGGACTTCGTATTTCTATTATCATAGTTGAAGTTATTTCATAGAGTACGGAATATCTAGATAGATAAGTAAACCAAAATAGGTCATAGGATAGTACAGTAGTACAAGAGATTTGGTTAGAGCACATCGAACTGAGAAGCAGCGCACTTCAATGCTCATGCTATATGGAAGTATGTACAGAAAGCAACCCTGGCCTAACCCTGGCCATGCTAATGCTCGGAGCCTTTACTGCCCTTATGGCCCCCAAATGGCCCCGTGGCCGAATTGCTCCTGGCATGGCCGCCTGGCCACTGGCTATCGTAGACGACTGACTTCTTCATTGACGTTGATTGACGTATTTGAATTCTTCGAGTGACGTATTTTCACTTTTCACAGGTAGAAAATCGTTCACCGCATCGCGTCACCGAGCAAATCACAAGGGGCGATAGTTGTTGCCCTTGCCCTAGTAGGACGTCGTGGGAGGATGCCATTGTATCACAGCGTGATCGTTTCATTGGCAAAGCAGTCGCCTGACGCTGTCGCATCCACCATGCGCAAAACGTGCAGCACTATCTTTGAGAATGGTGTGTAGTCCCTTCATGAGCAAACTACGAAAATATAGCGAGACTTGGTTCCTAGTTAGCCCTGGCTGCTTTCGTGGTCCGTCTTATACTTTTTGATTTCCATATGCATCTTTTACAATCTATGTGCTAGGCGGCTGGGTGCGGGCAGTGGAGAATCACGGTATTCGTCAGTTGCCTTACCGGATTAAGTCAAGGTACTCGCCCGAAGGTGAACGATTCCAAGACGCGGCGCGGTTCACTTCATTGTACTTCGATGCTCCTGTGAAAACGAAGGTCCAGGTAGAGCAGGCGCTATCACTTAACGAACAAGTGATGCGGGCCACCTTTTTGCGGCCGGAATCTGTAGAAGACGAGGTGCGTTTATTGTGCACGTGTGGGGTTGTCTTCACGACCGTGTGCCTACCCCTCAAGGATGAGTGCTTGTGAACTAGCGATGCAGTCGCAGACCGCACACCTTGTTGCCAAATGTACTTCTACTTCTACATGTGCCATG
>Ga0307982_1005179_pt1 | contig 10215 bp, 8 predicted proteins | sample OrgLakmetagen989_FD_201847 | JGI IMG/M metagenome (GOLD analysis project Ga0307982, IMG submission 201847) | Saline water microbial communities from Organic Lake, Antarctica - #989 | ecosystem: Environmental > Aquatic > Non-marine Saline and Alkaline > Saline | place: Antarctica: Organic Lake... | reverse complement strand
CCGCTTTAAACTTTACGGCGACGCTATACAAGCCCGTGCGTTGGATGCTGCGCCACAATGTGGCGCCCCACAACGTGATGAGGAGGTGTAAATTGATCGACGGGCCGTAGGCGACCGGCGATGCTCTAAACACATACCTCACTAAGTTTGGGATCCCGGTTGCACTCGAAGCGTTTATAGCTTCGAAGGAGGTGCTGGTCCGCCGCCCAGCACCTCCCGGCATTCGCCCATTTTTAGAAAACAAACGGTCAATACTGCAATACTAATTTGGGCTCAGGGTGGCCGATTTAGATTCTGGAAGATTCCTTTGAATTCCTCCTAGCTCCTACATTTAGGCTATGAGGCATGAAGCAATTTCCCATCTTTAACTTTCTATATTTCAAACAGCATTCTGGAGCTTCCAATAGTTAGAGACACCAAGTGGTATGCAACGTACATTCGGCTGAACCAATACAATTCTACTTCACAAAAATATTGCACTCGCTACGAGGGCATGGCAAATTCTACGTTAGCCGCTCTCGAAAGTACGCGAGAAGTAGTGCAATACATTACGCCGTTGTTGTGCCGTTAGCCAGGGCACTGCAGCAGCAAGATCATCGGCTGTTAGGCATACGAGCTGCTGCAGTCGTCGCCCCCGAAAGTGCGATAAGAGGGCGAGGCTCGCAGGGTAGGTGAGATGAGGCGCTGCGCGAACAAAGTTGACTACTTTCATGTCATCGGTTGACAGTTGGCAAGCGACGCCTCGGCCAGACGCCTTCTCAGAAGATACTAGCGCCGCAAGGTGAGCTCCGACGTCCTGGTCAACAATGCAGTGCAAATCGGGTACTTGCGTTATCTCGAATAGAAGCATGGGACGAAGACTGTGGGTTTGTTTTGAACAAATATGCTCAGACTAAGAACCAAAACAAAGTCAGTGATCAAACTTCGATAAAGTGGAGAAAAATAAGCTGAACCTCATTGTTTTGGCACAGCATAAGCTCAACGCCAGGCATCGTGAGGAGATGGTGTTGGAAGTCCTTCCACTTTTTGGCAAGCAAGCTCATGGGATCGTCGAAAGGTGCAGTCACAAAGACCACTACATGAGAATAAAGGCGGCGCAGCTCAGCAAGCTCAGGTGGGCGGCCTTTGTGGGCCGTGCTCTTGAGAATCGATGCTAGATCGCGCACGACCACTTGAGAGACACAAAGAATACGAGAATTAGAAAATGAACGGCACCAAGGACGATGAATGCATTAGTCACAAACCCGGTGTACTCAAGAGATGTACTAGTAGCCACTAGAACTAAGGGATATGCGGCAAGTGAGATAACTTAGAAGGCGGAGGGGGTATTTGATACCAGCAGTGGAATGGCCAGCGAGCAAGTCAGCGATGCTGTCAAGTTTGCTGAAACTCAGGGATTGGTTCGGCAAGAGTGCTCGCAAGCTGCTGACCCAGGATGACGCTAGCTTACTGCTGGACACCGGCACATGCAGTTGAGAGGGTGGCAGTAGTGAAGGCGCTGCGGATGATGAAGATGACGTTACTGTTGAAGTTGACAAAGATGACGATGATGACGACGATGACGAAGATGACGATGGTGCACTCGAATGAAAACTAGGTGCCTTGAAAGATGCAATGATTTGCAGTTCGTCGCTGTCGTCAGAGTCGCCATCGCTAGCATCATCATCTGAATCGTCGTCGTCGTCGTCATCGTCAGCCATGAGGGCAAAGGATGGCTTCGCAGTGGAAACAAGTGGCGATGCTGCTTGGGGCGACGAAGACGCGGCCTCAGAATGCATTCCACCCACGAGTGTTGGCCCGGGAGGTCGTCCTAAAACCGGTGAGCTTTTGGGGTAGTGTTTCGTGGGTGATTGGAGTTGCCAAGACGACACTTGTGGCGATGGTAACGGAACTGGTGGCTGCCGCGGCGGCGGCTGGACCTGCCGTGAAGGTTGCATATGATGGTGCGCAGCATTTTCTTGCTGCTGCTGTTGCTGCTTTTTCTGGAGCTTCTGCAGGGCTGCTTGCTTGCTCGCGGCTATGCGGGCGCGCTTTTCGTCGTCCAGCATTATGTTAGGGTTTGGAGGAGGTGCGGCCGCTGCGGGAGCCGTGTGAGGTGGTGGTGGTAGTGGAGCAGGCCTCGCATGATCGTACGTCGAAGCAGCGATCTTGGCTTGCAGTGCACTCGGAGCAACTTGACTCACAAAGTCGTCATCATTATTGTCGTCATCGAGACTATTGACGTCGTTGCGGCTGTTGCCAGATTGAGGCGGTAAATGGCGATGCGCGCGAGGTGACGCGTTGGTCGAGCCATGGCTGCGCCTTTTCGAAGCACTGCTGAAAGGTGTTGGCCTCACTGTCATGAAATTTGGGGGTGGATGCAGCTTGTGCGGCTTCACTTCCATGTCGTACTCGCGCCCGTATTCGTCGACGCCCTCGACCATCACGGCGCCCGACTTCAGCACCCTCGCGACCGCCACCGACGCCCATTCTCCGTCGTCTTCCACGCGTGCCTCGCTCCCTTTTGCTAATTGCGAGCGCCACTCTGCCACTCTATTCTTCGCAGACTTGGGTGTCTTACTGGGGCTAGTGCCAGGGGAGTCGCTGTACCAACTCGACTGGCTATCAACTTCTTCGCTGTTGGCACCGTGCAGCCTGCCACCATACGTTTCTTCGATCTGAGAGTTGGTGATGCCTGCGTTCGCGAGGTCCATGACTTTGCCCAAGAATGAGAGCCGTTGGCCGCGATGCACCAAGGGGTTGCGGCTCTCTTGCACCGCCTCGATGGCGTCCAATTGCCTGTGTTGAGATGGCACAAGCACAACCGCCGAGAATAGAGAGAATGAGAGGAAGAACCAAGAGAAAGAAGAGCAGAGAAAGAGCATTAAAAAATGGGGCAAGGTGTTGAATAGAAAAGATGTGTACCGATGATTGATGTCCTGGCTCTGCGACTCGTCATCCAAAAAGCTGTTTTGGCTATCAGGTTCCTCTTCGCTGTCTGTGACACGCTCATCGCCCGACCCATCAGAATCCTCATCGTCGACATCCGCTTCATCGCAGACCAACCCCTGCACTGCTACGCGCCTCTCAGCGCGCTTTGCTTTCTTCGCTCTCGCCAAGTCTTTGCGCTTGGCTTTCAATGCGCGCACGTCTTCAAGGTTGTCGTCGCGCGGCGATGGGGCTCGGCCATAAAGCTGCGGCTCGTGTCCAAGTGCTTTCTTCTTCTTCTTGACGCGCCCTCCAACTGCAGGAGCACCTCTTCCTACGGCCTTTGTCCCTCCACACATGCCGCACGCGTCTACCTGGGGCGAATTCATGAAGGTGCACGCTTCACAAGACCAGTGCGCCTTGCCAGGAGCAGAGGTGGTGAAAGAAGAAGAATCAGCAGGGGTGTCTACGAGGGAGGAAAACGAGCGCTGAACTGGCGTTTCGATTGGCGTGTTCACTAAACCGCCAGTATCCACATCTTTTTCCATAGGTGTGTCCATTAGGCCATCTGAGAAGCTTGCACGAGCATTACGCGGCGGCTCTGAAGGCGTGCTCGGTGGCAATGAATGCGGCAGTGAGGACGATAGCGATGAGTCAGGGCGGAGGTGCTGGTGGCTCGGGCAAAGCATTGGAAAGTCACCCCCGGCGGCACAGAGCTGAATGGGGTCATCGAGCAAGGCCCAGCCCCGGTTTCGAGCACAGAAAGGGTGAGCTCCAGCGACGCAAGCTGGCTCAGCACATTGCACCACTCCTCCACCGCGGCCGTTGCACACGCTGCACATTAGATCCGCTCTCGCTGGATCCAATTGGTTGAGATCATCAGTTGCTCGCATGTTGGAGCTGTCAATACTTAGCTCGGGCGTCCAGAGCACGCATACCACGTGAGCCCACTTATTGCTGTGACTACTTCTCGAGCTGAGCTGATCTTTTCTCTCGTCTCCTTTAGGGGGAAGGGCTCTCTTCACAGCTCCACCACGAACACGGCAGAGTACGCACCGGGGTCGTTCTTTGTTTGCGCTACTTTGACGAGCTAAACAGGCATCGCAAGACCATGCACCATCATTTTGACCAGGCAAGCGAGCTAGGCCATAGCAAGAAATGTGTACAGACACGTCACAAGTACTGCACTTGAGCACTGGATCTTGAGCCTCTGAAGAGTCGCTCTCTTCTTCTTCGCACACTTCGCATTTCCGAGGACTAATACCCACTGCGCGACGGCCCACAACAGCAACCTTGTTGTGGTGCGACGGTTGTGCTGCTTTGTGCGGGCTTTCAGTGTCAAATTCTGCTTCGGATTCGCCTTCATCTTCAAGCATCGGTACAGCGCATTCTCCGATTTCCTCGTCCACTGGATCGAATGCTTGGACATCTTTGTCTTCATGTTGCACTGGATCTACTGAATTTGTTGGCAGACTGACCTGACCTTGGTCTTGTATAGAGGGTGCTAAAGGCTGCGCAATGCTTGCAGCTTTTTCGTCCATATCTTCGTCGTCCTCAGGCCATTCCGACTGAACCTCTTTTGTTGTCGGAGCAAGCGTTCGGTTGACTCCGGTTTGTGAAAAAGCCGGCATTTGCGTAAACGGCTGCGAAAAGCCAGCGTCGCCATCGCCGTAGTCAAAGTCATCCGTATGGTTGGTTGAGTTATTAGCTGCTCGAAGCTTTTGGTTGAAAGTCGGCCGTAAATGACCACGACGACCTCTTGACATCGTCTTCTTGTCGTTGTCTGAATTATCGTCGTCGTCGCTGCTGCTCTCTGAGGACGATTCGGCCGCTAATGTAATAGCACCAGGGCGTTTGCGCTTCGTGCTAGCAGTGCTTGCGTCAGCAGGTGGAGGCGTCGCTACTGGTGGTGGCAGTGGTGGTTGATGTGGTGGTTCGCAAGCGCTTTGAGGCGCTACAGAAGAATGTTGCTCGTCTTCGAATTTTGCCTCCAAAAGAGTGCTATCTGCTTCGCCAGCCCCTTTTAAGACTGTTTCATCGACTGAATATGTGCTCTCTGCTTCAAGCAAAGTATTCTCAAACCCATCGAGTGCAGTTTCATGGTCCATTTGAGAAGCAGACACGTCTGGAGCAAATGAGACTGCAGCAGGCGATTCTTTGCTTCCAAGAGGAGTACCTTGAGGGCTTCTACTCGGGCCTGCATCAATTGGAGACGTCATGTGTGCATCCAAGTGATGCAAATGATCGTTTTTAGAGGGCGCTAGTGGAGAAGACGCACGTTGTGAGAGCACTGCTGGCGATGGTAGATGTTGCGAGGGCAACCCTTGAGAAGGCAAAGGTTGAGACGGCATCGCTGGAGGTGGAAAATGTTGCGACGGCAATTCTGGAGAAGGAAGACGTTGCGAGGGCGCCTCGTGTGACGGTAATCGCTGCGAAAACCTCCCCTTAGGAGGCTGATGGTGTGAGGGCATTCCTGAAGAAGTTGATTGGATTGGTGCACTGCTAGGGGCCGATCTTCTTGCGCACTCCGTCTGAGGAGAGGCGTCTTCGGCATCATATGCGTTCGAATGCTCTTGAAGTGTTTTGCTGGTCCATTGAAAAGGAGGGCCGCAGCTGGCTGGTACTGGTTCCACGGGCACAGACGGTTTGCCAAAGTTCAACCACCACGGTTGAGGACGCGGGTCAGTAGTTGACGCAAGCTCCGTGGCATCTTCCGGAAAAAGGCCTTGCAGCATCTGAAGGCGGCGCTCGTACAAGGTTAAGCCAAAGGCACCACCTGAACACGCAGAAGAAAATGAGAACGTAGGGAGGGGGCTTAACTGTGAGTGAGAGCCCATTGATGGCGGGCACACCACATTTCTGAAGTCTACGTACCATTGGGCTCAACCACAGACACTGGCGTGTCTCGCGGCCCTCGACTGGAAGAAGGAGAGTCCAAGGCTGGCTTAGGAGACTCTTTTGAGAGATCTTGTACTTCCTCAACTTCACGTTGGATCTCACTACTGCTATTGTGGTCCTCATGGGGTTGAGTGTTCGCACGGAAGCCATCATCATCGTCTCGCCACTCGTCGGCCTGCCACTCGACGTCACTGCTATGGTCGCTCCTCTGCTCGTGTTCTTCTGAAGCATTACTTCGGCCATTATCGTTTCCATTTCTTACTTCTTCAGCGCCAACGTTGTCAGCTTGCTGTGTCCCCACTTCCATACGAACGTGGTTCGAGGCACCTGGACAGGCACCAAGCGAGATTTGCCCACAATGAGAAAGAGGATTACATTAATTACGTTTATTTCAACCAGAACTACAGCGATGGCAACAATAGATCAATATGGAGTGAAATCGAACCCCATCGAAGAGGCGATGACGACGGCTTTGGTGGCGCCGCCTTGTGTGGTTGCTTAGTGACTTCCGGGAGTTCACAGCCGCAAATCGTGCAGCATACGTCTTCATCATCAGGGTTCACACCACAGGCAGGGCACGCAGGCCGGATTCGGGACATGAGCTCCTCCTGAGACGTGAGCTTGGGCGAAGCAGGTGCCTGAAGGTGTCTATTCTTGTCATAATGTTCACGGGATCTCCTCTTCGCAGACCTCCTCGAGCTGCTTTCTGCTAAGCCGCTGGAAGGCAATTGTGCCACGAATTTGGACACAGCAATCAGAGCGGAGGATCGTAGAGAAGGCCCGTAGCCCACCTTCGTAGCCTCGTCGTCGTCGTCGTCGTTTATTTCATCGCTCACGGCGCGCCGGCACTGCAACTTCCACCCTGTAGCTGCTTTTGGGCGATACAACTGACAACAGCGACAAGAAACTCGTGGTCAATAAGAAGTCGTATCAAGGATGCACATGCAATCAATACGATCCAATTTTAAATGGCAAGATATATAGATACACCTAGACACACAAATATAAAAATAGCGAGCCAACGAACCTTTTCGCCCAATGAAGCTTGGTAGGTGAAGTCCTGCTGCAGTTCTTCTTCTTGTGCTTCTGTGAGTGCCCACGACCGAGCACCTCTTTTCGGCTCCTTGGAATGCTTCAGAGCTGGTGGAAGCTTTTCTTTCGGCAACTTGGCCGCTTTCGCTCCCCCAACCTGAGAGAGGTGGTACTCGGGGATCGCCATGACTTGGTTGACTCGCGTAGGGTTGATGCCTTGAGGCACCATGCGAGGATTCCGGTCATATAATTTGAAAGCTCGGCAGGTCTTGAGCGAATTTTGAACCGCTTTTGCCTGTTGACACGGTAGGGTGTGAATGAGAGTATAAGAATGTTGAAGATAGGGAATAGGTACACTAGAACTCTCAAGAAGCAAGAAAATCATCTACCGTACACGCCGTCACCTGCTTGAGCGAATGCTTCAGCTTCGCTTGTTCGCTCGACGACAGGAGGGTCTTCACCACTCCCGACCGCTTCCGTGCCGTGCGGCCCATCCGCTGGACCATTCGAATCGGCGACTTGTGAGTGTCGTAATTGACAATCAAGTCCACCTCTCCAATGTCCAGCCCTTCTTCGGCAATGCATGTAGCCACCAACACGTTGAAGTGACCGTTGAAGAAGTCCTGAACCAGGCGCTTCTGCTCGTGCTGAGTCATGCCCTTGGTCTTGGCGCCCGTGGTCTTGTCGGCTTTCCCCCCGCCCTGCCCAATGAAACACCGCGCTTGAATGCCTTCCACCGAATTCACGCTCTTCACGATTTCTTGCACCGAGTCTCGAAAGTGCGAAAAGACGATGGCGCGTGTGGACTTGCCTGTTTGTGTGTAGGTTCAAAGTGGCAGGACAATTGCCGTTAGAGAAAAAGAAGCGTATAATATTAATACATGGAGGATTGCGTAGTAAATAGATAAAAAGTGGAGTGATGAGGAAAGCTCAAAAAGAAACGTAAAAATACTTTACGACAATATATAGTTTCTAACTTTCTGTTCAAGCTCACCAGTGCTGGCGTGGCGTGTAAAATGCTCCAGCAAAATGTCCATCAACATCGCAAGCTTTGGGTGAGCTACCGCACCAGAGCTCAACAGTGCTACGAGCTCCTTAAAAACTGGCCCCTTTGCTAGGTGCTTCTTGGCATTGGAGTTGGACGTTTCAAAGTCCTGCAATTTTTCCAGCAAGCTCCCATGGCCGTAGTTTTTGCACGTCTCCACAAACCCGACAAGGGTTGCCAAAATCGCGAAGTCCGACGCAATCTGGTGCTCGCTCCATCCTTGGGGCGCTCGGCTGCCCTTCTGCCGCCAGTCTTCCGACATGTTCCGCACACTGAAAGGCGAGCTGTTGGTGGGGTCAAAGTTGCTGTACAAGAGGCCAGCGCGGCGGAGGTTGTGGCGCACCGGCTCGAGGAGAGCTATGAGACGCCGCTCGACATCCCGAGACGCTTCACTGGGGTTGCACAAGATGAGCTCCTCGAGCCGCGCGTGCTGGTACTGCTTTAACTCAGGGTCATCTTCAGTGCGAGTTTCGAGGTTAGCGATGTACAAATTCGAAATCACCTCGTTGATCTTAGCGTTGTCTGCACCGGGAGTCGCGGAGAGAGCTAACACTCGAAAGTGCCGCGTAGCTCGCATTATGTCACGGACCACCGTACAGTAAGCAAAATTACCCGTCGCTTTATGTGCTTCGTCAATAACCACGCACACCACGCGTGTAGGGTCGCAAGCACCGCGCTGCAAATCATTGGCCATGGTTTGAGGTGTGCAAAAGAACACCCGGCGGTCGCGCCACAGCCGCTGCCGCTCTGCCGGGCTCACACTGCCTTGCAACTCGGCCGTGTCTTCCTGCGGAATGCCCACGGAGTGGTGACACGCTTCGATTTGCTGCGCTACCAGAGGCTTTGTGGGCGCCAAGAATACGACCTTGCCGTGTGGGTACCACCGGTAGAAGTTGAACATAACCACTGCCGCAATGAGCGTCTTGCCTAGGCCAGTCGGCAGCACCACAAGCGTGTTGTGCAGGAGGCAGTTTTTGGATATGGACACCTGATACTCGCGGACTTCTTTGTTCACGGGGTAGACCCATTCCTTGCACAGCACAGGGTCGATGGGTACAATGGGTGGTTCTTCGTCTTCCTCAGGAGCATGGCGAGAAGCCGGTGGTGCACCCAAGGCTTGAACGAAGCTATTTCCACCGCTACCGTAGTTATGATTGATGTTGCTGTGGCTACTACTACTGTGACTACTGGTGCTAGAGCTGCTACCCATGTTTGCGGCTGTGGGTGCATTGCTACTGCCACCACCAGGCCGCCGAGGCGCGAAAAAGGCGTTCATGACAACTAGCTACTAAGGAACTAGATAGTATGTTAAGGTAATATCAAAGCCCCCTTGTATTTAGCAAATGACCTGAGCTTGCATTTACATGGCTGTATGCTTCATATCACATGTGTACTCGAGTTAGGCAACTCTTCGAAGATAGCTCAATAGTTGCTTTCAAAAACAGTTGCTGTGCAGCATGCCGTGAGAAATTTCTTTCTTCGTATGTTGTTGCTTGTTCTTCTTGCTTGTTTGTTGTTTGCTTCGTTGTTGTTGGTTTTGTGTTGGCTGTGGAGTTGTGGAAAGTTTGTGGAAAGCACCCAATTACGACGGTTTCCTCCCCTTAGAAGGGCGCGGTTGAGATTTTAGCATATTTTTCTGCTGGACAGCAAGATATCGCCAACATATGCCTTCAGCAGATGGCAAGATACAGTTGGCTTTGGGCGCGCTAGGATTGGCTTTGGGCATTTATTATCGCCAGTAGGCTCACATTTTTGTGGGCGCTATTTTTTTCTCTCGATTGGTCGTCAAGTAACGAAATATATTCAGTTATGCCAAAGTGGACGTTTCTTGCGGTTGTCACGAGCATCATATGCTCCGAATCTCACGCGTTTCAGCATGGAACAGTCCACCTAGCACAGAGGAGCCCGTGGAGAAGGTGTCCTCTGAAGGGTTTTGTGAGTGCTCCGAGCATGACTGTAGTCGCTGCTCAAGGTCACCCACAATCGGAAGCGAGCAGATCAAAGATATCTGTTGCCAACAAAGGAAAGACGCCTTGGAATAAAGGAGGTAAGCATTCGGCTGAAACTCGAGCAAAAATTGCAGCAACATCTGCTCGAAATGCTCGTAAGAAGTTAGAGGCCAAAGCAGCAGCAATGGGGATGACTTTAGATGAGTGGAACGCTAGTGAGGAGGAAAAGAAGCAGAAGAAAAAAAGTGAACCGCGGACCGTGTCAGAAGAGACCCGTGCCAAGATTAGCTCGGCACTGAAAGCGAGGTGGAACAACCCGGAGTACAGAGAAGCGAACAAAAACAAAGTTCGAGCCAATTTAAACAATACCGGTGGCGTTAGCAC
>Ga0307982_1005177_pt1 | contig 10217 bp, 10 predicted proteins | sample OrgLakmetagen989_FD_201847 | JGI IMG/M metagenome (GOLD analysis project Ga0307982, IMG submission 201847) | Saline water microbial communities from Organic Lake, Antarctica - #989 | ecosystem: Environmental > Aquatic > Non-marine Saline and Alkaline > Saline | place: Antarctica: Organic Lake... | reverse complement strand
GCAAGACTACTACGAGCAGCTGGTAAGAGACAAGTCGGGTTTTTTAAGAGTTCGGCGAGAGAGTTAGGCCAGAACGAAAGATAGCGTTACAGGAACTATCTTTCGTGCAAGACACACTTTTCTGCACTTCATTCCCCACATCTTTTTTTGACGCGTCCCTCAGCACATTTTTTCGTATTTGTTTCTTAACAGGCCGAAGCCAAATTTGTGTTGTGCCCCTCGGGGATGGGCTACGACACCTACCGCCACTGGGAAGTCCTGCTCATGGGCTCGATTCCCGTGTTTGAGTCGTCGCCTGGTTTCGACAAAACTTTTGCCAAGCTGCCAGTGGTGATCGTGGCGTCCTATGCGGACGTGACGCCGGCTCTTTTGGAGGCCAAATACGCGGAATTTGCGCGCAGAGCAGATCTGAGCCCAGACGACCCGAACGGATTTGACTTCCAGCGGCTCCGGAAACAGTACTGGATGGACTTGATTTTTGGCGCCGCGGACACTGGGTCCAGCGCCCAAGTTTTGGCCAACCACCCCCCTGATAGGGGCCTGTTTTGAGAGAAGGAGAATAGTCTTGGTGGGTGGCTTGCCTCTCTTGGTATTCCGATGTCGCTAGTACACCGCATGATATCTGCTACGACTGTGCTGTATATGTAGCCTTCAAGATATATCATGGGTTTTAATTTTAGGGCGCGAAAACCCTGACGAAATGGCTCCAAGTTTAATTTTATTACTATTGTTGCGCGAACAAAGATTCCACGTCAATTGTTTAATAGCTAATAGCTGCTAATGATCAAAAAGGATAAGTAGTCATCATAAAATTGGCGGTACCGACTCAAGGCCACTCCGATTTCCTGGTCGACTCGAACGGTTTTCCTGGTCCTGATTCCGGATATTCCTGATCACACATTTTTAACGGGTTTCTTGCTGAATTCCTGGATCGAAAGAGAAATTGATTGGCTTAAATTACCGATAGGGCCATAACCAAACTGTACCCCCCTTGGAGTTCTTTGCAACGGATTTTCGCAAAGGGGGAAGTCCGCACGGATTCCGGCCATATCCTGGCTCTTTGCCGGAAGTCTCACGGATATCCTGGAAAATTCCTGGCCGGTCCTGATCAGAAAATTTCGCACGGATTTCCTGATTTTTCCTGCCGGAAATCCAAATCGGAGTGGCCTCGTACCGACTCAGGGAAAACTGATATATTCAGAATTCTAGTAGCACTCATGCAAATTTGAGATGCCTTATACTTACAAAGCACAGATCTAAGATCCCGAGTTGAACTATTTGACTATTTACAAATGCAGATATATTTAACGTATATGCTATATGTAGAAGATGGAAAAAAAAACGCGTTGCAAGGTTTCCGAGTTCTAACGAATCTCAACACCGGCCATGCCAACTAAGTAAGAGCAAGAAAGGTTCTGTGTGCCATGTGCCTTATGTATCACAGGTCCATTTTGGCCCCAGCTCCGCAAAAGCCTGAAGCTGGCGATCAAAACGCTCAACTGCCCAAGCAAAGAGACTTGCCTCGAGTTGGTTCTGCTCTCTCAGAGCGGCAAGGATACACGGTGGCACGGGCGGATGGCGACTGCTCAACTCTGAGCGGTGCACATGCCCCAAATGAGGCCCTCGGTGGGTTCTGAATGATTCTCCCCTTTCATGTCCTGCGCTCAGCTCAGACTCGCGCCAATGCCCATCGCAAGGTTCGAGCCACCCCGCCTTCCACAAAATGAACCGAGGCAGCAGGGAATGGTTGAAAAACACCGTGGGCACAACCAAATCAAACGCTTCGAGAATCCGTTTGGCACGCGTCAAATCACTAGGCTGTAAAGGGCGGTAACCGCTATGTCTTGTAGCGAGTGCCGTGTTGCCACGCCCGGTCTCGTGGCAGTCCCCGAAGCTCGGTTTCCGGACTTCTTTCCTCCGCTCAAAAGGGTCCGGGCATTGGCATTCTGCTATCACATTCCGCACCTAGGAGATAGATTAAAAGACACTGAGAAGACGACAAGATAAGATTGCCCTACACTTATGAATTGACGTCGAAATGGTTGCGATAAGAAAGTGCCATTTATCTCTACCGTCTGCTTCACTCGTACCACTTCTGATCGCATCACCCTCTGCGCTCTCTAAATTGTTTCCGCTCTGTTTTCCTCACCATGAAATCAGGTTGGTAAAACCCAAATCCATTCGAGAAGTGCGTGTAACCTCGGACAGGTTCGCGGCCGCAGTCACCTCTTGGTTTCAAAGATGAATCCTGCTCTGCCATCCATGCGGCCCACAGGGATGCATCTCCGTCACTTGTTGCGTTGACAGGGTTGGTTGGCAGAACCAGGGATGATCCAGCTCCAGCGTACCTGCAGTATGATAGACAAAGAAAACGTTTAATGGCTTAAGTCGGTGATAACTGAGGCTAGTTTTGCTTACTTTTGCTGAGAGCACGAGTCCATAGATAGAGCAATGCAGCGAAAGCGTGCATATATTCTTAACCTGGTATCTGTACCAATATTCGGACTGCCGCCAATCGAGAGGTTCGCGAAGATGTGTCACAGTGAAGACAGATGGATCACTCCAGGGTGGTTTGCTCCCAGCACACGGCACCAAACAACAGGAATCGAACGGGTGCATGGTGCCTAGCTTGGCTTCGTAGGTTGTTACTTCAGGGTGTGCTTTGATTGCATCCTTCAAAAAGGCATCGAGGGTTCCAGAACCAGCCTTGCGGGACCGTCGAAGTATTACAGTTGTAATGTTACGGGTAGGTATGCCAGCCGAGCAAACAATGCTAGCCTCCTTCCAGAGAAGAATCCATGCTGTAATCGTTTGCCACCAGAGGTGCTTCATTCTAGCTAGTTGGACACCTGCATCACTAAATTAGACAAAGCGAAAGCTAGCCACTTGCGATTCTTTCCATGAAATACTTTCATTGAGTCGAGGTCCTGCTAGCGCTACCAAGAACACCTTCAGACTATAAGACCCCATCGAGCACGGCCTTCTCGGTGTCCATGGTATTCAATAATTCAGATAGTACAGGTAGTTTTGGGTAATAAGAAGGGCAAAATTTGCCCTCAACCCTCAGTCTCTTAACGATTTTTAGTACTACAGTACAAGAAGGAATTCAATTTTTAACAGGAGAAGTACAAAATTTTGAGCCTCAGTCTCTTAACGTGACAACCTCTTAACACCCGAAACTACCTGTAGATGTCTGATTTGATGCACTAATTTGGTATCACTAAATTATTAAACGGAGAACTAAGTAACTGCTAACTGTCCAAGTCCGAGAAGCTGGGGCCCATGCTTTTATTTCTTACGTCCATCACCAAGCAAATGCTACACTGGATTGTCCAAACAGACAGCACACCGCCTTCATAATATCACTCGAAGTTCGATTCACAAAATAATACAACAAGCAAGAAGGGCCAAGTGCGGGGGCACATAGGCAAGAAAAAGGAACACAGGCACCTCGCGATCCCTCTTATACGAAGGGCACTTGGCTGTTGCTCAAGCGGCCACCGAGAGCTGGTCGCGCAGAAGCCCACGCGCGCGTTTCTGTGCGAATGACTTCGATGACTGCGCCGGTGCCAGCCACACCTTTGCTATTGGGATCGCTCTTAACAGCAGATGATGACGATGCCGAGGCGGAAGATGAAGTGGGAAGCGCCGAGTAAGGTGACAAGTTGCTGATTCCTTGGCGCTTGAGAGCAGCGGCTCCCACCGTGGACGTGAGAATGAACACCGCACGACGCAAGTCCACCATGCCCACCTTCATTCACGCGCAGGGTTCACAAGAAGACACGCGCAAGACACGCGCAAGACACGCACAAACACGCGAAGAAAAGCACTATTACCATCGAATTACACTCGAAAAGCAACGAGGAAGACGAAAAAACGACAATCGAGCGGCGTATCGCAAAATACAACACAAAAGCTATACGATAAGAATAATACAAGGTGATGATGCATCGCATAGCGAAAGTTTGATCTGCCTATCTCCTCTTCTATGCGGTCACCTCGGGCACTTCAACGGTAGCGTCTTCAAAGAACCGCTCCAAAGCAATCAGCCCTCCTGCGCTGCCAAACCGCGTGCCGCTTCTGCTGTGACGGTCGTCGGCACCCCACACGGGGGCTTCCGACGGGTGGCTGAGCTGCTCGATGTCGTGCAATACGATCACGGAAGTGGGGCACTTCAACAACTGGCTGGCGATGTCCACCTGGAGAGAAGAAAAAAAAGGACGCGAGGAGAAAATAACGCAGCGAGAATGAGTGAGTGCAAGAAAGAGAAAGAGAGGGAGGGAGATTCAGAAGAATAAAGACTGCGCTCGGCAGCGATGATAATCCCAGTGGCAGTAGTTCCTCTGAAGCCATCATTAAAAGGCCTGCTCAATCATCTACCAAGGCCTCGGGGCGCACGTTTTCTGTGTGAAAAGCTTCAAGACTTCGTGGGCAAAATGAATTCACAGAAAGTAATGGAGAGGAGGGCATAGGCTACTTTTAGTCAACACCTTGAGTTGATCAACAGACGTGGCAGCGGTGCACACAATGTCCAAAATGGAACTAGCAGCTGCTCCCTCCATAAAGACCGCGGCTGCCACTGCTTGCGCTACCTGTGGTGCCGATAGAGAGAACCACAACGACAAACAAACTTCATCGATACGAGCGCATCAAAGGAAAGAGGCATCGGCGAAGGCAAAGAAACACTACGGGCACTTCTATTCTTGCTTTAGACCTTCCCTACGGTCAAATAATCACCGAATCCATCCCATCATATATCCTCTCATCAGACTCAATCCTACCGCGTGTTTGTGTGGCAAGTTTCCAGCCCCCGCGAAATGCAAGGTGACTGCTCGCGTGCCTTGGGCATAAGGGTCTCGAGCTGCGTCGAAGTGAGACACGAGCCGAGGGTGCTCAAACTTCACCATTGCGTCTTGCAATGAAGAAGGGCGAACAAAAAAGAAGAAAACAATGTAAAGAGGTGATTAAGAGGTAGGTCGAGTGAAGACCGAACGCTTGAGAGAACATCCGTAAGGCCGAGATGATGAGGGGTGATTGATGAAGCGGGCACGCAGGTTCACGAAGGAAAACACATTAAACAACTTCGTCTCCGCAGTTCAGCATGAGCGCTCAACCAAAGAACGAATTATCTCTTTACACCCCTGAAATTCACTCATCTTCGCCGCATACCCTTACCGTAAGCGTACGGTTGATAGTTGGGCCCGCCGAGCTCGGCGCGGAGTAAATTCAAAGCTGCGTGGAGGCGCGTGCTGAGCTGCGGCTCCACTGCCACTGTACCACACTTAGGCTGTCCCCAGCCACCATAGCTCCCGTCGTAAAGCCGATTCAGGCCTAGGAATGAAAAAAATCGTGAAGATTGCGCAGGCGCGTACCGGCGAAGGGCGCCGCCGCTAGAACCGAAGAGAGAAGCCACCAAACAAGCGACTAGAGCCACGCCCAAGAGGAGCTTCGAGGAGCCTCCAGCCGAGGGCAGCGAGTTGGAAGGATGCACGGGTGGCGACGGCAGAGCGCGGCGGTGGATTGATGCAGGCGGCGAGGCGCCAGGCCGCAGCACAGACCGACTGCTGCGTTTGCCAATGCTGCTGCCTTGACCATTCTCGTGACTCTTGCTGCTGCTTTTCCTGTTGCTGTTGCTGCTGTTGCTCCAGCCTGGGGCCATCGGAGAAGGTGAGCCTGGGTACCTGCTGGCAGAGCCCACTGGCGGCGCAGCTGCGACAACGTGATGCCCAACCGCTCGGCTCACTGCTGCAGTGCTAGTCGACGGAGAAGACTTGCTCGCGCTTTTTGGGCCTGGTTGGTTCCGTTCAAAAATGAATCAGCCAGGAGAATTAGTAGTTGGTTGGCGGAGTATTGACTGTCGGTGCGCGTATAATGCTCAGGAGCACATCATCGACTAGAGCAAGGTCACTTTGTTAACACACTTACGCTTTGACGCCGAGATGTCCGCGGCGCTAGATGGGCGCCTCTTTGCAGGCATGTCTTTATTATCTTTGCTTAACGAGAGAACGGTTAGACTGCTGCAGTGATGCAATCAGACTTCCCTTGTCCAGTAAAACAGCAAGAGCACCTCGACTCGAATAAGGAAAGAAAACGAAAAAGCTATCTGTAAGAACTCCAAATTGCTCTTCGCCCTCACGGTTCTACAAAAGATTGAATGGCGTCTTCAGAGAGTTCTCTCGGGGAATGCACCTAGTGTACTCGAGCGCCTTCCAGGCCTGGACCTTGAGGCCAAGACTTTGGTGTGCTATACAGTTGTATGTACGTAGTGCTACACAGTAGTATCGTATAGACAGTTTAGTTTGGCCCCAAAAAAGACACGAAAAGGTCGAAAAGCGACGGCCCTGTGGTAAGATTTCTAGCTCGTTTAGCTCTCATATTAGCTCGCTTGACCTCCCTGTAACAACTTTTCTAACCACGCGTCCGTCAAAACCAGAATATTGACACAACTGCTGCGACGCTAACACCGTTATGAATACAACCGCTAGCTGCTCTAACTAAATTACTACACTGCTCGCACAAACTTAGCCAAATAAATTAAGAATATTTTAATCTATAACATAGTTGTAGCTTGGGAGGGAGCTAAGAATGTATGAGCAGATTCTATGCATAAATCAAAGGTTACCATTCATGCGCCAAGCTGCGCATGCAAAATGACACAATCTCATCGATAATCTAACAATGGTTAGGGTAAGAAGGTCTCCCATAAGTGTTAGCTTGGACTTCTCTTTGATTCTACAAGCTTTGCTCTTAAGCTATGCTCACTGCTACGACCATGTGCCAAGAGCAGTGCCCCCCACGGATCCAATAGTTTTTTCGTCGGCATTTCCTGGCCTGGTGCCTTATTCGAAGACTCCACGGGCTGCTGTTGAAATGCAGCTACTAAGACAGGAGTATTTTTGCGTGCTGAACGAAACACGATCATTTTTCTCAAACGCCACGAGTGTGTCGCAGCCAAGTCAAACAAACCTCCTATTCCTAAGACGAATGCGAAAGGCAGGCTCCACGTCACTGTCAGACTACTTGCTCAATGTCAAGCGCGTGTGCAACAGCGGTATCCCAAATGATGCCACAGTAGTCAATCCTGTGCTTCAACTTGACGAAGTTGAGTACGATGCTGTGAACGCAAATTGTTTCATCGGGCATGGAAGTGGCTTGTTGAAAGTATCTGATGCTTTTCTCATTACGCACTTGCGTCATCCAATTTCGCGAATCAATTCAGAATTCTGGTTCAGTGGACCTGGGTCGAAGCATCGTTTCGTAAATGATTCACATTGGAGAGCTTGGATCGAAGAATCCAAACCGAGGCCCGACGGTATCATCTCCAAATTTCGAGGTATGTCAAGGAGTAAATTTTACGCCAGCACCTATCACGATAACTATTACGTGCGGCTCTTTTCCAATCATTGTGGCGAGTGCACGAAACGTTTCGACGGCACTTCATTTGGTAATACCTCAGTAGATGGATGCTCAGTAAGGCAATCTAAGCATCGTTATGGAGGCCCGCTCCAACATTCAGATTTGGACATTGCTAAGGAAGTGCTCGATAGATTTGACCTGGTCTTGATAACTGAATGGTTTAAAGACCCAGCTCTCAAGGTATTGCTGGTCAGAAGGCTTGAGGCTGCGTTGAACGTAGAACCGCAATCGCTTCTTGCGAGACGGTTGGAATCTATCCTGCCCCTAAACTTAAAGCGGGTAACCGCCACTAAACATACTCCTGGTGGTGGTGACGATGGATATAGGCTGGCGCCACCTTCAGCACTCACAGAATTTTTGGAAATGGACAATTCTCTTGATTTAGAATTTTACGCCCATGCTAAAAAACGCAGCACGCACGACTTGCAGCCCTACAGGGAAGCTGAAAGTTCTTGTAGGTCAACGTATGATAGCTGACCAGGGCGCAGACGATGACAGAATTTTTATGCTACATATAAACTCTACACTCTTCGAGCACAACCAATTGTTGACGTCGAAAGGTACTGCATACTACTTAGGTTGCCCGGGCTTTTATCTATCGTCGTTTATGGTACTTTGAGGGGGTATTATTGGACCAGTATCCGTTTGTCTGACTCTCGTCTTTTGACTCACAGTAGCGACAACATTGTTTGGCATGTACGAGCTCACATCCATTCGGCGCTTTTGTGGGCAATATACTAGTACAAGTATGAAGAGTGGCATCAAGACTTGGCAGATGCCATTGCCGGCGAATTGTTCTGCCGCTGGATCTAGAATTTACCCCCAGTTCCAAGTCGCAAGGCATTATGAGACGTTCGTCGCAATGTTTTTCCTGGTGACAGACGACGCCATTACTGCGCTCTGGGCCGGAAATGGGCGCGCACCGAAAGCGTTTGCGCAACTAAATAACCATTTTTCTTCTTTCATCTCGAGTGCCACAATAAGCTTATAAAAAGTTAAGCCGACTAATAATATCTAATAAGAATAAGCTTCATTCGCGTCTTCCATTTTAGATTTCAATGGAAGGAAGAATTCCTTGCAATGCCATTAAAGATTGTAGCCAACACCAGAGCACAGTATCGACACACCACCGACCAAATCATATGATTGCAAGCCTATCTACGCAAGTAGGAAAAAAGTTCTTGTAAACGGCGTTGTCGGCGCCCACGCGTGGAAGTAAGTTGGTCTCGTTCATGGGCACTTAGAGTAGCGAGCCAGGCCGTGGCGCTGTCAAACGCAGCTGAAAGCGTCGACGCACGCACGCAAGGGCCATTGCCGTATGTCTTTTCCGCATCCGACGCGCTTTCTGCCAGCCCTGCGTCCACCATGAAAACGCCGGTGGTGGTACCCTCGTTGGAGTACCTTAAGCACAAGGCGCCGCTCCCGAGCCAGGCTTCGGTGCGGGCTTTGAACACGTACGCGAATTTCGTGCGGTACAAAGGCACGCAGGCTTGGGCCCCACCGCCGGGTAAGTGAGGTGGGCGCGTACAGGCGGGGTCGCCCGTGGTGTGCAAGATGTTGGTGGTGAGAATCAGCGGGGCCCACATCTGGTTAGACTCGCTGAAGCCACGGATTTTGGAAGGCACGATGCTCCACTGTTCTGGTCGTGGCTGAATTTTCTCGTGCTCGCTGGCGATCTTTTGAAGGGTAGTCGTGTCGTTGATGTCTTCGCGGTTCATTTGCTCAGTTCGCGCAAATCCACGCATGACCTGAATCACGTGTGGAGATTGAGGTGGTCGAAGAGATAAGAAGGTTCAATCCAGTTGTATGCAAAACAGATCGTTCTTCGCAGCATGAGATAAATATCATTGAAGTGCAAGTTCTGGCTTCAAAGTTGTGGCCTTTGAGAGACCATTATATTTTTTGCAGCGTTAATTCAATTACCAGGTTTCGCCACACGTAGCCCTCGCAGCAGGCTTGAGTGTACGGCAGCGGTTTCGCCGCGTACTGGTACATCGCTTGGGGCGTGCCCATGGCGAAATGATCCACCACCACTTGAAAGGTGCGCTCGGGCATCGCTAACCAATGCCCTTTGGCTAGCTTCGCGCTTGGCCTATCTCCGAACTCGCGCTGCATCGCACGAAAGTCCATGGGATACAGCACCGTGATGTCGGGCCTTGCCTTCAGGAGCACAGCGTATTCAACCCCCGATGCTTTCACGAGCTTAAACCCTAGATATACTTTCCGCCACTGGCTGTACCCCGCACCGGTGCGAAACGGCCGTGCTGCGCCCCGCAGTCCTGGCTTGTCGAACGTTGCTTCGATGTCACCAATCCACGACGTGCCACCTTCTACCTTCGGCTCATCACGCTCCAAGAGCTTGAGGTGCATGTAAAACGACTCTTCTACGTAAGCCTTAGTGGACGGGTGCTCCTTGGCCAGCTTGCGCGCCCATCGTGCTTTCGTGCTGTTCACGTGCGTGAGCTCGTCGCCCCAGACGTGAAAGTAAAAATCAACGTTCCCGCCGCTAGCTTCTACGACGTTGCTTGTCCAGCTGTGCACGCACGCCGCAAAAGTGTGCATGCCCCCAGCGAACACCACTGCGAACCGGTCAGTGGTAGGGTTCGGTGCCGGCACAGGTGTCCACTCAGGCAAAGCTGTAGGGTCGCCGCCATTGACGGATTCACTCAGCTTCTGCTCTTTAACGCGCGATTCGCGGTACAGTGCCTGGGGCATCCGTGTCAACAGTCACGAACCAACAACGATGTAAAGGATACAAAATATGCTTAGAGCCTACGACTGGCAGCGATAATACCTCCATA
>Ga0307982_1005176_pt1 | contig 10218 bp, 6 predicted proteins | sample OrgLakmetagen989_FD_201847 | JGI IMG/M metagenome (GOLD analysis project Ga0307982, IMG submission 201847) | Saline water microbial communities from Organic Lake, Antarctica - #989 | ecosystem: Environmental > Aquatic > Non-marine Saline and Alkaline > Saline | place: Antarctica: Organic Lake... | reverse complement strand
ATGATCGAGGGCACGGTGCCCGGAGCAGTGGCGGAGCTGGTGGTGTTCAACAGCGTGTTGACGGCCGCGGACCGAACCAGAATCGAGTGCAAATTGATGGTGAGGACGAAAGGAAAGAAAAGCACATACGAGCATTCGTTATAACGTAGGATTGTGTGATTATGTCGGTGATGGCGGTTGATGAGGATACCACTTGTGCACCTTAAATTCGAACCGAATTCGCATTCCTTGATAGTGTTGTGAACTTGGTTGCGTAGACACTTCCCTGCCTTTCACTTTCATTCACCCCATTCATCATCTTATTATTCTTCTTCTTCTTCTTCCCTTATTTGCCCTTCTTCCTGCAGCGCGACCACGGCATTGATTTGCCGTCCAACGCACGCGATTTGGAGCGCGCCCGGGCGGCGCAGGCCCACGCGATGATCACGTCGCCGCCCTCGGGCCGCCCTTACAAGCAGCTCCCCCTGCGGTACTTGACCCGCCACAACGACGTCCGGTGGCAGATCCCCCACCCGGTCACCGGCGACAAAATCCGCCCCAAGCGCATTGGCGTCCGCGAGACCGACGTGTCGAGCGGCTGGGACGATTAACCTTTGCCGCGCGTGTGCCCCCTGCTCCTTATTTTGGAATAGATGGATGGTGGGGGGTTGTGTGGAAGGGTTCTCAAGCTGCATGCGTACTTGTTATTCGAGCTTGCTGGCGTGCGAGTGCGTGCAGTGGAAGGAAGCCTTGTATACATGGAAGCTTTCTTCAGGATGTGGCACCAAGAGCAGCTTGGGTCGTTTGAGGAGGGCTGCACTGGAGATCAGAAAGCTTTATTGATGTTATGGAATGTTGGCGCGCTGGTGCTGCGAGCTTTGGGAAATGAAAGAGAAACGTGGGAAGGAGATAGAGAAAAAAAAAGTTATATGACTTCAACCAAGAACGAAATGCGAGCGAGAAGTAGAGAAGCAGATGCGAGGAGCCATCGGCACTCGCGTTGTATTCGCATGAAGAACAAGAGCTTCATAGAACCAAGTTAACTCGGATGAAAACTTATGCTTCGTTAGAGTAGGCCCCATTTAGATTTTTTTAGTTACATATACATATTGGAAGTGGATATGTTAGCGCTGAACATAAGCAATAACAAGCGTACGCCAGCAGGCAGCAAACAATAACACGCAAATCACAACCACCGCCTAATGCCTACAAGCAGACTCGCAGACCCCGAAGTCTCATCGCTTCACTGAAGCCTAAGCCTATGTTCTTGTTCGTCGTTTCGCCGAACTCGAACTCGAACTAATACAAACACAAATGACACAGAAGCCAATGCTGCGGGCAGAAGTGGGAATATCGACGACACTCGCAATTCCATTGATATCTTGAAGAGTTTCCGTTTGCTAAAAGGGGGGCTTTATTCGGTGAATTCTTTGGCTCACTAATTCAATCATTGGGTAAACAAGGCAATTGTGTGGTTAACATTTGACAGCCGATTGAAGCCAAGCAGCGTTATATGATCACACCCCAGCATGGCGCCCAAGTCGATACAGCCTTGTCGGTTTCTTTTGCAGCTGGATTCCTTCGCTTACTTTTTGATCCAGCAGGAACACTGCATTGCTTGTTGCTGTTGATGCTACTGTTGTTATTGTTGCTGTTGTTGCTCCGACCACGAGAATATCGTGATGCTTTATAGTAGCGGCGTGTACCGCACCCTTCACCTCCCCAGCGACCCGCGCGGTGGGCGCTCGAAGCATGTCGGCTATTTCCTGCGGGTGCTACTACTGGAGCTTGGGGGATTGCGAGGAAGCCCCAGCCAGTGCGAGGAAGTGCGTCGTTGCGAGGGCGAGGCCAGGGCACTTGCGGCGATGACTGCACCAGCGAGCTATCATCGACGTCAGGATTCATTTCATTCGAGTGCGCACTGCGAAAGCGTGGAGGCGGAGGCCTTGCATCAGCAGACGTCCACGACGGCGCGTCAAAGCCCGTGTCGCTTGGCTCCTCGTCGAGCAAGGCTCTGTTCCACCACGGGCCTCCATTGTCTTGCAACCGCTCGCGCCCGTCCCACCATTCTCCTGCCTCAGAAAACTGGGCCAAGCACGCCAACAAATCATCGTTGTCTTGGTCATAATATTGAGTGTCTGTGTGTTCGTAGTCATCAGACCTATCTTCCTCACCATTGGCGGTGTTGAAAGCCGTGCCTTCATTAAGCGCAAAACTGCTCTCACGACCATTGCCACAAGATTGGTTGCCGACACTAGCGGCTGCAGTTTCCAGGGACGTTGAAACAATTGCAGCGCCTTTATCATTGCGGTTATTCTGAAGCCACTTGGAAAACTTAGACTTCTGTGGTGGCACATGAGAAGCACTACGACTGGTTTTCTTTTTAGGGGGTGATTTCTGGGAGGCCAACTCAGAGGTCAACAGCTGCATTGGACGATCATCGGAAGTACCTGCACTCACGTGCTCATCAAAACTCAGAGTAGTACCGCCTCTGTTGATGCTTGATCCATTTCTCCGCTCGATCGGTGTCAAGCCATAGGTTGCTTCGTCTTCGAGACCTTCTGGTTGCAGCACTTCCAATAAATGAGAGATCGAGATCTGATCAGATGTTCGACTGCCTTTCGCGGGATTTAAAGTCGGTTGAAAAGTTGAGCTCAGTTCACTAGATTCTATGTTCGGATGTGCTTCTTTGGTTTCGCTAGTCATTAGCTCAGCTTCGGAGGCCGTATCAAACACCTTCAGCAACTCCAAACTGGATACAAGCTCAATGGCTGTGGGCTCAGCAACTTTTGACTGACTAACGCTTGAAGTGAAAGTAGGTGTTGGCTGTATAGCTTCGCGAATTCTACGCTCAATTTCATGTATACTCATGGCTAGCTTGCTCAATCGAAACTCTCTTGTATGCCTCGGAAATGCTGTAGCTTCGTAGCTTCAGCTTCAGCTGTATATGTATATAATACATCAACGAATACAACGTTAGCAGGCTCAAGCTTTTCCCAGCTTGGAATTCTGGACAGTAATTACGAGTACGAGTACGAGTCCTTCCCAAGCTTTTGTATTTCTATTTCTAGAAAAATGCACGTCTTGTCTTCCGCTTTCCTGTAAGTTGATTCTGAGGATATTTTTTTGGCAGCCATAGCGAAGGGTCCTATGGAACTTGCTTAACCTTCTTACACTTTTGGATTAGATTCAAATCGTAGTTATTCATTGGCCACGCTTGGGACTTCTCATACAGTACCTTACCCGAGGTTGACAACGGAGCAGGCGGTTAACGAGCTGTGTCACCACTACTGGAAATGCCAGGTGACTTGATGAATCCTAACTGGAACGTCACCTACCAAAATAAACCTGAAACGGGCCTTGTCACGGTAACTGTATCTCGTCGACTTGTTGTCGGTTCTCATGCCGGTGATGTGAAGGATGCGAATGCTGACGGTAGCGCTGCCGTAGAAGCATCCCCAGAGCCTAGTTCGTCTAGCACGAATCAAGCCGATAAATCGATTCCCGTACCAGTAGAAGAGATTTACAGCTTTGATACCAGCCGCATTCGAGGTGTATCTTTCCCGCCGTGGCTCCGCGAAAAGCGATGGGAAGCTTTGACCGAAAAGGTTCACTTGCGGCCTTCGGACATCGTCGTCGCCACCTACCCCAAGAGGTGCATTTCGCTTCGAACGCATTAGGAGGGCGTTGCACAGTATTCTGCTTACTTCCTTGTAGTAGTTATGCCATGTTCACTTGTTTTCCGTTAAAATGGCGAGTGCTAGAAAGCTTTGTTTTAAGGCCTTCCTTCCGACTTGTTACAACACTTCTAAACTGCCCACCCTCTATGATCTACATCATCGTGCGCATTCTTTCAATTGCCTCCGTCAGTGGCACAACCTTGATGGAGCAGGCCATTCTTGCATTTCTCAGCGGTGCCAAGGATCCCGATCTGTTTCGCGCTGCCGACAAGAATGCCATTGGACGCCGTTCCATCGACTCGAGCAGCTCAACTTTTGCTAAGGTACTGCATAATACTACGCATTAGCTTCTCTATCTTGAGTATATTATTCGTGCACTCCTTGGTTCCATCTCTCCTGGTGTTTCTGTTTTTAATTTGGGTCGGCAACAACCTCCACGGCGCTTCCTTTCCTCACGTACTGTGCGGCACCACTGTATTCTTCTTCTTTTGCTCAATAGGTATGGCCCGAAGCGTGCTTGGGGTGGGCGCCTGGAGAAGACAGCGGCGAAACGAAGCGCGGGGCTGAATTTGCGCCCTTGTCGTACGAGGCCTTCGTTGCCTTGCCTGCGCCGCGCTTGATCAAGGTGAAATGGTTGTGGAAACCTGTGGAATGTATGCTTCCCATGTGTTTGTGAGAACTTCAGAAAGGAAACTACTGTGGGCCTTAAATGTAGAAAGAACACAAGGTGATTTTTATTCTTTCATTCTTAACGATGTTTCACTCCATTTTTCATTTTGTTGCCGTATCCGCTCTCACGGGTGTGGACAAGCAGACTCACGCGCCTGCGCACATGGTTCCTGGCGCGCTCTCTTCTCCTACTTCCACTGAACTAGAAGGCAGCAGCCCCGGCTGCCCCGGCAGCACTGCTTCAGCAAGCAATTTGGCGCTCAGCGGTGCGAAGTTCGTGGTGGTGGCTCGGGCCCCCAAGGACGTGTGCACGTCGTCGTTCTACCACGCGTGGTCCCCCGCCAAGAGCGGCTGGCCCTTCGAGGCCTGGGCCAGCGCGTGGCTAGAGGGCGCTACCCCCTCGGGGGGATGGGTCCAATGGCACGCGGGCTGGCGCGAGGCGATCGAACCCCTACAAGTAGAAGGTGGCGAAAGCGTAGGTGGTGATGAAAAAGGGAGCTCCGTCGAAAGTGCAGCCCAGGGCCTCCTGCTCACCTACGAAGCGATGACGTCAGTCGACGAGACTGTTCGGCTCGAGGCTTTCCGCACATTGGGGCGTTTTGTGCTACCCACACCTAGTACTGGTCGCAGCATTGATGCGCATGGTGATGCTAGCACAACTACAAAAGAACATGAAGAAGCCGAATTTGAAGCACTGGTGCGACGAGTGGACAACTTGTGCCAATTTGATGCCATGAAAGCGCAGGCGCTAACCGCTCTGAAAAACAGTGCACCAGCTGCGGCACCTGTGGCAGTACCAGCCACAAATGATTCTTCTTCAGCCAGGGCTAGCACCAGCAGCAACAGCAGCCACCACGGCAGCAATCTAGGAATAGGGCACATGCGGCACGGCAAAGCAGGCAATTGGGCAGAGCACTTTACATCTGCTCTGGCTGCGCACTTTGACGCGCGATGCAGCGAAGAAGCCCGATGCTATGGCCTAGAATAAGTGAGCTAGAGCGCCATCTATCTGCCTAATTGCAAACAATCGCCATAGCACTCTTTACTGATATAGGACAGCGAAAGCAAGCCAGGTAACTGGCCACTAGCACCAACGCGCATGGCGTGGTGAAGTAGGGCTGCATATTACAATGAAATCGATTTGTTTATGTATGCATACTTCATGCTGAGCCCACATATGGACTTACTTCTTACTTGTAGCTTGGCCTTTTGTTATGCCTTGAACTCAATTATATTTTCCTATGGCCCAGCTTTCATAAAAATCCAGAAGGCCGGATAAAACGCAAGAGATCTTCGAGATATAAATTTAGTAAGTATGTGGTATTAGTTTGAAATAGGCAGGCCATAAGTGAACGGGATTGTAGTGATAAAAAGAAATTTCCGAGTGTCTTTTTTTAAAAGTCATCCAAGACGAGCTGCCTTCCGGATCCGCGCAGGAACGTGCCTCCCCCAGGGGACTGAGCTGACGGCAAATCCGTGGACGCACTTGAAGGCGCCGGATCACCTAGAGGCGACGAGGGTGGTTGTGATGGTGTACCGTTCATCTCATCTTGGTTAGTTTGCGTCGTTGTGGCAGTAGCAACAGCAGGCCACGAAGAAGACGAGTGAACCAAAACTACTTGTACGGAAATGCTTCCAACGGTTGCTCCCGCTATGCCTTCTGCGTCCCGTGCCAGAGCTCCTGAAGCACGGTGGCAGTCACCTCCGTGTTGGTTTAGCGCCGCTACTGCAGCTAGGCAAACTTCAGGGGGGCTGAATGCGCGCCAAAAGGCAGGGCAGCCCAAGACTACGAATGGCGGAGAGGCCGCCTCAGACGACGGTGATGACGCACTCTCAAGGCTCCTGCTGCTATCATGCGGTGCCTTGCTCGTGTCGACAGGGCAGACCACGGACGAAACTTCAGGCTCTGCGATGAGCAGCCACGAATGTCTGCCTTCAACGAGGTGAATGTTACCTGCATCTCGAACGCCACTGCTAGTGTAGCCCTCCTGGTCGCTGTGGTGCCGCTCCCACTGCTCGCTGCTGCGCTTCAAGCGACGGTGGCCAAAGGCGCGGCTCAGTGGGAACTCACCGTTCAAGAGCCCATTGGTAGACACGAACCCTCCTCGTGCTTCGATGCGGGCCCGCTCCTGGGGCTCGCTAGGCGCGTGGTTTACTCGCAGCTCTTGCACCGACCATACCTCGCTTGAGTCACCACCGTCACTGACTTCAAACCAATTGCCGAGGCTACTGCTGCCGTTGCTGCTCTCGCTCGTGCCGCTGCCCCCAATGCCTGTCCTCCACGCACCATCGCTCACGCTGCCACTACTACTGTTCGAGTGCTGGCAGAGGAGCGCGCGGCAATTTCCGCAGTGGGCCATGTACAGGCGCGCACCGAGGCGACAAACAACGACGCACGACGCGCTGCTGCTGCCGTGTTCGCCTTCGACTTCCTGAGACGATGCGTCTGATAGCAAAGCTTGATCTGCAGCGAGGAAAGCCGATCTGAACCCACCTGCCACCGCTTCGTCGTCCACATCTTGGGACGAGTCTGCACCTGCCGCGGTTACCGCTGCTGGCGTTGATGTAAGCCCACCCAATGCTAGGGCGACCGCGGAAGGCAAGTTCATCGCTAAAAATTGAGCAGCATGGCTGCTAGACCCATAGCTTCCGAACGCCGCAGCCAACCACGATTCATTGCCAAGAAGCTCCGGTTTGAACACAGCAGCGCCTTTGAGTGACGACGATTCCAGCAGGAAGTTCCCAGCAGCACTCGAGATGTCATGAGCGGTGGTCTCAAGCGCGTCCTCATCAAACCTCACTCGTCTTGATGAGTCTCCTTTAGAGGATGCTTCATCAGCATGGCCCAAAGATTTCGCGCGTGCTTCAGACTTGTTCTCACTCCCGGACAATGAAGACGGTGCAGCAGCCTTATCATCAGCTTTCGAGTCGATTGGATAGGCTGACTGGCCGGCTCCTTCTCCCTTGGCATCAGCAGCTGCGACAGGCGGCGGCAATGGGGAAGACTCTACCGGTGCGACAGGCGATGCTTTTTGGAAGATAGCCAACACCGCTTGAGCTCGCTCGAGCTTCTGTTCGGCCGCGGCCATGGCAGCGTGCGCCTTTGCGACCCGCGCGTCCCCAGCACGAGCCGCTTCACGAGCTTCTTCCTCGGCAGTTTGCAACGGCACCAGCGCGGCACCCGCTTCAACCGTCGCCGCGCGGGCCGCCACCAGCGACGGCTGCAGCGCAGCGGCCTCCTGAGCGCGGTAAATGTCTTTGGCAGCGCGCGCTTTGCTGGCGCGCTGGCGCGCTTCCTTTTCGGCTTTTGCAGACGCCCGCTTGGACGCCCCTTTCACCGCCGCAATTTTCTGCGACTTCAGTTTGGACCCCAAGAGGGGATTGGCCTTGGCTAGGCGGGCTAATTGGGCTGCTGCTACGGCCGCTGCCCTGGATTGTTTCTTGGGAGGTGGTGAAGCTACAGCCTCAACAGCCTCAGCGGCAGAAGCAGCTGCAGCAGCAGAGCCAGCATCAGCAGCAGTAGCAACAGCATCATTATCGTCGTCCTCAGTCAACGGGGTCATGAGGGCGTTGATTTGGGTATCGAGGCTGAGTTCATAGGCAACGGCGGTAGCGTGCACTGCTTCTTGCTCTTCGCGGGCTTCCACGGCAAGCGTGACCTCGTAATCCAGCCACATCTTGGCCTCGGCCGCGGCGGTGGATTCCACTTCGGCTGCTGCGCACTCGCTTTGGGCGGCTTGAACGACACTCTGACACGACTTCACAGCTTCAGAATTGCGGGCAGCTTCTTCTTCGAGTCGTTGCTTCTCCTTTGCCTCAGCCTCCCGACGAGATTGTTCTTCTTCCTCTATGTGTTGCTTCTCCTGTGCCTCAGCCTCCAGACGAGCTCGTTCTTCTTCCACTATGCGTTGCTTCTCCTTCGCCTCAGCCTCGAGACGAGCTCGTTCTTCTTCCACTATGCGTTGCTTCTCCTTTGCCTCAGCCTCGAGACGAGCTTCCTCTTCTTCTTCAAGTTGTTGCTTCTCCTTTGCCTCAGCCTCCAGACGAGCTTCCTGTTCTTCCTTGAGCTTTTGTCCATCTTTTGCCTCAACCTCTAGATGAGTTTCTTTTACATTCAATTGTGGCCCCCCTTTAAGATCAGCCCTGAGCTGGACATTCTCAGGTCTTGAGGAAGGTCTGCCATTTTCAGGTCTTGAGTTTGACGACAAAGGCTTCTCCCAGACTGTCTCTCCTGTTTCTTCGCAATAATAGTAAGGATCGCCACCCTCATCAAGGAACTCCTCCCAACCTTCAAGAATTTGTGTAGAAGATACTGGCACTGCAAAACTCTTTTGATTTGATGTGAGATCATTTTGTGCAACTGACAATGAAATAGGCTTCTCCCAAACTGTTTCTCCAGTTTCTTCGCAATAATAGTAAGGATCGCCATCCTCATCAAAGAACTCTTCCCATCCTTCAAGAATTTGAGCAGAAGATGAACACATCGAAACAGGTTTTTCCCAAACTGTCTCTCCAGTTTCCTCGCAATAGTAATATACATCACCATCTTCATCGTAGAATTCTTCCCAGCCATCTGCTATCCCACCACTAGACGACGATAACAATAAATCTGTGATCGATGCAGGGTCAGCCGATTCCGCAGCCTCCAGGCGAGCTTGCTCTGCTAATTGCTGTTGCACCTCGGCAACGGCCTTCAGACGAGCTGCCAACACCAGTCGCTGCTGTTCCTTCACTTCAGCCTCCCTTCGAGCTTCCTTTGCCTCGAGCCGGTTCCTCTCATATACCTCAGCTTCTTGACGAGATTCCTCATCTAATTGCTTCATTTTCAACGCCTCAGCCTCTTGACGGGATTGCTCATCTAATTGCTTCCTTTTCAACGCCTCAGCTTCTTGACGAGATTCTTCGTCAAGAAGCTGCATCTTCAATGCCTCAACTTCCTGACGGACTCTATCTAATTCTTCCTTCTCTAATGCCTCTGCCTCTTGACGAGATTCTTCGTCAAGTTGCTGCATCGTCAATGCCTCAACTTCCTGACGGACTCTATCTAATTCTTCCTTCTCTAATGCCTCTGCCTCTCGACAAGATTCCTCATCAAGTTGCTGCAATTTCAATGCCTCAGCTTCCTGACGGATTCTGTCTAATTCTTCCTTCTCTAATGCCTCTGCCTCTCGACAAGATTCCTCATCAAGTTGCTGCAATTTCAATGCCTCAGCTTCCTGACGGATTCTATCTAATTCTTCCTTCTCTAATGCCTCTGCCTCTTGACCAGATTGATCAAGCCCTTGATTCTTCGACGCCTCCATCGACTCAAGTTTTTGACTAGCTTCTTCGTTAAAATGTTGCTGTTGCTTAAATGTAGACCCGAGGCGATCCTCCTTATGCACGAGGTCATTTTCTGACCTCACATCATGAGGCAGAGGCTTTTCCCAGACTGTTTCTCCAGATTCTTCGCAAAAATAGTAAGGATCGCCATCTTCATCAATGAGCTCTTCCCAACCTTCAAGTAGTCCTGCTGAAGGCGAAGGCACCGGAAAGTCCAGGTTCAATGTCGACTTCTTCATTTTGACTGGTGATGGAATAGGATCCATGAATGTCTCGCCAGATGTCTCGCAAACAAAGTATGATTCACCATCTTCGTCAAAATATTCTTTGAAGCCTTCAGAAGACCCTCCAGTTGAAGAATGTAAAGGTAGGCCTTCGGTCGATTCAGGCTCGTTCAATTCAGCCTGCGCAGAGACAGGTTTCTCCCAGACTGTCTCTCCTGTTTCTTCGCAATAGTAATATACATCACCATCCTCATCAAAAAACTCTTCCCAACCTTCAAGGATTTCTGCAGTAGACACGGCTCCACTTGAGTATGACGACGACTTGGGCTTATTACGTTCAGGTA
>Ga0307982_1005175_pt1 | contig 10218 bp, 8 predicted proteins | sample OrgLakmetagen989_FD_201847 | JGI IMG/M metagenome (GOLD analysis project Ga0307982, IMG submission 201847) | Saline water microbial communities from Organic Lake, Antarctica - #989 | ecosystem: Environmental > Aquatic > Non-marine Saline and Alkaline > Saline | place: Antarctica: Organic Lake... | reverse complement strand
CTCCCATCTCCCACGCTGCAGCACTGCGAAGGATATCCAATATAGTTTCCCAAATGATCGTATACGAAGACAGGAATATGTCTTCTATTTTTGTAAGGGGCAAGGCTAGCTTTATGATTGTTGGCTCTATCCTTGACGGTGTATTTCCTTTTTGCTCTGTATGATGGATATGCTCTTAGGCTGTGAATGTCGAGACGTCCCAAGAGGTTTGCCTTAAGCGAATGATCATTGGCGCTGACTCTCGCGCCGAAAAAGTGGCACGCGCTGAAATGGCTGTTTTCGAAAACTTGAAAGGTTTGTTGATGCTAATCTTATATATTCAATTGTGGCCGATGGAGAATTATACGTACTTCGTCATCGTCAAAGGGGATTTCTAGAAGCGCTCTCCCTTTCCCTACGCAGTTACGTTTAAGCATTTTAGCCATTTCTATCTTCACTTCGCATACTTCCTCGTCTAGTCCTTTGAAAGATACTTGGTACTCTGTTTGTTTTCTATATGTCGACCGCAGGGAATCCGGAGATCGTTGAATTTCTCGCAGGAGAGGTGCAAGGCAGCGGCGCCGCTAAAGAGTGCTACATGGTGACTGAGTTCTGCAGGTAAAGGAATGAGAGATAAATCTTGCTTCACTTACGATACGCATGATGAGGCACCTGCGAATCTTGACATGTCTTAGACTTTTTCACAGCATTGAAAAATGCCGCCCTTCGCATAGAATGTTAAAGCTTTCGGCTGCACGCTGAACGATCATTGAGACGTTGGCAGCAGTACGGGGAGCTGGCGTTCGCTTCCCTTATCCGTTCGGTCACTCAATGAATCAAACCTCCAATATTTACGATTTCTCGTGAGCTCTTTTCTTGCGTTTCCGTGTGTCGGGTTTGATTCACAGCGGCGGGCATCTGTTTTCGGCAGTACAAGGAAGGATCAAGTCGGGTGTGTCCATGGTATTTCCGCAAGCGTGCCAGCTCTTGATGCAAGTTGCCGCTTCAGTAGCTGTCTTGCATCGCCAAAAAGTGCCCCTGGCCCAGTAAGTTGCGCGGTGCTCGCCTTTTCTATAGCTACTGTAGAGTACACGTAGATGCTTGACCCCGCACTTGACTTCATGATATGTGTTGACCTATTTGGCTTCTACGCTAACGCTAACGCTGCCACCGTCCCTGTTTTGCTGCTCTCTTCTTCTTCTTCTTCTTCTTCTTCTTCTTCCTCTTTTCAAATAGCCGCGACTTGAAGCTTGAAAACTTGCTCTTAGCGTCCGACGGGCGCTGCAAGCTGTGCGACTTCGGGAGCTGCACGGCGGGGGCCCTCAGCGTGGCCTCGTCAACGGATCGCGCGTCGCAGGAAGAAGCTGTCGAGAAGACGACCAGCCCGGCGTACCGAGCGCCTGAAATGTGCGACCTCTGGTGAGGTCCCGAGTGCTTTAGACATGCACACGTGTGCGATAAATGCCCTTGGTGTAATCCTCTGCGGTTACACCAGTGGATTTGAAGTAATAGAATGCAGCTGCTGGACTGTTCGCTTAGAGGCAAGGAGACAGTGCCACCATAGGTTGCATGCACAATCCCTTCTCTTTATCTGCGTGTTTTACCTCTCTCTTTTATAATATCAATACTGTTTTTGTTTCAGGTCGGTGACGCAGCTGGACGAAGCTGTCGACATTTGGGCGTTGGGCTCGGTGTTTTTCGCGCTGCTCTTCCACGTGTTGCCCTTCCAGGACGGGGGCACATTGGGAGTGCTTGGTGGGAACTGGCGCGCGGCTTTGCCCAAGGTATACACTAGAGAAGGAACATGCGCGCGTGAAAGCTTCGAGAGAGCTTACAAATTGAGTAACGGTTGATGAAGGTTGTGTCTCGTGAAGTGGTATGGCGCAGTGCATGAAGTGAAGTTTTATTTTATTTCTACTATGCAATCAAACTTTGACAATATTTGCTTATTTCATCATTCCAAGGCCACTGGCTGGGGCGCTTTCAAAGCCTTCGAGCCGCTTTTCGAGCGCATGTTCGTCAAAGAGCCAGCGGCGCGGGCCTCCATTCCAGAGGTGCAAGCTTGTTTGGACGCCATCTCATCCTTGGTGCCGCTGCCGCCTCGGCCGCAAGCGAAACTGAATGCTGTGGCGGAAGCAGCTGCCAAGGAGGCACAACTCGCGGCGAAGCGCGCAGCGGCCCAGCAGGCGAGGGCCAACACTGGGCCAAGCTACCACGCGAGCCGTACTGGCGAAGGTGCGAAGCCGGCGCTTGGAGCCAACTCCGCCGCAGCGCGACGCCTGCGCGGCCGCCAGGGACCAGGAGCTGCGCCTCCACAAAGTCATGGTAGCAGCAGTGCTGCGTCACCACCACCGCCGCCGCCGCCACCAGCTGCTACTGCCTCAGGTGCTCCTGCTGCAGCTGCTGCTGGTTTTGATAACGCTTTTGGCGATTCCTTTGGTGGTTCTTTTAGCGCTGAGTTTGGCGCCGCGCCTACACCACCAGCTGCTGCCAACAACACCTTCGGAGACTTCGGCTCAGCCAATAGCAGCAGCAGTACCTTTGGCGACTTCGGGAGTGGAGCACCTTCAGGAGCGGCTGCAGGAGCCAACAATTCGTTCGACAATTTCGGTGCTAGCACTTTTGGTGGCTCCTTTGACACTCAGCCGAATGCTTTTGGCAGCAACCGTAGCCTCCTTGGCGGGGACAGCAGCAGCAGCAGCGGTAGCAGTAGCACTACTACTGCCGCGGCCACTTTCGGCGAATTCGGCGACTTCGGCAGTGGTTTCGGCGACGCCATCGGCGATTCATCGTCAATGTACAAGACATCTCCGACAACAAACACCACCGCAACCGATGCCTTAGGAGCTGGCCTCGGAGCTCCTTTGTCGGCGCTCAGCTTCGAATCATCTGCTCCGCCGCCTGCGCCAATCAGCAGCAACAACAACAACCTTGGCTTAAGTCCTGTATCTGCTGCTTCACAAACAAAATCTGCTTTGCCGCCGGTGGGTGCGTTCGGGAGCGGCCGCGGCGACGGCAACGAAGCAGGCGTTACTTCATTTGACAGCGGGCGCGCCGGAGCAAACTGGTCCGATGCGTGGACTGGGGGCGCGGTAGCTCCGCCGCGACCCACGCTCGCACCTCCGATGCCTGATACCGCTGCCGAAGACGCAAAAAGGGTAAGCGTTGGTGCATCCTTCATTTTCTCTTCTATCTATGTTGAGTCGTAGAGCCGAATGGTGAAATCCAACGTGTGTCTTCCAACGTTCGACTATTGCACATAGCATGGTTCTCATCTACTATCACATTTAAGTGAGCTACCCCAGATCCCTTTCATGCTTTTTATTTGACTGCTTCTCTCTCTTATTTCTAACATTCACATTCTGCTCCTTGCGCGTGTCAAAACACACCAGGTGCGATGGGTCGTTGTACCTCTAGGCTTCAAGCCAGGCGACAGCGTGGAATTCCCCACTGACGATGGCACCGGCCGCACCGCTGCCGTTGTCGTTCCCCCTGGGGCCAAACCTGGCGATAAGCTCAAAGCCCTCGTCCCACCTTCGCCTCTGAAAGATACCAGTAATGCCGCGGGGCCTGCTGCGAATCCTTCTGGTGGTACTGCTGCGGCAACGTCTATTGGTGGAGACAGCACATCTCGAACCTTGTTTGACAGTGACCGAGGCTGGAGTGAGGCTTGGGGGAATACCAGCAGCAGCAGTAGCCATGCCACACCTCGTGCACCTTCTCCTGCTCGCCCAGCCAATGATCCCTTCGCAGCACCTGCTGCTGTGCCAGGAGGACCAGTAGATACGGCGACGCCGTCCTCGTCTTTCTCGTCAGGAATTAGTCAGTTTGACAGCGGCCGTAGCAGCTCGAACAATGACTTCTCCACCCTGCCACCCGCGGAAGTGAACGACCCGTTTGCCTCCCAGGGCTCTCAGCCGCTGTCGCCTCAAGCGCCACCAGTGCCACCGCCCACTGCCTCTGCTCCTGCTGTTGCCTCGAACAATGACCCTTTTGGTGGGCTAGACTACAACGCGAGCAGTGGCAGCGGTAGCACACAGGGGCATTGGGCGCACACGCGCATGTCGATGCAAGCAGCAGCGGCCTTGGCGTCGCTCGGGAGCCCTGGCGCCGTCAACCGAGGACCACACCAACAAACCGCCCAGCAGGCGCCAGCGTCAGACCCGTTCAAGGACTTCGGCCAAGTGAAATAGCTCCACGGATGAGGGGCCGAAATTAGGAGGCTAACATTAAGACGAGGAATGTGAAGAAAATTGCGCTGCCTTTGCTTCAGAGAACAATGGGCTCCTGATGTCTGATGGCTGACTGAAATCCACAGAGTAATTTTTTTTAATTTCTTTACGCAAGACGCAAGAATCAAGAAGGGCACTCAGCATAATTGAACTTTTCTGAAGATTACACTGGTACATTCGGAGGGCGCAGCGTGCACCCCCCTCTGTGTACTATAGGGGGTACCCGGTACTCCAACAGATACATGGTACATGGGCGAAGGTGCTTTTGTTTTCCTCAGCCTCAGCCTCAGCAAATTAGCAAACAAATAGCAAAATAAGCACGTATACGGAGCGAAATATTTCGTCTATCTTATATTCGTGCGATACACTCTTGAATCCTCCATTTCACAGGATTCCTGAAAATGGGGCACACAGCATGTGGCAAAGCATAGTACTGTGATGTCTAGCTCGATGAAATTGTTGATATAGAGTTTCAGAAGAAGACGCTACTCTTTCCTAGGAACTCACACAGCGGTTGGGGTAGACTTCTGTAGAAAATTTGCGCTAAGATGTCAGCTTTTGGAGAGGAAGCAGCACCTCTCTTGGCACCTGCCCCCGAGCCGTCGATGTCTTCCCCAGGAGACTACGACGATAGTCGCAACAGCGCTGCTAGTTTGCATAGAGAGTATGGAGACAGGCAGCACGAAAGTGGTGGCACAGTTGGAGGCAAAAATGATCCATCGTTGAAGTCACAGAAGCTCGATCCGTTTGCAGAGTATGAGCGCTGGAGCGAGAGCGGCGAACGCGAGCGGCATCTTGCACGCTCAGCAGGTACTCGGCGGGCTGGCACGCTCGCCATGATCGTTGGCATGGCCTTGCTTGTGCTGGTCCTCTGGGATGCTGGCTTCGCACTCGAGCGCGCCAGTAGCGACGATGCCTATGCCTACTCGGGTGGACGGGCAGCAGTCGAGGCTGCAGACGCCCCGCCAACTATAGTATTTTTCCTCGTGGACGACCTTGGCTGGAATGATATTGGGTATGAGAGCAGTGATATTGCGCTCGCATCGCCGGCCATGACGTCGGCAGCTAAGGTTGGGGTCACTCTAGCACGCTACTACTCTTACGCTGAATGCACACCATCGCGCTCCTCACTCTTGACGGGCCAGTACGCATCTACGGTGGGTATGCAGCACGACTGCATCACCACGTGCGACCCTTTTGGTGTTCCCTCTACATTTGCGCTACTGCCTGAAGTGCTCAAGCAGCAACAGCCGTTGTATAGCACGGCCATGGTGGGGAAATGGGATGTAGGTCACTACGCGCCAGCTCTCTGGCCAACCGAGCGTGGGTTTGATTCTTCGCTGCACCTCAACTGCTACGGTTACATGAGTTACCACAATCACCTAAATTTAGGAGGGTTCGAGGACCTCCACGATGGATTAAGCAACGTCAAAGTAGCAGACGTCTTGAGCTCCGTTGATGGCGTTGAGGATGACTTACAGCATGAAATGGTGGATTCTGCTGACTCCCGCTACTCCACGTTTGTTTTCGCGCGGCGTGCTGTTTCGATCATTGAAGACCATGCAAATGCCCTCCTTGCCGTAAGCACAGATTCTAGCACTTCGTCTGAGAAGCTTAGCTACCCTGGGCTGTTTTTATACGTTGCCTGGAACGCAGTACACACCACTCTCTCGATTCCCAATGGCTATAACTCTACGGATGAGTACGCGGACATCACTGCGAACGTGGATACGGCAGCAAATCCAGATCGAGCGCTGCTGGCGGGCGCGCTCAAGGCCGCAGACGATTCTTTTGCACTCGTGATAGATGCACTAAAATTGGAAGGGTTGTACGGACGCTGTGTAGTAGTCGTGGCTTCGGATAATGGCGGTTCGACCGCAGATGGTGGCAACAATTACCCCTTGCGAGGAGGCAAACGCACCCAGTTTGAAGGTGGTGTGCGCGTGCCTGCCTTTGTGCACTCGCCGCTGCTGCATACTGCTGCCCGAGGTGCGAGCTTGAACTCCCTCGTTCACGTCAGCGACTGGCTGCCCACGCTCGCGTTTGGGCTTCAAGGCAGCAGCGACAGTGCTGTAGCACGAAGCGGAAGCTTTGATGGCGTCGACCAATGGGCTGCCATTCGCTTTGCTGGTAGCAGCCTCAGTGCTGGCATTGCTCCACGTACAGCCCTGGAGTGTGGGATGGATTACTTGGTAGGTAGCGTAGTGAGCAGCGGGAGCGGGTCCACAGTGATGGCAGCGTCAGACATCAAAGACGTGGCTGGTTGTTTGGTGTCAACAGCCGGCGAATTTACGTTCAAGCTTTTGTGGAACGAAGAGAACGTGGGGTGGACTGAAACCAGTGGTGACAATGCTCCAATTGACTTCAACCACACGGCCGCAAGCTCGAGATACGGAGCCTATTTATTTGACATCTCGTCAGATCCTTATGAAACGATGAATCTCCTCTGGGGCTTACCTGATGACGACAGACGCGTCCTGCGTGAGACAGGAATTAGCGATCAGCTTTCCGAATTACATAGAGAAGAGCCCACGGATCGGTATTCTACTACCCGCACTATTCGTGAAAAGAGAAGAAAGCTGCAAAAATGGTCGATTGATAGCTCAGTGCACAACTCCGCTGCGCTTCTAGAAAAACGCACGCTGGCAATGCTCACGCTGCTCTGTGCGCGCTATGACACGATGGCACCCGCACAATGGAAAGAGAAACTGGGCTTTCCAAAGGGTATCTTTAGGGATAACGACAATTTTGTCACGTACTGGACCACAGAAGTGAATGATTTATCAGAATTTGCTGGCAGTGGCGGCGTGTCTATTGATGGACCCGCTTGCGACCCAGAGGAAATGCTAGCTCTGATCAAAAGCGACAATAATTTTCTCAATGACTATGTACATGGCGAATCATAGCACTATCTTCCCCTTAAGCCACATCAAGCGCGGAGTAGAAACATTTCTTTGTGATTAATACTTCTACGCGCTACTGCGCCAACAATTAAATTAGTCGAGTTTTGAATTGGGAGTATTATGTTTTTAAAGTACGCGAATGATACCACTGGTTTTTCGATTTTGAAGTAATCTAGGTTATTCACTTAGCTAAGCACAATGGTGTCGCTTCTCTTAATGTATAAACTTGGTATTATTTTGCTCTCTTAGATCCGTTTATTCATCACTGACATGTTGTGCTGTGATTCCCTCAATGATGGTTCGGAGTTTAATTCCCCATTGACTGGTTTCTTCGCGTGAGAAACGCGCAGTTTCGCCAACCTCTAGCTCCGATGGAAGTTTTTCACTGCTGTCAGTGCTAATCTCCTTTCTAGTCAGCAAGTCTAGCGCTGCTTCAGCGTGTCTATGCCGACAAGAGCCTGCGCCATCACCTCGCAACAAGGCCACAGCCTCTTCGACAGATGCCAACCCCAAAGCCGCAGCGATGCTCTCGGGAAACTAAAAGACACAACATGTACTCATTGTGAGGCACTGAACAGACGTAATAATAGCAAAAGCTTCTTCATCATTTTCGTTTTGAACTACCTTTGCCGGTGCTGCACAGCCCATGACACAAACGCGATGCAAACTCTCCTTGGCTGCAGCCTCAGCGCCAATGTTGGTAGGAGAAGCAGCAGCTCCAGTACTGCCAGCTAGTTTGTCCTCGGTAGCAGAATCGGGCTTCGCGAAGAGTCGCTTTGCCGCTGCAACGCCAACTGCTGTATGGGGATCCAAAAGGTAGCGATCAGCATCCCAAGTGAAACGAATCGCCGCAAAGACCTGGGCAATGAAATACACGTACAAATTATGTATATGGTATGAATTTAGCAAAACTATGCCGTAGTCATTCTCATCCGCGAATTTGCCCTAAAGGCACCCCGTTAAAAAAAAGAAATGCTTCTTCTAACATAAGGTCGAGGTTGTAACACGTAGGTACAGCTCAAGTCAATTGCACAAAAAGCAACCGCACCTCTTCGTTTACAGAGTCAGGAGCACGGCCGGCTCCCACGGCAGCGCTCTCCAGACCCCACGCTTGAAATCCGTCAATCGCAATGCGCTGCGGTAATTTTACGGTTTCACCACGGCCTACTGCAGCAACCCAAGCTTGAACTGCTTGAGAATCGCCATTGCTTACTAAGTAGAGCAGCCGCTCGTAGTTGTAGGGTACCTGTCAAGGCAGTGCCATCAAAGTAAAGACTTCACCGCTGCGAAATAATGCAGTGCAATCGAGGTCTCGTTCGATATTACGATACTTCAGTTCGATTACAATGAAGAAACAGAAGAGGTGAATTTAGACATTATACAGTAGAAATTTCATCATTAATAAAAGAGCAAGGGCTTCAAGGATTTCGCACTTGAATATCCATGGCGTTGCTGGCTGTTCTTTCGACTTGGCTCGCGCGCTGAAGAGTGCCAGTGGACACCATGGCATGTAAACCTGGAATCAAAAATTCAATACGCGACTTTGAAGATCATAACAAGAATTATAAAAGTGGCCTCTAATATCTAATGCTTTTGCATATCGTTTTCTTATTTCTTCCATCACCAGCGTTAGCATTGGTGGCCATTGCAAGTTTGAAGATTGGCAATCCCATCGCTCGCGCAATGAGGCCAGCCGTGACATGGCCAGCAGCGCCCGAAGGGACGCAAAAGCTCACCTGAAGAATTAAAGAAAACGTGTAATTATTCAGTGTTGAAGGTTTCTAAAACGCGCTTCAAAAAACATGGATAACAAAGCCAGAGCTTAAAGTTAAGCACCTTTGCAGGAGAGTCCATTAAGGCGTTGTCAGCAAGTCGAAAATAGGCCCAAAAGTAGTGCACGGTTTGGGCGAGCATTCGCACAATGTTCACACTATTCACCTGCAATGCAATCATGGACAAAAGTAATGGTATGAGTGCATTCATAAACGGTGCTTCAAACGAATATATGCAGCCTTCATCTGAGTTTATTGTTCTCTTGGCTGCTAGTGCACAACGACTGCCTTCTGGTCTCAAAAATACCGTGCCAAGACGATGCTTGCTTTTGAAATTGAGATCTTTGAGAACTGCTTCACAAGGGCCATCTAAGTCATCTGACGTGCCTTCCACGCCAATCTGAAGAAACCATAGGTAAATAAGTAATATTTACTGTAGAATAATGTGAGTGGAGCGAAGCGTTCATAAAATATTCGTGGAACACATACTAGTTTTTAAGTGGTTTAAAAACAGTCATAATAGGCAAATATCAGGAGTACTCTGCCTCACCACATGAGCATTTGGATAGGTCGCCCCAAGCTTGAGCATTTGCCCCTCTTGCACTCGGCTCACACGCCCAAGGGGGTACAGCACCACACAGTCGAGCGTCTCGGGCTTGTTTGCTACTGCAGCCAGCGCAGATGGGCCAGTGTCGCCTGAAGTGCCTACCTGTGATGAAGTGGGTGTATGCAAGCTCAGTGTGAACCTCTCAGTGCTACAACAAGTACGTACGGCCTAAATTTTGTTGAAGAATCAATGAAGGGAAATGGGCGGTTACTTTGAAAACTTCCTGCTTCCTTGATATCGTACCACGAGACAGAGGCGCTGTTGGTCTTTGGTTAAGAAATGGTTGAGGACTTCCACCAGCAAGCACATGCCCAGGTCCTTGAATGCCAATGTTGACCTGCGACCACAGCACACGAGCACACGTTAGTAATGAAACAACTACTAAATACATCTTTGCTGCACTGACCCTTCTTTGAGTAGCTTGAGACCTACACATCATAGTAAGTCATATTTGTATGTTTTCTGTGCACTACTGAATATGCCTTAGGAGAGATCGCCTTGCTTACCCATGAAAGAGCTCTAGCACAAAGAGCTCAGCACCAGCCTCATTGAACGAAGCACTCGACTTTGTTCCCGGTAGGTCTTGCAATTTAAGTACCTTACATACAAAGTGTACAAGGAAGCATCAACACGCCGAACGAAATAAGATGGACTACTCGTAGTAGGATGATGTGAATGAGAATGAAAGATAAACATTTCTCGTAAGCATCATTCCCTTAATGAAT
>Ga0307982_1005173_pt1 | contig 10219 bp, 15 predicted proteins | sample OrgLakmetagen989_FD_201847 | JGI IMG/M metagenome (GOLD analysis project Ga0307982, IMG submission 201847) | Saline water microbial communities from Organic Lake, Antarctica - #989 | ecosystem: Environmental > Aquatic > Non-marine Saline and Alkaline > Saline | place: Antarctica: Organic Lake... | reverse complement strand
AGAATCTTAGCAGCTTAGCAGCAGCGTGAGTTGCCGAAGCGCCGAAGCACATTCTGGAATTTGAATCAGGAATTTGGTATACAGTAGCGTCCCGTCGGGATTTGAGTGGATACCTCATCCTAACTTTTGTGCGTTTTCTTGGTATCGCTCTCCTGGTACTGTAGCCGATACAGAGAACAGAGAATACAAATTTAATACTGAGCCTGAGCGTACTTACGTAGTAGTTGTCGCAAGTAAGCTAGAGCCCCGCCACATGAGCTTCCTTGCCACGATATTCAAAGCGCCACGAGAAATTTTCAGCGCATCGCCTGAGATGGCTCGTTTTCTAGTGGCAGCCGTGGTAGTCGGCAGCACTGCAGCACTCGCAGGCCCTTCAACCTCTAACAATCTGCGGCGGCGGCTGTACTCCTCGATAGGATGGCCTGCTGGAGGCCGAACGGCAGCAGCGCTCCCACGCACGCAAGCCGACATGCAGCCACGCCTAGTCGAAACAGCTAGCGGGATTGCTGGCGTCGGTGCCATCACTGCTGATGACGTCGGAACTTTGCCGCGCCCGGGCACTACCATTCCAGGCTCCATGGCCTTCAGCCCCGACGGACGTTACTTGACCTATTTGCTTGCCCCCGACGCATCCTCCTTGACTCGTCGCCTCTTCTCGCGGGTATTGCTAGCCTTGTATTATAACTAGCTTGGCACTAGAATCTAGCGCTCTTCTGTCTATAGAGCTTAGGGATAGACATTCGTGACTCTTCATTCTTGTGAGCTCGCATGCTCGTGCATCTACACCTTCCATCTTTTACTTCAACAATGTTTGACGTAATTCTTATCTATCTATATTGTCAAAAATCAAGGACGTGACTAGCGGAAACACCGTAGAGCTGATGGCGCCCGATAAGGGTAAAAGTGAAGAAAGCACATTTTCGGAGGCCGAAAAGTTGCGTCGCGAGCGCGCGCGCATGATGCACACGGGGGTGACCAGCTTTAAGTGGGCAGGTGCCGGAAGCAACGGCCACACGCTGCTCGTCCCACTCGACGGCGCGCTCTGGGTTCTAGACCACGCCAACGGCGAGGTATGGCTACTTCCCGTAGGGCGCACGCTCAGGTGTTCTTGCGGGTGTGGTGTAAAATGGCACAACTGACTGATTCTGCGCTTCTTTGTGTTATGGATGGCGTGCAGGCGGTTCCTCGGTGCGTGGCGAAAGAAGGCACGGGGGGGTTGCCTGAAGGCCAGCCGCTTCTCGACCCTCAAATCAGCTCCGACGCTTCGACCGTGGCCTTCGTGTGCGACAACGACGTATGGGTGGTGGACGCGCAGTCTGACAGTGGCAGTGCTCGAAAAGTAACGTCAGGCATGGCTGGCACGACGAGGGGATTGGCTGACTACTTGGCCCAGGTACGAGGTTGACGAGGCGCTCATGCACCGACTGGGCTTCCTTTTTTTCTGTGTAGATATTTTGAGTTCTCGGCAGGCACAAGAACGCTGTCACCACCACTGCCCAAGTTTGGGTATGCATGAATGTATAACTATTTTCTTTTCTCCCACCCCCCTTTTTTTGCACCCACTTTCAGGAGGAGCTCGACCGGTACGAAGGCTTTTGGCTGAGCCCTTCGGGTAAGCAAGTGGCGTTCGAAGAAGTCGACGAGCGTCACGTGCCGCCGTACACCATCGTTCGGCAGGGAGGCACCCCGGGGGAGCGGGGGCTCTCCGAGCAGCACAGGTACCCCTTCGCGGGGGAAGCCAACCCGCTGGTCAAAGTGGGGGTGGTGGTCACCACGAACGACGGCGACGAGAAGAGCAAGGCCAGTGGTGACGACGGTAGTGTCACGTGGTTCGACCTCGACGCGGCCTGCCAAGCTTGCTTCGGCACCTCCGACGCTTCGAGTGTCCTTGCCAGCGATGGTGTCACTGAAGTGGGCCACGACTGGTACTTGGGGCGCCTCGAGTGGCTACCTTCAGGCGACGCTCTCATTGCTCAAGTAAAGAAGCGCTATGATTTTGGTTGTGCAGTTGATAGTTTCGCGTTAAAAAGAAAAGAAATTGTCCATGCATTTCGCTGAAATTTCACCCCTGGGCTCTTTGCACCGGTTTTTTATTCACCTAAACTCCTTCGTGTACCTATAGGTGCTGGACCGTCGGCAAGAAACTGTGGCAGTGCTTCGGCTCGACGCCACCGCCAAAGATGCGACCAACCACAACAACGGCGCCGTGCAAGTGCTGCTGGTGGAGCGGGCGCCTACAGGGGGGTGGATCAACTTGCACAGTTGCTTCCGCCTTTTGCCAGGGAAGCAAGACGAGAAAGGCACGGAGGAGTTTTTGTGGCGCAGCGAGCGCGATGGCTACGGCCATTTGTACACAGTGCCTCTGGAGCCTCTGGCAATGAAGGTTGATGCCAAAGCGCTGCCAGCAGTGGCAGGCTTAGAGCAAGGAGGCATTGCGTGCAAAGCCCCGCTGCGCCGCCTCACGGTGGGTGGGTGGGCATTTTCAGCGATCTGGTCCGCGATTTGAATTTGATTTGGCTTCTTTCTTCTTCTTCGTCTTTTCCTTCTCTGCATCGATTTTGTATTCTTTTATCGCACTTTTCTCCTTCTGTTACACGTCCACGCTATGTTGACACAACATTCACTGTTCCCTCTCAACTCCACTACCCTAGGGCCCAGGGGCCTTCGTGGTAGAGGAAGTGGTGGGTCTGCACAACGGACAAATCTACTACATGGGCACCTCCGAGGGCAACTGGTGCGAACGGCACCTGTTCCAAGCTCCCATCCACCCTCCTTCCGCTGAGGCCACGACCAAACCACCCCTGTGCTTGACCGCACAGCAGCCCGGCTTCCACCACTGCTTGTTCAAAGCAACACCTTCGTCTTCAGGAGGTGGTGCAGGAGGAGGAGGAGCTGCCATGGTGGTGGACACCCATTCGCGCATCGAGCAGCCCCCTATCGTGAACCTCTGCACGCTCGCAGACGGCGATGAGTCGACTCTGAGCCACCCCCAGCAGTTGTTTGACGCAGCACGAGCCGACGCGCGCGTGCAGCACTTGGGTCTGCAAGACGAGGGGGCCGCGCCGCAGCTCCGCTCCTTTGCCTCCACCGACGGCCAGGTGCTTGAGATAGCGTTCTGAGAAGAAGTGTTACTACCAAGCAGGCGTTTGAGGTTTTGTTCGCAGAAAGTCCGTGGCTCGTTGTTCATACAATGAAGTGCTGAAAGGATAGGCCTTCAAAATTCCCCCCATGTTCTCTTGATTCCCGCTGCATCACGCCTGCCTTGCTTCATTCAATGGGGCCTTCTACTGTAGGTGACCCTCCAAGCCGCAGTCTACGTGCCGGACGCCAAAGTGCACGGTCCTGGCCCTTGGCCAACCTTGGTGTCCTGCTACGGGGGCCCTCACGTACAGGTTATTGGTCGCTTCCTCTTTGGAATGATAGAATTGAACTAACTCGGCTGTAGGGATTTACACAGCAAATTCACAGTCGCTTTGTAATACTTGTGTTTGTCTTTTTGTGTCACACCATAACCTTGCGTTTTGCTGTTCATGTTTCGTGCACACGCGGATGCCGTGCGTGCTCTCCCAGTTCGTGTCGGACCAGTGGAGCATGACCGCCGACTTGCGGGCCCAATATTTGCGCGCCCAAGGGTTCCTCGTGCTGAAAGTCGACAACCGGGGCTCGTACCGCCGCGGCTTAGCGTTTGAAATGCCCATCCGAAAGCGCATGGGCACCGTGGAAGTTGACGACCAGGTATACCAATTCTCTGATTCAAGCACTGTCCGCATCCTGCTCCAATGCATTCTGAAAAGCTGTCATGAAATTGAGCATTTGAACCTTCTGATGAATTCTTTGAAAAGTGTACTCCCAAGGAATTTGCCTTCGTTCTGAACTAGACTTCTCTTTCTTTCAAATTTCCCTCTCTTTAAAAAGGTGGCAGGCGTGGAGTGGGCGGTGCGCGCTGGTTTGGCCGATCCAAAGCGCGTGGCAGTGGCGGGCTGGTCCTACGGCGGCTACCTCAGTGCCATGTGCCTTGCCACGGCGCCCAAGACCTTTCAAGCGGCGATGTGTGGAGCTCCGGTCACGGATTGGCGCCTCTACGACACCGCGTACACCGAACGGTAAAAGCACAAGGAAGACTGACTGACAGGGGATTGAAGAGCGAGAGAGATGCATGGGGGATTGGAATCAGGGGGTTGTCATAAATTGGTTACGATCTTCTCTGAACGCTATCCAATACGACTGCGTTGTCCAATTCTGAGCGTCCTCTCGCGATTCTCAAATTGAATTAGTATCCTTAACTTTTCTTTCTTTCTTTCTTTCTTTCTTTCTTTCTTTCTTTCTTTAGGTACATGGGGCTCCCTCAGGAGAACAAGGAAGGCTACGACAACGGCGCGTGCCTGCGTCATCTCGCCAACATACAAGGCTCGATGCTGCTCTGCCACGGCCTCATGGTAAAATTGTTATATTTGCTTCAATAAAATGCATGTGCAATGAAACATCTAACACCCCTGAAACAATTTATTTATCTCGCCAATTTCATGTTTCTCGTAAAACGTTGTATCTACAGCATCGAATTTCAATGGTCTCCTATGCGAAGTGATTTTCGTGAGTTGTAACTCTTTTTCTTGTTTTCGCCTCTTATTTTTTCTTCCTTTCATCGTCAGGACGAAAACGTGCTCTTTCGCCATTCCGGCGTGCTAATTGATGGCCTGGTCACCGAGCGGAAGCGCCACGAGCTCTTGTTGTTTCCTTCGGAGAGGCACGGCCCTCGCCGCCCCACGGACCGTTCCTTCCTGGAAGAGCGCATTTTGGCGTTCCTCCAGGACAGCCTTGGGGTGTAAATTGATATGCATGTAGAAAAGAAGAGACATTTTCTAGACTACCTCGCCTGTGTCCTGCGTGCGCAGCGCTGTCCACCAATAGAGGAAGATACGGCCGACGTACCGACGCTTCCGCTCAGGAGCAGTGAACCACAGAGAGATATAGGGTAAAAACCTACGGGCTTTTTACCAAAGATACCAAATGACGTGAGTGCAAGTGCATCTCACGGCAACTCCGTTGTAACCTTAATTCATCTCGACCATGGCGTCTTGTGTTGGTGGATGGGGTTCACCAGCCCACCTCTAGCCTCTAGTAAGTGAACTATAAAAGTATAAACACTGTAATCTGTAATCTATATACCGACCAGCGTTCTAGGCTATGGGTCCAGCTAACGAAGTCGTCGATTAGCTTCAGTCGCACTGATCACGCATTCTCAAGCTTCGATCAAAGAAACTTCCTCTCTTCACGGTATTTATTTTGCAGCCGTCTCCCTCCATGCGAGACCTCGCGTCGTTCACAGTATAAACTCGCGTCGGTTTTGAGAATTCGATGGGGCGGCACATAACAGATAAAGACTTAGATATGGAGCTCTACAAAACGCTTTGTTTTGTTGTCATGTGCTAAGTGGGCAGTGGGGTCTGAGCACGAAAAGAAAGCACATGTACACTGGGCATACTATCAAACAAAGGTGAACAGCACACAAGGCGCACATCGCTCCCTCGTGTCCAATGGAACATGAATGGAACATGTGACGATACAAGGACAAGACGATACGAGGACGAGGACTGCGTTATTACTTGGCGCTAGCAATGCTCACGCGCTTCTTCCTCTTCTTGACCTGCTTGCTCATCCGAACGGCTTCTCGCACGTCGCTCGCTTCGCAAAAGGCCACAAATTCGTGGTAGTCCACAGCGCCGCTGTTGTCGGTGTCGAAGACTTTGGCGATCTGCTCCGCTTGCTTGTTGGTCAGCTCAAACCTGCTGTGGGAAGAATGAACAGAATTGAATTACTTTGCAAGGCGCCGTCAGCAAAACTAGAAACAACTATCGCATCAACAATGAAATTGGACGAATGCGAACTCTGAAACAAGCTTACCCCATGTTTTTGAGGCCATTCAAGAGCTCTTGCACGTCAATTTCTCCACTGGCATCGGTGTCAATGCTCGAGAAGACTTTGGTAAATTTGGGCTTGCCTCTCTTCGACTTCGCTAACCGATTGATTTCCGCCTGTATGGAGAGGGCGAGAAGCAGATGTTTAGAAGGAGTCTTGCACGACGAGAGAAGTCGTCCGTTGAGAAAAGGTCAAAAGAGGCAATCAGCACAAGGATAGCCAACTCCATTGAAAAATCCAGCTGGTCTCCGAGAAAAAGACAAAGCACAGACCTGAATGTCGATCACCATTTGTTCTAGACTAGCGTCCGTGAGGGCGCCATCGGGGGTGGTCTCTGGCTCCCCCCCACTCGAGTCCACTATTCGGTCCCGGCTGGGGGTGCGCCTTCGCTGCGCTTTCCCGCCGGGCGTCTTGGACAAGGCGTCTTCGTCGAAGGAAATGCCGCCCTTCATGCTGGACCGCCTACGAGGCAATAACATAATAGAGCAGACCAAGTGGTAACACAATCAATGAGGTCGGATACTTGTGTAGAGAATTATTCATGAGCTGAAGAACGTAGCTGAATTCTGCACATAAGAAGTCAACAGGAACATCTACTGAAGGAGAGGTAAAAACTGACGACGGTGCAAGCACAAAGAGACAGTTAACGCCTTCAAAGAAATGTAGAACAGACACTACATCATTTCATCGAAACGAGCGTAGAGCGTCGCCGGATTGCAAATTGTTCACGCTGTGTAGAGCAACAAGTTAGACATGGAAAAGATACAAAAAAAGATAATATACCTGGGAGCGGCTGCTGAGTCGTCCGACGCGCCGGAGTCCGCCCGCGCGCTTCTCGAGGCCCCCTGAGGGGGAGGTGGCGGCAGAGTTGACGTTGACGAGGAGGACTGGGCGGTGGAATAAGCCGCGTCGAGGCCCATGGCAGCGATGAAGTCCTTGTACTGGATGGCCCCGTCCTGCCGCGGTTCCAAACGAATCGAGACAAGAATGCACGCGCAGGCATGCCCAAACGTAAAGATACACTCGAATGTGAGCAAATACTGCGGAAGTGAAGGCAGACGTGAAAGGATGCTCGACTTTTATCACTCGTATATGGTTTTGTCTCGAGCTACTGCAGCGCTTGTGAGCCGTAACAAGTGCATGCATACCTGAATGCTAAACCGCTGCAAGAGCGCTAAGTTCTCGGCGTTGGTCAGATAAATGCCGAGCCGCTTGAGGCCATCCACGAACTCGGGCACGTCAATTTCACCGCTGAAGTCCGTGTCGAAGTGCTCGAAAATCTCCAACGGATCTACCCCTTGCCCAATGGCCTTTTTGAGGATAGCAAAGGGTAAAAAAAGTTATAAAGGCTCAAGGAAGCCATAAGTACTAGCATCTAACTGTAAAGCAGCAGCGGGGAGATTAATAGAATGCATCGCCACCTTGTTGAGCAGAAACTTCAACCGCAAGTACTGGTAGTCTACGACAGCGGCTTTGGGCTTCACGTTCGCGGCTGCTGCCTGCACCGCGCTCGCTCTCCCTGCATGGCCCGAATTGAAGCCGTTGTTCCCACCGGGCACCACGTGGCCGTCGGCATTTTTCCGTACGAAACTATATTGGAGCCGCCCCCCGAACGCCGTGCCGACTTCTTGCTGCTCGGCGCCGCTTTTGCTGCCATTGTCCATGCTCGAAAACGCATTCGAGGTGGCGGCCATTCCATTGCCGTAATTCCTGTCGTTGCTGTAATTATAGTTGCTGTTTCCAATTGAATGGGATTGCTCCTGTGCAGGCGCCTGGAAATGCCGCAACTTTCCGTGGAGTTTGGCCTTTCAATTGAGGAAAGAACAAGAGAGAGAGAGGAGAGGAATCATGTGTACGAGAAGGGTATGGAGCACGGTATTAAGCGAGAAAGTTGTCACATGCTAGTTTTAAAGAACAAACGAAGACTTAGATCTTAATCACGCGTGGTAATATACGAGAATGGGGCACTGCAAACATCGTTTGTGGGCAAAGAGGAGAGAGGCAAGCATTCCTCAATCCTTACCTTGGTGTTGCAGGCCGTGCAGAACCCGTTCGCCTGAATCAAGTACGAAGCAGCGCCACAATTGGGCGTTTGGCAGCCCGGTGGCGGCACTGGCGGCTTCGCTGACTCTGCGAACGATATGCGCTGAGTGGAGCGCTCCGGCGCTGGGCGCGCGAGGGAGTACGGGCTGCGGCTGCCTCGTCGGCCCTCCCCTGAGGGGGGCAACCTAGCGCACCGTGAGCGCCGCACCGACTGTGTGATCTGCGACGGCCCCGACGGCGTTTCGCGCATGGAGGGCGAGGAACGCAACATCATGCGCGAGGTTGGCCTTACTTGCGGGCCACTAGGCGGGGCTGGCGGCGTCGCAGCGCTGGGAAATAACCGAGACAAGCCGGCGTTCGACACCAGCCCACGGTAAGATGACGCCCGCTGTTGAGGCAGCGTCGCGCCCGTCAAAGATTGTTCCTGCGGTAATTGATACTGAAAATTATTTGCGGTAACTCTCGTCTCACGGTCTTGTAATCCGCCATGGTCACTCAGGCGTGGAGCTGGATGTGAACGTGCCTGCAGCGATAGATTCGACACATAAGAGGTGGCGGCTAGTCCGGGACGTGCCTCCGTAATAGGCGTCGAAAAGGGCGATTGCATATCATTAGCTAGTTGTGAGTGCCGCTTATATGCTGGAGACAGGCCCTCGTTGAAGGAAGGCTTACGTTGATAAGTTGCTTTTTGACTGTCTTTGATTGGCTCTTGGAATGAGGCCTCCCTTCTCATGTCCCTGTCTTCTGAGGGCGCCCACCGCCGAGACTCCTCGCGCTGCTCGCACTTGCTACAATAGCCTGAATCTTGGACGAGGTATGATGGCATCGTACACACAGGCGTGCGACATCGTCGCAGTGGAGTAGGGTCCATTGCACGGCTATGTACAACGCAGTATAGCAGTAAACAAACGCAGAGCACGCTTGGGACGACTTGAGGGTCTTGGAAGTCAGAAATCAGAAATCAGAAATCAGAAATCTCTCAGCTCTCAGCCAAATACCGAGGACCGAGGACCACCGGGACGGCAGGAGCTTACAGGGAGTTTTGCTTCTTTTACTTACAGGGAGTTTTGCTTCTTTTAGCGACAACCGTCTGTGTTTCCTGTTTCCCTGTTTCCCCCTTTCTTCTGCAGAACAAAGAACAAACGGATTTGCCGGGTTCAGTGAAAGTCCTTTTAAAAAACATATAAGCTCAGGGGTCGGAACTCGCTCGGAAGAGTCCGAGTGTTCCCCTCCGAGTTCCGAGTGAGTCCCGAGTTTTTGCCTCGCTCCCTCGGAACTCGGGAACCTGCGGCTTGGGGCCACTCGGGGCTCACTCGGGACTCGCGACGGACGGGGTTTTACCTCGCTCACTCGTTGCCGAACTCGTGTAGATGCTAGATGTCCACACGCGGGTCCGCAAGAAGCGACATATAACTATCCTGAGCGGGGCACCTCCAAGGCTGGCTCCTTGCACAATGAACTTCCACGAGATAGCCCAGGTCTATTAAATATCATTTCAGGTGGCATTAGCACCTCTTTTAATACGGCCTTAATTAAAAACAGTCGAAGCATACAAATGCAGGGTTCTTTGTCGCCCGTCGGGACCCACCACACGCCGGTGGTCTACACGGCTTTTGCTCGAATGCCTTGGCAGCTACTATCACAATCGGCTTCTTCGTTGGGCTGGCCACGTTGCTCGTATGCCCATGAGCCGGGCACCACGGCAGTTGTTGACGAGTTGGGTAGCACATTCTTGGCCTGCCGGTTGCCCACAGATGACGTGGGGTAGGACGCTGGAGAATGAGCTGGCCAGTAAAGAAATTTCCAAGGAATTTAAGGAGTGGATTGCCATTGCGATGGATAAGCCAAATTGGAGACAGCAGACGCACTCCATACCAAAACCTCCTGATGCCTGATGGCTGATGGACAACTTGGGAGTATATGGTCACAATTGAATTATGCAACAAGGACACTCAGCCCAGACAGGACTGTTTTGAAGGTTACGATTTTTCTGTTACTGCATTGTACAGGGGTGTTTCTTTGTTTTTCTGAGCCCCCCGAGGGGGGACTGGATTTAGTTACTAACAGACAGGGTGCCATCTAATCGGCGTCTACAGAGTCCCCCGGGCCGGACTGGAAGCCTGGTTCGGGGTTCATATAACTTTCGTAAGCGGCCTCTTCGTCGTAGTCGTCGCGAGCACGGGGGTGTTGGCTTTGGTCCCGTGGGGCGTTCGGGGCTTGTACGAGGCTCCGGCGATCGAGCATAAGGCGTGCCCATCCA
>Ga0307982_1005172_pt1 | contig 10221 bp, 2 predicted proteins | sample OrgLakmetagen989_FD_201847 | JGI IMG/M metagenome (GOLD analysis project Ga0307982, IMG submission 201847) | Saline water microbial communities from Organic Lake, Antarctica - #989 | ecosystem: Environmental > Aquatic > Non-marine Saline and Alkaline > Saline | place: Antarctica: Organic Lake... | reverse complement strand
GAGCTCTCCGCTGTTGTGTCGCCATCAGCAGTGGCAGCAGCGAGAGCACCTGCTCCTTCGGTGCGGTTCGACAAAAAAACTTTGCTCGACGAGCTAAAACCGCAAGAATGAAAATCTCCACCGGGCTCCACGGATTTCCAAGCTGGTGTTATTTGGCGAGCATGTGGCTGCACGGGCAACAATTCAAATGCAAGACATTTCGCGTAGCACTCAAGTAGAAATTACACACTGTTCGAGACACATCCAAGGCAATGAGAGCAGCATCCCCACGCAACGTCCAGAATGGACTAAGAGAAGCAGCTGAAATATCTGTGCCTATGTCACATCGTGGGAACTTCAGCGCTTCGCTGCTCGAAATGCCACGAGAACTCATGGGTAAACGTATTCGGGCTGTTCAGTCAATTGCATGTACGCCGCAGAACAATGCAGCCGAACCCCAAAAGCATTTCATGCAAGCTGTTTCCGAAAATGTATCAGGCAGTGGGCAAATGCCTCGATGCAAATCGATCTCTCTCCAGGCTGGGTGCGGGGGGGGCCTACACTCGTGGTTTTCAATGCGAGCCTCACGATTTCTTCGCCTTGTAGCGCTGAAATAGTGCATAGAAGATGCTCCCACATGAGTTGAAAGTTGCTGCTAGTGTTCTTGCTCTAGGGACCAGTGCAACTGCAGGCTGCCGAGACACAGCAGCCTCGCTGTCGAGTGCGCGATTTACCATCAAGCCCGAGACCAACGGGTCCCCGGACGAAAATTCTTGAAAACGCGTACTATTCTCTGCGGGTCCACTGTCGGCATCGCCGCTTGAAGCCGCCGAGACAGCAGAGGCTCCAGCATGTCCGCTTGCGAAGAATGTTCCATTTGAAAGCTGCGCAACTGTCAATGAAGCACTGCAAGCCAGTGAGACGAAACTTGTCCCTGGACAAACATCATCTGAACAAAAAACCTTCTGCGGTTGGTGAACGGGGCTGTTGTCTCCTGTGCCGAGAACTCCGTGCTTGTTCAGGCCCCACCCCCAAAGCGTTGAGCCTCTTTGTCCAGACACAGCAAATGATGTGTATGGTCCACACGCAATCAACAAAAAACTTGGAACTAGGTCAGTTAAAACCTTAGCTGGAGCTGCCTGCAGAATATAGTCCATCGTCTCTCGCGTACGGTCTAGGCATTCCAATTTGTAAAAGCACGCAGGGTGCAGACGCATTGGGTGATTGATGACTCGGGGCGCTTCAAACCCACACTGGCCGAATTCGTTGCCACCAAATGCATATGCGTCTCCATTGCTTTGAAGAGCGAGAACATGCTTGAGCCCGCATGAAACGCTGCTCACTGCGCTTGCATGAGGAAACTGCACAGGTGTTGGCGATGCACAGAAGCGCCTTGATGACGACAATGCTGTGCTGCGCGTTGGGCGCCCAATTTCTGTTGATCGCCCCCAACTATACAGAGATCCCGAAACTAAAGCAAAGCTTGCATTTGAGGTGCATGCAATCGCCTGAGCTTTGCGTATGGGCACCTTGAGTGGGGCGTCCCAGCAACTTGCCTGGGTGCAAGCAAGGGCGCCGAAGTGGGACTCGCCCCAGCTCCAGATGCCACCTGTATCTGAAAGAATGACCAGGTGGCTTGATCCACATGCTATATTTTGGGCTGGCACTTGGGTAAGGCCTGAAGCATCCCAAAATTTTAGCAAGTCGAGACCTGCAGGGTAACCTGCCCAGCCTCCAGTAAGCCACAACCGATTTCTCGAGTCCACAGCAGCTGCCCCTGCATCTGACAGCACAAAGGTCCGCAGATAGCTTGCACTTCGCCTGAGTTTTTTATTCAGTTGCATTATGGTGCTCGTCGAGCAGGCTGCTGGAAAGGCAGCATGCCAGGCGATTCTGTTTTGGCAGAACTGATACAGTGGAAGAAAGACCGTTCCGTCACCTGAAATGGAGACGAGCTCTCTTGTTGATTCGTTGGTGTGCATTACGCATTGTAGCGCAAAACTGTGGACATTTAAGCTGACAGGTGCCGCTTTCGTCTCCTTGGAAAGGCTAGTGAGCAAAATGCTTGGCTCCGCAACCGTTGAGACGTCGGCTGAAGCACTACTCAGCACTCTTTCAAGCGCTGCCATTCTCATACAGAGTTGTAGAAAACAATTTGAATGTCTTGAAGTGTGCGGTGTCAATTGCTGGTGTAATGCCTTGATCTCTGAGCAGACTGCAAAGCTGCTTCACAATTTGTAGCGCCCAGGCAAAGGCAGACAGATCAACGCTTACTGCACCACACAAAGTTCGAGAACTTTTGACATACGAATTTTAACTATTACTCTGACTTCAGTGCATGCTGGGTACAGAGACCAGGGCGGAACCACAGTAGTCTTGGAGTCTTGCTGCAGACTTGGCTTGGGGGGCGTTCATTTGGCCCCGCATACTCAAGTACCATTCTGCCTCCAAACTTTTTCTTGTAATTTAAGCATGTTCTTGCTTCTCTGAACATAGTTTACCCAGCTGTGGGTGGGCGTTGTGCGACACTAGTCAGTAACTGTGACTATGGCTTCGACAAAGTCACAAACTGGCGTGAAGTCACTAGTGCAGTCTATCAAGAAGCACAAAAACTTTCGGCAGCTTGCATCATATTCAGTGCAATGCTTGGTCAAAGTGGTGGTCCCTCCAGCTTCTGGCTGGGAAGAAGCCTTGAAGGAAGCTTATGACGCTGGCGCGTTAGAAGCGATTACTTCCGTGCTCCAAAAACATGCTGGCGATGAAGTCATACTATCCGCTGCAACACACTGTCTGCAAGCAATGGCAACTGTTCCCGAGTATGCCCAAGCTATTGTTGAATCAGGCTGCATGAAGTCTTTGCTGGAGTCAGCGCTGGCTAACCCAGCCGGGCTTGGCGTGTCAGAAACATTGAATGTTTTGCAAGAAGTGGCAGCTCATGCGCCAGAGTCTCTTCTCGCTGCAGGGTGTGTTGATACATGTGCACAGCTAATTGATAAAACTGTTGGCAGCGAGATTGAGAACACAGTGGCTTTTCCGTGCATTCGTGTACTGGAGAAGCTCAACAGAGTGCAAGGCGCTGCTACTGAAATTCAGGCCTCTGGGGTACTTCCAACACTGACTAACGCTCTCAACAAAGCAGCACCAGCCAAATCTCAAGAAGAGTCCATAGCATCTCCTATCTTGCGTCTTTTGGACAGGATGGCACGATCTAAGGAGGTTGCTCAGTACATTGAAGATGAGTGTGACGGGCTCAAGCTCGTCTCGACGGCTTTGAAATCTTTCAAGGACAATGAAGATGTTTGTCGTGTCGGAGGAAGGCTTTTAACCAAGCTTGCCGCCGGAAGCATAGAGTCACTGGTTCGCAAGCTCGAGCAGGCAACTGACCCAGAGGAGCGGCAGTACTTGTCAAGTTTGCTGGCTAACTTGGCCCTTGAAGAGGAGGCAGCTGAGAAAATCATTGCTGTGGGGGGCAGTCAAGCCCTAATCGATTCTCTGGTTGGCTCTGCAGAGGCTGTACAGACTGCATGCGCATCCGCTATTGCAAGACTTGCTGCCTCCTCCATTGAGCACGCAAGTCAACTATATGCTTCTGGGGCCCTACAAAAGCTGTTGACAAGTCTTGATGACCACAAAAGCCACGATTTGTCCATATCTTGCCTAACTGCGCTCCTTTCTCTCCTTAAGAGCGACGCAAGTGGGGCACACTTCGCAGAGTTTGTCGCACTGGATGGGCCAAAAGCAGCCTGTGGAGCTGGAAACTGGGGCAATACTATGCAGCCAGTGCTGACAGCTGTTTCTGGTTTGCTAGAGTTCTCTGCTCTTGCAGACTTTGCACTGGATGGGCTGCTTGAAGATGAGCTGCTAAACGTATTGGCTTCAGGATTGCAACATTGTTTGAAGGACAAGCAAGGCTTGCTTGACACACTGCTTTGCCTCGTCTACAGCTGTACTACAGAGGAAAATGCGTATGCAATGTTTCAAGACGGCATTGTTGACGCAGTTCTTCGTGCTGTTGAGGAATGGCCACAACACGCCCCAATTTGTCAGGCAGCGTTCTTCTTGCTTGCCTCTATCGCGCACGTGGAACAGGCTCAAGCAGCGCTGAGCACCCAGTACATTGGAAGAATTCTTCAAGCTGCCTCTCAATCGTGTGGTGCGACCAATGTGCAAGTCAAAGCAGAAATCCGGGAGTTGATTTCACTGATTGCAAGTTCAGATACTTCGAAAGCCTTTGCAGATGAGCTGCCCCAGCTCGTGGCCCAAGCGTGTCAGCATCCGACTGCAGAGGCAATGGGTGAACTGCGTAACTTGATAAACATGGTGGGGGCACTGGCCATGGTCCCGGATTACTGCCACCACATTGTTGGGGAAGGTGACGGTGTGGCCAGCAACATCGCCTCCACGTTGGTGTCTCTTTCAAACTTGAAACCTTCCAAAGCAGTTGCTGCAGCTACCTGTGCTTGCATTGATTCGCTCCTAGCAATTGCACAGTCTTTTTCATCTGAGACAAGCATGTTGACCCTCGCGCTGAACAGCACAGGGGCAGTTGAGGCTGTCATTCAAAGCTTGAAAAAGCATACCAAAGCAAGTGGAGGACAAGTCAGCTATGCAAAATTCCTTGATTATTCGTTTGGGAATCCAGAGACTGTTGCAGCTTTCTGTGACCAGGGAGGAGTTGAAGCATGCGTTTCGCTTCTGCGCTCCTATCCTGATGACACAGTCACTGTGCTGCCTGCCTTGAGGGGCTTGCTCAAAATGTGTGCCACAGAGGATGGCAGTCTATCTATTGCTCGACATGGTGGAACACGTCAGCTGATGGCAACAATAAAAGCTAACAAAGTTTCAGGTGGCTCCGAGGATCGCAAACGAGTGTTGGAGCTATGCGTTGCTATTCTGCACAGGGTCTGCGAAAATCCAGATGGTGCTGACATCCTTCTGAAGCAAGGCGGGGTAGACGCAGTATTAGATGCTGCTGATGCACTTGGGGCAAAGTCGACAGCTGCCCAGTCTGCCATAAAAGCCCTAACGCGTTTGCTGTCCCCAGCCGACGTCAGCAAAGCTCTTGAGACTGTAGGGAGCTTAGTCCAGGGTGGGGCCTCTTCAAAGATTGTGTCTGCATCCACATCTGCAGAAGTTTTCGCTGCCATTTCAAGGCTGGGAAACATGGCTGCGGTGCCAGAGCATTGCGACGCCATTGTTCGTGGAGATGGCCCATCCCACATAATTCGGTCGATTACATCTGCCCTGGAACTAGAAGACAAAGTTCTGGGTGAAGAAGCCATTATATCCTGTATGGCAGCTGTTGGAAATCTTGCTCAATTTTCTGATGCGTTAGATATCTCACCCATGGTCGACACTCTCCGCTGCTGTCTTCACTCAGGCTCCGCAATAGAGGCCACATTCAATGCGCTTGCAAAAATCGCTCGGATCGACTCAAACGCAGCCTTGCTTGTTGCAGACATTGAAATGCTTTCAACCATTTGCGAAACCGTCAAGCAAAACTCACGGAAAAACAAAACTGTCCTCTCTGCATTTGCCTGCATGAAAGCCCTGGCAAAGAATTCTGCGAGCGCCGCAATGGTTGCTCAGGCAGGTGGTTTGCGCCTCATGTTGGAATGGCTTGATAATCAGTCTGAGGAGGCGGGGGCCAAGGAGCTCTCACTATGCTTGGCCGCAGTAGCCCGTGTGGTCTGTGATGAACTCACAGTGCAGCAAGCTATACATGGAGGTATCATGGAAACCATTAAAAACAGCCTGGCTGCATTTGTCAAGTATGATTCAAGTATGTCAGATGAAAAATGTGATGCGGCAAAACTTGCTCTCAGTGCCACTTGTTCGGTTTTGACAAGCATGATGTGCCACGGCTCTGCTGAGAGTATGATTTCCTTGGCCGAATCTGCATGTGTGCGACGCTTGATGAAGTCGAGCGCAAGTTGTGGAGCATATTTTGATGATGAGCGTGTTGCAACTGGCTTGCTACACATGATCCATTCCTGCTGTGGGGATCCAGCGCTGGCCAGTGACGTGATGGAGCACGGTGCAGTAGGGGTCGTACTCGGGATCATGGACAGCAATGGCAACTCAAACTCAATTCTCGAGTTGGCTTCATCAGTTTTACAGGCTCTTGGTATTGGCCAGGACGCTGGGGATGCCGCTGTTGCAGATATGAACACGACAGCAAGCAGTCTAGAAGCTGCAACCAGCATCACGGACAGCATGGTTGAGGAACTGGGTGAAAAAGTCAAGAACCTTTCCACTGTGATGCTTCTCGACGGTGTGGTTCACGCTGATAATGCACCGCAGATCATGGATTCACTTTCTAGTGCGGTGGCTTTATTGGCAGAGAGTGGAGCTTCCGGCGCAGCAGTGGCGGCTGGAGTGCAAAGCGTCGGGCGAGTGGCCGCCATGTTTCCACACCTTGACACAGATGATGCCTTAGAGTTCGTTGGTGACGCCTGGGCATTGCATGCAGCAAATAAGACTATTGTCGCGGCATGTATCAACACGGTCAACAGCTTGACGAATGGGCCACAGGCGCTGGAGATTCTCACTTCCATGAAGACTTTGACTAAGTTAATGACTACTGCACGTGATAACTCGGATGACGAGGAGATTAGACAGGCTGCTGACGCTGCGATGCAGAAAATTTCCGACGTTCTCCTCGCGAACTCGGCATTGCTGGATATTAGCATCAGCTCTGCCGTAGCGACTCAAATGCTGCTCAATGCTGCTTCCGACAAAACCAAGCTTGAAGGCCTCGTGCAAGCACTAAGCTCAGCTGCAAATGGCAACGAAATGCTGTGGAAATCGATACAAGCACTTGTATCAGCTCAGAAGCTGGAGGTGTTAGACCCTGTGATGCACGCGTTGCGCGACCAAACACAAGTTGACCTTCAGCAGGGCATGACAGGCACAACGCCACCTGACAGAGTAGCAGCACTGATTGCAGCACTTGGAAAAGCGCTCTCTATGCAAACTGATCCTAGTGTGCCTGAGGCTTCCAAACAGCTCTCACTTGCACTTGCAGACGACTCTTTAACTCTGCTGTCGGTTTGTGAGTTTTCAGCTGAAAGTGCCGAGGCTGCAGCGAAGCAGGGGTGCGTGGGATTTCTCATGACGCTCATGGAACCAAATTTAGAAGACCCAAACTGCTTTCATCTCATCATCTCGTCTCTGCGTGGAATCATGTCGAACGCTGGAGCAGAAGCTGCCCAGTCTCTAAATACTGAAAAGAATATGGGACTTCTTTCACAGGCACTAGCCATGTACTCAAATGCTGAAGGCGACAGCTCCATGGTCCTTGCCGATTTGCTCGACACACTGCTTGGTGCCATTGAGCGTGTAGGAGCGGACGAAGCCAAAGTTGAGCGAGAGTTGTTCAGGCAAATCAACGCAGTCCTGAAGCGAGACATCCCCGACCAGGTTTTCGAGCCGGCTGAAGCCCTGCGTGCTTTGTTGCAGGACAAGTTTGACGATTCTAGTGCCCAAGCCATGACTTTGTCCTTGTCAAATGCTTCTGCAACGGTAGAAAGTCTGCAGCTGGACTTTTCATCTGGGGCTTTGAGCCAAGACGAAGAAGCTGTTGTAGCCGAGACAATGCGCGCTGTGCGACAATCAGCGGAGGACCTCCCGGCTGACAACATCGTTGAAGCAGACGCTCCGATGCTGGGGCAGGTCGTGCGATGCCTGAATGCTGGGTCGCACACTGCCAATGCCCTCGTGGCAGTTGATGCCGCTCACGTCCTTCGAAAGCTTGCGACAAAACAAGAAAATTGCATGGAGATAGCTCGACAGGGAGGAATTGATGCAGTCATCGCGGCAGTGAGACAGCATCCCACCAACAAAGAACTGCTGCATCTGCTGTTGGACTTGATTGAACGCATCTCTCGTCACGATGAATTCAAGGCGGCTGTTGCGAAGAAAGGAGGCGTTGATGTGGTGATCAACATCGGAATCAACATCAACTACGAAGATGTTCAAATTTCTACAAAGTGCCTGTCAACTTTGGCGAATTTAGCTTTCAACTCTGAAACAAACATCAAGCTCATCATGGACACACAAGGTGTGTCTGCAATAGAAACTGCAATGCAAGCGCACCCAGCCGAGCGACGCCTTCTAGAAAATGCAATGTGTGCATTGAGCAACCTCATGTATGGAAGTGACGAAAACAAGCTCACTATCGGCCAGACGTGTGGTGATGAAGTGACCCATGTGGTGCGTGTTCACCATTCAGATGCAAACCTGTTCAAGATGGCCCTGAGGGCACTTGGCAATTTAGCGTATTGCGACGAAAATATTCGTTTCGTTGTGGCAGAGCATGGTGCAACTCGGTTTATTGTTCTCGGAATGAAGCACCATCAAGCTGACGAGGAAGCACTTCAACTTGCTATGGAAGTGCTGGGTAACTTTGCAAGCCTGGAGGAAGAGCCTGATACGGACAACCCAGAGTGGAAAAGTATCGCTGCGACCATGTTTGAAGAGGAGGGTCCTCAGACAATCGTCGGTTTCATGAAGAAGTACAAAATGAACACGGCCATTTTGAAGTCTGGCGTGGACGCGCTGAGCAATGTTGCCAATGACTCAAACGTGACCGAAATGCTCACAGCAACTCACGGCTTAATTTCGACAGCAACGGAGATTGTTCGCATGTATGACTGGGACGAGGAGCTTATTCAGCACGCCCTTCCGCTGCTGGCCACACTGACGTACACTGAGCAAGCAGTGGAACAGCTAGCGGCAGATGACGGAGTACCCCTTGTCCAAAACGCACTAGAGCAACAGCTTTCGATTCTTCAAGAGATTGAAGACGATGTCATCACCCAGAAAGATATTCTCGAGGAGCGCTTTGAAGTCGTCAATGCGGCAGTGTCCTCAGCCATGGTGGCCTTGACAAACCTGTGTGCCGTGCAAGCCGGCCGCTCGTCTTTGAAACAGCTTGGAGGAGTCGAGTCCATTCTATCCCACATGAGCCGCAACGAGAAGCGCCACTTATTTGTGCAAGAGGCTTTGCTCATGCTGACGCGATGCAGCTCGGATGATGCTCTGGCTGTTGAAATTGCCAATAAGGGTATGCACGTCATCATGCAGATCATCGACAACAACATGGACAATGAGACGACTTTGACTGCGTGCTTCCGCTTGCTGGGTCACTTGGCATTTTTGGAGCAAAACTTGGCAATCATTGTGCAGCATGAGGGGATCCAAAAGATCGTTGCTGCCATTGCCCAGCATGCCGACTGTCGCGACTTGATGGTGCGCACCATTCAAACTCTGGATAACATTGCCATGGCCAGCGCAGATTATGCCCGGCTGGTGATTGAGGAAAACGGGCGAGACTTGATTGAAATGATCGTGGACGCATTCCACGATGACGATGAGATCCTGTCGTACGGCAAGAGTGCGCTCATGTCCATCAACTCGTTGGACAAGCTGGCCCAATCAGAGGCAGCAGCTCGCCGTGCAGCCGAGAAGGCTGCTGCCGAGCGAGCAGCAGCCGCGAATTGCGTCGTGGATCCGCTGAAGGACGATCGCCACTTCCTTTCTGCTGGTCAGGTGGTGTCTGTATGGACCAAGGGAGCCGCCAAGCCAGCACATGTGCTGGTGTCCACCGACTTCCGCACGATCGTGTGGCAGGAGAGCTCGGGTGCGCGCAAGAAGCTGGGGGCTGTGGACCTCGGGTCTGTCAGCAAGATCGACCACGTGCCTGGCGCTGGGCACAACCTGAAGAAAGGCGCCTTCAAGAAGGCTGCCAATCCTGATTGCTGTGTGACAGTGCAATGCGAGAAGACACTGCTGTGCTTCGAATGCACTGTGCCAACAGAGGCTCGCAAGTGGAGCAAGTCACTGAACAGTCTTCTAGATGTGTTCCGACGGGACAAGTCCTTGTTGGTTGTGTAACATGAATGAACAGCTATTTGTGAGCTGGGCTGGGCGCATAGTCTCTCAAAATACCTTGTGCCATCGCTCACCACTTCTCTGATTATGAGCTCTGCAGACAGCAGGGCTTGCCCAGCCTGTGGGAGTGCATGAACCCTCCTGCTGCAACAGCTTCTCGAGCGCAGCCCCTGCCTTGGCTTGGACTCCAGCACATGCACAGCAGCCGAATAGCAAGCAAGGCACATACGAACGTATCTTATAAGCACATTCAAGCTGCATGGCCAACCCCCGATACCGGTGCCTCACTTGCGCTGTCGCCATGCTGCGGTAGTGAAGTGGGTCGTTTTCCTGCTTCTGCGCCCCAGT
>Ga0307982_1005171_pt1 | contig 10222 bp, 12 predicted proteins | sample OrgLakmetagen989_FD_201847 | JGI IMG/M metagenome (GOLD analysis project Ga0307982, IMG submission 201847) | Saline water microbial communities from Organic Lake, Antarctica - #989 | ecosystem: Environmental > Aquatic > Non-marine Saline and Alkaline > Saline | place: Antarctica: Organic Lake... | reverse complement strand
TGCATTATGGAGAATCCATCATGACTGCCTGCACCAATGGGAGCTCTTGCCCAACTGGGAGCTTTTCCCACCTGACAATGCCAAGCACAACGAACTCTATCGCTTCTTGAGGCAACCATGAACCACGACACCAGTGATTTTTTCGAACAAAATGTGCTTGCTAAACACGTCTGTTTAGCTATTCACGTAGCGTGACTTTGATTTGTGGCGACAATCCTAGTGAATGAGCTTTCTGCGTATGAATTTAGGACGTACGGAACAAGGTACGGAGGCTCGATACTTGCTAGCACTCACCTGGACGTACCTTTATGCTTATGTTTGTCATAAGTTTACAATCACTTCACTAGCAGTCGTTCAATCAGTCAGACTATTATCAGACGACTATATGTACAGGTAGTTTAAACAGTTTAATGTTTAAATTTAAATAGTACTGAGCACGCTTTGATCCGGTAAGGAATTCTCATAATTTGGCGTAGCCACCCCGTTAGGGGCCTAGTTCGTTGTTGGTCGTGCTCTCACTTACAGTTTAACGCTTATCTAGTTCGTTGGGTTGCGTAATGGTGTGATGGTCGTGATGATGTGATGATGCACGTTAGCACGTTTTTACACAGATATGAGCACGAAAAAAAAGCAAGAAACAGTTGAGCGACGAGTAATAGGATTAGAAATGAGGTTGGTGTAAGCTTACAAGCTTCTCGGTTGATTAACAGTTTCGCTGCAATGTCAAAAGTTGTGCTGCGCATCACAATTTTGCTAGTGTCCTTACCGTCGCTGGTGCTCGCAGCAGCGCCGGCGCAGTGGCTGCGACTAAATACGAGGGTGTCGGAGGGCTCTTTAGGTGAAGCTGTGGGCGACTATAGCTTGGATGGCGAGGCGCACGGGTATCCCAAGTACAAGCAGGAGGGCAAAGGATCCAGGTTAGAAAGAACTCAAGGTTATAGTGACCCTACTGGACTCGTTATCATCAATGCAGGAGAAATGCATGCGACGCTCCACGCGTGGTATATTTTTGAAAATAATATAATTAGTGGAAGCACACCATGACATGCGAATCATCATCGCTGCATGAGGCGATTTTTACTGTTCATCATGTGCGTATGCGTGGCCAAGTAGGTATCTATACCGCTCTCCGAACGGTGCATGGTCTATCACGAGTAGCGCGGACAACATTGCCAAATCAAAGGGTACTGTCGTCAGCATCGAAGCCGCTGACGAGCCCTTTGGCCTCCGCTACAGGTGCGTGATCTTAAAGCGTCATAACATAAAACAAGTAAAGCCCTCTAATGGCTACTTTCCCATAGACGGTACATGTGTTCAATCGGACACGGAAAGTGTTGATATGCGTGGAAGCCAATTACACCTGAAAGCTTTTGCGCCCCGTCAACTCTAGTCTCGGTTTTCTCGTTTGGAACTTCGCTCTCAAATACCGGTAGTCTTTTTTTTTTCCTCAATTTGAAATGTGGCTCAACATTATCTTCAGGTACTACGATAAGACCTCAAAGACATGGCGTGATGACGACGCTCTTTCGGTGGTAGACATCTCCTTGGAAGTGCAGTCCGACCAGCGCGCTCAAGAGGCTTTGGCTCGTCGCCAAGCGGAGGTAATTTTGTTGACATACTAACTGCATTGTCTTCTCGATTGTGTTGATATAGTGCCCGTTTAAGGCGCCATTACGAGAAATTGCCTTCCTTCGTGCGTGACCCACCATGTCGCCCCACGTTGTGTGCCTGTGCTGCCAAGGATCAACGGCACGAGCTCGCCGCCGAAGCGCTGGCGGCAGCCGACGCGCGCAAATCCGCCGAAAAGCGCGCGCTGAACCTCGCCGCTCTCAAGGCTGGGTGGGTGCACCCCGACCACGAGGCGCGCAAAGCCGCCGCTGCGAAAATGGACGCGCTGGTGGCCCAAGCCCTGCTGGCCGAAGAAGTGGCGGCGTCCGCGCAGGCTCAGGCGCAGGAAGCTGCACTGCAAGCCGAGTCCGTGCGCAACGAAACCGCGATGCATGGTGGTGGTGCAGCAGCAGCAGGCGTAAACCTAGATGCGTCGTCGCAGCCGCAGGCAACGTCAACGTCACCTGGAGCAGCAGCAGCCACAACAGGTGAAGCATCACTGGATGTTAATGTGGACTCACCTCTTGCTGACGGGCAGTTATGTGCTGAAGCCAGCAGAAACGCGTCCCTAATTGCTGCGGCTGCTGCTACCATGGAGCGCGAGGAAGAGCGCGCAGCGTGGGCTGCTACGGAAGCTGCGCGTGCTTCGGCCGAAGCAGAGGCGTTTGCGGCGGCCTTCACCGCTGCGTACGACGCCTTTGAAGCTCCCGAGGACGAGACCCAGGACGTGCTGGCGGCGGCCGACTCGCTGCTGAGCGAGGACGCGGTCGAAGGGCAGAAGAAGCTGCTGCTCGCCACGGACTCCAGGCCGTACGTGCGCCTGAAGGAAGCCATTGCCGCGCGGATGGTGAAAGAAGCGGCGGCTGGCAAAGCGGCCGCAACCGCCCTGCAACTTGAAGTGGCCACCCTTCAGGCCGCAGCCGAGAACGCCAAAGCGGTGCATGCAGACGCGGCCGCCGCGGCTCGCCAAGCTTTAGAAGGCGGGGCGTCTTCCGTCGATGCCGACGCCAAGAAGGCGGCTCTAGCCCTGGAGGCAGCCGCACAAGCAGAGGCGAACCGCGCAGCTGCTCTAGCCGAGGAAGCCTCCAAGCAATTGAAGGAGCAAGCTGCCGCTGCAGAAGAAGCCCGAGTTGCGGAAGAAGAGTCGGCGAAGCAGCGGCAGGCTCAAGCAGAAGCTACACTAGCGGAAGCGCGCGCGCAAGTAGCAGCCGAGGCGGAGGCTTTGGCATTGGAGCGAGCGAAGGTGAGACGAGAAGAGTTAGGTTTCCATGAGACAAGCGCTCCACACAATTACACCACCATCACTATTTTGCGTCAAATTGCATTTATTTTATGTTGGCTACCTTCGATGATGGTTTGTACGATTGACTTTGCTTGCTGGTATCAAACGCTATTTGTGGGGAAATACAGATAAGCGAAGAAGTCGCCACGTGGCGGCATAACGCCAAAGTAGCCGAAGAAAAAGCGGAAGCAGAGCGCGCAGATCGTGCGGCTCAAGAAGCTGCTAGGAAAGCTGAGCGTGAGCGAGAACAACAGTCGGCATTGAAGGAGAAAGAAGAGGCGTCGCGTGCATCTGACGCCCTCAAGATCTCTCAGGAATCTGCTGCTGCCGCTGCTGCCTCTCAAGCTGCTTCTTCGCCTCAGGTGGCGAGGGAACAGGTAGAGGCAGGAGCTTCACAGCCAATAGCACCCCGAGACGAGGGCACCACCAAGCACGAGACTCGAACACATGACTCAGCGTCGTCGCATGGCAAAGCCCTCGAGACTGTAAGCGATGCCCTGGTGGTTCTCTTGTTGGAAGACGGAGGCGTAGCTGCGGTGACCGCCGCCTTGACAAGAGGCGAGCCGGGGGCGACCGCCCTCGCCACCAGTGCCCTCGGAGCCGCTTTCTTGGTGGTGGTTCTCTTCTTCACCTGTGCTCTGTGCGCGTGTCGGGGGAGCAGTAGTAGCAACGCAGCAGCCAGCGAAGCAGCCGCTAGGATGGAAGCCGCGGCAGCGCAAGCACGAGCAGATGCTGCACAGCAACTTGAAGTACGTCTACAATGGGTTTCGATGATATGTTCTTAACTATTTGTTTTTTTCATTCGATTTCTTTGTGGGATGAGTGTGGCTTTTATTATTCACCATTCTCTTCTCCCTTTCTCCCTTGGACTATGCGTATGCACTGGCCATGCTTTCATTCTGCAGTTGGAAAAGCAGCGGCTGGAGATGGCGCGCTTACAGGGGGAACAGCGCGCAGGCGAAGCCGAGGCGGCCGCCAGACTCGCCGAGAAGCAGCGCTTAGACTCGGAGGCTCGGGAAGCGAGGCGGCTGAAAGCGATGGAAGAAATGGTGGAGCGGCTGCAGTTCGAAAACCAGCGAGCGGCCGACATGTTCCACGATCAGGTGACCTGATCTTTTTTTAAATGAGTGACGCTAAGAGCGCGAATAGACTGATGGTTCAACCTTTTGCGTGCGCGTGTGCTTTTGAACAAGCACATAAGAATTATTCCTTTTTTGGATACGCATACCTAACGTTTCACTCGAACGACTTGTCGGTCATAACCCTGTGCATTTTTTTGCTTAAATCAGGCTGGCGAGATGGAGGAGCTGCGCCGGAGCCTGCTGGACGTGCAAACCGAACTCTCCGACGTGCGGCGCTCGCAGTCGTCGCTCAACGTGTTAGCGGGCAGCGGCAGCAGCGTGAACGGTGGAGGCGGAGGTGGAGGCGGCGTGAACGCGCGCTTGGCGGGGCTCAGGCAGTCGAACCAGGACATCTTGCGGAGCAGCCGGCTGAGCTTGACGCAGAGTCTGCGGATTTCGCGCGAATCCTTCTCCGGGCTCCCTTCGTCGTCAGTCGTGGCAGCAACCACGCTTGGCAACGAGAGTGGCCTCGATTCTCACCATCGGAGCAACGGTGCGGTTGATTCCTTCGGCGAGTTTGCGGGGCCAGCGGCGGACAAAGCTGCTTTGCCGTTTGGGTCCCCGATGGCGACCGCTTCGTCGATGCCCCGTTTTGGGGGTGTGAACGCTTCGATGTCGCCGGTGCAAGCAGCCGCTGCGGCCGCTGCGAAGAACATTGAAGACACTTCACTCGAAGGAGGCTTGGAGCGAAACGGGCGCAGCTTCAGTGGTGACGAAGAAGGAGGCATTGGTGGCGAAGGAGACGAAGCTAGCCAAGGCAGCCAAGAATACGACGACGACGACGGCGAGTACATGGACGACGAAGTGAGGCAGGTGCTGGAAGATGCGATCGTGGCGAACTACGCCGAGGCCGAGCAAGAGATTGAGTTCGGCGCGGGCTCCATTGGCATGTCGTTCGAAGACTTTTCGTCCGTGACCCAAGACCCATCCGTGCGACCGTAAGCAATTTGAATAACATTGAATCCTAGCTGTGCGACAGTGGCTGCTTTCGTTATCTTCAATAAGATAGAAAGTCACTTTCTTCGAACTATTTGTCTTCTTGCACTTTGTAGTTTGTGCGACATGTTGTTACAACATTTTCTTTTTCTCTCTCTCCCTCTCTCGTTGTCTCTCATAGGTGCGGCGCCGTTGTGGTGGTGACTCGAGTCTTCGAAGGCAGCGCAGCCGAGCACAGCGGAGTGCAGGCCGGCGACTTGATCGTGGCCCTCAACGGCGACCGCATCCCTGCGGACTACACCAAAGACGACGTCCTCGAAGTGCTGGTAGGCGCTGCTCGGCCTCTGACGATTTCGTTCAAGCAGCGGCTTTAAAGAAGCGAGCCGGTCAGATAAGAGTCCAGAGAACCCGCATTAAGGGAGTAACGATAACGAGCAACGGGAGCTCTCTTCTGCTGCATTGCACTCGGCTCTGTAGCTGTAGCTAAATGAGATAAGAAACTCTGTGCCCTATGTCGCTACATCACTATTTAACCCCATAGCCTTATGCTAGACCTAGTTATCCATAAATTTGTGTATAAAATCCGACATCAGCGCCACATACATCCAAATCTAGATCTAAGTCGGCTCTAAAGAAATTTTTATTGAGCTAAGTTGCTGAGCACACGTTCCTGTACATACCTGTCGACTGATTCCTGTACATAACGATAAAAGAGAGTTGTTATATCAGGAATCCATTCGAAAGAGGCCTACATATCTCACTACACCGCACTGCAACTATCATGCTAAACTTGTCTCATCTCCAGCCTCTATAGCCTATAGTCTGGACGAGCAAAAGCAAGCCGCGTCCTTCCTCGCTTACGAAGAGGTTTCCAACTCCGCTCCAAGGGGCCATCGCGGGCGCACGTCCCGAGCACGCCCCTTGCGCTTCTCCGCGCGGGACCCTACACCACCACCAGCAGTAGCGCCTCTCACAGCTGGAGGTGCTCGCGGTTCCGGCTCGGGAGGCAATTCGACAGGATCTGAGATTCCGAGCAGCAACTTTTCGACCCCAGCCCACGCGACCATCACACCTGCTCATGGCCCCAAACAGAGGTCATCATGCCAAGAAGAAGGCAGCAGCGAGTAAAATCATCACATTAAAACTCGCTGAGGAGATGGTGGGCTTCAAACTTCAAATGGGTGTTACATTATTCCCACTCTTGATATACACCATTTCAATAAGCGCATTCATTACCATTGTCAGTGCAGAGGCGCGGCGGAGGCGCTACCAAATTCAGCGGTGGAGAACGAGACGCACAGAGCTCAGAAAGAGCAGTGCGAACCGCCTGGAAATAAAAATTAGAATAGGACGTTCAGCTGAATAATCTTGGTTTTTGATACAGCAGATAAACAAAGTAACGAATGATCGAGTTTTAAAAAAGAACTTTTCTTCGACGAATCACCTGATTCGCAGCTACACCGCCCACCACCGCAAGTGTCTGAATAGCAGGCACGGGCTCGTCTGTTGCTGCGTTTTTATTCTTCGTAGCCACGTGCGCATCAATAGTATCGAGAGCGCGCGTGAGTCGCTGGGTCAAGTGCTTCACTGCCACCTAAGTGCCAATCACAAGAAAGCACGCAACATATTGTGTAAGAATTGCATATGTTTTGGAAAAAGTACTACTACTACAAAATAAATAGTTTTCGTAGAAAACCTTGCGAAAATGTGCATGCAAATACACATGCACAAGTATGCACATATGTTACTGTGAGACGAAAAAAGCAAAGGCCACTCTAAATCAGCTACTGCAGTGTGCCCACAAGAGGCCTAAACCTGTTGAAACGCGGACGCCAGGTCAGCGCGCACTTGAAGGGGCAACTTGGCGCCGCTGGTTTCGGCGTCGACTTGCTTGCGACTCGTGACGTACACGCTCCCGCTCGAGCTGGTGGCTTCGTGCAACGGGGTCTCTTGGGCGGCTGCCCCAGCGTCAGTGGTAGACTTCGATGCTGCTTCTAGTTCTTGTCGTTGTTGTGCTTCTTCGTGGTCAGCCACAGCTTTCTGCACTTGCATTCGAAACGCGTTCTTGAGCCCCGCGTACCTGTAGAAATTAACACCATGGCGAAAGGGAGAAGATTTAAATGGATTCACGGAAATGCACCGCCCCTATGCAATGCACAACCAGTGTACTCTGAGGAGACAAGAGTTGGACGATTTCTTCTTTCCACGCGAAATTAGCACAAATAGAGGCAAGTACAGCCGCATAATGTTGGTGTGCATACGCAGTCAGGCCATAACAAAAACGCACGAGAAGTCGCAGCCGGGCTTGCGCTGCAGAGGCACAGGGAGGGTTTTTGCGTAAACACTTTTTGGGTTGCCCGTTTTGGCAAGCTCCTCGAGGGCGGGTCCACCGGGAGAGACGCTAATGCCCAGCATGCGGGCCGCCTACATGTGCACGAATATGCTCGGTGACATTAATACAAGTTGAAATCAAAGTCTCAAACATGCCGAAATGAATACACGCGGACAGTGGGGGAATTTCAACTTGTGATACAAGGAAGAAAAAAAACTATGAAAAGGAATGCATGCTAGAAATTTCATCAAGCTACCATTTCCCCTCTCTTTGTGAAGCATACCTTGTCGTAAGCTTCCCCAAGAGCGTCATCGAGAGTGCCACCCAGCACCGCATAGTCGCCAACCCCGTGCACCAATAGCGTTTGGCAGTGGCCCCCGCTCACCAAGAGGGCGCAAAATGGGAAGTCAACTTGCAGGTTAGCAAGCTGCTGCTCGGTGGCTGTAGACTTCGCTCCGTCTCCAACAGCAGTCGCAGTGGCGTCTGATGAGGCCTCCGTGTCAACAACAACGCTATGAGGCAGCTCGCTGGCAGCAGACGACTGAGGTGACGTGGCCGGGTAAAAGAGGTGAGGCCTTGCTAAGAGGCAGTGCGCTTCGAGGTGGTGCACCTGCAATAAGATGCCATGCGTGAAAAAATATGAAGCCCATTAATTGCTTGAAGAAATTCTTCTAAAGTTCGTGAGACGAATTGTTTAAGCTGAAGCGGCTAGGCTACGTGTATGGAAGGTCTTGAAAGCATTTCATACTTCAACGAAAGGTTTCGAAAGTGAAGCTGCGAGAGCACGAGCTGCAGTAGCACCAACGCGGAGGCATATCTCCAGTCCTGGCCCTACAGTGACAGCAACTGCATCAATCTCAGATGGCTTAAGCCCCGCCTGGATGGTTCAGACAGCCAGATGACAAAAGCAAGAGACAAGAAGCTCAAGAAGTGAAGGAATTTGATGGCGCGGCGTGTAGAGATGATCCAATAGTTGACTATCATTTGCACACATGTGAAGGGTCATTGAAAGAATGAGCTTTCCTGAATAGACTGAATTGGCCTAGTGAGGATGGACCTGGGCCAGTGCTGTGCCAATCACGGCGTCAATGTTTTGTTCGTGGGCGTCTTTCGCTAATCCAGGCACCACGCCCCCGAACTTGGCATGGATCGTGTGCTGAGAAGCGAGAGCTTCCCCAAGCACGCATCCATCGGACCGCACCACTGCAGCACCCGTGTCATCGCAGGAGGTCTCGATGCCTAGCACCGTAAACAAAGGTGGCGCGAGCCCTGCGCCGCATCCTGGAGGCAAGCCTGATTTCGCCCCCTCGCCAAGTGTGTAAAGTGATGGCCCTTTCTGCCCAACATTTTTGGCTTTCCCAACGCCCAACCGCGCTTTCATGTCTATTGAGGATTCAGTCGACTTGCTAGCTGCTGCAGCTGTTGCTGATGCTGAGTCTCCTGTCTGCTTTTTACTAGCTCGTAGTTTGAGAGTCGGGGGATGCGACGATGCATGTCGCAATGAGACAGGGCTGGCACCCAAAAAGGCTAGTGAACGGCCTCCAGGTGAGGATCTCAGGGACCGAGCTAAAGACAGGCAAAAGAGCGCCATGAAAAGCACTCGGCGCATGTACTGCGAGAGGGGTCTTGCTATCAATAGGTGGTATCTCGTTTTCACTGTGCTACTACAAGGTGCCGTCGTGCCGTCAACTCGACGATCTCTGGGGCAATGGGATGTAAGTACAACCCCTTCTCAAGACTTCTCTAGCCGAAACAATCGTCAAGATTTAGTGCGAGGCTTGAGTCGTATAGGAGTATTCCATGACTACTTGATGAGTTCGCAAGTCGTTGTTGATCTTCTACAGGCAGTTGCGGGCATTAAGAATCCCGAAAAACGGCGACCCCCCTTGTTTCTTAGGCAATTTCTTAAAATCGCGCGCACGAACCCCTCGGTTTCTTAACGAGAAACACGTTCCTCAGAGGAGCGAAGTGGGCGGTGTGTACGTGGCTTCAAGAAACCGGAATTAAGCCCCCTCAGTTTCTTCTAAAAATCACTAAATTTTACCCCTTAAATTCTTAACGTGAGTGCATCTTAATGCCCGCAACTGCCTGTATGCGTGCAGCAGAAGAATTATCAAATCTCCATATGGTCAGACGGGAAGAAGCCATCGAGACACAAAACTTGAGGAATGAGTAATCTCGAAGGTGCTTGAAACCAGAGCTGCATCAGAATCGATGGTCAAAAGGTAGAGTACAAAAAGTTTAAGGAGCCGACGATGATATTGTTGTTGAAAGCACCGTAGTAGACCTGGTGGCGAGACTTACTGCAATATCCACAAACTTGCAGATCTCGAAGGCACTCGATTGTAATAATTCATGGTTCAAGTCGACTGTCCTTTACACTTGTAGAAGGGTAGCCCCTTCGAAGAAGTCTGAGTCAACAACATTGTGAACATTATGAATGCAGCAAATGCATTGCTTCATCAGCTTCTTGTTAACTTCGCGAGCACTGCACAAACTCTTAGGAATTCTGAAGCTCTCGCTGGAACAATCAAACTCTCTGAAAGACGAGTGTATGTATGCCCTGATTAAGCGTACTGCGTTGAAACTCTCGTCGACTTCTTGTCGTTAGCTTCGCACCTTCGCAACCACCGGGTAAAGTCCAAGAAACTCAACTCCAAGGCTTCGCATCCTACTCGCAAACTTCCGTGAGATCTCAAAAACTCCATTATCTAGACACTTAAAGACGACTCCTATGGCTTCATTACAAAGAACAATTCTAAGTACCTCTCTGAGGAACTAAAGGGTGAAGTATACAAGGCCCTTGTCTTGCCTACTTTACTTACAAAAAAAAAAAAAACCTGTATTGACCGTTTATTTTCTAAAAATGGGCGAATGCTGGGAGGTGCTGGGCGGCGGACCAGCACCTCCTTCGAAGCTATAAACGCTGCGAGTGCAACCGGG
>Ga0307982_1005167_pt1 | contig 10224 bp, 7 predicted proteins | sample OrgLakmetagen989_FD_201847 | JGI IMG/M metagenome (GOLD analysis project Ga0307982, IMG submission 201847) | Saline water microbial communities from Organic Lake, Antarctica - #989 | ecosystem: Environmental > Aquatic > Non-marine Saline and Alkaline > Saline | place: Antarctica: Organic Lake... | reverse complement strand
GGAAATCGTAGTGGTATTTTTTCTTCGCAAATCATGCATAGAAGGGTTACGGTGGATGATTGATCGCCGATTTTGCTTGGGGTCGTAGTTTTAGAAACAGGGATAAGGTGGCACTTTGGCAATAGAGGGGCCATCGTGCTGAACCACGGTATCCCTCTGTAGAATGCGGTTGACGAAAGCCGCATTCGTAGCTGTAACTGTTGAAGAAATCCGTTGGCGCCAAAATGTCGAGAACCAGGCAAGAAAATAATGAAAGTTCCATACAGGGGGATTTTCATATTCTATGTATCAAGAGTACGTATCAAGCATCAAGCAAGCATCAAGCATCAAGCATCAAGCATCAAGCAAGCAAGCAGGAAGTGGACAGTGGAAAGTGGGCAGTGGCCTGAGTGAGTGGAGTAACATTCCCTTTCTGAGGGCAAGCGTTAGGGCGACTACACACACGCCTGGCGAAGGAAAAGGAGGCACTTGGAGATTTGATATTTTCAAGCGCAAGACCATCACCTTGTAGCATTTTTATTTTAGAGCGAATATACGCAACCTCAATTCTATTTTTCATACTGTAAGATCGTGGGTGAAACTCTAGTAAGTTAAAAGATATGAAGGCTGCGAGCGAAATAGATGACGAGGACGATGACGACGGGTTCGACGAGGCAGATTACATCGCTACGCTGAACCAATTGAAAGCGCGCACTCTGCATTCCAATGACCAGATCGTGAGCTGCACTGTCACGAGAGGCGCTGCAGGTGACAGGATCGCACTTATTGGGGAGTTTAAGAGGAAGGAATTTGTCATTAGCACCTGAAGAAATGGCACTTTTTGATCTCTGCTGATATAATTCCATCATTTCAGACCAAATGCTATCGCGACTACGTTTGTTTGAGGTTTTGCTATCGTATGTTTTGGTCTAACGTTTCCACCCCTTCCCCCTCTGCGCGCGTCTACAAGCTGAGGACGTCCACGGCAAAAAGCACCCGACCTACGACGTGACGCTCCTGGGGCGCCAAGGCACCAGCCGCACGCGGTCGTATCGCTTCAACGTCTTGCGCGCATTCAAGAAACGCGTCGTCAACGAAGTGGGGCGGCTGCAGGCGCCGTTCCCCGAAAACAAGCTCAACTCCAAGTTTTTGGGCTTGAGCGACGCGGAGCTCGACCAGCGCGCCGCGGGGTTGGCGCTGTGGATTAACGAGTTCTTGAGCAAGACGGCGCCCTCCCCGCTGCTCCTGCAAGCCGCCGTGCACCTCTTTCAGGTCGACGAAGGCCAGCTGTTTGGCTGCCAGGTGGCAGTGGGGTCGGCGCCACCGGCGAGGGCTCGTGGCGTCAGTCCTGTGCGCGGCAACGGAGGACATGGCCATGCCAACACTAGCACCGCTGGTGGAAGCTCGTCCAGCAGCGAAGGCAAAGTTGATAGACCCGCGGACTCATTGCAGTCCGATGGGGCCCCTTCTCTTGCTTCTTCTACGAGTGCTGGTGGAGATCCTCCACTCAAAATGGGCTACCTCTCGAAAGAAGGCCACGTCGTGCGGTCCATCAAAAAGCGCTTCTTCGTGCTGTACCCCACCAAGGGCAAGATGTACTACTTCGAACACGAGCAAGCTTACATGCGGTGGAGTGCCGCGGGGGGCGCCGACGAAAACGGCGACGAGCCCGACGACTTGAGCAGCAGCCTGAGCTTGAGCCCTCGCCTCAGCCGTCGGCAGCCGTCGGAAGCCATTATGCGCAGCTCGCGCGTGGGTGGGTTTGGGTTCGGGATCCGCGAGTCCATCAGCGGCTCCGAGAAGCCGAAAGGCTGCATCGACCTCCTCGGGGTAATTACAAACAAGTTGATGATTCAGGCTTGTCTTTTTTTGTTCGTCCTTCCCGTATGCTTCTGGAGGCTATTGTTTGTAACTGTCAACCACGACTTGTTTCTATCTTTTGAGTTTCATTTGTCTGACGTTGCGCGTGTGTGCTCTCCCATGGTTAACTTCTGGTCATCCCAGGCCACCCTGGCCCCGTTTGACGTCACCCAGCCGCGCCTGCTCAAGATCCGCACCTCCGACGGCACCGCGTTCCTTTTGCGGGCCCCGACCACGCAAGAGCAAGAGGTTTGGGCGGATGCAGCCAACGAGTCCGCGCTGGCGTGCGGGCGCGCTGCCACCCTGCGCGCGAAAGAATTGGAGCAGCGGCAGCGGGCGACCGGCAGCGCGAGCGTGCCTCGTGGAGGCGGCAGCGGTGCGAGCGACGGCCGAGATCCTCGCGGCCAGAGTTTGTCGCCCCTCGCAAAGCAGGACTCTTTTTCTTCTCTCGAAACATCGTCAGGAGCAGCCGCAGCAGGTGTGGATGCCGAGGTGCGTCGAGTGCTGGACGCCGCAGGTTTAAGTGCTTCCAAATACGCGCAGCCGCTCCTGAGCCTCGGAGTGAGGAGTTCGGAAGACTTGGCGGACCAAAGCGTGTGCAGCGAGTCGATGTTGCGCCAAGAGGTGGGCATGACCCGCCACGAAGCCGCAGCGTTCCAAAAAGCCATTGCCGCCGCGCTATCCCTGCCATCATCGCCATCGCCCTCATCGGCCGCGACGTCTGCTCCACCGCCAGCGGTCGATGCTGCGAGCGCTGAAGACGATTTCATGGCTGCGCTAGAAGCGCAAGCCACCGCGCAAGCAGCGCCTCCTCGTGCTGCGCCTAGTCCTGCCACGTCGGTGAAATCGCGGTCGCAGGCCGAGCGGCCTTTCGTGGCGAAAGCGCGAAACGTGCTGAAGAACAACCCCAAAAACCTCACTGCGTGGGCGCTGGTCAAGGACATTGACGGAAGCGCGTCGGGTAGCAAGTCCAAGAAAAAGGTGTGCGGCCTTGTTGTTGTTATATTGACAGTTGATAGGTTAGTAGATTGAAGAATGGGATTGAGAGATGATGAATAAATTTTTGTACGCTCTTTTGTTATTTTCCTTGAACTGCCAATCAAAATCTCAGCCTTCGATTTTGATGTAAGCATCTTTTTCTTTCTTTTTCATTCAATCATTCATCCTTCCTACATTCTTTATTCTCAAGGCCGGCGGGTTTGTGGTCTCACTAGCGGACACGTCCCCCGAAGACTTTGCTCGCCTCTACGCTTGCCTTCGCTCGGGTCTCCTGAGGCCAGAGTCCACCATTGGGTGCTTTGCAACCGCTGCGTCCGACTACGTGGAATTCGGTATTTAGACGTGGAAAGTTGTATTTCTAATTTCTTGAATGTATTCCACTTTGATAACTAATCGTGAATACCATGCAAAACAGATGGGCATTGTGGTGTCTGCATTCTTCTGCGTCTTTTCTTTTGAGTTTTCCCTCGCGCGCATACGAGCTTATTGAACCAACCTACCACGGCACATACCTCACGTATTTTCTCACTTATTTCGCCGTTCTTTTTTCCATTATCGCAGCTCCGATTTTCGACCGCATTGTGCGGAGTTACCACCGTCGCCCTGAGGGCGCTCACCCCATGAACCCAGACAACTGGTTCGTGTCTCTCAGCAGCCATTCATCCAAAACGAAGAAAGAAGTCAAAAGTTCCGAGGCCGAAAAGACTGAAAGCAGTCCAACGGCAAGTGCAAACGACGAGAACGATAAAGGAGCAGAGATGAAGATGCAATTCGGGTGCGCCCTCGACTTACGAAGCGTGGACTTGAAGCAGCCCGTGCGCGCTGTGCTGGTGGCGAGGCGCAACGTCGCTCACTTGCCGTTGCCTGCGGGCTGCCACAGTCCTGCTGAGAGATTGGCGATTGAGCTGAAGTGCGCGGGGGCTCTGGCGTGGCTCGCCAGCCAACCCAGCGATCACGGTGAATCGCGCAACTTTTTTGCAGGCGGGCGCACCATCAGCTTAACTCCAAAGCAAGCTTGGGCAGAGCACGCGGCCGCTGCTGCTCCCATCGTGATCACTTCTGCGGCTGCTGCTTGTGCTGCTGCTGTAGCAGCGGCGGCGGCAGCAGCAACGGACTCCAAGTCGAGAAACACGGCAGCGTCGGCTGCTTCTTTCACCGCTTCGAGCTCGATGGCGTTGCCGTCCTCGATGGAAGCGGCCTTTGCAGCGGCCAACTCCGGCTTAGCGCCCCCTGGGGTGGCCTCGATGGGCTATTTGGCGTTTGGCACCACGCTGAGAGGCAGTGCGGCAGCGCGTCACGCGGGATTTTGTGGGTCTGCATCTTCGTCGTCATCATCGTCAGCGGCCCTAGTGGGTACTGAACCATCTACCGACCCGTTCGTAACCAACCATGCAAGAGAAGCCGCAGGCTTGTGCCGCGATTGGCCATTGGGGAGAGGATGCTTCTTCAGTGCCGACCGGGGGGCGAGCCTCTGCGTGAGGTACGGGTTTGAAGACCACTTGGAAGTGGCAGTAGTGTACGAGGGCTACGACGTGGCAGCGCCTTTTCAACGGATGCACCAAGTGCTAGCTGCGCTCGAGGGGGCTTTGAACGGCAGTGCCAACGACAGCAGCGCTACCAGCCATGAACTTGCCAGCCAGGGCTTTGCGGTGCACCCCCAGTTTGGGTTCTTGGCGTCTTGTCCCAGCCATGTCGGCACAGGCTTGAGCGCGCAGCTGATCGGCGTGCCCGTGCCAAACTTACGGAAGTTATACACCGACCAGCACATCACAGACATGACTTCAAGCTTCGGCCTCGTGGTAGGCCCTAGCCAAGCGACTGGCTCCATTGGGATCAGTCAAAACAACAGCACTGGTGGCAGCAGCGGCAGCAGTGCTGTGGACGCACCTGGGGACGGCGACGCCCCTCCTTTTGGAAGCAGCGGCCGTTCCAAGAGCTCTCGAATGGGCGAGGAAGCTCTTGTTGAGGACAGTAGCAACAGTAGAAATAGCGGCAGCAGCGGCGCCACTACCACCACTGTCGGATCAAGCGGGTGGGTGGACTTGGCTCCGTCACGCACCGCTTTCTGCCGAGAGGCGGACTTGGCGCTGAAGCTCTACCACGGCGTGCGCTTGTTGCTTTTGGAAGACGCGCGCGCGAGTGACGCTTCGGCCGCAAAATTAGCCCACGATGAAGCCACAGAAGAAGCCACAGAAGAAGCAGGGGGAGAGGTTGAGGCTGGCAAAGCAAAAGAAGAAGAAGTAGTAGAAGAAGAAAAAGCACGGAATTCCGCTGCCGATAACGGTGATGCGTCTTCTTCCGCGGTCCTCGAATCCGCTGCGGCGCAGTCCTCCGGCGCTGACATCGCGCACCTACCCGAGGCCGAGCGGAAAGCCGTGCTGGCCACCTTCCGCGAAATGCTGGAAAACGGGGTCCGGGTGGTGAAGTTCAACCGCAAGGGAAAGGTGGCGTTCCGAACCCTTGTGCTCTTCGGCGACCACACTTTAACCTGGCGCGCGGACCGCCAGCGCGGAGGAATGCGGGTGGGCAAAGGGTACGGCAGCAGCGGCGCCGAGCTGTTTGACCTCCGGGAAATGACCCACGTGCAGCTCGGAGAAGCGCCGGACGTGTCGTCGGCAGCTCTTCTGGAGTCCGCTTCTATGAGTGCATCGTCGGGAGCTGCCACAGCAGCGGCAGCCAGAGCAGAGGATGGAGCATCCCCGCCTTCTTCTTCCTCTTCGTCATCATCCGAGGAGGTGCGATCCTCGGCGGTGGAGACTTCGTTGATCGGCACCGCCACCTTGCGCATGCACGCAGCCGGCAAAGACGGCGCGACGGTGGCGGCGATGCGCGACCGGGGCGAATGCGCGAGCTTGTGCTTTGATGCGCGCACCATCGACTTCGGGTGCGACTGCAGCGCGCAGCGCGACAGCCTGGTGCAGGGCTTTCGCCTCCTGCTCGAGAGCTACACGGCGCGCAGTCGCCAGCTGTACTTGGAACGGGCCCTGAGAGGCCGGAGTTGAAACTCCGACGACTCAACCACTGGCCATCACAGAAATGGCCAACAGCCAACAAGAACATAAAAAGCAAGACGCAGAAGCAAGGGCCATTTCACTATGGCGAAAGTTAGCGCAAGTCTACCTATTTATGTGGGAGTTGTGAGTCATCGAGGAATATTCCCCGGTGGGGCTGGTTCGGCGTTCGACCCCTACCGTACCGCATTAAAAATACCAAGAAACCGTTTCTACTAGTCTAGCCGACTAGTTAAGACTTCCCGAATGCCAAATACTAAGAAACACCCCTTTTAGGGCCCCTATACACTTCAGAACAGGTCTGACTGGGCTGAGTGCCCTTTTTGAATAAAGACCGCAGTTCAATACCCTTCGCCTGCTGTGTGCACATGGGCCTTTCCGGGTTCGTTTGGGCTCAAATGGGCCTGAAATTGAAAATAGCCCGCCTATTCATAATATAGGCATCTTACACGGCTTCTAGCGCAGTGCGAAGGCTGTATGAGCCTTTCTTGACCTGAATTTAACCGATATACCGGGCTGAGAAAGAGTACATTTATGTGTCACTTTTGGGTACTCGTCGTGAAGTCATATCGATGTCTAGATGAACAGTAAATCTTCGAATGATTTAATTGAGTTTCATGTTGCCGCTCTGACTGTTTGAGTAGGCCACTGAAGCGTGCGAGGTTGCGCGCTGGCTATGGGGCCATAGCCGGTAACTACGGTAACTACTGCCGGTAAAATTTTCGTAGAATCCACGAAAACACTCTCCAGTACTCTTCATCCAGCACACGGCACAGCAGCTGTGTTGTTCATCTTCGGCAGTTGCCTCGCTCTCGCGGTATTTCCCTCCCAGACACATAGCGCATGATAATATTTCATACATTTCTTGCTTCTTATTTCATGCTGCAAATTCGCAGTAGCAGTAGGGATAGCAGCAGCAGTAGCCAATGAGCCAGAGCAGGCCCATGCTCCAACGGAGGGCAGCGAAAGTGATGACAGCGACGACGGGGTGTAAAAGCCTACCTCCCAGGAACCTCCAAAAATGGCGTTTTTAGTCAAAAATCGGGACTTTAGGCCAAAAGGTTTATTCAAATCACGAAAAGGACTTCAGTTGCGCGTGAAATACGCAACCTAATTGAACGAAAGGGTTATTTATTGTTTAATCAATAAATTATTGCCCCCAAAATGACCCATGTGCATTTCCAAGGAATAGTAGGCGAAGGGTATTGAACTGCGGTCTAAAGAAGTTATGGCCATATATTCCGCTCATGATACAACGACGCCATACTATAATCTGTCGCTGGGGATTTCCGGTGAGCTCGAAGGATCAAGGAAAGTATAGTTAGCTGATTTTGATTGTAGCCACCTGAATGGCGCCCAAGGCGGGAAATAGATAGGAGTTCCAGTATCCACTAGAATGACGCACCCCTGACGACGTGCGCTGCTGCTGAATCAATCCGCACGCGGAATGAAAAGGCAATGAGATGGGATGAAAGGAATTAGGAAAACACGCGCACCGCACACGACAAACCGGTCAACGGCGCAACGACACAAGTGCACAACACAACACAACGCAACACACAGCACCACCAAAGCACACCAAAACCGTATACCCCGTATATTTGAGGATTCTACCGTCTATATACCGCACGTGACGTGAAGTAAATTTGCAGCCTCCTCACGTGAATTACGCGTGGACGTGAAACGCAACCTTTCACGTACCTACGGTTTATGATCCCCCCCGAGGGGGGACTGGATTTAGTAACTAGCAGACAGGATGCCATCTAACCAACGCCTGCAGAGTCCCCCGGCCCGACTGGAAGCCTGGCTCGGGGTTCATATGACTTTCGTAAGCGGTCTCTTGGTCGTAGTCGTTGCGAGCACGGGGGTGTTGGCTTTGGTCCCGTGGGGCGCTCGGGGCTTGTACGAGGCTCCGGCGATCGAGCATAAGGCGTGCCCACCCAAGATGGGCGGTGAGCCCCCACGCTCGATAAAGTACCCGGCGGTAATAGGCCTTGACGGTCTTCGAGCCCCTGTCACCGTAGTAGAACTACCAACCCATACCAACCACCACACCACCACTCATATCCCACATGAACCCCAATAAATCTATGGTACTAAGATATGGTATTATATGTGGTATCATTTACCATATCCGCCATCTCAAGTAGGAGAGTGTACCTACGGTTTTAGATTGCGGGATATATTCTACACATGCACATAAGATGAGTACTGGATGCCTTTGTACCTGTCGAAGAAGACTAGGTCCGCTGGGTGCCATTAATGTACAAATAAATGGTAGGAAAAACATGAACAAATCAGATCTCCTTTATAGGGGGGATTGGCTTCAGCACTATGCTCAGTAGACCACAAGTATAATCACCACATCAAATAATCCGGATGGCTTCCTTGAACTCTGGGGTGCGATTTACGGTAGCGGTGTTGATCTGAAGCTATACTGCTCACATATCGACAAGCGGTCCGAAACATTTCAGTCTCCGTAACATCCGATACATCCGAAATTGCGGTCCGAAAAACGGAATTCACCGAAATGTAGTCCGAAACCGAAACACCATGTTTCCGTAACTTCAGAAATTGCGGTCCGGAGCATTCATTTTTCGCCGTATTTCGCTCATTCGCTCCCCAGCTTGGACTTAAAACTTTAGCTTCTCTAGTGTTTATGCTTGTACTTTTTCACGGCACAAAACTTATTAACTAACGTATCCGACCTTTCTTTGCGAAAAGAAGAAACTCGAGCGAATAATGGAAGATTTTCTAAAGCAAATCACGTCTGATTTGGTGCAAAATTCACTTTCCCCGTAATTTATAATTTGCGCGTGATTCACGCGGAAATCCGAACCTACGGTACGTACGAGCCCCAATGCCGACTTGCTTCGCTAGTTGCACAAGCAAATTCGCAAGGCAAATAGAGCAAAAAAACAACGGCAATTGCGCTCCCAAGGGGCCTGCTCTCTTCCCCCTTAGCGATGCGTTTGAAGGGCAACTCAGAAAGCCTTCAGGCAACAACTATGGGCCAAGGAGCGGCGAGGCGAATAATTTAGTGCTTGTCGTCGTCACCATCTGGGGAGTACTTGATGCCCGTGAAGGTGCCTTCTTCGCGCTGCTCGTCCCAGTTGTCGATCTGCGCAAGGCAACATTCATTCGTTCGTTCGTTACGAAGGTGGGGAAAATAAGGGAAGACAGCTCACGGAGAACGAATTAAAATAGATCAGTGCTCAGGAAGCTGTTGGGAGAAGGCTGAAAATCAAAACAGTACTATCATAGTTCCAATAACTTTTTTTTAAAAGCTAACTGATAGAGTGAATGCGCAGGAGGCGTGTTGAACTCACCCAAGCGTCCGGGCAGATGGAGTGAGCCATTTGGCGCACGCCCTTGCACGCGTCGTCGTCCCCGTTGGTGCCCTTGAGGCAAAGCACCCACTCGTTGTACCGGTTCCTGAAATGAACATAGCATAGGGAAAAAAAAATGCAAATTAGGACTTGTGGAATTGCGCATGCGCAAAAATCTTTGCCCGAAAAAGGCCTGGCAAAAGAGTCCGGGCAAGGAGCGGCGAGACACGAGGGGCTCAAGATGGACATCACAACTTTTATAGAAAATAAAGGCTGCCATAGAAGCCACATAGGCAAAAAAAAAGAGTGAGTATATGGGGCTTGCGTTACGCACCAGCAGTGTGTGGCCTGGTTTTGCGATGGGAATCGCTTGTCCGCCGGGGAGGTCTTGATCATGTTGGTGAGGTTCGACATGATGAATATATCTAAGAGGAGAGAAGGAAACAGAAAACATCGTGCGGGAAGAGAAGGCATCATGGAAAGTTACATAAAGCATGCTCAGAATACTCTTTCGTGAGGCCATTTCAAGAGATGCCAATGGTCTCTACAGCAAAGAAGCAGCGCGGCATGTTGTTTACATTGCGTTCGGGGCAAGATAAAAATACTGTTTTTTGCAAAAGGGCATTTTCAAGAAGTCCGACTTTTCAGGATTTTCCTCAAGTTTTCTTGAGATTTTGAGATTTCTTCATGTTCTTTCAAAGATTTTGTTTCTTTCAGATTTATTTGTCACCACGCCAGCACATCATGCATTCATTAGAATACTACTGCAGCGGCGCGGGGAGCGCCGCGCCACGATCAACGAAGAGTTGTGGGGGGGGTCTACGTTCGATAGCAATTCATTAGTCAATCAGAGCACACCCCGAGGTACATATACTAGAGCGATGCATAAGTTAAATTGATCTTCATCTGTGTCGTCTTTTTCTTCGTCATCAACACCACGAGCATTTTTGAATTCCTGCTTGCGTTCAATATCAGCCTCGTGAACTTGTTCTGTAGCAGGCAGGAGTCGCGCGGCCGCTTTCGCAGAAGCCGACGGCTGACACGCT
>Ga0307982_1005158_pt1 | contig 10232 bp, 8 predicted proteins | sample OrgLakmetagen989_FD_201847 | JGI IMG/M metagenome (GOLD analysis project Ga0307982, IMG submission 201847) | Saline water microbial communities from Organic Lake, Antarctica - #989 | ecosystem: Environmental > Aquatic > Non-marine Saline and Alkaline > Saline | place: Antarctica: Organic Lake... | reverse complement strand
TATACTGCAGGATCCACCATTTTTGTAGATACACCTAATGTAGCCATTCGAAATTCCATCGTGTATGGCACAGCAGAGTCTGAATTTAACATAGAAGTCATTAATAATGGCAGTGTTAGTGTCAGCGTATTAAATTCTGTTCTGAAGACTGACGAGAATACAGCCAATGCGAACAGGTATCAAAATATAACTTTGAATCCTATCGATGAAATTTTTAACGATCCGGACGGTCTAGATTTTGAACTGTTCGATAATTCTAAAGCGAGAAACATAGGAAATGTAACCATTGGAAATACGATACCACTTGACTTGAATGGCAAACCTCGTCCTTCATCGGATGGAGTACCAGATGCAGGTGCCTATGAGTTTCAGTAGTTCGTTAATTCAATAAAAATTCAACCGTATCCACCCCGTCAGCATAGTCCCAAAGTTCTGGAGATTGCGCTTTTCCGAAAGGCATCCTTTTTATAAAAAACCCGTCAATGGATTATAAGTAATACGAAAAGCCATTCAAATGAAAAGTTTATACTTCATCTGTTTTTTATTTTTACTATCTCTACACTCCAAAGCTCAATGGGTGCCTACCAGCAGTGCGAATCAGCAAAATGATTCGTTACCTCACATTTCTAAAGTTAGTTTCATTAATGCAGCCAGTGGAATAGCAGCTTGCCGCAGTGTTAACCCATATCAGAGCAACGGCAGTAACATTGGTTCTATAATGACTACGAATGATAGCGCTGTAACATGGACTTACAGATTAGAAGTAGATTCTTTTTACTTTCAAGACATTATACATGCCAATCTAAACATTGCATTAGCTATTGGTAGTCATAGGAATTATAACTGGACAACCTTCAATGAAGGTATACTTGCAAGAAGTGCAGACGCGGGAAGAACATGGGATACAACGTTTTTCCCTTATCATCTAAATTCGATCGAAAAAATTAATGATTCTGTTCTGTTCATTGCAGGTACGGAATACTTCAGTCCTCCTTCCATTAGAACAGTCTTATTAAAGTCTATTGACGAAGGTATAAACTGGATTGAAATTCCCAATTCTTACAGTCAAGAATATATTACAGATGTTGATTTTGTAACTGACTCTATCGGATTTATGACAGGTATAAATAGTAAAGTCTACAGGACCGTTGACCAAGGAGCTTCTTGGACAACCGCTAATATTGATAGCACTCAAAATTACAAGATTCATAATATCACCATTCCATCTCTATCCAACCTTTATGTAATCACCGACGGAGGCACTATTCACAATTCATCTGACACCGGATCTACTTGGAATAAATTAGCCACGCCAAGTGGTGGCGCTTTTTACAAGATTGCATTTGTGAATGACTCTATAGGTTATGTTGCCGGATTTGGTATCTCTAAAACTACAGACTCAGGAATGACTTGGAATAACCAATCGTTTGCTCTATCCTCTAATCCATCACTGCATTCTTTGACAGAAATTATTGCAATATCACCAACCACTCTCTATTCGGCGGGTCCGAATCAATTTTTTAGAACCTTTTTCGGAGGAGAAATAGTTTCTCACATTCAAACAAATAATTCTATAGCTGAAAATTTAATTTTGGCATACCCTTCGCCTACTGAAAGGTTCATTACTATTCCGTTTTTAGAAGATGTTAATCGCATTGAAATTATTGATATTCGAGGAAAAGAAGTGTATTCAACTAATCAAATTTCGACACCTCACAACAAGATTGAGCTCCATGTAAAAAATGGTATTTATTTAGTTAAACTTATTTTCAACGATGGCTCAATTAGATCGGCAAAGATTATTAAAGTATAACTACTTCAATAAAAATTCAATCGTATCCACCCCGTCAGCATAGTCCCAAAGTTCTGGAGATTGCGCTTTTCCGAAAGGAACTCGTTGGGGAAAGTCCGCATTGGAAACGACACATTGCAACTCTTCTTTCTGATGGTCAATAATCTCTTTCATTTTTTCTAAGTCATCGTAAAACTCGTAAAACAAAACACCTACCGGAGAATGAATTCCTTCATCTTCTTTCATCAGTAAAAAACCATTTTCAATTAATTCGATTTGATTTAATAAATAAACGGCTTTATTGTAGTCGTAATTATTGGCATATTTATTATGATTCCCAATTTCTTGGTAATGGAAAAGCGCTTTAAAGACCTGATCCAAATCATAATTTTTCGGAAGATAGAGTTTCGTAACGTTTCTGCAGCCTAATCCAAAATGTCTAAAGATATCGTGACTCAGTCCATTTAATTCCTCCTTACTTTCCGTTCCGTTTAGAACGGCAACGGAAGTCCTATTTTTTCTTATGATCCGTTTTTTATCCTTAAAGTAATAGTCAAAGTATCGAGATGAATTGTCACTGCCGGTTGCAATAAGCATGTCCACATCTTTCAATCTTTCTACCAGTTGAATTTGTTCAGAATCAGGAATTAACTTTTGAATCACCCTCAGCACGAGCATCATCAAGCTTTTGTCTTTAGAAGAAAGTTTAGCATGTAACACATTTCCACTTACAAGCACAGACAAGGCATCGTGAAGTCCAACCAATGGTAAGTTCCCAGCCATGATCACTCCAACTTTTGCATTATTATTCAAATCTAACGAGTACCTCGATAACCATTGCTCCACTTTTTGTTTTTCCAAACTACAAGACCAAGCTTCATAAACGGCAATAACCGAATCTTTCGTGAACCACCCATTTTCTTGAAAAGCAGTTTCAATCATTTCAGCTGCATGCGAAACCTCTTGCTCCAATAGCTTGTTCTTAGGAATGTGCGTGCTATCTCTATAATAGTTTAAACTATCTGCAAAGAAATCACCTAATGCGATAAGAGTTGACTTTTTAGTCTCTATATTCATGTCTAATTTGTACTTAAAACGTTAAATTTGTAATCGAATTTAAACCATTTGAACAAATCATTGGTTTAAATACAAAATTACACACATAAACTAGACCTCAATGGCAATTATTATAACAGACGAATGTATTAACTGTGGAGCTTGTGAGCCGGAATGTCCTAACAATGCTATTTACGAAGGTGGCGAGGAGTGGAGATTTTCTGATGGAACAGGAGTTTCAAACGATTATAAAACAAGAAAAGGAGACGTAATTAGCCCAGATGCAGAAAACGAACCTGTAAGCCTTGACTATTACTACATTGTGCCTGACAAGTGCACAGAGTGTGTAGGCTTTCACGACGAACCACAATGTGCTGCAGTTTGCCCAGTAGACTGTTGCGTGGATGACCCAGACGTTAGAGAGACAAAAGAAGAATTATTATCTAAAAAAGAAGCGTTACACATTTAACGGTTCTACTGTATACGATTTCGGTGCAATTGTTGTTTTATATCCGCTTATCATCTAATTTTATGAATATGCGGATTCTTACAACAATTGCACTTTTTTTATGCCTTCATTTTACCCTAAGTGCCCAAACGACACAAAAGAATTATTCAAATACCGGAAAAGTCTATTCGAGAATAGACCAAGAAAGAATTGAACAACTAGCCAATACCGTTTTACGCGAATTACCTGCAGCCGAAAAAGACAGCATTAGTAATGTTTTGAAAGAAGAATTACAAACAGCACTTCAAAACGAAAATGCCTTTCGTACATCGTTTAATCAAGTGAAAAGTATTAGTATTCTCACCGCACCCGATTCTTCCTTTAGGGTCTTTAATTGGGAAATTGCTTACTTGGATGGCACTAACCGATACGAGTGTTTACTCTTGAAGAAAAACGAAACCGGAACTACTCTAGAAGTTTTGGAACCGCTGGATTCTATTTTAGAAAGAAAAGAACTTCAGAACAAACAACTGGGAACAGAAAACTGGCTACCTGCACTTTATTACGACATTGTTCTTGTGAAAAGTCGTTTCCAAACGTTCTACACCTTGCTCGCTTGGGATGCAAATGACTTACTAACCAACAAAAAATACATTGAGGTGCTGTGGTTTGATAAGGAAGGCAAAACCAATTTTGGCGCACCAATCTTTCGAGATAATCGTTCCGTGCAGTCTCGGGTAATTTTTGAGTACGGTGGGCAAAACTCCATGACTTTAAATTCCGAAGAAGAATTAAACCGAATTAGCTTTAACCATTTAGCCCCACCAAGCTCCAATTTAGAAGGCATCTTCGAATATTATGGCGCTGACGTTAGTTTTGATGCCTACGATTGGAATGGAAAACATTGGAAGTCCGTGCAGGAGGTAATTCCCAGCTGGGCCGACCCTAAAGGACGAACCAATGCCAAGGTGACAAATAGAAGGTTTGAAAAAGAAGATGTAGCAAACCCTAATGCTGCTAAAAAAATATTAAAGGATGCTGAAAAACGAAAGAAAAAGGCAGACGACGAATTAAAAGAAGAGTCAGAGAAGCTTAAAGAAGCTCCTTGATAATTCTCTCAATAGAGTACCCTTCTGCCTCAGCTTTGTAATTTCGAACGATTCTATGTCTCAAAATTGGTTCTGCTACAGCCTTTACATCTTCAATGTCTGGAGAATACTTACCATTTATGGCAGCGTGACACTTTGCACCAACCACCAAAAACTGAGAAGCTCTAGGACCTGCTCCCCAACTTAAAAAATCATTTACCATTTGAGGAGAGTTGGCAGTGTTTGGTCTTGTACTAGCAGCTAATTTTACTGCATATTCCAACACATTATCAGGAACTGGTATCTTCCGAATTAATTGTTGGAAGAACATAATTTCTTCCCCATTCATTACCTTATTTACGGTTGCCGTGAAATTAGTGGTGGTGGATTTAACAATATTCACTTCATCCTCTAAGTTTGGATAGTCTAACCAAATGTTAAACATGAATCGGTCTAACTGAGCCTCAGGCAATGGATAAGTTCCCTCTTGTTCAATTGGGTTTTGTGTTGCTAATACAAAAAATGGCTGTGGTAAATCGTACGTTTTTCCCGCTGTTGTAATTTTCTTCTCCTGCATGGCCTCTAATAAAGCAGATTGCGTTTTTGGAGGAGTTCTGTTGATCTCATCAGCGAGAATCAAATTGGAAAATAGCGGTCCAGGTATAAATTTGAAACTTCTAGATTCATCTAAAATCTCCGATCCAATAATGTCAGATGGCATTAAGTCAGGAGTAAATTGAATTCGATTAAAGCTCAACCCTAGCGCTTCTGAAACTGTGTTTACCAAAAGCGTTTTTGCTAAACCTGGAACTCCAACTAGCAAACAATGCCCATTGCTGAAGATTGAAATTAATAAGTTTTTTACCACCTCTTTCTGTCCTACAATTACCTTCCCAATTTCTTGATTCAGTTCGTTGTATTTCTGCACTAAAGCATCCACCGCTTCTGCATCTGAGTTATATTGTTTCATATTATTTAGCGCTATTTTCGATCCAAGCTTGCTGAAATTCGCAAGTATTGCAATACTCTAAATTTAGCCTCATGTAGGTCTTGGAAATATTATTTTTAATCCAGTCTTGGAGAACTTCTTGTTCCTTTTCCGCTAAGGCTGCAGATTTTATTTTCTGGTAATCTTTTTCTAGACTGGCCCTGTGCGGTTCAGTTCGTTTAATCAGCTTCACCACTCTATACCCAGGTTTAGAGCGGGGGTCGCTGATGACTACTGGTTTTGAAATTTCTCCCACTTCCATTTGGTCTATCACAAAAAATAGCGAGGGATCCAATTCGTCCATTGGAGTCATGGAGCTACTCGTTTGTGGATTCGCCATAATCCCGCCATTATTCTTGGTGTTTTCGTCTTGCGAGAACCGTTTAGCAGCCTCTTCAAAATTCAATGAAGTACTATCAATTTTGCTTGAAATACTGTCTAATCTATTTTTTGCAATTTCAAAGGATGCGTTATCCTGTTTTGGCTTTAGTAAAATATGACGAACATTTACCTTGTTTCCACGTCTTTCAATCAGTTGAATAATATGAAATCCATATCTAGTTTCTACAATCGGCGATACGTTTCCGGTTTTTAGCTTAAAAGAAGCAGCTCCAAATTCTGGTTCCACCTCTCCCTTCCCTACAAAACCAATATCTCCTCCTTTTAAAGCAGAACCTTGATCTTCGGAATACAGCAAAGCAAGTGTCGAGAATTTCTCTCCCTCGTTTACTCGTTCGCGATAATTATTCAATTTATCCTTCACTTCTCGTATCGAGGAAGCAGGTGTTTTTGCATATATAACAATCTGGGCAATCTCCACTTCTGCGTTAATTAACGGTAAGCTATCCTTTGGTATTTTATCAAAATATTGACGAACATCTTCCGGCGTAACCGACACTCCAGAAGTAATTTCCCCTTGCATGCGTTGCAATATTAATTGCTGTCTCGTGTCATCGCGCATTTCAGCTTTTATCTGGGTTACGGTCTTTTTATAGTATTCTTCCATGGCTTCTTTAGAGCCAATTTGCGCCATAATGTATCTGATCTTTCGATCCATTGTGCCTTCTACTTCTGCTTCATCCACCACAACACTATCCAATTCCGCTTGATTAACCAGCATTTTAGAATACAGAATATCTTCCAAAATTTCACATTTGGTGTTATCATCAACGTTTGCTCCTTGGGCTATATAGGCGTAGTACTTATTCTCTAATTCAGATTTTGTGGCTATTTGATCTCCTACAACTGCGATTACTTCATCCAGCACCGCACCTCTTTGGGCAGAAATAAGCGCAGGAAGCGCTAACAAAAAACACAAGTTTAATAAGGCTTTATTCATATACTTCGTACTCTTTTTTTAAGGTAGCAGATTCAAAAATTTCTTGCTTTACCTTTGCAATTAACTCAATCTTGCGTTTATTGAGAATTATACTTTTCAGTTCCTCTTTTACCCATGAAAACGGAGCAACTTCTCCTTTCATTCGAATGGCAAAAGAATTAATATACATCGTTCTCAAACTATCTTGAATCAAGTTTTCACCTATCGTAAGATTAAGATTTTTATCCAAGGCCAATTTCCCTATTTCCTTAATTTTTGCTAATGGTATCCACTCCAATGTGTCCAAATGACAAGCGAGCGCAAACTGAGAACAAAAACCAACTAAATCTTCCTTGTAATAGTCAAAATCTTCATACATCCAATGTTTTAAGGAATCTGTGCTGGGCGCACTGTTCAGTGTAGCTACAAAAACACTTTGCGTCACGTCTTGCCTCAGTTTGAAATTATCCACATTTAGCTTGTAATATTTTTTCAACTCTCGTTCCCCAACTAACGTGTCTAACTTCTGATTTATTAACTGATTCTCAAACGTATAAATTAATAAAGAATTTCTATAATTCTCTAGCTGAGTTTCAAAACTAGCTGAGTTCTCCGAGAGATTGTCCAATGCCTTTTGTAGAAGCAATTTTTCTTTCACCCAATTATCTATAAATGATTTGCGCTGCGCTAAACTGTCCCCTCCGCTCTCTTGATTGGTAAATTTTGGAATGTCTGTTTCCACAAGTATTTTTTCACCTACTCTCGCAATTGTGTCTAAATCGCCATTGCTCGTAAAAAGATTACACGAACTTAACGTGATAGAAGCAGATAAAAATAGAGCAAATGAAATTCTCAAGTCGATTAATTTAGATCGCTTTTCAGCTCTTTTAAAATCTTTTTGTCTACCTCAAATTTATTTTTCTTTCGAAGAGATTCGATCCATTCTTTTTCTAAGAAGTTTTGGTAGTCGGAAGTTATGAGTCCTCTTGAATCTTTTAATGTTTTATAGGTAGGCTCCAATACTTCTTTAATCTGTACAAATTGAATTCTGCCGTTCAGGGTGATATTTTTTGAAATACCTTTCTCCCATTTAACTTGATCTACTACCTCATTCTCACCTTTCATGTATTTTTTAGTTTCATACCTTAAGTTGAGTTGAGATGGTCGGTTAATTTCTTCGCTGATATCTTTCACCTCTTTTCCTTCTTTCAACATCTTCTTCACAGCTTGAGCAACCTTTTCGTCTACTGCTGAAAATACAACTGCATCTACCCTATTTTCCCACTTGTAGTTTTCTTTGTTATTTTCATAGAAAGCTTGCAACCCCGTGGTATCTTTTACTGCTTTCGACCAAACCAACTGATCTGTCAAATTAAATAACAAAATTCCGTCGTGATACTCTTGCATCAAATATCTAAACTCAGGATACTCCTCGTCTAGTTTCGCATTCTTATACTCTAAAGTAGTTGCTCGTTGAAATGACTCGTATCGTGAGTTTACAAGAACTCTTGAGTCGATAACTTTTTTGGATTTGTTATTTTCTAAATATTTAGCAAAATCTTGCTGGCTCACAGACTTATCACCAATGCTAAAAAGCTCTTTTGTTAAACCTTTTGCTTTATCAGCAGTCCACGTTCCTTTAAAATAGTTCGAATCAATTATCTTGTAAAAATCATCGCGTTCTTTTAGATTCTCTTTAAACCCATATTGAGCTTTTATTTTATTAATCACAGATGCCTGACTCAAATTTGATCTACTATCCTTTTTAATTTTTTGCATCAACTCGTCCTCTATTGATTCAAACGACCCAATCGGTGCAAGCTCTAGTCGTTTCACGATGTGCCACCCATAAGGAGTTGAAAATGGTTCAGAAATATCTCCATCAGCTTTCAACGCAAACGCAGCTTTTTCAAACTCAGGGACCATTCTACCTACACCAAACATTGGCAATACACCGCCTTTGTCAGAACTTCTTGTATCGTCTGAAAATTGAGCAGCTACGTCTTCAAATTTCTCCCCTTTTTGAATCTTTGCATAAATCTCTTTTATTTTTCCTTCAGGGTCATCTGTTTTAGACAATTCTTGATCGTTTGAAATTAAGATATGCGCAACCTTAATATTTCCAACTGCAGGGCGTTTATCCTGTACCTTTAAAACATGGTAACCAAACTGAGTTCTAACAACATTAGAAACCTTACCAACTTCCGTATTGTAAGCAGCAGATTCGAAAGGATAAACCATGTAAAATGATGTAAAGTACCCCAAGTTCCCTCCATTGGTCTTTGCCGAAGGATCATCTGAGTATTGTTTCGCCATCAATTCAAAATCTTGTCCGTTTTCTAGGTTCTTTTTAACTCTTATGGCTCTTTTATAAGCAGCAGCAGTATCTTCAGGACTTGCCTCTGGGTCTAACTTTACCAATATGTGGGATGCCTTAACATCATACATTAATCTGTCATATGCTTCTTTTTTTAATTCCGCAATTATACCATCCGCTGTTAGGTATGGCTGAGCCAATTGCTTTCTATATCCGCTTAGTTCTTTAACAAAACCTTCCTCCTCATCCATTCCTAAACTAACGGCTTCCTTAACTTTCAACTTAAAGTTGATGTACAAATCCAAATATTCGTCTACCGTGCTTTTCGAAATTATTTCGCCACTATTGTTTTTCTGATACACCCTTTTGAATTCAGCTTTGGTCACCTTTTCATCTCCAAAATCGATAAAAACAGCATCTCCCTTAACTTGGGATTGACCCAGTACTGCTGAAAACAAAAATGCAACAACTATAAAATACTTTAACTTGCTCATGTTTACTAATTTTTAAAAATTAACGACTATAATTTGGTGCTTCTCTCGTAATGGTCACATCGTGCGGATGACTTTCTCTAATTCCTGCATGGGTTACTTTAATGAAAGTGGCATTTGTTTTTAAAGTTTCTATGGTTGCACAACCACAATATCCCATACCTGCTCTTATTCCTCCTATCATTTGATAGATTACCTCACTCAACGTTCCCTTGAACGGCACTCTGCCGCTTATGCCTTCAGGCACTAATTTTTTAATGTCCTCTTCCATGTCTTGGAAGTATCTGTCTTTCGATCCTTTTTGCATTGCTTCCAGTGAACCCATTCCGCGGTAAGCTTTAAACTTACGACCTTCATAAATTATTGTTTCTCCCGGCGATTCTTCAACTCCTGCGAATAAGGACCCTGCCATAATGGTATCCGCTCCGGCCGCTAATGCTTTTACAATATCTCCTGTAAAACGAAGGCCTCCATCTGCAATAACTGGAACTCCAGTTCCCTGTAATGCTTCTGCAACCATCATAACGGCAGAAAATTGCGGAACGCCAACACCAGCAATAACTCGAGTGGTGCAAATAGAGCCTGGACCTATTCCAACTTTAATTCCATCTGCTCCGGCTTTAGCTAAATCCATTGCCGCTTCTTTCGTTGCAATGTTTCCAACGATAACCTCTAGATCTTTGAATTCTGCTTTTACTCTTTTTAGTGTTTCTATTACACCCGCAGAGTGTCCA
>Ga0307982_1005157_pt1 | contig 10232 bp, 12 predicted proteins | sample OrgLakmetagen989_FD_201847 | JGI IMG/M metagenome (GOLD analysis project Ga0307982, IMG submission 201847) | Saline water microbial communities from Organic Lake, Antarctica - #989 | ecosystem: Environmental > Aquatic > Non-marine Saline and Alkaline > Saline | place: Antarctica: Organic Lake... | reverse complement strand
CGATGAAACCGCGCGAGTTTACCTCTTTCCAACCACCAAAGAAACCATTCATAACATAAAAATGCCCCTAGAAGGCGTTTGAAAATTTCCATTTTTGGGTCCGTCGGGGCTATTAAACTTTTCTTACCTCAACTTCAAAAACCATTATATTCATGTTAATGTTAATCAATAAGTTGACCATTACGACGGCACTCCCCTTCAATACAATAAAGGGCCATGCCAGACTCTGCGTGTGTCTTTCATCATGGCAATTTTTTTTTCCTTTCTTCATCAGTGCAAAAGGCTTTGCAAGCTCGGGTCGATACTCGACAAATTTGAGCGGTGATCCGCTTCTCGCCGTCCCATCACAAAGCCCAAGACGAGCGCTACGAGCCCGAAACTGCCACTCATTGCAAAGAGCCCAATATTTGTCAAGCCCTCGGCAGCCTACTCACAATTGTGATCATTCAAGAGGGGCGTGTGAACTACGATTCGCGAGTGAATGCAAGACAAAAGAGCCCAGTGCAGGCTCGTGTCAAGGAAACGATTCACTGCTACCACAAAGCACTCTTGGAAGGAAATATCTCCCTAGTATATTCACATAGCAACAGGTTTTCTACGAACTATTCACAAGCACGCTTTCAACCGACCTGAGAGGAAGCACTTCGTGCTGCGAGGTCAGTTTCAGCAGCGCTGGCGGCATAGGTAGAAAAGCTGCTATGGCACCCTTCCTTGAGGTACGCTGTGGCCGTGCTGCCGAGGGAGCTCGACGAGCACAGGTACTTGGCGCAGTACTGAAACATTTGACACAATCATATGGGTAAATACGTAGCAGTCGAAACCAACAGGAAAGCTATAGGAAGTGACTCGGTGCACGTCGATACGAATACACGAAACACGCAGAGATAACATACCGACAGTTCATAAAAGGCCCATGCATTAAATACACCTCCGCAGCAAATAGCTGCGAAAGCAGCATACCTCTGGGTTTGTGGATTTGACTGATACAATGCTGCCGAATTCAGCAGCCGCCGCCCCGTCCCCCACGTTGCGTATATCTACGTCGGATGAAGAGACACTGCTCGTACTACTGAAGTCCAATGACGCCTCCATGCTCAATTGCCTCGATTTAGATGCGGCAGACATACTCGAAGAAAGTACTCCCACCACCGATAAGGCGACGACAATCCTCCGAGCCATGGAACTGCGTACCCTCCTCGACTATAACTCCTGAGTGTGTCTATCTGTGTTGCGCCTTGTTTTAATACCAGCGGGTCATCCAGTGCATTTCCAACAAGAGAGCCGTTAAACTCAGGTGACTGACGACTTGACAACAGCTGTTCCTCCTTTTGGGGACAAACGGTGGGAGCAGAGCATTCGCATCGAAAACACAAGAATTGAAAACATTGGAAGAATCCAAAATGGAGACAACCACGCTATCCAATGCTGAAAAGTGAGTGAACGCTGTCATCAATGAACCTCTTTAACACTAGAACTTAACATTGATTTACATTCACTTTATCTTTTGATGTTTTTTCTTGGCATCTCAGGCTCAAGTTTCCGCCGCCGTTCGCGGGCGCCAAGGTGTGCATCGGGGGCGGCGCCGGTTTCATCGGGTGAGAGCACGGAAGACTGAGACATTAGAGATAAATTTGTGTATGCGCTACCATATTTATTCCAATCGAAGTTAGAGCACATTCATCCAAATTGATTGGCCTTTTGTTGCTGTAAGCGCGCTTATGGAGTGGTGGTGCACTCTTGAAAGGGTGCACCCTCCTTTTTCGATGGGTTAGGACCCATGGAGCCATCCTTGTGACCAGTGCACTATGTTTGCCGTTTGTAACTGCACGGATTCATCAGTTCTTTGGTTTTGTTTCAATATTTTTCGAGCGCGCGCGACGGCCCACTTTTGCCTTTCTGTTTTGCACGTAGTGGCCTTTTTTTTGCCACCTGGCTTGTGCGTGATGACGACACTTGTTGTGCCTTTTCGCCTCTTTTCATTCATATAGCGTGTTAGATTTGCCTCTTAAGTGCTTGGGCCACGAACAGAATTTGATTCATCTCGTAAACCATGCTCCATCGTGGTCCACACAGGTCCCACCTGGCGAAGCGCATGATGACGGAGGGGTGGTACGTGATTTGCGCGGACTGGAAGGACAACGAGTTCATGAAGCCCGAAGACTTTTGCAACGAGTTCCGCAAAGTCGACCTCCGCCGCATCGAAAACTGCATGGCCTGCACCGAGGGCTGCAACCAGGTCTGCGAAAAAAGAATAGCATGACGATTGTATCACTCGAGTAGGAATCCTTTGAGAGCTGAAAGTGCCGGCCCTCATCTCCAGGAGCGAAAAGTTAGGCCAGTTGGCTTGCACGAGGGCATCACTTTCATTCGGGATTATTTCTATGTTCGTTTATCGCCCTCCTTCTGTTTCTTCATTTTGTTTTGTGATTATGCTTGGTCCCCCTTGCGCCTCCACGTCAGGTGTACAACTTGGCGGCGGACATGGGGGGCATGGGGTTCATCGAGTCGAACCAGTCGGTGCTCCTCTTCAACAACACCATGCTCAGCTTCAACATGCTCGAGGCCGCCCGGGCCCAGGGCGCCGCCCGCTACTTTTACTCCTCCACCGCGTGCGTCTACAACGAAGACAAGCAACTCGACCCCACCAACCCAGGTAGGTGAATAGAATACTACTTCGGATGCATGATGATAATGATGATGGTGGTATTAATTAGTAGTAGTGCACGACTTCATGTATTTGACTTTTTTGGAGGACAACACAGCCTTTGTTTCTGTACGAGGTACCCCTATCTTTTGCAATTTGTTGTCGTTCCACCTGGCACGTCGTCATGCTTTGCCTATTTCTCTGTGGCACACTTCTCCTTCACTTCATACCCTTGTTTCCACTCTCCTTCCTTCACCATCCTTTCACCTCACCAATGACAACCAATTAACCCAAACATAAGGCCTCAAGGAGTCGGACGCGTGGCCTGCGAAGCCTCAGGACACTTACGGCTTGGAGAAGCTTTATGCCGAGGAAATGTGCCTGGCTTACGCGCGGGACTTCGACATTGTCACTCGGATGGCCCGCTACCACAACGTGTACGGTCCGCAGGGCACCTGGAAAGGTACATGTGGAGTGGGCAAGTGTTGCGCGCAAGATTAAAGAATCAATGATAGCATAAAGGTAGCAGCTCCACGAAGTGCAGTGGCGTATGCTTTCATAGATTCACCTCTTAATCTTTTCTTATACTTTCTTCTACTTGCTGTTTTCTTCTACTTTTTCCCCCTTCTCATCCCGTCTTTCATCCTTTACAGGCGGCCGCGAGAAGGCGCCCGCGGCGTTTTGCCGCAAGGCCATTTGCTCCACGGAGCAGTTCGAGATGTGGGGCGACGGCGAGCAGACCCGGAGCTTCATGTTCGTCGAGGACTGCGTCGAGGGCACCTTGCGCATCATGCACAGGTTGGGTGGGGGGCCTTTCAGAAGGAGATAAATAAAGCGCGCAGGGTTGGTGGATTGGGCTGCCTACCGGCAGGCTAGGACTAGGGGTAGTGTTTGTGTGCAAACGTGTAATAACGACGTGCGCGGAATAGAAATTCATCTTTTTTTCGTAAGCTACGGCAAAGAGCCTTGTTGTTAACACCTCTTTACATTCGTGGTCCTTTCTCTCTTCTCATCAGCGACTGCGAAGTGCCGCTCAACTTGGGGACCGAAGAAATGGTGTCGATGAACGAGTTTGGGGCCATTGCCATGTCCTTCGATGACAAGAAACTTCCCGTCAAGCACATCCCTGGTACAGGATAATAATGAAAGGTTTAGAAGAAGGGTAATATGCTATTTTCATTTTCTTTGGACAGCTGCCTCTTTTACTTTCCTAGGCATCTCTATTTTTCGCATTGTGCCATCACGTCGCTTACCCCCGTTCCCACCAATTAATTTAGTCACCTCTTCACTGTACCTCGCAATCTCACCATTTCACCACCTCATCCAACCACCTTATCACATGAAGGCCCTATGGGGGTGCGGGGACGCAACTCGGACAACACCATGATCCGGGAGAAGCTAGGGTGGGCGCCCATGATCAGCATCCGGTCGGGCCTGGAGGTGACTTATCGTTGGATCAAGACCCAAGTGGAGGCCGACGCCGCAGCAGGGATTGACGTGTCGCTCTACGGCAGCAGCAAGGTTTGAGGATGAGGGGTGAGGATTAGGGGGTAAAATGGGTGGGTTCAAGTGAGAGCGAGGCGGGAGAGCGAATTGAGAACTGGTGGCAGGACTTTCCACCTCAAAAAAGGGGGAAGCGAAAGCTTCAGCAATCAAAGTGAAACAAAACAAAACAACAATCTCGTCACGCCTCTGTCTTACGACCACCACCACCACCCATTCCACTCGTACTCTCGTCCAGGTGGTGATTCAAACCGTGGAGTCGCTCACTTCCAACGCAGCCGGCGGCGGGGACCGGCCTAAAGACGAGTCCGACGACCCGGACAAGGTAGGGAATATGGGGTGATGCGTCGCATGTCTTGCATGAGAGGGGAAGCGGGGGCGCGTGGAGGTGGTTGGGTGTATATTGAATGGCAGCGTTCAAAGGAAAAAACGGGGCTTTGGTGCTTGTGATTCCTTGTTTGAGCATCGATTGGAGTAGGTGAGGTCGTGGAAGGAAAGGAAGTGGACTTCCCATGCAGCACCAACCTTGTTTCTTTTTCAGCGCGATTCGCAACATGACATATCGCTTCTCTATATTTTCGAAACCCCAATCAGGTCAAGTACGTCAGCCGATCCGGCAATTAAATAAAAGAGGTTTGCCTCGAACATCGCTGCGGTTCCAATGCATATTTGAAGGGTCATTTGGTGGAGCTTAGTTCTACTTCCGTCGGCGCAATTGCCGTGTGCATCCGCAATTGCTATGGGTGCATCTAATTTGAAGGGCCGATCTAGGAACGCATTAGCACTCAGAAAATGGGGAACAGGCGATTCGCCGCGTTGCTTTTGCGTTCCTCTTGGGCGCCTTCCTGCCGCTGAATCTAATATTCATAAGCCAAGAGCCCTTTCTGCAATAGAAGTTCAATCAACATTCGATTCCAGCGGAATAAGATTATCCATCCAACATCATAATACTAGTAGCGGACAGGGACAGGCGGCAGCGTCCCATTTGCAATCACTTGCATTTGCGTATTGAAACGTGTATTTAGGTCAAAAACATTGCGTGTGTTTAGAAAGGCCGTGAGTGCTGCATTTCGCGCGCTTTTTAGTAGCCTCCCTCCTTTCCCGCCTCTTGCTCACGCCGTGCCCTATCTCTAGAAAGGGCCGGAAAAGTATGAAACTTCCTCTCTTAATTTGCGCACTTTTTGTGAGGGGAGCAATAGCAGCGTCCAATGCAGCCATTGTGGCAGCGACCGAATGCCAAGACCTTGAGACTTGCCCGCACTGCTACAACAATACTTTGCCCGATTACAGCCCGAACGACCCAAGCAAGCTAGTGGTCGACGACTCGCTTTATGCTTTCATGGAAACCACTGAGGAAGAGTAAGCTGCGTAGGTTTCCTAAAATATATCAAGTCCTGGACTTCGACAATGAACTTCCAGTGAACAATCCATGAGGGATGCGCCTTCATGCAAAATCGCGAGGGCATCTCCTCTCTGACTAGGCCTTCATTCTTTGATGATCTTGCCCAATTGTAAAACATTTCAATATCTGTCGTTGACTTACACGTGTGCGGGACTCTACACATTAGGTACCTGGCACTCGTGGCGCAGCTCTTCCCTCCACAGGAAGCAGCAGCGGCGGATCCTACGGTGTTCACAGGGTCGGGCGGGCGAGCTCTCATGTACCTGCGCCGGTACGACAACTTTGGCAACCAATCCGACCTGGCCACTGCACAGGTAAGAAGATCGAAGTACTGTGCAAGTAGAAGACTGCCGACATCAGTATCGGTTTAGGATGGATTTCGCTGCCATTCCTTCATCTCTTCCCGCAATTTTTTTCTATACCAAAATGTGTTTGTTTTTCAAACCCTATGCTTGCTTTTCTCTAATTCTCGTGCTTGCGTGCCAGCTCTACGCTGAGGCCGCGTTGGACCAATCAGGGCGCGTGTCGGTGTCGAAATGCGGCTTTTTATGGGGGCGCACGGGCATTTATGCGGTGACCGCGGTGGTTCGAGATCGGTCCAACAACCAAGCCGGCGTGCAGAGCCTGGTGGACGTGCTGCAGGAGGTCTTTCAAGCGTCAATTAACGATAACAATTGCCCCTATGACGACTGGGACAGGTGAGTTGTGTGCTGTGAGAGGGCTAGTCGACTTTTAAGGAGCAAGCTGTAGAATTGTACTCGAGTATGCTGCTGAAGGGAATAGCGAAATAGCCAACGCTCAACTGAATCATTACACGTTATGCTCGCTTGCTAGATCACTCTAGAGAGCCCCCCCTTCTTTTTGTTCATGCAGTACATTCGTTGCACTGTTCCTCTCTTTCTCTTCTCTAGCGGCCGCGGTGGCCTTCTTTATGCAGCTACTTACCTTCAAGATCAACTGGGGTGGGCCACACCGGTCATTCCGCGTAACCTCGTGACTGCGGTGGCTCAGGTTCGCATCTTATTTCCCCATCGGGCTCATTCTGTTGACCGATCGAGCTTAGTTGGATTGAAAAAAAATGCGCTCTATTTCCTGACCTGTGCCTCGTTCATAAAGACATTATTGTTCTTATAATTGATGTATGTGCTGTACTATCTACAGGCGGTGGTGAATCGCGGTGCTCGCCTCAGTGCAGCCCCTACGCAATACTTGGAATGGCTGAGCCCCAACGATGGAGGGAAATGGCTCGGGCAGTCGCACGGGTCCGCAGGTGTGCTTCACGGCCTCTTGACGGTAAAATGATAGTGGGAGCACAGCAGCAGCTTAGACTGTCTTCGTTCTCTTTTGGCTTGAAGGAGCAACGTTGCCCTGTCCATGGGGTCAAGATTTGCCAACTTTAAGTGCTCACTGGAACACGAAGCGCATTGTTTTCCTCAAAATGAACCAACGAATAATCTCTTACACGTGTAGGTGTGTCTAAACTATGTTTATAGGTGCCGGAAGTGGTGGTCGACAACGCCACTGCTCGAGCACTGGTGATTGGCACTTTGAACCACATTGTGGCGTCGCAGCAACCTTCGGGGAACTTCCCTACTGAGTAAGTGAATGTACGAGGAATTAGTATGGTAGCAAACACGGTGTCACCGATTTTGGAATGTTCCGTCAAGGAGAAGGCGATAGAGACGGAGGGAATAAGTGTTGAGTTTACAACAAGCATCTGCCCCGTAATACGTTCTATATAAGCTTTTCTTGTGTGCGCGCCTCTTTGTAGGTACTATTCGCCAGATGAAGACGTCTTGGTGCGTGCAATTGAGTTTAAACATTCGCCCAAAATGGCTCACCTTTCATGTGCCATATCACTAGAGACTGAATGATAAATGTTTATCTCTCGACACTCATGCCGATGCTATTCGCTTCGCCGGCGTTTCTTTTGAGTGTCTCCTTGCATTGATGTTTACCACCATAACGCTTGAACTCAACCCAAAAACACCCTGCTCCTCATTCTTTACTCTACTCCATTCTATTCTATTCTAATACACAGGTTCAATGGGACCACGGCGCGCCCGGAGTAATGTCAGTCCTCGCGCAAGCTTCTTTGGTCTATGTGGACCCTGTAGTGAACCCCGACGTGAACGTGAGCCAATGGGTGGACAGCGCTCAACGCGCGGCGGACTGCACATGGGAGCGCGGGCTGTTGGTGAAAGGCTTAATGCTCTGCCACGGTAAGAATGACGAGGATGTTGATTGATTGAAAACACCTGCCCCATTTTCATGCGCTTCTCATGCTTCTTAGTCAGATGTCTCCAGCGTACATCAATTTGAACTTCTTGTTTCTTTCGTGTGCGTGCTTGCACGACAACAGGCATTGGCGGAAACACGTACATGCAGCTTCAACTCTCCAAATTGCTGACTCAGCTGCAAGCGTCGCCGAGTTGGGACGCCCAACAAAGCACTGATATAGTGCCCGAGAAATACTTGTGGCGCGCCCTGCAATTCCAACAATTTGTTAAGGACACCCCCGAGGTAGGTGCGGATGAGGCTCGACGCTTGACGGGGAGAAGTAAAAGGCTCAAAAAGCAAAACTGTTCTACAGCTGTACTAAACTTGCTGTCTTCGAATTCTCATGATTTTTAAGCATGAATGTTTTTTTCAAAACCCTCACTCTCGAATTCATGTTTCTGCCTTCCAGGTCCATGACCCTAATCTGATGCGCAAACCCACCCCCGATCCTTATGCTTTTTACGTCGCGAGCTACGAGTCAGCGGCTGCCCTTTTCAACGATCTTATGGTAACAGACAGAGCTCATTTGCTTCCCCTCATTTGCTTCGCGTGTAATAATTTTGCACTTTTTTGTACCTCGGTAGTTGGCTGCACCACGTCTTCGTTCACTACACTCTTCTTTCCCTTCTGCTCCATCCTGCTGAACTGCGGTGTTGTCAGGCTCGGCGCAACGACCCCCTCAATGCGACCATGCCTGCTTACTAATCATGAGCAGCGACGTCTGGGAGTTCCAATAGGCAGGGTAAAAGAAGGCTTGATACAGAGAGGGGAGGTTGATAGGCGATACGAGAAACACTTGCCCATGTCATGCGGTGGATACGTCGCATTCTTGATAGCTTGCGCTGTATTTGGCTTTACTGTATATTTGTGTTTGTGTGATTTGTGTATATGTGAAGTGCTTCTGGTAGTGCCTGCTTGTGCTTACGAGCTTGCCTGTGCGGCTTGGCTGCGTCAGCCTTATACCTTACGCATGCGCCACCGGAATTACCAAAAATTGCATTCGGCACTAGATTCTAGATATAAGATTTTTGTGTATGGCGCATGACTTTCAATCTCGTTGGTATATTTAAACGGCCCGGAGTTGATAACCTAACTCCGTGCGCTAGTGGACTACTGGACGCATATCAGAGGCAGAGGAAAATGCAATTTCTAGTCAGACTCATGCTCTCATGCTACAGTTGGAGCTTCTATATCTATGCCGCTCCTATCTGTTGATGTATGTGGGAGGTGTTGTGTTATTGGAGCAGTTGTCGGCTCAGTGGGCTCGGTGGACGTGGTGGATGCGCCGAGCCAGCGCGTGGAGTGTGGTGAAGGAGCAGTTGTCGGCTCAGTGGGCTCGGTGGACGTGGTGGACGTGCCGAGCCAGCGCGCGAAGTGTGGTGAAGGAGCAGTTGTCGGCTCAGTGGGCTCGGTGGACGTGGTGGACGTGCCGAGCCAGCGCGCGGAGTGTGGTGAAGGAGCAGTTGTCGGCTCAGTGGGCTCGGTGGACGTGGTGGATGTGCCGAGCCAGCGCGTGGAGAGTAGTGAAGGAGATTTATGCTGGCTGAGCAAGAGCGCGGCATGTATTTACGGTCGCCAGGACCCAGTATTGAGTTTTTGGGCGTCTAGTAGCACGGACTCGTTTGATGAAATCTCTGGTACGTCGAGTAGTGCGATGAGCCAGGGTGTTCTGAGGTTCAGTAATAGAGCGGGTATGGGCGTGGAATGTCGGCAAGATGTCTTGGTGCACGAAGTTGCTGCAGGCGTAGGTGACGCTACGAGTCTGCAAGCAGACATGGTGCACGGCAAAGGAGAAGACGCAGAACCTGGGGCCTCGAGGGGGCGATACCAGACTGCAACCAGGCAAGACAAGACTGACGAGGACAGTACTGGCGATGCAAGCGTAGCAGGCTCCGTGGTCTCGGTGGATGTGGCGAGGCAGCGCGTGGAGTGTGGTGAAGGAGCAGCGGTTGACTCAGTGGCCTCGGTGGACATGCCGAGCCAGCGCGTGGAGTGTAATAGAGTGGATGTGGGCGTGGAATGTCGGCAAGATGTCTTGGTGCACGAAGTTGCTGCAGGCGTAGGTGAAGCTACGAGTCTGCGAGCAGACATGGTGCACGGCAAAGGAGAAGACGCAGAACCTGGGGCCTCGAGGGGGCGATACCAGACTGCAACCAGGCAAGACAAGACTGACGAGGACAGTACTGGCGATGCAAGCGTAGCAGGCTCCGTGGTCTCGGTGGATGTGGCGAGGCAGCGCGTGGAGTGTCGCAGACTTAGTGTCGAAAGGGACTCGCAGCAGTCGTCCGGTGGTGTTTCTTCAAGCAGTCATGCCGAGACACCTATGACGGCCAATGGTGTGCCTGTGACCATGTTCTCCTCTAATTTTTTGCTAATGAAGGCTGCCACGCCCAACAACAGTTC
>Ga0307982_1005156_pt1 | contig 10234 bp, 8 predicted proteins | sample OrgLakmetagen989_FD_201847 | JGI IMG/M metagenome (GOLD analysis project Ga0307982, IMG submission 201847) | Saline water microbial communities from Organic Lake, Antarctica - #989 | ecosystem: Environmental > Aquatic > Non-marine Saline and Alkaline > Saline | place: Antarctica: Organic Lake... | reverse complement strand
TGCCCTCTAAGGTCGCTCCTATTCCTCTGATATTCCGATTTGTTTTTATTGTTCTGTAAGAAGAGTTCATTCTTTATGATGCATTGTTTCATTAGAAGCCTCTGTACTATATCGTACGCATACAGAATATCCACGCTGTAACACCTACCACGGGACCGGGATGCCAGGAGAGCCCCTTTCTTCAAATTCAACTATCAAACCATCCAACCACGCCAACTCCCGAATTCAAGGGAACCGGACTTCAGTGAGTTCGCTCACTTGACCACCAGGGTGCGGGCCGCGTAACCGGCGTACTTTTTCTGCTCTTCGTACGCGCGCGCGAGGTTCCCGTACACCAGCTTGTGCACCGCTTCTAAGTCCGCCGGGCTCGGGTCGTTTTTTTTGGTGATTTTCGTGATGCCCACGCAGAGCGACAGAGGCACGCGCCGCGGAACCGGCAAACCCCATCGGCCGTAGAAGCCCATCACACCGGCTTTGAGCTTCCGGCTCAAGCGCTCCAGGAATCCGTACGGGTCTTGCACCACGGTCAAGGTCTCGGTCGTGCCGAAGAACCTGAAATGCATTCATTGGATTGATGTCTTTTCATCAATTCACTTCGTTCTTTTTCATTCCAGAATAGCACTACCAATCCTGCCTGATAGCGACAATCCACTTCAAGAGATGAAACGCTCTCCTGCTCTCGCCGTCCCCCCCATCCCTTTTGGCTTGTGCACACACAACCAACTCACGCACCACGGACCCAAGCCCACAAAACCGACCTCAAACTACAACATACCATACTTTTTTTCTACTTTTTCTATTGAGCAGACTCACCAGGCGGCGTACACCGTGGCGCCTTCCTGCACCGCAATCCGCAACAGCCCGCGCTTGCTGCCAATCACCAGCTCGTCGACCCCCGGCTTGCTTCGAAACGCGCCCAAAATGCCGTCAGGCACCATGCCAATCATCCCGCCGCGGCGGTGCTTCTCAGCAACTACGGCGGCAGCTGCTGGTCGCGCGGATTTTCCAGTTGCTGCTGCTGCTTCCGGCGCCTCTGGATTCTTGTAGCTCTGGAGTGCTTTCACGATGTTCGACCGATTCGCCTCCACGGCCCTTGATAGTAAAGAAGAAGAGGAGCACGCGCACATGCGTCGCAAATCAATAAAAATATAGAAGATTAGCAAGAATGCCAAACTCGGGCCTCAGTGAAATGATGAAATAATACGAATAATTTGTACCAATTCTTAGGCTCAACTTTTGGTTTTGCTTCTGGGCGTGTCCCATAAATACTCGTTCAAACAACTCACCACACTAGCTGATCCATGTAGCGCAGGCCAGGCACGGACGCTACGGCAGCCGCTGTGCCGGTGACCTGGTACCAACCGCACACCCACCGCGAAATGCAGCACCTGCAGAAATTTAAGGCGAAGTGAATGTAAAACAAAACACGAAGAAACAAAAATAGCTCGAAAGAGATTTCATAAGTCAAGCACGGAGGAAACATGTGCAGTCGATCAATCAATAACAACTCACCAGAGAATAGCACCATAGTTGAAGACGCCGTGCGGGCAAGCCAAATACATGGCTGGCAAATGGTTGGCTTGAAAGGCGGCCGAATCCACCGCGGGAGTGGCAAAGGACTTCACCAAAGGGTCGTTTCGGTCGATCAAAAACTCAAAGGTGAAGTACCGTAGCAAGCACAGGCACAAGTGGGAGCTGCGCCACGCCAGTGTTTGGCGCGGCATAGGGTGGAGCGCCAAGGCAGCAGCCAAGCAGCCGAGGCTCGCGAGTTGAGCCCATGCACGGGCCAGAACCAAGGCCACCGTCAGAAGGCCGAGAGCAATTGGCACGCCCAAAGTGACCAAGAAAAACGCGACGGCAATGGCATCGTCACGGGGATTCATGGCGCATGGTGTGCGGGTATCGCTCCGAGGCTCGGCTTTGGACGTGACGGCCGCGATGGCTGCCCACTGCTTGTCCAAAGGAAGTTCGAAAAAGCCATCCGGAAGTTCCCACATTCGAATGACTTCCACGTTCGCTTTCGAAGAGGCAGCCAGTTTAGCAGCATTTGCTTCATCTTCAGCAGCTGCAGATAGCTTTTTTTTGTACTCTGCTTTCTTGCCCCATGCTCCAGGGTTGTACCATGCGTCGCTGCTCAGGCCCGCGACTTGACCGGTGGTTGCGAGCTTCATAAACGCTACGAATTCTTGACGGTCAACACCCCCCGAACGATCCTTGTCAGCCACCGTAAATGCCGTGTCTAAGTCTTGAAGTGAAGGTCCATCATTTTGCAGCTGTAAACCTTCACCTTGGCTACTTCCAGGGTGCAAGGCCTTCATGGAAAGAGTCAGAAACGCAGCCTTGTTGAGCTCGGTCGAGCCGGCTTCCGTTGCGGCTGCATCAAATTGTGCGCGCCACTTCTCGACCTCTTCCATGGGGGGCGAGCTGGTGATATCATCGTTGCTTGCTTTTTTATCACTCATGGGGCGTGAATGCTGTTCCAAGAACGATGGACCGAGCTAAAGAGCACGTTGGGGAAGAAGGAAGAACGATGCGAATCTTCGCATACAGTACACAGGTACATAGTACTGTGTATCCGGCTATCTTCAGTTCTTCACTCTTCCGTCTTCCGTCTTCACGAACTCACAAAAAAAATATTTCCGATACCCCTGCGAATATATCACATTAGCACATTAGCAAAGTCAGCCGGGCACAGAGAGAGAGGTACAGCGGCGGCGTGGCACAGCGTCCTAAGGTCATCACAGCGGTTATAAAAATGGCAACGTCGAACGGCTCTAAGGACAGCAAAGGACAGGGTAAAGGTGGGAAAGGTAGCTACAGTGAAAGAGCTGGCAGCAGCAGAATTCGTAGTGCGGTCTCGTCTAGTTATGCTCCCCTCAGTAAGCCAGGGGATCGGCTGCCGAAGCTTGATTTTCGCTTTGCGGAAGTGGAAGACGCCGATGATCTAGCAGCCCTAGTGAATGCCGCGTTTGCGAGCGAAGAAGCTTTGAATGGTGGATTCAGAACAAATTCACGCGTAGATGTTGCTGAGCTGAGAGCCGAGCTAGAAAATGCCCACGAAGTCAAATGGGTCGTGCTCGAAACTCCAGTGCCGGAAGAGCAAATCGTAGCCGCAGTCGCCATTTCTGCTGCAGCAGCCCGGGCTGGAAGCGGGAAGCGCACTGCTTACTTGCGTTGTTTGTGCGTGCTTCCAGCATGGCAGAGCAAAGGTGCAGGGTCCATTTTGCTGGCCCGCGCCGAAGCCATCGCGCTTCAAGGCCTACGCTGCAGCTCCGCCCGAGTAGACGTCGCCCACTCCACTGCCGAAAGCAGCAGTAGCACCCCTAGTGATAGGAAAGTAGGAGTAGGGCCATGGTTGGCATCGAAAGGTTATGCCCAAGTCGGCGGTGGGTGCTGGATCGGAGACGCCTGGGTCGCGCCAACTCCCTACGAGACTTGGGGCAAGGACCTGGTAGGCAGCCAAGCCACCCCCACAAAAGCTTCGAAGCCCACCACTGCGCCTCCATCGGATGCCGCAGTACCGCACAGTGGACTCCCAGCAGCCCTCGAGGTAGAATGCTTGTTCTCAACATTGCTTCTCGTTTTAATTTTACTTGCTTATCCACATGGTGCATGTAAGGACGCTTGCATATGCCTGTACCTGTGCTATTGACTACTTGATTTGCTCACTTGAAAGAGTACTTTGCGCTTTCTTCTCCTTGTGTGCAGCTCGCGCACGCTTTTGCTCATGCTTTTGCGGACTTGCCCGACTCTAGCAGTGCAGAAACCGTTGCACCTCGTGCGGGAGGAGGTTACGAGGTACCCGGCACGACAACGCAGGTGGCTGAAGGCGAAGGTGCTGCAGCGCTCCTCCAAGAACTGTTGGCACCACCACCACCAGCGGCAGCAACTCTCAGCAGTGTGTCTCAAGCGAATTCCACACGAGCAGCTGCTTCAAGAGTGGCATCGCCTGCTGCAGCTGCAGCGGCAGACTCCACTGCACAGATGGCTGGCAGCAGCGACGGTGGCTTAGAGGCGCTGATGTCACAGCTCATGACCGCCACCAAAGCGGAGGCAGCTTCGGCGCCAAGTGGAGTGGCAAATGCGGGCAGCGGTACTGGCAATGGAACAGCCAGCAGCAAAAGTGGCGCGAAAAATAGTGGTCAAGACGACATGGACTCTTTGTTAGTGGCGCTGATGGGCGCGCTTGGTACTGAATCTGGCAAAGCCGAATTCGATTCCCTCGCTGCTGCCGAGGCTCCACTGCTTGAACCGTCCGTGAAGCAGCAGGAAGAAGTTTCGGCGCCGAGCCTCTCCGCAGACGGCGACACAACAGCTGCTTCAGCAGGCTTGTATACAGAAGAGGCGCAATCTGAAAGTGGAGCACAGGATAGTTCTGCCGGGTCCAGCGCTGCAAACGGCGAAGACCTCGACTCTTTGATGGGGTCGCTGATGTCGGCGCTTGGCACGGCCAGCGGACAGGCAGAGTTCAAAGCGCTCGTTACCGATAAAGACGAAAATGTCTTGGGGAGGCCATTGAACTGAACTATGTGTTTGCGACGAACTTTGTTGCTTGTTCGTTGGTCTGTTGGGAATATTTAGCCCCGGAATAATATTTTTAAGTTACATTTAAAAAAATATGCATAAGATATAAGAAACAAGGCAGTGTTTTTAATCCCTAACACACGCCAACATGAAATCGATATGCCCAGCCGCACGAGTTCTCCCCCCGCTCGCTCGGCTCATAGCGATATTCGCCAATGCCGGTCATGAGTAGGATAAGGGGAGACACGACTGCACGAAGGCGCACATGACGCCAAGCGATCTAAATCCTGAATACCCCGAAATTATGGATGCCGAATACCCGGCCGAGCCGTGTCTACAACAACTTTTATTTATTAAGCGGCAGTGCACTCCACAGGCATAGCCAACTGCACAAATATGGCATTGGTAGATTCAAGAAGTAAGCCATACGCAACACGTGACGGTGACGAGGCAGACACCGCAAGACTGGAAGACCGTAATTGGTAGTTGGTAATGGCAAGTGCCTTTACATGAGATGAAGAAATCGAAGAGCGGTGTTATGATTCCGCCGAAGCTTTCAGTCAAGCTTGGAAGGCTACTAAAACTCCGAATAGGTTTTACCCTCACGTGATAGCTACTAAATCCAATCCTCCTCGCGGATCACTTCGTTTATGAATTATAAAGAGCAGTGCTCGCAAAGACACGGCCTCCTACAAAATTTACCTATTCAGACGCTAAAGCCATGTTCAACCAGAAACACCCACACAAATAGGGCTATAAAATCGCTCTTGGGTAAGCGACTACTTCTTTCAATCGCCCAAGGGACTTCATTGTGCCCCTCTCTTCTGCGGGTGGGATCTCCTCCCTGCTCTCTTCTTTGCACGATTCTCAGGGTGTGGACGAGGGGGCCACTTCGGAACGCAATTCCCCTCTCTAGTGCGCCTCTCAGGTCTATCCTTCTGGTATTAGCTGCTTTGTATTCAATTTCTGCTTGTTAATCTTCTGACTCCTGCCCCGCGGGGTTCATTCGATATACTAGTAGAGGAAGAGGGAGGGAAGAGGGGAGTGCTCGTGGAGATTCAGAAAATATGAAGCTGGAAACCTGTTGCAAGCTAAAATAGAATGCGCTAAATAATATTATGTAAAAATGTCCGAAGAACGAAGCACATAAAGCTAATAGTACTTCACATAGGATATTCCCGACGTGGACTGAGAGCGCGCTCCTCTACGGTGCTGCCAAAGTCGCCCCCTTCGCTTAATCATCATCCTCTCTCATCATAGTCTCCTGAGGGCCGAGATATGCTTGCGTGTTTCTTTTGGCGGTCTTTGGTGCTGCTGGCTCTTGGAGCGAATGCAGCGATGCTCTTCCCACCGTTGTCAACGGCAGGCGCGGATATTGTCGATGCTGAAGGCAACAAAGTGCAACTCAAGTGTGTTAACTGGTATGGTGCGCAGCTCCACCAACTTGTGCCCTCGGGTTTAGACCAGCGGCCGCTAGATTCGATCGCCACAATTATCTCCGAGGACTTGTCACTGAACTGCGTGCGACTCGTGTATGCACTTGAGATGGTGCGCCGCGGCAGTGAACTCGTGGAGAATGCGACCTCTTTGCTAGCTGCTAATCCAACGCTTCAATTGAATAGCTATATGGGCGTGTTCGATGCTACAGTAGCGGCACTCACAGAGCGTGGGCTTGTTGTGATTTTGAACAACCACAACTCGGACGGTGGCTGGTGTTGCCACGATTACGATAAAAATGGCCTGTGGTATACCGATACCTACCCAGAATGGGAGTGGCTTGCGCACTTGGATGCCTTGACCAGGCGGTGCGAAGTGTGTTACTGCATGATTTATTTACGACCATATCACAATAATAATTGTCAATCCCTTCTGAAGTTTTCGTAACATTTCTTTTCCTGTCTGTGTTAACAGTTACCTCGACAATCCATTGGTAGCAGGATTCGACCTCCGCAATGAGCTTCGCACCGCAGAAGTGAGCGGCGAAATGCTTGTGCCAACGTGGGGTGATGGCAACCCGAGCACCGATTGGAAAATTGCTGCTGAAAACGGTGGTGCAGTGGTGTTGAAGGCGAACCCAGAAATGCTCGTCATTGTTGAAGGCTTGAACTATGCACTTGACCTCAGAGGAATTGCAGAGTACCCGATAGAGTTACGTGTTCCAAACAAGCTTGTTTATAGCGCGCACAATTACCACTGGTCTTTTGACACGAAATTCCCGAATCTGGATGAAGACAGCTGGCGCAATATCATTGACCAAGGTTGGCTCTACATCATCGACCAAGGAATCGCTCCGGTTTGGTTAGGCGAATTTGGCACCGAAACGCCCAGCCCATGGTGGGATTGGATGACCAAACTTCTTGCTGAAAGGCAATTAGACTATGCTTACTGGCCATTGAATGGAGAGGATTCGTTTGGTCTCCTCGAGCCAGACTATTCCACGGTGCGCCTTAAACCAGACACGTGGAGTTTTTACGAGCCGACTCCTGCGCCCACCCTCATAGCCAAGTCGCGTATTACGCCAAGTCCCACGGTGGCAGGTGCTCCTGATTGCAGCCCTGTTCAAATTCACTTATCGCCTGGGACTCCCGCAACGTCGAGCATGTGGGTATCTTGGTTGACCAAGTCAAAGTGCTCAAGCGCAGTGGAGTGGATTGCTTCGAATGCGTTCACGAATGGCGGAGATTCGTGGCACAGAGCGTTAGGCGAAGCCCCTTTCACGTACGAAATCCACGACGCCAGTAAGCTTCCGCACCGATCGAGTTATTTCTACGCGAAAGCTTACAAAAGCGCGTACTTGCACCACGTGCATTTGAAAGGGCTCGATGCCTCCACTAGCTACACCTATCGCGTAGGGGGCGAACCGCTCGACGCGACTCGAATTGAGCACGGCGGGTTGGTGTTCTCTGATCCTCATTCTTTTCTCTCCATTAGAGCCCCGGGGGTTGCACCCGGTCCGATGCGAATCGCCGTGGTCGGTGACGTTGGCGACACCAAGGTCTCAAGAGCCACCATGGAAAGTGCCAGCCAAAGCGCGTACATTGACGAGAGTCCCATCGGCCACGGAGTCCGTCCCGAATTTATCATGCTGGTTGGCGACCTAAGCTATGCTGATGGAAATGGCACAAAATGGGATGCATGGGGGCGAATGATGGAACCAGTGCTGTCGTCTCTGCCGTTGGTCGCTTTTCCAGGTAATCATGTTGGATTGATAATTTTTCGCTCTTGAGCCTTGCGGGCCCAGAAATATACTAAACGTACCGCTTTCTAAATTTTACAGGTAATCATGAGATTGAGATTGATGGCATTACAAATGAAGTGTTCGTTCACTATCGGAATCGATTTCGAATGCCTGAAGTGGCACCAGAACAGTCGCTGCCGGGCCACATTATTGATGCAGATTCGTACACTTTTGACTTCACGTACGACTATGGGGCTAGTTTCTTTTCGTTCGACGTAGGCCTCGTGCATGTGATCACCCTGAACGCCTACGCTAAATGCGCGAGAGGCTCAGTGCAATGGAATTGGTTATCGTACGACTTGAAGAAAGTGGACCGCATGCAAACACCGTGGATTCTAGTCTTCACCCACAGCCCTTGGTACAACACAAATACAGCACACCAAGATGAAGTGAATACCAAGCTAATGCGCAAAGAAATGGAACCACTTCTCAACAAGCACAAGGTGGCTGCTGTGTTTGCCGGCCATGTGCACGCAATGGAGCGCTCGCATCCGGTCATTGACGGTCGTCTTGACGACCTGGGTGCAGTGTACGTGACTATTGGAGATGGCGGCAACGACGAAGGCCTTGCCCATTCATGGACGGATGACGAAGAAACTCCCGACTGGGTTGCGTTTCGAAACGGCTCTCATTACGGGCGAGGAGATCTTCTTGTCGTGAATAAAACCCATCTTAGGTGGGAGTGGCGCCCAAACACCGTTGTTGGTGCAGAAGACGTGGCTTGGATATTTAACCCTTTCTTCAGAGAAGAGCCGCCAGAAGATGTCATCATCACTTGCTGGTTCCTGTATTTCTTCTGCCAGGGTGAAGAAAAGCCTGCCACTGAAACGCCCACAATGACTGCTGCCGTGTTTATTGCAGTCTTCATCCTCATTCTCATTTTCTGCTTTTGCTGCCCAACCACAAAGATTGATATGCCGACCCATCCAAGTAGAGAATATCAGAATGACGAAGAGTACAATTTTGCACACGTGGCGAAATCGCGCCTTGAATTGGCCTCGCGCGACAGCAGTGGCTATAGCTTAGTATCAACAACCTGTGAAGACAGTTTCGATGATGATTCTGCCGTTACACCAGCTCAAGGATTTTCAGCTGCCGTACCGAAACTTCCTCCTCGAACGCCCGAGGCGCGCAAAAGGGAATCCAACGGAAGTCTCAACGACACTCAAGTCGCGACGTGGTCGCAATTGCGACAAGCTGCTGCTGCAGCACGGCAAAGTACCGATCCAAACGGTGGTAACTTGAATGGGAGTTGACGTATGCTACCCGGGGTATATTTGAAGAAAATATTAAATATGGTCATCTGCTTAAATGTTAGATTTTGCGTTTTTTAAGTCAACCAAGCTATTCGCTGATAATTCTCTGTATGGCACTAAAGTAAAGTAGCACTAAATTAGCGCCCATCTCTCCATAGGGCGGCTGTAAAAACAAAAACCGCCTAGACGGAAATGGGAAATAACAACAGCAAGTGGCAACACACCACACAATAATCTCATACTGCGACGCGAAGTCGCGTACACTAGGGCCCACCCTGTCGATTGTCCGGTAAGAACGTCTCGCCGGCTCTCTAAAATCTCGTATTAACGGTGAGTCAAACCTCCCCCGTAAAGGGGAAGATTCCTCAATAACTCCACAACTCCCACATACATCAACAAACAAGGCCACTGCGCATGGCTGCCGTTATCCGTTATGCACCCAGACAAGCTATGGATGTAAGTGGCGCGAAATAATGCGCAAGGTACGTAAAACAGTTGCCTATCAAATTTCTTTCAGTGCAGTGGAAATCAATTTTATATTAGCACTCAGCTGTTCTCTACACACCTCGGCGTTATCGTAACTTAATTTATGCTGGGTGCTCGATTATACAGGCTACTGATAAAAATTGAGCACCTCGCCAGCTTTACCACCACCACCACCGGACTATCACACAAGGAGCACTCCAATTGAGGTGCCGTTTAGTGACGCGAAGTTCCCGATGTCCATTTATGTGGGAGGTGCGGAGTTATTGAGGAATCTTCCTTTTTCTGAGCCCCCCCGAGGGGGGACTGGATTTAGTAACTAACAGAAAGGGTGCCATCTAATCGGCGTCTACTGAGTCCCCCGGGCCGGACTGGAAGCCTTCCTTTTTGAGGGGGAGCTTCGTCTTACCGTATTAACAAGATGAAGAGAGCGGGCGATGCCTTCTATCCGGACAATAGGCAGGGTGGGCCTTTGTGAACGCGACTTCGCGTCGCAATCTGAAATTATTGTGTGGTCAACAAGGAAACCCCGAAATCCTGGCACCAGGATTTCAGGAAATAATGGATTCACCAGGAACCAATTATTGAATCAGGATTTAACAGGGAAATTAGGGCGAAACCCCGGGAAATGAGGAGGATTCGCCCCTGGGGCTTACGAAATCGTAAAACTGCGTTTTCGTTCATGTCATTAATGTCCGTAACATTACGGATTATTCATTTCCACGTAAAAAGC
>Ga0307982_1005154_pt1 | contig 10234 bp, 9 predicted proteins | sample OrgLakmetagen989_FD_201847 | JGI IMG/M metagenome (GOLD analysis project Ga0307982, IMG submission 201847) | Saline water microbial communities from Organic Lake, Antarctica - #989 | ecosystem: Environmental > Aquatic > Non-marine Saline and Alkaline > Saline | place: Antarctica: Organic Lake... | reverse complement strand
TGTAGAGTCTTCTACTCCGAAGCTTGATGGCTGAAGCACAACTCAAGAGGAAATGAGCGTATTTTGCTTCAAGCATAAAGACACGAACGAGCACTCAGTCCCGCCGACTTGTTCGGAGGAAAGGCGCGAGTTGGAGCCTTAATAGGCCTTCTGGAGCGATTTTACTAGCGCATTTGCAGCTCAAGTGCATTCCTTATGTGCCTCTGTGACTGCTGTGTACTTGCCTTTCTTTGTTTTTGGGAGAGTATTAACTAGACTAGACTAGACATAAAGATGTTGTTGTGCTCAGCCCAGTCAGACTTCCTAGCTAGGGGTTACACTTTCTGCTGCTACTGTATAGTGCAGGGGGTATTCTTTGTATTTGGCTTCTGTGTCATTTGGGTTTGTATTAGTTCGAGTTCGAGTATTTGGGGAGAATCAACTATACAAGAGTTGGCCTCCGTCAGCTAAAACTACTTGAGTCTGACTTCTTTCCCACTATAAACTTCCTCCTTGCGACTTTTTTTTCTTTGAACGCGGAACGCGCATCTCATAGTACTGGCAGAAATATCGTTCGGATTTGATTCAATTCCAATGAAGGCACAGAAGGCCCTTGTCATGCCTGAAATTGCGCTTACGAGCCTTAGTCCTAGCGTAAAGATCTAACCAACAAGGGTTGATAGGTTGATACAGTGTTTGTCATTTTTCCTCGGCACGGCTACCCCGTACGGGCATCTACCGCCCACATTTTATCCCGGCCGAAGATCCAGATCTTTGAGCATCCTCCTTCATTATTTCATCAGGGGTATCTTCACGCTGCTGAGGTTACAGTGCAGCAACATTGTTCTTGAGCACGCCGCTTGGAGCTTAAAGGGAGCGAGGATAGCATGAAGCTCCAGCTTCTTTGGGCTGTCATAGCCCTTGAGTCAGATCTGAGCCACGGGTTCAATGCCCCTAGCTCGCCATCACGAGTGAAATTCGCTAAGAGCCCAGGGTGAGTAACGGGCGGCGTGGGAAGGATTGCAGACGCACCTCATAGATTTACTGGTCATAATGTTCGATAAATACGAATACACGCACGTAAAAAATTTCAGAAGCGCTCGCTAGCTGACACACTTCTGCTCATGCTTCCCTCGTTGCGTTGTGAAAAGATTTCACTCGAACCGTGGGATCACACGCCTCGAATCAACTTCACGGCCAATGACGGCTCTGAAGGGCGTGAGTTCTGGCCTAAAGAGCCGCTTTCAAGCTGCACGCTCGGCAAATCTCACGTCTCTCCGATCAGCAGCGAAGAAAACGAAGAGCGTAGTAGAATATGTTTATTCACGCGGTGGTCTGAAGGGAAGGTGCGGTAATGCTGCCTTATCTTATTAGCCGGTAGACTACAGATGTAGTGCAAGCGGAAATTATTTGGCCATTTCGTCTCCGCTGCCTCGTCATGCCACTTCTTTGACATCGTTCGGAGCTATGTTATAGACTTCTTCGCCAATTTTTTTACTCTTGTGCTTTCCGCTCCCAGGCTAGCACTCGCCGCGATCGTTGTGTTGAGCGCAAAGATGGCAGCAGAATTCGGAATGCAACTGTCTCTAGGAGCGCACGTTCTGTATAGCTTAGAGACGTGGCTCAACACAGCGGCCTTTTCGAAGGTAGGGAAAGCACTTCTTGGGTAGCGCCCTTTCGTTGATTGCGCTTCGCCTTTTCAAAGAGCGTTGCGCGGCGAACATGCTACTGATTTTCAAGATATTGCACATCAAGTCTATAAAGTCTATGCTTTTGTTTCACTCTATCAGGTGTTGGGCATTGCCAGTGGGCTAGGTCTGCTCATCTTCATGTGCGCTTCTTGGTACAAGCTCTCCACAAAACCTTCGGTGTCGTGGCCCCAGTCTCTCTTCAAGGCCGCCCAGCTCCTCATCAACGCCCCTGGAGGATCTGCGGTCGATGTGGACGGCGAAGAAGGCGGAAAACCGCCGAGCCGGTGCGTGAATATTAATCAAGGCAGTGTTATGAAGCTGCACCCTCTCTCTATCTCTCTCCACATGCGGATTTCTACAATATCCTTTACCCTGCGGTTGTTGTTAGTTCGTGTTGTCCTTAGGAGTCTCTCCTAAACGCTCGAGTAGAATTCGTTTGAGCATAAATATATGCATATGCTTATGGGCACTGATTTTAAAGGGCACACCATGGTGTGATATTATGATGTGTTTGATATATATTAGGTACACCCGCTGGGTGACGCACCTCATATACGTGCAAGGGCTGGTGTTCTTTTCCTTCTTCATCGGCCTCATCTCCACCGACGTGAGCGGTGCCTTTGAGAGAGTGGCTACAGGGCAACATGTGGTGCTAGAAAGGGGCCACACGGTGCTTGTGAATTGGAACGACAACACGGTACCATTATATCATTACATTTTGGAGTCTTCTAAAATTTCATAAAAAGGTTGCCTGAAATTGAAATTCCCTAGTCTAGGGTAGTATTTCAAGGTTGTGTTTCAAATCGAAATCAATCACAAAAAAGAAACATACTTTTTCCCTTCTCTTCTTTCACAGGTCCCAGTCTTGCGTCAATTAGCTGCTGCCCATCGCCAAGGAGGATCGGTAGGTCTGCCGGTAGTGATCTTGGGCAACCGTGAAAAGGCCGAGATGGATGCAGAGCTCGCATCGAGCTTGAGCGCTCGCGATCGCCGGGAACTCCGGGTATGGCAACTGCTAATAGTACAAAGACGAAGCACACTGCAAGCTTCATAGTGGATAGATGGAAGGGCCCTGCAATAGGTTTCAGATATTGACGAATGTGTGAAAAGCTTTGAAATGAATACAGGCCTTTTAGTCTCTTTGAGTTTGTATACTTTGGTATTCTCATGATCACTGTTGTCTGCTTTCGATATCTTTCTGCGTTTACGGTCAGGTGATTACGCGAAGTGGGAACCCTACGGTACCTGACGCTCTAGCACGAGTGGCAGCGCCCAGAGCCAAGCGAGTCATTGTACTGAAACCACCCGCCAGTAACACGCAAGCAGCAGTAGGAGCAGCAGCACTGCCATCTGACAGCAGCGTCAAGGACGATGCTATTAGTAGCTCTAAACTCGGCAGCAGCTCTGGCAGTGGCAGTACCACCAGCAGCAGTACTAGCAGCAGCAGCAGCAGCCGGATCAGTGAAGGAGTCGCCGCAGATTGGAGCCCGATTGAAATGCAGGCAGTTGCTTTGGCGGCAGCGCGGGATTTGCAAACTTCCACCAGTGGGAAAAGCAACGGTGGTGGTGGTGGGGGGAACAGCCCTACAGTGGTGGTGAGAGAAAGAGAGAAGGGGGCATAGCGGAGAAGTTCAAGTGCTAGGCCGTCTATTGATGAATGCTGCCTTGCGAATTGGTATTGACACTCGCACACCATCAATCCAGCTTTCCTCCCCATGATTGCTTTCCCACACGCAATTTTATGAAGTTTACAAATCTCATAACTTAAATAATTGACGTTTATTAACAGGTCAGTGTTCCGATGTTGGAAGCGGAGTTGGGCCAACGCGTGGGTTTGAGCGGGATGGCGAGCGGGGACACTTTCTGGCGGGGGCCTGCAGCGCTGTTTGGAAAGGATGCTGCTTCGGGGACCGTGGCGGTGGCCGAGCAGGTAGAGTCTAGAATAGAACAAGGAAAGAATGAGGAGGATGGAGATAAGCGCTTGTGTTTCAACCCTCTGGATCTTGCAGGTTCACAATTGTTGGAATTCAGTAGTTTGATGATTATCTTCTATCATTTTGAGAGATTTTCTCTGGCTATTTCACGCTCTTATTGCTACATTCTGCCTATACAAATGCAGGCCTTTGCGAGCCGGTTGATTGCCGTCGCGGTGCTTCACCCGGGCCTCGTCAGCGCGCACGCTGAAATCATGGGCTTTGAGGTTAGGTCATACATTTTAGGGCAATCTTGGTATTATAAACTCCCTCAATTTCGGAGGGTGATACTACTGCTTACCTGTGGTTATGTGGGCCTGCTTATTTTGGAGCCTGTTCATTCAATCGTCAAAACACGTGTGCGTACTTTTTCTTGCCCCCCATGCACATGCACACACACCAGGGTGCTGAATTTTGCACGCTCGATGCCAAAACTCTGCCTTCTTCCCTCGCTCGTCGTCTGGCGTCGACTGCCACTGGTACTACTACCAGTGCTACCACTACCACTAACAATGGCAGCAGTAAGTCAACAAGTAAACCATTGAGTGCTGGCGAGCTGTCACGAAGGTTAAACGGTCAAGCAGTCTTGTGTGGTGTGCTTCGAGCTGAGACCACCTCTTCATCTTCATCTTCTTCTTCATCTTCTTCGATGAGTGCGCCATCGTCACTTAAGGCAGTCAAGCAACAAGAGAAGTGGTTGATGCCCTCGGACGACCTCATTTTAAAGAAAAGTGATCGGTTGATCTTACTGGGTCAATCGAAAGTTGAGGCTTCAGCATTCAACGGCAACGGCAAGACGAAGGGACGAACTGGGCAAGAAGGAGGAGCAACTACTGTGGCTGTGCCTGCCGACGAGTCAACTCATGCCTCTGCTGCCGCTGGTGCCAGCCGCCCTTTCGCTTTAAGCAGCAGCAACAGTGGAGGAGTAGATACAGATGGTGCAATCTCACGCGAGATGCGAAAAGTGTTGGTAGTCAATTGGACGCCGCGAGTCAGCGGCATGGTGCGTATATAGAAGAAAGAAAATACACACGGATTATTCGAATGCATGGTCTTGTGCCTCCAACTCGATAAAAAGCATACTATTGTGCTTCCAGACTCCCTTTGATTGGCACTGCTCAATGCTAATTGTATCCTATCCCCATTCTACCCCCATTCCCCCATAAAAGGTGGAGCACTTGGACAATTTAGCAGCGCACCACTCGGGTCATGTAGAAGTCACGGTGCTGATGCCTCCAGGACCACAAGCCCAAACTGCGCGAGAAAGCCTGGCGGAAGAATTAGCACGGTCGCCAGGGGAGCGCGTCACGGTGAGAGAAAGGAAGAAGAAGAGAAATGAAGGGATAGATGAAGACATAAGTATGATTGGATTAAAACGACACACATCCTTATATTGAGCTTAATAACTTCAGCACAACGAAGACATTATTGGCTCATTTGGTCACTTTTTCAACATGCTTAACGTTGCTAAGTAGCCTTGCTCCTTGCTTGGTGTGTATTTGCCACGAGTAGGTGAATGTCGTAGAAGGTTCGAGCCTGGATCAAGTAGATCTCATGCGAGCAGGTGCCAACGAGGCGGACACTCTAGTGGTGTTGCGGCAGCAGTCTTCGTCCTTCTCCGAGTCCCTTGACACAAGCAGCAGTCAAGAAGGTGAAGATTTAGAGCCTGAAGCGCCGGACGCACGCACGCTCGTGACTGTGGCAGCATTGAGCGATCTGGCTCGCACTGCTGCTGAGGCTGCTGTTGCCCCTTCTACAGCCACCATCAGCGCTACTTCTACCAACATGCCAGTGCCTCCACCAAAAGCAACACCTGTCGTTACTTTCGGGACTCCTTACCCAACAAACCCTAAACTTACGTCTGCTTCAACGAGTGACGTCACAAGCTCAATTACTGGCCGACATCTCGTGGTGGAGTTTGCGTCGCCAGACGCGATGGCTCATACGCGCACCGTGCTGGAACAGCAGAAGGAACACGGACAAGAGCTTTGGTCGTCCGTCGATACGTTTGTACCTTCGGATCTCGCTAGTGGAGCGCTGGTTCAGGTATCTTCAAAGATTTGCTTTTGTTTTGCGCAACTCTCATTCCCATTCACTGAACCATCACTTTGATTTTGGTATCCATTCCTCTGTCTTTACCTTCGGTGGTGGTTCCATTTTTGCATATCATATTAGGTGGCCATGGATCCCAAACTCGCCAGCGTGTTCGCCGAGTTACAGGGGGCAGCCGTAGACTTGGAGCTTATTCCGGGCACTGTCGAGGAGGCCTTGAGCGCTCATACATCATCGGCCATCTCCAGGGCGACAACCACATCTACGCCCCAGCAACCTACTTTTGCCGAACTTCAAGATGTCGTGCGAGCGCAGGAGCCCGGATGTGTGCTCGTGGGCCTACGCCGACCCACCAATACACCTGGCGAGCGCACCCTCCTTTGCCCTAAAAGCAACCTCGTGGCCATGCCATCGGATCGCTTACTGGTTTTGCGCTTCCCTGAGGCCTCTGAGGTCCAAACGCCTCTCAAATAAGAACACAAGGCACCTAACGAAGCAAACTTGAACTTTTTGTCCGTGTCATTAGCGCTATTACAGCTATTTCGTTGGTTCTGAACATGTATGTCAATACGAATTTCTCACACTCCCCTGTTCGCAGAACTGTGCTCTATCTGGCTTTGCATAGTTCTATGAACGATAGGGGTTAAGGCATGCAGCTAATAGGTCCCCGGAAAACGCCCAATGACGCCCATGTAATCGAACCGGTGCTGCACTTGGAATCAATTACCATTAAACACATGCGCGTTATGTCATAAAACTTTCTTGGCAGATAGATTCCTCATAACCAAGCAAGCAAATCGGTAGATATAAAGTATATGGATAAAATCCTTTCTTCATAGCAGAGCCCAAAACGCTCGGCCCCGCCCAGTCAAACTTACTCTGGTCGACCCATATGAGTTCCTGGCATTTGAATCTGCGTAATTATTGAGCTTGCCGATGCTTCTTTCGTTTTATGGCGAATATAAAATGGGGCATAATTTTATGATAACAAATAACGATAATTGAGCTAATCCACGCTGTGGTTGCTTTGTCAACTTCAGGTCCGGATAGATGCAACCAGGAGCGAAATCAAGCCCTATCTCAATTCTCAACTTCTTAAGTTGGAATGCACGAAAGAATGAGAGTTATTTCTCTACGCATCTTTATTCACTTCTCTACCTTCTATCTTTAATAAATTGATATTGATTAGTGATTATTTTTATTATTATAATACTGATAAAGTTATCACTCAAGATATCATTCTTCATTCGGTCAAGATATATTCCATGCAGTCGCCTAAGAGCCTCAGCTTTTCTATTGAATCACCTAGAAGGCAATAAGGAGCAACATCTACCGGACCGCGTAGGTCCGTGTGACTCGCCTCCTATCGCAAGGACACAACGGTACAAACAGCGCTGCTGGCCAGAACAGTAGGACAAAAATGCACGCTATCGCACAGCTCGTTGGGCCACAGTAATTTTCTTCACTTTCAATTTGTGCCGTAGAACCTTCTTGGGCTGACTGCCCATGCGCCGGTTGTCTTGAGACTGGCTCAGCTGGATATACTCCTACTGGTGTTGCTTGTGCCACCACCGGTTCACCAACAACTACAGTTGGTCGTGCAGCAGCAGCATTTTCGTCTTCTTGAAGTGTCGCAGCGACTGCAGCATCGTCTTGGACATCCTCTTTAGTTTCACTGCTGACTTTTGACCCTTCTGTTGTGCTCATAACAATATTTGAGTATTGATTCCTTCCGTATTCTTGTGGTAACAAACATGTTTTGATAAGAAGGGACTGACACTCATTCAGTGAACGAATTGAAATTCCATCGAAAGAAATGAAAGTACTTATGTTTCAATGAAATCAACTGAATTATTTTGAGTGCTTTCAAAACTTTGAAAGGCTTTTGAAATTACCTTAACGGATGCCTTCTGGGACTCGTCTCTGGAACTCGTATTCTACACTATTCCTATTTCACTCAAAATGATACGACACACAAGCCGAATGATTGCAGTTAGCCGAGAGGATAATTACTGTAAGCTTATATTTGATTTTGATAACAACAGATTTATCTGAATTTTTGCGTGACATTGCGGAGTTGTAATAGTTTCCGATCTTGTTAAGAGACCTCCTTTGATTCATTATAAATCGATCATCACCAAAGAAAAACGGACATAATACATACGAGCAAATGTGGAGTATATTGGGAACCAGCGAATGATACGTATCACGTTAAATGGAAGCGCCCTTATACGCTGACAGTTATCAATACGCCCATCTATGAATGCTTATATAAGTGCCCGTAATGGTGGTTGGTTATTCTTCCGGTTAATTGCTACTGTGGTATAATTACCGGTGTAAACTTGCTCATCAGTAAAAGCCAGTTGCATAATTGCATATAAAAACCCGCGCATGTAGCTGCAGGAAGGAGAACAAATAAGTGTGTTCTTATCGGGATCTAATGTCAGTGCTGAATCATCGATAACTCCAACAATTTAGTGCATGGGATAAGAAGCAGTGCGGTAAAAATGATGGAATGAGGCCAAAAGAAAAAAAACGAAAGGAAAAGAAGAAGAGGCAGAGAATACTCGGGCTAAGGCCCCATAATTCCAATTTACACCACCACGATCTAAAAGTACTGGGAGCTCTATCAAAAGTATCCATGCTTTTTCTTTGCCTGAGTTTGCTTCCATGCAGGAAGAGCCTCGAAAACTTCTCTCTTTGAACCAAAGACGCTTTCAAATTCAGCGTCGCTGAGTGCCTTGTACCGCTCCAGAGCAGTGCCTCCATCAACGGCAGCAGCGGTACTAACGGCCTCTGAGCTAACCGCTACGTTCACTGCAGGTGGCGACGACGCAGCTGGAGCCGCTGTTGGAAGAGCCGAAGAAGCAACTGCTGGTGCTGCCGGCGGCGCCGCTGGGGAGAATTGTGCAGCTGAACCCTCTTCGGTCTCACCCTGTATGATATTCACCTCTCGCACGCATCCCTCAAATTCATTGAGCACCTATAGGTATCAAAGAATAAGGATGCATATCCATCAGGTAGCCGAATCAATTTCCCACACACACACATTTAGCAAAAAAAACGCAACATCTCTTTCTATTCTACTCGAGAGCAATGCTTAAGAAGGCTAACCACGATGCACGAAGAAGATTACTGAATCTATCATGCCTTCAACTCCCAAATGGTTCAGCAACACACCGCATTTTTGGCCATCGATGCACGACCGCGCGCGAGTGCCCCCACAGACGCACCCACGTAAGTCAAGTGCACGAATTTGCCGTCTTGGTCTTTGGCGCCGCCGTACACGCACTGGGCGTCGTATACCGGCAGTTTTAATTCAGCAGTGGCACCGTCGAGACCGCCTGCGCCAGAGGCAATGGCCTAAGGGTGTCCATATGAGGTGAAGAATAGTGCCTAGTTAGCATTTAAATCAAAGAACGCTGAACAATACATCAACCATGAATCTGAAACGCCATTTTAGAACAAAACTAGAGCAGATAATGCCTACTAACAAGAAACTTTGCAGAATCGGTATTCTAGGCATCAGCCATTCATCAAGAAGAGACTTCACCTCAATGTTGGTCTTGGATCCCGGCGAAAAGCCAGCCAAAACCCACGAGCAGCTTTCATCACTGTCGTCTCGTACCTTCGCCCAAGTCTCTTTCAATGACGAACCAAGTGACACGCCGCTTGATTTCTTTTGCCCACCAGTGGTGTTTCCAGTCGCTAATGTCGCCATGCTGAACGCCTAATACAAATTTGGTTCGATAATCGTTGTCGAGCCTAGCGTTTTGAATTGATGTAGAGACACAAAAGAAGCATACAAATTGTTAGAGCAAAGACGGCCTTGATAGACGACAAGGTGACAACATCATATTATCTTATGACTAAGACATGATTCTATTAGCATGCGCGTTGCTTTGTTCATGACGATCAAGATACCGAGCGCGCCATGCAGCCTACAAATTCGTAAGTGGACATGTTGTAGAAGCTAGGTTAGTGAATGAATGCGTCATTACGCGCACCATATTCTTACCACCGAAGTAGACCTAAAAAGTGGCAGGCTATGCGCTATGAGACTAGACAATCTAGCTGGGATTTGTAGATGCCCTAACTAGCTAGCCCTTGATCCTTGATCCTTGATGCTTCGGACGCGAAACAAGATCCAAGCAAGACAGAAATGATGTATTTTGCATATATATTATATCAGTGCATGATACAGCCTGTACAGTTACAGTACAGTTTATAGTACTTTCGGCTCTCGGACTAGCAGACTTCAGGAACTCCTCGCTGCACGTGATTCGAACCGCCATTGGCCTTCACGCCTTGTTGGGATATCCGCCATTATTGCATAGGGTTCTCCAAGGAACTGAAACGGGACGACCGGTGTACCGGTGTTTAAGTATAAGTATAAGATACCATGAAGTGGGAACGATGCCCTGCTGGGGCAAAAAAATAGCCCAGAGAATTGCCTCGTGGACCTGGGACGTGACACACGAACGAGCACTCAGTCCCGCCGACTTGTTCGGAGGAAAGGCGCCAGTTGGAGCCTTAATT
>Ga0307982_1005151_pt1 | contig 10239 bp, 8 predicted proteins | sample OrgLakmetagen989_FD_201847 | JGI IMG/M metagenome (GOLD analysis project Ga0307982, IMG submission 201847) | Saline water microbial communities from Organic Lake, Antarctica - #989 | ecosystem: Environmental > Aquatic > Non-marine Saline and Alkaline > Saline | place: Antarctica: Organic Lake... | reverse complement strand
CGACCAAAAGCAACAGCAGCGCCGCAACGAAAACCACCACCGCAGCAGCAGCAGCATCTGCCAAGAAAAAAGCCTCAGCTGCTGCCGCTGCTGCGGCTGAGACAGGCAGCAGCAGCAGCAGCAGCAACAGCAGTTGCCCCGTAGTGATTCAAGACGTCAAGAACAGCACCATTAGCGCTACAGAGCAGTGCCCAGACCGCGCCAAAGAAGGAGTGGTTTTCAAGAATTGCAACGCCGTTACCAAGCGGTGATAGGATAAACCGTTTGAGCTGACAAGGCATCTTAGTAGAAAAGTAGTATAACAAGGGGCTGCTGAGTGCTGCGGTCACCAGCACGCTCAGTACGGAAGCCCATAACACAACAAAGACAAAAATCTTGACTTTATTTCCAAAACCCGATATCGATTTATCCGAAGCACAGCAATTTAGAGCTGTGTCTATTTCAGTGTTAATTGCATAAACAAAAACAACGGCGAATACAAAAAGAAAAGGGAGGTGCATGTAAAATTTACTAAGATGATACGTGATATGGGAGAATGGTCCAGGAACGCGTTATTTGTTTCCATCAGAAGCGAAGTGGAGTGCGCAAATTAGTCCTAGTTGTAGCAACTGGAATCCTATGTCTAGTGGCCACTTATGACATTATTAGTAGTTATGTGCCCAAAATTAATAACAGATCCAAGGATACATGTTTACTTGAAATGTGAGCTATAAGTTACTATTAGCAAAGCGTTTAAAGAGTTCCGCTTCTAAACTTGGCGGATGATAGCTGCGCGTGCTGACGCGAAGTTCGGGCGGAAGTCTCGAGTCCATTTCGCGCGGCGGCTGCGTGCAGGGCTGGCAAAACAAAGTGTGCCACGTGCGCTCCAAGAGGCGGCATTCCAGTGGGGCTCTTTTGCCTTTGCGCCGGCGCCCACCGCCCTCGCAATCCTTAGCTCGACTCGTTGGCATGCTGCCTTCCGGTACAGACGCACTATCGGCTTTCTCGTGCACTGCCTTGGAAAATGACGTTTTTGGAACTGCGTTCCTAGCTGTATGCTCTTTAGTTCGATCGAAGTCTGGTCGAAAGATCCAATCGCGTGCTGCTTCCCAAAATGCTGGCGGGCGCTGCCGCACAACGTCGTAACCCACAAAGAACATAGCGTTGGAGTACGCAGTAGCCATGGGTATGCCAGCCACGAACGGAGAAGCTTCCCACCGCGTATTCATTTCTGATGGGTTGGCAGCTAGCGCACTACTATCCTCTGCCTCCGTTTTATCGCTTTCACGGTCGAATGAACTGCTGCCATCACCGGTCCAGGTGCTCCTGTCGTGGTTAAATGTGCTAGTGCTACCGCTACTGCTGCTACTTATGTTGTGGCTATGGAGAGAAGACGGTTCGAGATGAGCAGCTGAAACAAGAGAACGCATGCAGCCGCCTGTGGTCATCACCATGGAATTGCCTGGCCATTCACTCAAGCTCCACATGTCCCTGGTCAACGACAAAAAGCTCGAAGCTAAGCCATTCGCCGCAGCCAAAGTCCCATTGAATGCGTGTCTATCGTTGTGGCGGTGAGAATGATGGTGTTGATTGTTGTGTGGTCGTTGTGTGAAATGTGTCTTTTCCACGGGGTGTTGATCAATTGGAGTTATGGCAAGCTGCAAGAGAGCATCAATTAAGGTCAAGTTCCAATGTTCAGACGGTAGACCATGCACCAACAGCGCGCCCGATGCTTCTTTTGAGCGCACACCGCTATCCACTGCTGAGCCATTGATTGTATAGAAACGGTGAACGCTTCTATCTTTATGGTGCAATTGATCGGCTCCCTGCGTATTGGCATGCCGTAAAAAGGGCCTGACTTTGCTGAGGTGTGTCAAATACGCGCCACACTCATCAGTACTGCGACCACCAGTGGGTTCTGCAACTTTTATGATACTAAGAGGAGGCGGAAGGTAAGTATGTCCTTGGAGAGGTTTTGCCAGAACGACAGGTTCGTCTACGTAGGATGCCTGCCGTTTCTCAAGACTTTCAGAGCGCGCTCTAGCCGGAATCTCGTTCGGATCCGATCGCGCTGCTGGCAAACTTTGTTTTCGGAGCAGTCGGCGGTACAAGTCTGAGGTCACGTCTGCACTTGAGCTAATGTTGCCGTCGCCCTTTTGGATATAAGTGGTCGCGTTTGAGCTTCGTGAGTTGTGAAGATTGGTACTGGCATAGTGTGGAGCTGGTGCCATACTCTCCAATCGACGTTCAGCTTGTTGTGCTCGATGCGCAAAACGGTCCCAAGATTCTAAAAAGACACTTGCATTGCAGTCCAATTTCCTAGACGTAGGCTTTGTGGTACATTTGGAGTAAACGATCACGTGAGCAAATGCGCCTGGGTGCCGCGCAACCAGCGCAGGAAGCCATCGCGACAGCCGCTCGCAGCAATGCGCCACCACTAAGTCTACTGGACTACCTAAATGCCTAGAACGACGCCCACTATTCGACCTAGGCCTAGCGGTCTCCGAAACGCGATTGCTTTCGGAACCGTGCATGGCGTGTGCATGGTAATAGCTGGCTGGCATCAGCGGGCGGCAGCCGTCAAGGCACGGGGAAAATAGCTTTGCATTTGGGTTCGTGTCATACGTTTGCTCTGAGTCAAGTGCATGATCAGTCGCCGCGCTCGAGAGAATCAATGAAACGATGAACGAAACCTTCAAGGCACGCACTAGCTGTAAAGACCACATTTTTATAGCAAGCTCGATATATATAGCAGCGACGACATCGATTATTGAAAAAGAACCTACTGTGTACAGTAGCTAACCGAAGTACTACAGATAAGTTATTAGTATCGCGCTTTACGGCGGTCAGCGTAACAACACGAATGCTTAGGAGCTGCTCTTCGGATCCTGAGGCAAGCTTCTATGAGCAAGACGAGGCGCTTTACGCTACTCATATACCTCAAGACCTCAAGCTAGCTACCACAGACCACAGACCTCCACCTCTAATCCTCTCATGCACTAGCTAGCTAGCTAGCTACTGTGCTACTGTAGTGCTAGCCTCATCTCAGGATCTAAAAAGGTCGAAAAAGACCGATGCAAGCAAAATTGCGTCCAAGTAACGTAGTAACCACAGGTTGTACCAGTCCGTGCTAGGCCACGTGCAGGCTAGCCACTCTAAAGTTGCGTAATTACGCAAGGAAAACATCTATAGTTGGCTATACCAATTATATAATGCCCAAGATATCATCATTATAAATCATGTGCGAGTTGATGTTCGTTGATACTCTCTGTAGTTGACGAAGGCTCGCACGCTCGAGTGAGATAAGCTTACGTAGTACTCAAGCTAGCCAGACCCATTGTATTCGATATAGGTCTTGTCACCGAGACCCTAAGGTCTATTCTAACATGAACTTTGAGCTTAAAATAGCCACTAAACGCAAGCGTGAAGAGGATGTCGACTCGGATGGCTCGTACTCACGTGGCAACTCTGTTAAGGGCGGCGGGTCGTCATCTTCATTGAGAACTGATGCTGCTGACCAGTCTTCTGCCGATGGCAAGATATCAATCGAAATCGATGCTAAAGCTGCTACAGCCCTAGCTGCGTGCCGAACGGCCTTCGTGAAATGCCCAGCTGCGTCTCGCGCTGCCCTTATCACTCATCGGCCTTTTATTGATTCTGATGTCGTGAAGCTCCTCGAGACTGTTGGGAGCTACGAATTAAATGAGGTTATTTTCGCTCCATATCTGCTCAATACTTATTTTATTGCTGTATGTCTTTATATTTTCCTCCACTTTTGCGTAGCACCTCCAATTTACTTGTTCTGTTTTGTTATGTCATTGTGCCTCTCGATGTTCTTTTTGTAATTTCGTACGCTTGCTTGCAGTATGACACTCCGCTGCATGAATCCGTGAGGCGCGAAGATATGGCAACGGCGCAGTCGCTTGTTGCTGCCGGCGCAGATGTTAACGCCAGCAACTTACTTGAAGAAACGCCTTTCAGCCTTGCCGCTCACGCTGGCAGTTCTCTTCGCGACTTCTTCGAGCACCACGCTGCTGTTCTGAACTTTCTCGGCACGGATCCAGCCGCTCTCGTGCCCGCTGTAGTCGCGCACTGCGCCGCTTTGTCTGGATTGAAGGATTCTGTGCCAGCTCCCAAGATACAATTGAGCGCTCATCACCTTGACCCGTTTTTTCTCTGGGCCCCAACTGGTTCCCGTAAAGGAATCTTTGCTTGGGCACGGAACATCTTCGTTATTCAATTTGCTGCCAACACTACCACCTTCAAAGATTTACCAGACGATTGTGCGGGCGACATCTTAGAGTATTTAGTGACAACAATGACTCGCTTAGAGACGATGCTGATCATGACGAACGGCTTTTCGCCAGAGGCACATGATTGGGCACTTGCTGTGCTTAAAGCTTCAGTAGTGGTAAGTGTACTTCTTTTTTCCAACGAAGCGTGCATTCGTGTTTTGTGTATTGAACGACTGTTATTACCTCTTTTGTCTACATGATATACACTTATGTGAATTAGGCAAAGGTGTCAGATGATCTGATCATTGCAGCTAGACAAAACGACGTTGCTTCTGTCCGGGATTGCCTCAACAAGGGTGCAAATGTAGATGCTCCTATTGCACCGGTGCGTGAAACAATGAGCATCCATTGCATCACAGGTTTATATCTACTATGTTGCAGTACGCTTGCATTGCATTTAGGCATGCGACGAGGTACCGAAATGCGTTAGCACTTTAACCTGACACACATGCCGCGACTCCCGTATTTACACACGGTATTGAATTTGAGCCCTGCTCCTATCTCCCCTCATGTACAAGGTCGCCTCTACTCCACTCATTGAGGCATCAACGTGGGGCTACGATGACATTGTCAAACTTCTTCTGAAAGCGGGTGCTTACAAAGATGCCTCAAAAGATGTAAGTTCGAGACTTGTTCCTCCTTTATTCTTGGCTTCTCACTCTTATTCATTTCAGCCCTAAAAGATACTCTTTCGCCCATCTATCCTTCAATCCACACTCGCCCGTTTTTGAACCTTCACTCGCTGACCACTGCATCTGTATCGTGCATGGTATCATACCAGCATGGCTCTACCGCGCTCAGTATGGCGACGAGAATGGGCCGAACCGCTACTGTTCAGCTCCTTTTGGAAGCTGGCGTTGACCCGAACCGCAGAGATGAAGTGAGTCTTTTTTCTTCTTTTTTTTGCTGCAGCACATGTGCACGAGTACTCCATAAACGTTTGTTTCGGGAATGCGTTAAGTGACTTGTTTACAAGCTCGTTTACAAGAATTTTGTTAAATCTTTCATTGCTCCATTTGCGCAAGCCTTTCTCTCTCGTTCTTGTCTTTCTCCTCTTTCACATGACGGTTTTGTATACGGTCCTCTCTTGTTGGCTCAAGCATGGTTCCACCGCGCTCATAAATGCTGCAGCCGGTGCACGCAATGCGATTGTCAAGCTTCTCCTGGAAGCAGGCGCTGACAAGGACGCTAGGGCTGTGGTGAGACACGCACTGTATGGACATGTGTGTCATGGCGCTGCAACGCAGGGTAGTATTTTTGCCCACTCGCATTTGTTCTCTATTTTTTTTAAATGCATTTTCTATTTTTGAATTACAGGGTGGCTGTTCCGCACTCATGCATGCGTCAAGAACAGGCGACGTTGAGGCTGTGAAACTCTTACTGCAAGCAGGCGCTAATGAAGAATTCAAGGACAGGGTAAGAGTTTGCACTTTACAGTATTCTTCGAGTATTGCGCTCCACAACATAGCGCTTTCGCAATTTACACATAAATACTAGCCTCACCCCCCCTCCCACCCTTAAAACAATTCTTCGATTCTCTATGATAGCGAGGCAATACGGCCTTAGGTTTGGCCCAATATAGTCGCCGCCGCAAGGAAGTAGAAGCCCTCTTCTCCAGCCAAGGCGCCTCATCTTGAGCCACTTTTCTTCAGGAAACACAAAAAATGACTACACGCGCACGCCAATCGCAATGCGCGTAGGTTGTTGTGTGCAGCATTTTGGCCTAGCTTGATTTATGGAAAATCCAGATGTGGGTCTTGGATGGATCCAGCTCTGGGCGCTGGGGCAATTGCTTACTTACCGATATCCCTTTTCAGGTGAGGCGCGGATTTATAAATTATTTTTGGGTACGTCGCACTTTGATATTTCATAGAATAATGGCAGTTACCAGTGTCTTCTGAACTAATCCAAGTCCTTTTGAAAGAACTATGGCTATGATAATTGATATATGGTATTTAAAAAGAAAAATCAGACCGAAGAAACATGGCTGATAGCAGAAATAGAACTTTGTTTTTGATTGCATTGCATTAGCATAAGCCAGAGGTGTATCTCTCATTTTCGACTACGTTAAAATAGATTCAATTCCTTTTCTGCCTCTTTATCGCATTGCGAATGGGCCCAGTCCAGGCTTATGGCCAGCTTATGGCGACCTCCCTTGGTACTAGACTAGTACACCCAGAAATCCATACGTGCGAATCCCTTGGCCTACATAACGGATCCAGCTCTTTCGCTGCGCGCTTCTCAGGAGCATAAATGTGGTCAGTGCTCGCGCATTTCTTCTAGATCGTGCTCAAATGCTCATTTCGCGGCAGAGCCAAAAGCCTTCGACGTCGTCATCTTCAGCATCGCACTGGTTCATGACAAGCATAGGGCGGGGGAACACACACACAAGCACACCCGTGTCAGAGGAGAAGAAAGATTCGAGATGGGAGTAGAATGCAACGACACGCACAATATGATACGAAATAGGTATTCAGGATGAATGACGAAATAGAGGCCAGCACAGGTCGCATTTCATTTTCACACGTACTCTTTCTCTTAATTCTACTCATTCCATCTATGCCGCTCGATTCTCCATCCATCTATTTCTACAATTTCTCTCTCTTTCTCGAACGCTTTCTCACTTCTCTTCATCCCCCACCCCCCTCACCCCATTCCCCCCTCACCTGCACTCCGATGAAATGCAGCCCCTTGAGCCTGGCTTTGCCCGCTTCGAACGCCTGCGCTTCGATCCTCTGGGGGTCGTTGAGCTTCGCCGTCAGGTAACTGCCAAAGAAGGTAAACAGCAGCAGGAGTGGTGGTGGCGGCGGAAGTGTGAGAAACGTTGTTCCCGAGGTTGCGAGATGAAGGACCAAAACGAAGTCAAGGACAAGTTGAGAACGAAGCAAACAGCCAATCCTAAGCTATAAGCTGTTTCAATACTAGTACATCTATCACCAGATTCAAGCTTTCAAACATTCAACCTCCCTCTCCCTGTTTCAAGACCTCTCCCCTCTTGAAAGGGTGTTTTATTGGTCCTTCATTACCGCGTGGACAGCCCCGTCTCCATCACCAACTCCCGGCGCCGCAAGTCAGCTTTCACGAACGCCAGCTCCGACCCCGCCAGCCAACGGGCCAGCTGAGGGGCGCGCTGATATGATGAACACGTATTATAGGTTTTCCAAGTTTTCAAGCAAAACAGAGAATAGCAAGGATATAATTAAAAAAATGAACGTAAGCACAGGGGCCTGTATGAAATATAACTAACCCGTAGAGGCCAAACAGAAGATAGAAGCACAGCAATGATAGAAATGGAACGTCAAAGATACAGCAACAGTGTACCAAAAATGGTATACACTTCAAATAGATTCAATGAAATACAAACAAAAAGCAGCAACACCCGCACGTCACTAGCATCACTAGCACCACCACCACCACCAACCATCTCACACTTCTTACCTTGGTGATGAACAGGATCCCGGGCAGCATCGTGTCGGGGTCCAGTCCCGGCGGGACCGGGCACAGAGACCCGCAGCCGATGTTGCTGTCGTCGATGGAGCCTTCGGGCAGGACCTCGCTCAACGCCAAGGTCACAAAGGCAAACTGCACGGACGGCAGATGTCGATGATATGTAAGTACATGTGCACAGGTTAGGTGGTGTAGATGAGAGCAAGGGCATTCACACGGGGCCAAGAGTAAATGTGAACGCGCGCATAAAGTTCACGCTCTCACTATGGCACCCAATCCTTTTCGCTGACCTCTACTACCATCTCCAGGTATCTACACTAACCCGTGTCATACCCCCTCCCCCCTCCTCATCGCTCCTTTCGAACCCACCCAGTTACCCCTCAATTTCGTCACCTGGTCAGCGCGCAGGGCATCGGGCAGCCGCTCGGGGGTTGCCATGTCTACACTGCCGCCGCCACCACCTTCGCCCAAGCTCGGCTTGTAGTTAGCCATCGTGGGGTACACCTGAGGTGACACGGCATGTTATATTCGTGCAACGAACGCAAACATACAATACAAGCATATTTCGAATGGCATTTCATTTTGCGGGTGTGTGGACTTTTTGACTTTTTTTTTTAATGCGCGCGAGATTTGAATTCATGGGGTGAGCATTCATTGACGTTATTCCGTGGTGCTGTTTCTCTTCATCAATTCTGGTGAAACACTACATGTACGTGTCATCGACATCATCCTACAGTGTCCCAGTAGTACCTCTGCTTCCCGTTGCTCGAGCCAGCTGTAAAGCGCATGCGTAGTGCGCCCAGGCCTCACGGCGACGCCCGTGGCCAAGTCCTAATGTAGCCATCACGAATATGTGTGTGTTTAGGAAGCTGATGCATATGGCACACATGGTTGAGTAATGATGGTCGCTAACCTCGCACATTCACAATCACCTGTGCTGAACCCCAACGCACTACTCCAAACACTACTGCCCACACAACTAATCTTCCAGTTCTCACTCAGCTATGCACCAGCTCACTCACACAAGCCACCCCGCACCAGTCACCAAGCACATCCACCCATTTACACCTATCACACCACCTGCACCACCGCACCTTGAGGGCAATCGAGAGCATGTTGACCATGGCGCGGCGGAAGAACGTGAACTGCTTGGGGCGAGCAGGAGCCTCTTCGAGTAAGGCCGTCATGCGCGCCCGTACTTCCCGGCTGTTCACCTACATGTGCGAGTGAGTGGATGGATGGGTGAATAAATGTGCCTTCACAGAAACGCATGAACGAGGCCTTGAAAAAAAAGGCCTAGACAACGACAGAGCAGCCACTCTATTGATCAGGCTCTCTCGCACACACTATCTTGCTATCTGCAGACCTTGTTGGCTGGAATTCGTTCCACGTGCTTGAAAGTGCCCGTTGCATCCGTTACCAGCAATTCCCAGAGCTTTTTACCTCCCACCGTCACCTAGGTTCATATATAAAAAGACGATATGTAATAGATAATGTGAATTCATCTGAGAGCAATAAAATTCAATTTTCTTAGACACCTAGAGCATTCACTAAAGTTTGAAGGGAAGCTGTGTGTAACTCTGCTCCTGTGGCGCCGTATCAATATCAGGAGGAAGCACTTCTCACCGGGCGCGAATACACGTCAACTTCCCAAGTGTCGCTCAAGGTAGTGCCTTCCGGACCCCAGTCCGTGAACGATTCTTCAGTAGCTGAGGAGGACGCTCGAACGGCTGCTTGAAAGGCGTCGCTGGCGCCAGCCTTGAGTGGTTGGGTGCGACGAGGAAGGCTCCTTCCAGAGCTAAGACAAGCGCCTACCGGGCGATGTGCGCATTCGACCGGACTTGCAGGTTGATGCAATCTTGTTTGCACTGAAGGTGTTTGGAACGCCTCGATGGCGGGAGCGAACAATAAGAGCCAGCAAGGCGCCAACCTACGTGGCCGCTTAGTCATTTTTTTCCAAAATCTATTTCTTAGGCTCAAGTTGTTCTAATTTACGGAGGAGGAACAGAATACACAGGCACAGCAAGCAAGAAAAAAAAAAAAAAAATGCACTAGTAGAACCACCGGTAATGCACCAATCGGTTAACACTGAAATAATTCTACAAGAGCCCCATTTCTCTCTTTCCTTGTTTTCTTTGCAGAAATGCACGAGCTTGGGGCGTCTCTTGCTAAAATAAATATTTTGGGTTCTGAAAAAAAAAATTGACCTCGAGTTTTTTTGGATTTTCCAAAAAAAAAAGTCACCCTCCAAATGATAGCACATTCTTTTTATCGATCGGTGCACCGGATGGGCGTGAAAATGCCCCTATTCCAAGGTCTTCCTAGAAGCGATAAGGCTCCAAAAGGCCAATGCATAATCTACACGTAATGCAGGATTAGTCCTGAGCATGCTCCTGTCTATATTCATTGAATGTATTTATTGCTAGGCACCTGATTGACATGAACACCCAAGCTTTCGAGTGATGATCAGGCTCTTGTGGCAGCCGCAGCTAGGCACAATTCCGATAACGAATTCGGA